>Ga0163154_10000634_pt1 | contig 54195 bp, 66 predicted proteins | sample OliLakLV19MP9P1_FD_148649 | JGI IMG/M metagenome (GOLD analysis project Ga0163154, IMG submission 148649) | Freshwater microbial mat bacterial communities from Lake Vanda, McMurdo Dry Valleys, Antarctica - Oligotrophic Lake LV.19.MP9.P1 | ecosystem: Environmental > Aquatic > Freshwater > Lake >...
AAGACATCCTAAAAGGTGGCATGGATGAGATGGGTAAACTTATCTATATGACCAAAGAAATGAGCAAGTTCTCACATTTTATCCATACAAGATTTGGAAAAGATAAACGGACAGTAAATACCAGGGAGCATAAAGTTATGCAGCTTTCTGAATTTGAACGTTTCTACACAGTACAAGTAGCATCAACAACAGCAGTAGGTGGACGTTGTACAATCGGGCTTCGTAACTATGAAGCAGAGCAAATCAAAATCAATGACACGCTAATTGCAGCGAATACATTTGTATCTCCAGTAGTTGAGGGACAGGTATTAGCTGCAGTAACATTAAACAGTGCAGCAAACCATGTAGTGTACAACCCAGATAGTGCTGGTGGTCGTTTAACTGACTTATTGTTTAGTAGAAGTGGCGGACAAGATAATGCTACTTCTGTGTACTTCGCAGATTACGAACAGCTTGACGTTATCTCTGTTGATTCAAGAGATTCAGCTGGACCAGGACTAACATTAATTACATTGCGTAGATGTTACATGGGACCAACTGCAACAGATCGTGGTGGTGCTTTAATTCCTACTGGTATACTTGATACAGCATTAGCGGCTAACTTAGCTGGTTCTGCCATACAAGTTGGTGACACGTTACATCGTGCTTTGCCTTCATTCTATGAAGGTACAGATGCACCTACAGGTGTATTCAAGAACATTGAGATTGACAATAACTTTACGCAAGAACTTAAGTATGCAGTAGAGATTACTAATGAAAGTGACATTGAAGGTACTTGGATCCAGGAATCACCATTGGACATTAATCGTTGGTTAATGACGAAACGTGCTAATAGAGATTACGAGATCCAAATGATTTTTGGCAAGAAAGCCAAAGAAATGGACTCAAGCGGTAGAGTACGTTATAGATCTGGTGGTGTATTGGAATTCATAGCGAAAGACAAAGACCATTATTTGAAATATGCACAATCAACATTATCATGGTCTAACTTGTTGAAATTCACAAAAGAGATTTCACGTTTAGGTGGTAGTGAAGAAAGATACTTATTCTGCGGTTATTCACTTGACACAGCTTTAAGAGCTTCCTTTGCAGAGAGTAATTTAGTTATTAATGATCCTAACTTAACAAAAGAATTTAACGTAGAAGTTAATTCAATTATGGGTGCTGGAGTTAAGATTAACTTGATACCATCGCAGATTATGGAAGAGATGGGTTTTGGACTTAAAGGTCTTTGCTTAGATTTAGATAATCCTTCGTTCACTCCAGTAACTCACAAAGGTTACGATATGAAAGTAGATAAAGGACCTAATGGAAAAGGCATTCAAGCGAACGGACAACAAATCTACAAAGAGCAAATGCTTGGTATCAAAGGTCTGGAAAGACGTTACAGAGATTACCATTCAATTCTTGACTTTACTAACATAGGAGCATAAAAATGAAAAAAATCATTTTATTACTGTTATTACTTTTGGTACCCTTTTTTTTACATGCACAGAATAATACAGCAAAAAGAGAAGCTGGCATGTCGGTTAGTACGGTATTCGAAAGAGTAATAGCTTTGGATTCTATTGGTTACAAACCAACTTTAGCAATCTTAAGTATGAGTGCAGCTTCTAATACAGTCGCAGGCAATACTACATCAACCGCTACATTCACATCTGATATAATCAACTTAGATGCTGATACAATCGGATTTGTAGTTGAGATAACAGAAGTAACTTTCCTTAGTGGTGGAACCAATAGATTAAGTCGGACGTATACTTTAGCAACACCTGACAGTTTAGGTATGGCTATAAAATTACAACCATTAACACCAGGTGGCTTAGGATCAATCAATGCAATCTTTAACAACACTATAGCAGCGGCAGGTGGCTGGAGATTTGGTTTCATAAGCGTAGATACATTAAGAAGCAATGCAGCCTTTGGAGTAGTAGCTACTAAAGCAGATAGGATTACGTTTGTTGACAATATAAAAACAGCATCATTCCCTGTAGCTTGTTCACAAGGTCGTTTAGTATTCTTAATCCAGAACTGGAAAGCAGTGGATAGAACAAGATTTCGATTGACAGTAAGAATAATTAAAAAATGGAGTGGAATATAATGGACATAGGACAATCAACGGTACACTTGAAGAATTTCGCAAGTAGACCATCAGCAGGACCAGGTGATAAATTAATCAAGATATTAAGATTAACTTGGGGAACTTCACAGAATATAGATTTGACAGGATTAGTGCGTAGAGGTGCTACTGTATCATATCTTATATCAGAAGTAAGAACAGTGAGTGCGGCAGGTTTAATTACTATAGCAATTGTATCCCAATTACCACAAGATGCAGATCTAGTAGACTTGCTTATTTTGTTTGACGTATCAGACATAGCACCATCAAGTGAGTACGTATTCTCGTAACCTTTATAGCCCTCTTTTGTTAGAGGGCTTTTCTTTTACCTATCAGGAATTATAATGTTAGTATTCCAAGCACACCAACAATTAGCTTTGACATTAGGAGATACTAATGACGACATTACAAATGCCGTGTTACCAGATGGCGTACGTTATTCAGCATTACTAAGAAACACTTATATCTATTTAGGCATCATAGACGTGTTTAACACCGTACTTAGTAGTTTATACCTCTTACCACGTAAACGTTCGTTAGAAGCCATAGAAACGCTATTCAAGAATGAGATAGTAACACAATCTATAGACTATTCAGCGGCAGATAATGTAGAAGCACCTTTAACTTTGACAAGTCCAGCTTATGCAGTATTAAATACTTATATAACTCTTACAGTCAATGGAGTGGCACGCAGAGTGTCTATCCCAATTATAACAAGTAATAGAAGAAATCAGATAGATAATGGTTATAGCTCACAAAGGGCAGAGATGTATGGCATAGCACGGTTAGCTGCAGGGCAAGTTGCTATCAGTAACAACACAGGTGTCACTATAACAGCTGCACCCGTTGTAATAACATATTTACCAGTAGTAACTGTACCATCAGTATTGCCAGTAGCAGGCACAGGAGCAGGGCAAATCAATGGCTTGTTACCATTATCAGATGAGTATATGGGACAAGCATTAGCTTTCGCAGCTATGCGTGGTTTTATGGATAACCAAGAAATTGGCAGTCCTGAAAGGTTCGGACAATTATTCACAACGAAACAAATAGGAACACAGAATGCCAATATTAGCAATTAACGGAGCACCAATTGTAGCACCAAATGGCATACAATTAGGCACAGTACCTTTAGGTAGTTGGACGGTACAGAGAGTAGTATCAGAAGCGATGATCTTAACAGGCACTTTAGATAACGAACAAGATGTATTTATAGAGAACGTAAGAAATCACTATAATATGAATTTATCACATTTAGCGGATTTACTTAACTTAGCAGCAACACCATTTTATGGTACGTATTTAACTGGATTATTAGAGACAGTACTTCATCCATTTAGTGGAGTACATTGGATCAGTTTAGGTAATGATTATGCGGTATTGCCTATGAGCGTAGCACCAACTGTTGTTTACCCAGGTACGCCAGCACTAAGCACTAACGTAATGAGCAAAATACATTCCATTAAAAACGTTACGATTAACTTACGTACTACGTCGCCAAGTACTGCAGACTATCCAGGATCAGCACAAAGTTTTGCGTCATTAAATGCGGCAGCAAATTACACAGGCAATATTGTTAAGTGGGACATCTCTAAGATATTACAACAATCTAATAACTTAAATAACCAGCATACGCAAACAATCGCTTACGCACACCACGGTGAAGAAATATTATTCTTTATCGGTGCAGACATAGCCACACCATTAAGACTTGCTCAAACAGGAACACCAGCTTACACTATTGTAGCTCCTACAACAGCTAACGATACTGGACATTACTTTACTGTATGGTGCAATAGGAATCCTATGTTAGATAATATGACATCAATAAGTACTGCAGCAAATGCATCAGGTTTCTTCCAGAGTTGTGATTTACCAGATAGATATGTTAAATTGCTTATTGATATGATTGCAAGAAACATTTATCAGCAAAAGAAAGAAGCAGTACCACAAAACATTGAACAAGGTATTCAGTCAGGCTTAGCACAGATTAGTCAAAACTTTGAACAAGCATTAAGATTAGAACAACAAAAATTATTACCAAATCAACAATAGGAGATTATTATGCCAGGACCAGTGTACGTAAAGAAGAACAAAGCAGTTAAAGAACCAGTAGAAGTAGTAAAGAAAACAACAGTAGCACCAACACTCAAGAAAAAAGAACCACAACCCACTAAGAGAGAATATGCATTAAGTGAAGGAAAATCATCTTCACGTGGCGAAAATGCTTCGTTAATGTTTGCAGGCAAATAACAAAGGATAACCAATGATTAGTAGATTCGATCAATTCATGCATTTTGTTTGGCTATCAGAAGGTGGTTATGTTAATGACCCAGCAGACAGAGGCGGAGAAACTAAGTATGGCATTACAAAACTAACAGCACGTGCTTATGGTTACAATGGCGATATGCGAGCGTTGGTTAAAGAAGAGGCAAGAGATATATATTTGAAAGGTTATTACAATTCGTTGTATGACAAAATTGATAGTATAGACATTGCTTATAAGCTATTTGATTTAGGCATCAACTGTGGTACAGCAACAGCGGTTAAAAGAATACAGATATTGTGTGCAAGGACTGTGACTACACAAGTTAATTGGTTATCTAAAGTAGATGGACACTTTGGTCCTAAAACTTTATTTAACCTTAATGAACGTATAGCTAAGTTAGGCGACAAAGTTGTATGGAATGAATACATAGCATTAATGGAAGATTACTACAAGAGTATCGTAGCCACTAAACCAAGTCAAAGTAAGTTTATTAAAGGCTGGTTAAACAGGCTTCACAAGAAACCTATCTTTGGTAAAGGAGAGAATAATGTATAGTGTTCAAGATGTTATTAGTTTAGTTCAATCAGACATAAATGATTTAAGTATGGAGAAAGTGCAACGTGGTGAGTACTTAGCTTTATTACGTACTGTAGCAATACCAATAGCACAAGAAACAAAAGTATACATCGGACAACTTACAGCTACACCTACTTTAGTTCCGAATACGAACGTATACACTGTTACTTTCGGTACGCCTAATGTAACAAAAAGTGTAGTACCTAACATCTTCAAGTTCATCCAAGTACGTAGGACTAACAATGATGGTAGTAGAATTATTGGTAATGAATATTCCAAACAAGCAGTAGCACAAACTATAAACGAACTATATCCATTTGATAACTATGTAGAAATAGGTTCAGGTGCTTTCAGCACAGAGTTTATTAATCCAGCGTCTGGTTTGATAGATGGTACGTTCACGTTACGTTTCCCTTATGCTTTCCAGTCAAGCGAAAGTATCACAGTAGATTACATTTCAGATATGCCAACTAACTTATATAGTGGAGTAGATAAATGGGAACTACAAGCATCATCACCAATATCTATCCCAAACTTCTTATACAATACCTTCCACTATGGATTGTTAGAAAGAGTTATAGAACGGTTGTATTTAAGCGGAGACGTACGTTATGCCGACAAGGTAGGTTATGTATCCAATAAGTACAAAGAATCGCTTAGAGAAGCCGTAGCGTACAGTTTAACTTTAAAAGATGAATCAAGTGTATTGAGACATCAGCCTTACGTATTCTTACCAGATGGAGATAGTTGGTGAATAAAGTAATTAAACAACAAGTATCGTTTGAAAAAGGAATGGTCGAAACATTTAAGCAAGAAGGTTTAGGTGCGAATGAGAATTTAACTTCTGTGCTATACTTAGAGAACTACAATCCTAATTTAGAACAAATGAGCTTAATCAAAAGACCTGGTATATCACAGGACAGTTTGACTAACTATGAAGGTTTAAACTATTACAGGGGTGGTGGCACGTTTTCAGGCACACTACCTCTCCTCACAGACCCAGCTGGTGCTAATGAGATAGCTAACGGAGCGTTAATGCCTTATACTGCACCATTAATCCAAGACGTTACTAAATTCAATAACTTAGTAACTGATTTTATACAGCATTTTGCAATATTAGAAACAAGTAATTTTAGTAGCAATAAAACTCAATTATTATTTAGTAAAGCTTTCGTAGAGTATAATTTAGTGATAGAAGCTTTAATGCCTAAACTAAGTACATTAGGCACGCAAGAGATACCTTCTGTAATGGTAACTTCGTTTAGTAAATGTTTAGACACACCTGCAAGCAACGTACCTGTTACTCGTTGGTATAATGCATGGAAGAATTGTTTTGACATGGTAGGACGTGTTACTGGCAATTTCTCTATTGCTATGAAGCTTAACCAAACGTTCCCAGGCTGGTGGGCTTTAGGTAACTTTAGAGACGCAATACGTTATGGCGAGAGTATGCTATTTAGTACTTCGTTTACATCGGATGAAATGAATGCTTTGTTTCCAACTATAGCTAATCAAAAATTATTATTAGATTATTTGTACCCAGTTTATAAATGGGCTTTGTGGGATATACGTAAAAAAAGATATGAGAATAACCAATTCTGGAATGGAGTTGCATTAGCAGGTCAAACAGGCACAACAACTTTAGAGAATATAGCTAACAACAGATTGACAGGTTGGAAGATACTAACACCAACAAGACCTAAAGGCATAAGTGCAGGTATTCAATATCGTACTACTAAACATGAAGCTTTAAGTGTGTTCAAACAAGTTGATCCGCAAAGCAATACACCAAGTACAACAGTAGCCAACAATACATGGTTTGATTTTAACTTAATGTTATGGTCTGAAAAGATAGAGGATAACATAGCATACTTCAATAGATTTGCAACTGGTGCAGCAAACAGTACTACCGCATCAGAGGTACGTACAGAAGGTATGCTATTCTCAAGAGTAAATGGAGTTGTTCCAAGTGTCAACACAATCGAATATCCAAGGCACAATGGGGTAGTAAAAGCTTTAAATACTTTAGCTAATTTATTGAATGTAAACACATTTCAAAATGCTTACTATACCACAAGCGGTGGTGGTGGTGACGGTATGATGATAGTTCCAGAGATACATGGAAGGAAAGTAGAAGCTAAGTCATATGTTGATAAGTTAGGTAGAGCTATCAAAGGTATCTTAACTACATTTGGTTCAGTTGGCGGACGTACTTGTAATGCTTTGTTGAACATATCTTTTCCTAACTATGTACAAGCACAATTACCAAGACCTTATTTCGAAGGTGACGAATTACACTTCGTAACGACAATTAAGATTAACAATATTGAGTACTTATTGCTCAACCAAAAAGTTGTTTTAGGTAGTGATGTTTTTGGAGTGACATTAGTAGAACCACACCGTACAACTGTGAACACTGTAACAGGAAATGGGGATACAAGTAACTTTGTAGTAACTCCAAATTGTGGAGCTGGAGAAGTAGGTGGACCTATAGCTGCAGTACCTTATTTCGCTAGGACAACAGTTGATCCTCTTAATCCACCAATTAATCAAGATTTGTTTAATTACGGTAGGGCAGTCCAAACTGCAGGTTATGCAGATTTAGGTGATCCAAGACCACGAGACATTAACGCTATCATAGGCGAAAGAGTAGTTTTAGTTAATGGGAAGCCATTCACACACTCAGGCGGTACTCCCGACAAAACGTTTGGTGGACAATCTACATTATTGAAGTCATGGAATACTATTGGCTTTACTATATTGCTTTCTTTGAAAATGATGCAAACATTGATAGAACAAAATGCAAGCTCTATTAATGTTTATTTATTGGAAGCTAACCAAGAAGAAGACTTCTTCAATAAAGTAGGTATATTCTCAGCACAAGAACCACCACAAGTATTATACAAGCCATCACGACAAGTAGATACAGAGAATGCAGATTTTAGCAAATTCGGTTTGTTAAAGAAATTTTTAATTGACGGCAAAGGTAATTTGTTCTCGTATGACTTTACTAACGAACAATCATATAGCAAGTTCAACAGAAGGGCAACCAATGCATGGAGACAAGATAATGGTTATGTTTGGGCAGTGCCTCAAAATTATACAGCTACTACGCCTATGTTCACAACCAGTAATGAACCAAGCGTAAGTGTAAATGGACTTCAAGATTGGACAAGACAAAACTATTTGAGGAATACGCTTACAAATGATACAAGTGTTAGTGTAGTATCAAATACACGTACTGGTAATTATTGGTCTCCTGACTTCTATGTATGGGATTACCCTACTGATACTACGTTCTTAGCTTTAGGTGGTAGTGGTAAATATTGGGAAGGTACTGGTAGTGAGTTAGTATGTAACATACAAGGTATTACTTTCATTAGTGGATGCAGGAATGAATCTTTTGAGTTAGAGCAAGCAACAGTCCGTTGGGGAGTAATCCAAAATGGAGCGGCTTCATACGATGCTTTCTATGTAGAGAATGAGATTAAGTTTGGTGCTTTACCACACACAGCTTTAGTGAATTACAGAGATACACTTTGGGTATTCAATAGAGAGGAATTTTATCGTTTAGCTTTGCCTAATCCTTACGATATTAGTACATGGCAATCATTAGACAAGCAGGAAGGGCAAGGAGCGTTTTGTAGCAAGCAAACAGCAGTCACGCCTTATGGTATAGCTTACTGCAATGAAAATGGTATATGGTTAAGCGATGGCTCTAAACCGCAATCATTAACTAACAATCCTAACCAAGGTATTGGCATAACTGGTTTGTATCAAAGAGTAGCTATGAATGTAGACAACGGGCTGAATCCAGCACAACATATAATGTCAGGGTTAGAACAACATCCATTAGTGGGTAACATACCATTAGTTCCAGTTGGACTGACTTTTAATCCAAAGAATGAATTAGTGTATGATTTAGAGAATGATGAGTTAGTTTATATTACAGAAGCTAATATGAATTACACGACTTTGCAAGGTTCAAGTACAAATCCAGACGCAGAATTAAGATTAGTATTTAATTTTGCTAAACAAAACTGGAGAACTGAAACATACGTAAATGGACGTTTGGACAGAACTACAGTTGATGTATCGACTGCTACTTCATTCCTTAGAAGTAATTTTACTACAGGTGGTTCAAATACTGCTGGTTTCTTTGCAGAGCTAAGTACTTCATTAAATTCTGCAACCAATGGACGTATGCATGTAGCTAATCCAAACATTTGGACGTTACGTAATAATTTCGTCCATCGCACAAATGCTACGCAAAAGTTAGATTCATCAGTAAATCTTAGTATGTTCTTACCACAATTTTTAAAACCAAACAAAAGTTTAACGTATGACGTCCAAACAGGTACGTTGAATTACAATGTACTTGAAGATCGTAATTATATGATCAATGGCATATTAACAATGGTCACAGGATTAGTTAAGTGTCCATCACTATATGGGGCTACTCCACCAGGTGGGAACAGCGAATCAGCCAGGTTGCCGATTATAGGTAAATTTATAACACATATACTTAGCGATGGTAACGATGATCACATACTCAAACGAGTGCTTGCCACTTTAGGAGTACGTGGAGATTCAGTGACGGCAACTCCAATTGGAACAGGTTATACTTATAGTATACCTGCGAATGCAACACCAGCTACTTATAAGTCAATGAATTATGCTAACACTGGTTTACCAATTAGCTTAGCACAAGACCCATGCATCGCTTACGAACCAAGAACGAAACATAAATCTTTACCATTGTCAGCAACAGGTATGGGTAATAGGACATTGTTCACAGACTTAATTGCAATGAATTTTGCTACAAAGAACAGTGCGGCTATCAATCCATTTGTAAGTACTTTACAGACACCAGGAGGCACTAACCAAGTAGATGCAGTCCAAAGGTATAATATGAGTGAAAGTCTCGTCTTAGACGCTCCATTGAATGCACAATACCGTTTCATTAGATTTGTATTCCAAAGTGAAGTGATCCAGAAAGTATTTGGTTTTGTTTTTGAGAGTGTTAAATATAACAGGAGAAGTCAATAATGGCTACCAATTGGGGGAAGACATCTTTCCAGCATCCTGATTATAAAGTGCAACAAGAATTTGAAAGGATAGCACTTACTGGCAGTACTCTTACTAAAGAATTAGGGACTGCAGAAGAGCGAATAAGCAAACTAGAAAGGGCAAACAAAGGTGAACCTACAGAGCTTACTAAAAGATCATTGATAACACGACAAGATAAATCAGTAGTAGAAAGTGATACTACCAACATAGATTTCCTAAAAGACAGTACTGTAACAGATAGCAGATACGATGCAATAGTATCTTTGCTTGCTGAAAAGTATGTTGCTAACTGGGTAGAGATTAGTGGTATTACAAATATGGAAAAAATAGCGAAGAAGATTTATTATGAGATGTGTCAAAAGATAGGTAGCTTTGCATTAAGACACCGACCAGCATCGCCAATATCGTTATTTATTAAATTAGATAATCTATTCATACCAAACCACCCAAAACAAACAAGTGGTACTGCACCATATTGGAATACTGTATTATACGGTGATATTGCAGTTAACAAAGGTTTTGACGTAGAATTTATTGGTGGCAAGTATAAAAACATTATTGCACCTAAAGATGGTTTGTACAAGTTGAACTATCGTTGGTCTTGGATTAATGGCTTCCTATCAGGCAGAAGGATATATCAATACAAAGAAGCAGATGTATATCTCAAAACTCATTTAATAGTAAATGATAGTGTAGCTCCACCAGAGTGTGAACTTGATATTGTGAAACACAACGAACACTCTTGGCAACACCCGTTGGAGTACGTAGTAGGTTCTGTGTTTGATTTAGTAGCAGATCCAACGCTTGCAGATTATTCATGGCAATCAAAAGGAATAGCTTTTGTATGGCTTAAAGCTGGAGACAAAGTAAGAGTAGCGATTGAGTATGACAGAAGCACAGAAGCACAATTAACTGGCAGTGTATTCGCAACAGGTTCATATCTACTACAAAGAGATCGTGGGGAAGCAAGCGATCAAGACAATGGTTATTTAGAACTACATTACATCGGCAATAAATCAATGAAAGGGAAGACATATTATGTGTGATTGCATTGTTAAAACAGGAGAGTGTGTTGAACTATCATCGATGGTACTCACACCTACATCCACAACTACATCAACAAAGAATGTATTACTCAATACTACTGGAATGGAGATTAATTCAGAATTACCAGCACGTGAATGGGTAACCATTGAACAAGGTACTATTATAGCAAGTGGTTATACAACAACAGGAACTACAGATGTGAAAGCAGTGCCTGATTTAAGGATACACCTATTTGACGCAGTAGCAGGGTTTACTGGGACTATCAATACGATCCCTACGTTTGCCTTGCCTAATAACTATTTGGGCTTTATAGACGTTCTGGGGGCTTCTTTTACTTATGCTGGTTTGACAAAGAAAGTATTAACTGGAGTAGGTATTGGGTTCAAAGTTAGGTTAGGTACTTTGTCTAAGATATATGCTTTTGTTACTTGTGAAACTTCTGGTACTGTATTCAATGGTACAGATTCATTTTTAATTAATTTACAAACAAGGAATTTATAATGCCAAATAGACCATTCGCCATATCAAATAATGGCACTACAACGGTAGCAAATATTGTCAACCAATCTACTAAAAGAGTAGTCACTCAAAACCCACGTAAATGGGTACCATTGTTGCAAGGGATTAAAATGGATCATGCAACAACAGACGTTCATGTACCTGACATAAACACACCACCAGTTAATAGTTATTGGAACACTACAGAGATCACACAGATTGATGCACGTGGGAATGCAGTCGCTAACAACTCTCCTGGTACTAACCATGTAAGAGGATTGGTCGGTAAACAAAAAGAACTTTTGTTTCATTCTTACACAGCAACTGGTACGTATATGTTAGAGTTAGGCTCACAACGTAATACTCCAGTAGCAATACAGTTTAGTTGTATTGTAGGATCTGGTGCTGGTACATTGTCAGTACAGCGTTCTATTAGTGTAGATGGTATAAACTTTACTAAAACAAACATAAGTGCAGTCACAGTAGCCGCAGGTAGCACAGAAGTAATTACGCTGGTAGATATGCCAGAAGGTTTGTGTCATTGCTTTGAAGTTACAGTATCGGGCACAACAGAATACTATGCAGTTATGAAAGGATAACAATGGGTAACATGAATGGCGAAATACCAGTTATAGGCACACGTCCTACTGCAAGCAGTGGTGGTGGTATAGATTTAGTTACTAATGGACAAATCAATTCATTGACGGATAAGTCTACTGTAGTTGATGCAGATGTAACTATCATTGAAGATAGTGCAGCTACGTTTGCTAAAAAGAAAGTTTTATTCAGTGTAATCAAAGAATGGATCCAGGATTGGTTAAGTACGTTTTTGGTGCAAGGTTCTGGGATGTCCCTTACCTATGATGATGCAGCGAATACTTTGACATTGGCAAGTATAGTAGATGCAACCAAAGAAAATGTATCGAATAAAAGTACAACGACTACTTTAGGGGGTTCGGACACTTTATATCCGACACAAAATGCAGTTAAAACATACGTAGATAATTTAATAACTGGTTTAAAATGGAAACAAAGTGTTTTAGTTTCAACTACTGCTAATATCACATTGTCAGGCGAACAAACTATTGACGGTGTTACTACGAGTGCTTCGAGAGTTTTAGTAAAAAATCAATCGACAGGTTCAGAAAACGGAATTTATACTAGTGCCGCTGGTGCTTGGACACGTACCACAGATGCAGATGCTGGCACAGAGTTAGTTAATGCAACTGTATTCATTGAGCAAGGAACTGTGTCAGCTGATACAGCTTGGGTGTGTACAAATAATAGTATAACAATTGGTTCAACTTCGTTAGTATTCGCTCAAATGTATGGTGCGGGTGCATATACAGCTCCAACAATTGGTTCGACTGTTATTAATAGCGGTACAACTGTAACGAATATTGTTGGTTTGACTTTAACTGGTCCTGTATTAGGTGTAGCAACGGCAACAAGTTTAAATGGTCTTACGATTACAACTACGTCTGGTACATTGACTATGGCGAATACAAAAACGTTAACGGTATCTAATACTATAACATTTGCAGGTACAGATTCAACCACAATGACTTTCCCAAGTGCAAATGCAACAATAGTTGGCACAACCGCAACTCAAACTTTAACCAATAAACGTATAGACCCACGTTTGCAAAGTGTGGCAAGTAATGCAACGGTAACGCCTAATAGTGATACAGACGATGCGGTTATTATAACAGCACAAGCAGCGGGCTTAACCTTAGCCAATCCAAGTGGAACGCCCGTGCAAGGGCAACCTATGATTATCCGCATTAAAGATAATGCAACAGCACGTGCTATAACCTTTGGTTCACAATACAGAGGTATTGGAGCAGCTTTACCTACTACGACAACGATCAGTAAAACATTGTATATATCAATGATCTATAATAGCACCGATGTTAGATGGGACGTGATATTTAATCAGGAACCGTAATGAATAGTTACTACCCAACATATCGAAAAGCAACTGTTGTTAGCAGTTATGATAGTGATGCACAAGCATTCTTCACAGCAACTGGTATAACAGATAACACCCAAAAGAATGCAGTAGATGCATTGGTTGTAGGCTTAAAAGCAGATGGTATTTGGTCTCAATTAAATGCTATTTATCCATTTGTAGGTGGCACAGCAACAACACATAAATTCAATTTAAAAACATCTTTAGATACAGATGCTGGGTTTAGATTAGTTTATGGCGGAACTGTAACACACAGTAGTAACGGGTTCAAAGGGAATGGAAGCAATGGATATGCAGATACTTTTTTAACTCCAAGCGTTACACTATCGCTCGACAATGTAAGTATGTGGTTACATTGGACTGTAGCTAATAGTAATTCAAACAAATACACAGGAGCAAGGAGTACAGGTGGTCCACCTTATGTGATGTTACGTGCTGGCGATGCTGGGAGTTCGTTTGACACTTGGGCTAACGATAGTGGTGGAACAGATTTTGCAAGCAATAATCCTTCGACTGGGTGGTTAGGTGTGACAAGAGATAGCAGTAGCACTTTACGTAGATATATAGGTTCAGCAGCTTCTGAAACAGCAGCAAGAACAAGTACAAGCACAGTTAATGCCTCTATCTATATTGGAGGTGTTAATAATTTTGCTTCATATCAAAATGCAACTTTTGGTTTCTTCGCACTTGGTGGTAGTTTAAATGCTACAGATGCTGGCAATTTAAGAACAAGAGTTGAAACTTTTCAAACAGCATTAGGGAGATAATAATATGCCATTAGGTTACACATTAACACAGGCACAAAAAGAATCAATACACGGTCAATTTTGGAGCAACGACACGACATTTAACGTTGTTAAAAATGATTTAGATGAATGGTATTTGCCAGACTTTTTAACTGATACTTCGGAAATTGCTAACACACAATTTGCTTGGCTATTAGCATTACCAATTAAATTTCACACACCACCAACTGTAACTTTATAACAAGGAATATAATGAGCTACAACGAAACAGCCACATGGGCAAGAGATGTATTAAGACTAATGTCAGTAACATTTATTCTGTGGTTAGCCACGGAGTTCATGGCATTACGTGATCAACAAAAAGCGTTTTTATCTAACCATAGTTCTATTAAGTATGAGATAGATATGTTACGTAAAGACATTCTAGAAATCAAAGAAACACAATTGCTTCTGAATGATATACAGTTAGAACAAGAAGCATCAATAAGGACAGGGAAATATGGACGTAGGCAAAATCGTTAATGGCGGCAGTGCATTAGCATCACTAATACCAGGTGTAGGAATGTTCGCTGGACCTGCACTTTCAATTGCAGGATCATTACTAAGTGGACAATCAGAAGCAGACAAACAAAGAGAAGCAGAAAGCAAAGCACAAATGCAAGCACAGCAAACAGCGGAGAGCGACGCAATGGCACAAACTGATATGATAGTCGAGGAACGCAAGAAAAAGCTAATGGAGAGCTTAGCATCAATCAATATGAATGTAACAGGAGATATGTAAGATGAGTAACGCTATCAACTACCACCCAACAATCATGCAAATGATTAAAGCTAAGCAACAACAAGCTATTGCTAAGCCAATTCCAGCGACAGTTGCACCACAGCCAGTTGCACCACCACCATCACCAGCACCAGTTGTACAGCAAACAGCACCGCCAGCGACACAGAACGTACCTAACATACAAAACGATGCAACTCATAGTAGAGACTATATGGGTGCGTTACTTGGCTTAGGACAGTCTGGAGCTTCTGCGTTCTTACAAGGTGGCAATGGTTGGCAGACTATAAGACGTAGGGAAAAAGAAGTTGACGAAGCATTGAGCAACAACGTACAAGATCGTGACCGTATTCTTAATGCTACTCCAGAAGCAACAAGAAGAGCTCAAGCAGCACAACTCAATCAAGGCAAGTCACAAGCAGTACAAGCGGCAGCTAATGTAGGTGCAGGTATGAGTAGTTCGGCAGGTTTAAGTGGTGGTGATACTAACTCGGCAGTATTAAGTGCGGTTAAAGCTTCTGCACCAGTAATGCAAGCAAGTGCAGGTTATGATTCACAATTAAGCCAAAACTTTGCAGGTCGTGATCAAGCTGATGCTAACATTAACCAACAAGCAATGGGTAATACGATGATGCGAGGACAGTTAGCAGAAATGACTAACTATACAGACCGAGAAAACCAATCGAATAACCAATGGGCATCTTTCGCAGCTAACGCTACTAATTCAGCTCTTAATGGTGTGAATGCTTTAGACAACTTTAAAACTATGGGTGATCAAAAGAACACAGTAGCTAATACTTATATTGATCCAGCGGACGGCAAACTGTATTACACAAATCGTAATGGTCAAAAAACAGAATATAAAGGAAATAGTTAATGCCACAAATAAGCGAACAACATAGCACAGTCCAACGGAACGACGCTATAGAAAATTCTTTGCAAATAGGTTTAGCCACATTAGGCAGTAACTTACTTGCTAAAAGACAGGAAAAGCAAAGACAAAATCAAGCAGCTAATTTAGCAGCTGATGTAATGCGTACGGATTGGAACCATATAGACAACGGTGCTTCTATGGAATTTAAAGATGGATTAATGAATGTCAGTCCAGACTTAGGTGATTACCAAGCTCAACTAATGAAAGATAAACTTGCTGGTAACCCAGATGATTTAAGCCAACGAGATTTAGTGACACCATTAACTAAAGTAGCTGGACAACCTGCAGTACCAGACCTGTTACAAGAAGCAAAAGATTTCAGGACAGATGAAGCAGCTCAATCAGCTAACGTAGCAGGAGCAAACGCTTCGGTGGCAATAAATAACCTTATGAGTGGTGGTACTATTGGGACAGCACAACCAACACCACCAGCAATTGTGCCACCAGTCGTACCCCCAGCGGTTACACCAGTTGTACCTGCTGCGGCAACACCAGCAACACCAGCTAACTTTATACCCTTCCTACCACCAGCAACACCAGCAACACCAGCAACACCAGCACCAGTTACGCCCGTAGTACCACCAGTGGCACCAGTAGCGGGAGCATTGCCAACGCCACGTTTCACTGGTAGTGCAAACAAAGTAGCTCAAGGTACTACAGAAAAAGAAACTCTTAGCACGACGAATCAATTATCATCAGTCGCCTTAGAACGTAAAGATACAACACTGTATCAAATGGGTAAGCAAGAAGCCATCAGAGACGAACTTAAAACAAGTATTGGTGATTTACGTAGGCTTAGTGATTTTCGTTCCATTAGCAACGCTTTAACGGGTGCTACAGACAATCCTTATACTGCGTTGCAATCATACAGACAACAATTCATAGCATCAGTACAAGATAAGATTGGTATGCGAACTAAAATAGAAGCAATACCTACTGAACAAAAAGTTGCATTAGGTGAAGTTAAGTATAGTACAAAACAAGGCGTGGATAGTCGTCAGAATACATCTATCTCTAATTCTACTTCATCACATGGTGGTGGTGGTGGTGCTCAACAAAAAGCAGTTGAAGCAGGGAAGATAAACGTAAATGGGGTTGACTTTACTGCATACAGCAAAGAACCTGGATATAGCTATTTTACATCTGCAAATTTTGCAGTTAAACCGCTACAAGCTTTCTGGGATGATATGAAAAACAATCTTGTGACACTGGATGGCAAGGTAATCAACGACGACAAGGCTACTTTTGGCGGCAAACCAATAAAAATTATGTACAACGGTCACCCTTTCATCTACAATGGAGGGACAAAACAAGTAGGGGTTATAAAAGATCACAAGTATGCAACTGGTGTGTTAGAGCTTCTATTAGGTTTGGGAGTGAGTGGAAGTAATTCACAGACTGGAAACCCTTATCCGACAAAGACAGGTCCTAAATAAAAACAACAAAAAAAACAAAGGAAACAAATGGCAAATAAAATAAAATACTATCCAGGACATGGACCGCTACCTGTCAGTACTTACGTACATAAAGCCGTGGCAGCTCCTAATCCACACGATATTAGAGACCAAACAAATCTGGAATATAGAACAAGGCTTGAACAAAAAGAGCTTAACGACCAGCTAACCGAAGCAGTTATAAAGTATCGTGCAAATTTAAGTATGGAAAACGAAAAGAGAACACATCATGGAGCATCTGATCAATATCGTATTAAAGTTAACGAACTGCGTTTACAAGGTCAAAAGAGATATGGTGGTTATATGACACCAGAGGAACAAAAAATACTTGAGAAAGTAGGTACTTTACCTGGCACAAAGGGAGAGCAAAAACATTTATCGGATTCACTGACTGCAGTGGAACGACCAAAGCAACAACAAGTACAACAACAATACACACAATCCAAATCACCGGAACCAAAGCCACGTAAACCTTCGTTTAGTGGCAAATTTGACAAACCACACTATTAAGAAACCAAAATAACAGGAAATTATGTCAAAGAATATTGTAGATCTAACACCTCCAATTAGTGGACGTGCCTTAGTTGAGACCATTCCTATTGTACCAACACGTAGAGAAATGTCCAATGCTAAAGATGAAGCAATGCGGGAACAAGCGTTCTCAAAGAAATTGTTATTTGATGACAAAAGTGCAGAAGCAGTTGTTACAGGTAAAACAATGCTTAACCAACCTAACATTAATAGGGATATACCTAAAACTGACAACACTCGCACTAAAGCTATTCCTCAACCTAAAAGCAAAACAAAGGATATACCAGGTGCAACGAAATTTGACTATGTGGGGCAATCTAAAAAGGATGCAGAAGCCAAAGAAATGGATATAGGCTATGGTGATGATAAGTTAGACGAAGCACGCAAGATTGCTAACACACCTATGGCGAATCAAGAAAATGGTGAAATCTTTTATGACATACCAAAGATACAATCCGCACGTTTAGCTTTGCAAGGTAAAATAGACGAGCTTACTGCAAGCTCTGGTTTAACTGATAGTGGTAAAAGCCAGATGTTTACACAAGGTGCAAAAGACAATGGCATAATAGGTAAAGCAATGTTACCTTTCGTGCCTATTGCAGATACGTTTGAGAACTTACAACAAAATTATTTACACCCAAAAAGAGAAGGTGCAGCACCATTAACACCAGACGATCCTAAGTACGCACAACGTAAAACAGAATATCAATTAGAAGAATATTCTAAGATTATGAACAACTTAACGACACAGTATAATTATGCAAAAACGTTCCCTAATGGTAAAGTTGATTTCAGTCCACAAAGACGAGTTGACGAGGGAGTTTCCAGTGCAGCGAAAAGTGTTGTTATGGGATATGTAGGAGACTTTGCAAATCATTTCACTGACGGTGGTGCTACTAAATTAATGGAGAAAGTGTTTAGCACAGATGTAGCTACAGGACGTGCTTTGTTACAACAAGAATTAGAGAAAGCGAAAAGATTAGGTGGCAACAAACCAGACGAAATCATACCAGAGTTAGGTATGACTTACAATCAGTTTGTCACAGGCTGGGAATCAGTACTTACCAATACTGGATTAGGCATAGTTAACTTAGTCAGCTCATTAGCACCAGGTGGTTCGTTTTCTACGGCAGGTGCAGTTGCTAATGATGTGATAAGCATAGCAAGTAAAGTAGTAAAGAGTGGAGCTAATGTAGTTAAAGAAAAGTTAGCACTAAGAACAGCTACTGCACTTGCAACAGATAAAGTTGTGTTTGACGGCATAGCTAAAGATATTGCTCTTAAAGCAGTGGATCCACAATGGGTGCAAAAGACAGAGCTATTTAGTCCAACGATTAAGAACATGATCGCCAAAGCACCAACAGATGCAGCAAGATTAGAAGTAGTAGAATTTGCCTTGAAAGACCAAACCTACAAAGTATTTAAACAAGTTTTTGCTGAAGCTAAGTTAGTAGGCAGAGCCTTGGAGCAAGCAAACATGTTAAAGTCAGCAGTTGGTCGAGTAAACGGTCTTGGTTCATTGGATCAGCTTAGCAACATACTAGCCGATATTGTATCAGGCACTACAGCAACACAGTCTGAAGTGCTTGGCAAAATTGCCGTTGACAGTATACGTATGTATTTAACAGGGTTGCTCAATACTGGCGACGCAGGAAGTGCAGAAAACTTAGCAACGTTAGGTGCGTACAGTAGTTTCTTTGGCACTACAATGAAAAAATTAAGCATGACATACTTAGCGAAAAGTGATGCATTACGTCAAGCTATCGCACATGGTGATAGTAAATTAACCAATGACTTAATTGCTCAATATCAAAAGACATCTCAATTATTTGCGATAATAGCGAATGACTTTGGTGGCGGTGGTGCACAGACAGTTGACGAGCTACGTAAGTTGGTAGGTAGTGAGGATATATGGAAAGAAATAGTTAAAACAGCGATGCCTAACTTCATTCTGGCACACGGTTCATTTACTTCGGCTAACAGATACATGAAAGAAAGAGGTCAAGACGTACAGAACAAAAAGTGGGGGCTGGAGTTTAACAATGTGGTGGCAAAAGGAGCTCCAAATGTATCAGATGGTTTTGGGGGCACTGCCGCAAGTATAGCAGCCGGGAAAGATATAAGAGGCACAGTTGAAAGCACAGTTAACAAAGCATATCATGCTACTGCACCTGGCAAGCAAAAAGTAAGTATGGAAAAGTTTATTAAGGACAGTGCTAATCTATCAGGGATAAGTAAAAACACTGGCGAAATGAAAGTAGGTGAATTGCTTAACCTTTTAGAGAGATGGAAGAAAGAAGGTTTACTGTCAAAAGATTTCAAAGTCTTTGACGAAGCTAACCATGTAAAAATTCTAAGTGGTATTCCAGCTGATACCAAAGTTGTATTCACCCAAGAAAACAAAAGCAATACTGAAAGCAAAGCTGAATACGATGCAACTACTAATACTATCAACTTCCATAACTTTGACTTTACAGGCACAGCACAGAACCCAATACGTCCAGAAGAAGTATTTAGCACAATAGCAGGCTTAATGAGTGAAGAGCTTACACACGCAGCTACAGTCCATAAAATTAAAGCTAACCCTGAAAAGATAGACGCTCTTAGACAAAAATATTTAGACAAGTTTAATGCTATGTACCCACCAGAAGTAGGACTTCCAGCAGATGCGGGTGCTATCCAATATGCATTAAGCAACAATGAAGAGTTTGTAGCTAATTTGTTTAATAACTTGCAAAGCCCACATTTCTTTAAATTTATTAAAGAAGCAGATAAAGCACAGAACGGTACAGTCAAAGCATTCTTAGATAACGTGTTGGATAAATTTGGCTTAGATGGTGCTGACCAAACGCTACGTAAAAACATATCTAAGATTATCTTAGACGTATTACCAGAAGACAGCAAAGAACTTTACACTAAACCACCACCAGCAACAAAGTTTACAGAAGAAGAAATTGGGGAGTACGCAAGTACATTAGAGCCACCAACGGTATATAGTGGCACTGACTTAATAACAGTTGCTAATGAAACGGCAGCAAAATTTAATGAGCAAGGTAGTTCAGTCACTCCTGACGAGATATTACCTCAATCATTATTAGAAGCATTACAAGTCCAACACAAGATTAAAGAAGACCAAGCTAACACAAGTGGCGTATACCCTGGTTTCTTCAAAGAAAGTAAGGATGGTACAGAAACATTAGCTTTCAATGAAGAAGTAGAGAGATGGAACAGCATTCACCCAATCAAGATAACTAATGCACAAGCGTATCACATAGTCCAAAGTATCTTAGGCGAGCAAAAGTTTACGCCTGAAATTGGTATACAAGTACTGAAAGAAATGTTGAACGAAAGCAGAACAGAACAAGCAAGCACAGTAAGACAATTGATCGAGGAAGTAGAATCCGAAGCAATACAAGCAGAAAGAGACTTTATAGAAGGTAAAGGTAAAGATGACAAAAGTGACTTGCGTGCTTATAAAGTATTAGGTTACGAAAAGGCGTCCGAACTGTACGCAGAGCATTCAGCTGGTGCTAACCCAACAAAAACTCCAGCACAGGTGACTGCAGATGCATACAAAGCAATTATGGAAGGCATGAACAAGCAACTGAAAGAGCAGTATGGAGACAAAGAGATACCTACAAAAGAATTAGAAAAAGCAGAGATAATAGCAAAGAAAGAAAGTATCAAGTTATCAAATTCAGGCATGGTTACAGCATTAGATGGAGAACGTATTCCATTCTCTTTGATGAAAGGTTACCATAGAGCTTTAGATGGTGTCAGAAAACAGATAGGCGGAGGTTTAACTTACGACAACAAACGTATCTTAGATGCCGTCCTTGATATATTCGCAGGGCTAAAACCAATAAACAAATATAACGTTGGTGATGGAATACAAACGGGTCGGTATTATAGACCAGCTGGTGTAACCGATATGGCAATTGTATTGGACGAAAAAACTCCCGCACAGATACGAGTTATGACCCAAAAACTACATCAAGTTATAATCAATCATGCAGTAACGTCCGAAGCATTCTATCGTGGTTCTAAACATGACCCAGCTAAGGTAGCTAAAGCCGCACGGGAGTTAATGCCATTTGTTAATTATAAAGCAGTAGCAGAAGGCAAATCAAACTTTAATGACTTGTTCGTAGCAAAGTTAACTTCTAAACATTATGGCAAAGAATATGGTGATACGGATGCAAGATTAAAGAAACTGCAGACAGAACATAGTGATGTCTTACAAGAAGTAATAGATAATTTAAGTAGCCTATACGACAACAAAGGGTATAATCCTCATGAAGGCAAAGATGGACCTTTAACGCCCGATGAAGCTACGGCATTCCAAAATGGTCTTCATGGTATAATGAACTTGACACTTAATCCAGGTGGCAATGATATGATTGCCAAAAGAATTACAATAGATGAGAATGGTGTTATATTCAGAGACCCTGGTAAAATATCAGCTAAGTATATTAAGTTAGTCATAGACAATAACACGTTTAGGATGACTGACGTTGCGAACATAGGTTTATATAATCCATTGTTAATCAAAGATGGTAAAGTTGATGCAGAATATTTAGCAGCAGAGTACCCAGACTTAGCTTTATTGCCAGATGGTAACTTAGCGTTTAAATTAATCAACACAGAACAATTCTTGCCTTACTTAAGCCCTGAATTAAAAGATTGGTTGTCAAGTGTTGCAGGCAAAGACACACAACGTATTGATGGTGGTATTATCGCAATAGGAGAAATGCCAGGTGTAAAATTATTAGCTACAGCAGTAGGAGGAGGAAAAAACAGTGCTTTCTTTAAAGGAAAAGGTACAGGATTATTTAAAAACGCTATACACAACGTGGCACCGTCCGAAGTTGTCCACCCTGATACGCCTGGGTATAACAGTATTAAAAGTTTTGCTGAAAAAATAACCAAAGCTGGGATCCAAATTCATGATGGTACTTCATTGAAGAATACTGCAGAACTGTACGAATATCACAGGATGCCATTGCCTAACATGGAGGGCAATTTAACAGCGTTACTGGACAATAGTGGTACGATTGTATCAATTTTGGATAATAAAGGCTCTAACGTGACGGCAGATGCCAAAGAGAAGGTTTTGAAAGCATTGGCATACGAGTTAGAAACTACTGGTAAGTTACCAGATCAAATGATAACCAAACAACCGATTACAGGGGAACACGCTTTAACTCTCATGACAGCTGATAAAGAAGGTAAACATAATGCAGGTGGTGTTGTACATCCTGGCATTATTAATTTAGTGCCTACTGGTCGATTAGGATTTGACGTAAAACCAGACGTAATCGCAAAATACACACAAGCTATTAGTGATTTAACTGAAAATAATTTCAAGCATTTCTCTAAGCAACTTGATGGTGTAGCATCTATTGAAAGAATGTTAGTAGAGCTATCACAAGGTGAACACATCACTGGCACGAAAGCTGAATTAGGTGCATTACAGAATACTGTTGAAGGTTTAGAAGCTATGCTTAACGAAAATCCTGATATTCTATATCGTGGAGTACCAGGTACCAAGTTACTTGCAGAAATAGATGGCTTGTTTAAGACAGATGATTTAGGTAAAAGATTAGTGCTTGATAAAGACCAAGTAGAAAGTTTCTTGATAGATCGTTTCAAATTGTTCACTGGAAAATCTACAGACATAAGCAGTCCTTCATCGAAGAAAGAAAATTGGGTTACTACAGATTCAATATTGTTTGATTTAGCGAAACGCTCTTATGATAGCATACAAAAACTTCATGCAGTTAACGGTAGCAATTCAATGTCGGTTTCACCTAATTTTGGAGATAGTAGATTTGCTATCGAAAGATTAGTAGGCAAAGGTGGTATGGCTGACGAATTAACCAAAATGTTTATTGATCCAAAGAATGGCAATATTATCAATATGGGTATAGCTTTGCCTTTGAAGTTTATTAAAGATAATAACCTTCAACCAGGTCAAAGCATACTTGTTTCAAGAATACCAGCACATGACACAGGGAGTACCACTGTAATGACTTTAATAGGTGCAACTGATTCTCACTCTACTATCCATGCTGATTCTGAATACCTAACGGGCAGTGCGGGTATGGATTTCGATAAAGACAGTTTGCAAATCTTACTTCCAGATCCCCACATATTAACTAAGGATATTTACAAAGCTATGATTGACTACATAGGCGACGTTACCAAAGATACAAGTAAGTTATATCCTGACATTATGAAAATAGATAGCACTGGTGAGCTTGATAGAATATATAAAGAACTGGGATTGTCTCACTTGTTAAAAGACGTTTCACATAGCCCACTTAGTAGAGATGCTTATAACAAAGGAGATAATGGCACAGCTTTAGCAGGTGCAGCGGTGAGTTTGAAAAAATCAATTGCATTAATAGCAGCCGCTTATGCAGCTACTGGTGAAGTAAAAGGTGATTATAGATACGTAACAGCGAAACGGGGAGACATAAAGTTAGTGCTTAAATTCCCACTGAAACCAGATATGATGACGGCTATTGCTAATGCGGCAGCACAATTAGGGTACGACAATTTCGCAGGTCATCACATAAAAGAAGAAGCTAACATTTTAATGCCATATTTACACTCAATTACGTTTGGAGAAGGCAAGACACATACAGGCAAAGATTTAGGCGATGAAATGGTTATGAGGAAAATTGGCTCAACTGTACGTGAATTAGCACACAATGTTAAGATGGAAAATGCACAAGGTGTAGATGAACCCACCCATCAATTTGGTACACAAGGGAATAATGCGGCACGTGCTTTAGTCGAGCATAATATGATTCAGTATGGCAAAAGGTTAAAGCAGTTAGACGAGACATTAAAGTTTTTGAATATGGACAGGCAAATCCAAACTATAATAAACTCAAACAGTATAGCAATAGGTAAAAAATTACAGCTATTTAACCTTATGTGGCATAAAAATGCAGATTCACCTGAATTACTGGGAACGTTAAACTATCTAAGAGATGCTATTAGCACACAGTTCAATAGCTTGGGAAGAAAAGGAGAATGGAAGACGGGTGGTGTGACAAAGTCTGTCTCTTCATTACTGTATTATAATGACGCATTTAAACATCTTCCAGCAGCGATGATGGTATCGGGAGCACGACAGTTAGCAAATGGCACAGAGATTAGATTTGGTGAAAACATTGCCATTATTACAAGTGCAAAAGAAGTCAAACTGAATGGTGAAACTGTACCATTTGAACAATTCTTAGTAAAGTATGGGAAAGAAGGAACACGTAAAGATGCAGAAGCATTGCACATACTATATTATGACCAAAACATAAATGGTAAAGGCAAAGGTGGGATAACATATAACCGTATGCAAACAACCATAGATGGATTAATTGCAGTAGTGGGACGTAAAGTAAAGAACATAGACGATTACGCCAATTTAGGCGATTTAAGAGTAGGAGACGACCCAAATGATGTAACACTTAATACAATCAAAGAAATCGCCACCAGGGTCTTCTTTGGTAGCGATACCCCTCTTATAGATAATAAACAGAACTTTAGTTTACACAATGAAAACGGTTCTGGAGCTGAAGCGTCCCGACGTGCTTTAGAACGGGCAGGTATCGTACCTAAAGTTCATGGCGTTTCTGTTGCGGATATGGCACGTGATGAATTCAAAAAGACGTTAGCTACCAAAGAGCAACCAAATGATGTACATGGTGCTTTCGCATTTGGTAGAGCTTCAGATCAAGGTTCCAATATTTTCGATAACCCAAAGACAACTTACGATGAATTACGTAAAGCATTAGTTAACCATCCAGAGATAGCTAATAAACCTGTCACTAAATGGACGGCAGAAGATTTTAGAATAGCTAAACCTATCATAATGGCTCATGCAGCAAACAAAGTACGTGCTTTAAAAGGTACTATTATGCCAAGTTTATGGAAACAATTCTTTGCATTGGCAAGTCCTAAAGGTAGTGAGATTGGCAAACCATGGGATAGTGATCCTGAACATAAACATACCCAACATGTTATTGATGAAATAGGTGAATTATTAGATTACGATTATTTGCGGAATATTGAATCACAGGAAACTTTAAAGAATGGCAAAGCATTAGCTCAATTGCAAACTTTACAGATGTTACCGCATGCAGTGCAAAAGCTTAACGATATGATGAAAGCTCAAGGCTATAACGAAGTTAATAATTACACAGGTACACTAGACCTTAATAGCCAATTAACATACTCAAGCTACAACCAAACTTTTTCTGACCTTGACCAAGACATAGGCTTCACGAAAACGTACGGACCAAATGGCTTTACGGAATCCAGGGTACGTGCATTCTCGATGAATTTAAATAGACGTTTAGGAATAAACCTTGACAAAGTACATACAACAGTGCAATACAAACAGTTTCTACATGACGCTAAAAATATGTCGTTGATCAAAGATCAAATCAATATGTTCTTAGGTAACTACAACAATGCAGACAAAGGATATGACGTTAACCAAACTTTACCAGTATTGTCAAAAATACTCAAATCACCAACGCTTAAGGCTATGTTCGATGCCGTTATCACACCTGACTATTCAGTTAGCACAACGAATATATTAGCACAAGGTAAATTAGGGGGTGTTCATATTGACTATAATTTACCTGACGCAGTGCAAGCTAGAAAAGAAAACGTATTAAAGGGTTTGTCGAAGGAGATATTCAATGCCTTCAAGAAACAGCAAGTTAACCTTGTAGATGGCTTTGATATGGAAGAGACACAAGCAGCAATGAACTTAGGTGAGATAACGCTTGCTGACATTAAAGACGCATTGTCTATGTACACAGACCAAGTATTGCTTAATAATACATTGAGTGTTGGTCTGGACGTAATTAGTGACAGCATAACTAACCTTATAAATAAAAACAGTCAGTACGCAGATGTAGCTTCGTATACCGTCATACAAGAACAATTAAAAGCTACTATAGAAAGTTTGCGTAATCCATCGGATATGGCTAAATGGCACACCACACAAGCAGTTAGCACTGACATGTTAAACAACACTCAAACATTGATTGCAGAGATAGGTGCATCAAGCTCGGCTGAAATTTACGAAGCACTTGTTAAGACAGGCAAAATACCATTCAAACCAGATCACGAATTCGAAGACGAAATGGGTGCCAAAGATGACGCACTCAAAGGTTTGCAACAATTTCTATCAGGTAGCAAAACTAACTTCAAAGTAAACAAAAGATTTAATGATGGCTTAGTGCCAGATAAAGAGCGAATGGAGTTCTCTAAAGAAGATGTAAAGAATTTGATGGAAGCATTGCCACTTGACCGAATAAAAACAGTATCAACAGAAACACAAAGCATGATGGACGCAGAAACAGAGATGGACGCTTTAAGGGCAGAAGAAGAAGCACGTTATGCAGAATCTATGGGGATTGCAGTTGAGGCGAAAACACCACAACCAACAGAAGCACTCAAACCAGCAAGGACATACATAGATACAACAGCAGAAGTGATGTACGATGCTAAGTCATACAAAGAAAATCTGATTAACCATTTACAAAAAACATTGCTTAATGTGAACACTGTATCTAAGAACATTTTCAATGATAACTATAATGAATCTGAATTTGCACGTGCTATTACCAATACGTTATTTAGTGAATATGCTGGGAAGGAATTCACTGATGACTACGTAATCAAAAGCACTAAGACTCCAGATGGTTTAACAAGGATGTTCGACGATCCTGACAAAGAAATACCAAAAGGACAATACGTAGAATTCCTGCATGCGGACAACAATGGTATCGACAGTCAACATGCACGTTATCTTGGTATTGTCAAACGTAATGTAGCTATCAAAGATATTGAAGGTAATGTAACCAACGTACCTAAAAATTTAATTGTTTTACTTGTTGACAATGGTAGCCGTGCTAGTATAAGTCTTGTTGAGGAGAAAGATATTAAGACGATGACTGCACAAATGAAAGTCAGCAGATCTGGACAAAAGCAAGAGAAAGTTATCAAAGAATTCTTTGATAAAAACAGCAACCAATTGATGGAAGATATTAGAACTTACGTGGACACAGCCGCATGGGAGGAAGGATCAAAGGGCAGGTACAAAGAAGTAAACTTAGGTCACTCGGCACAACCAACTACTTTGTTCTCACAAGGAACACCTTTGATTAATATGTCACGTACTTCTAAAGATGCTGAAAAAACTTTACTAACTACTTTGAATAAATACTCAACCACCATAGCTTATTCCTTATTTGGGCGAGGCACACAGACTGCAACGGTAGGCTTAGCTTTAATTGGAGTGAGTGCATTGACTTCACTAACTCCAGCGTTAGGCATAGGAATGATTGCGGCAGGTGCAGCACAAATAGGTAAAAGAGGGTTTAAACTATTCGTTGATGGGCAAGTAGGAAGTACAGGAGCAGCGATACAGCATGACGTATTCGCAAAAGATTTTATTACCCAAGCAACTAATATGTTCAATCACTTATGGTCACCTAAAACACTTAATGAAACGACTGCAATACGAGCAGTAACCCAAGTAGCTATCGCAGCCGCAATAGAAGAAGCAGGTGTAGAAAAAGACATAAGCAAAGTAGATTCGTTTTATCTTGCACAACAAGCACGTGAAGAAATCAAAGCATACAACCGCATAGAGAATTTTATCGGTGATGGTTTAGGATCGAAAGTTAACGACGAAGGAATAGCTAAACTAAAAGAAGAATACGCTTTGAAAGGAATGGACGTAAATTTCACTAAGATAGGTAAAGATGGTTATGCTTTAAAAATCAATGATCATAGCTATCAAGACATGCAAAAAGCTAACAAAACATATTTAGACTTAATGTTGAATGCATTACACGCAACTGGTTTCCAAGCTAAGTTAGAAGCAACCAGTACTGAAAAAGCAATGGCAATAGCGACGCAAGTTAATAGAGCACGACAAACAAAGTTTAAAGAGATATTTGGAACAGATGTATCTTATTCTGAAGCAGAAGTATTAAACTACATTGATTACTCAACCAAAACAGCATTAGGTTCATTTGTTAAGTCAGCTAAGCAAGCGACACCATTTGGACGTTTCATCACCCAATTCCAACGTTACCAAAGAGAAGCGGCAGTAGATCAGTATAACTTGTTTAAATACCGTAACGAGCTTTATACAGCTGTAGAAGATGACATTTTGTATTGGAGTGCGAAAGCAGGGGCAGGAGATAGGAAATCACAACAACTCCTGGACATATTAGAACAAGTAGGTTTGGTATCCGCAACTGACATGACTGGTTCAATGAGTAAGCTAAAGAACAGAGCTTATGCATTAAATACAGCCGCTGGTTTATTATCAGGTGGTGGTAAATATTTAGGTGTAATGGCATTAAACCAATTTAACCAAATACTCAATGGTGATGATGACGACGAAGAAAAAGGGACAGGTCAGTTAATTGGAAGTGCGATAGGCAAAGAATGGCTAACAGAGAGAGACCAAGATATGCGACCATATTCTGGTATCTATCAAGGTGGTGCAACTGGTTTGACAATGGCAACTGTACTCGCAGGTGTGTATGGAATGTTCAAGACTGCCGTTGATGTAAAGACTGATGAGGACATAGATTTACGTAGACATACTAAAAACCTTAAATTAGTAGAAGGTCTTACAGCACCACTTAAGTACGGATTAGGCATGACAGCTATCACAGCACTGAATACTAGTCTTGTTGCTTTTTATGCAAGCATACTAAACCACGTAGATAAAGGTAAAGGATTTACTGAAAAAGAGAGAACTAATCCAAATTATTATCTTAACTTTGTAATGAACAAAATAGCACAAGCATCACAAATGTTCCCGTTCGCAGCTTTAGCCACAACTTATGTGAATGAACAACTTAAAGTCAATAAGACAATAAAAAACAATGATAGTTTTTTCAAGAAAGCAACAACAGGCAACCCACTGCCGATGAATGAAAAGGAAGGTAGTGAAGGTAGTGAAGGAGAAATCGAGGTAATTCGATAAGAAGGACTTTTAATTTCAATTATATTTTTTAACAATAGGAGTACTATGTACATATTCAAACAATTCAAAGTGAAAATGGGTGAGAACCAACGACAAGGTTTAATCACAGGCAACATATACAAAGTTTATGGAGCTAACCCTAACAGAGAACAATTCTTAGTCATAGATGAAGCTGGACACTTTGTTTTCGTAGATTTCCATAACACTACATTCGCAGGAGACGACATTGAAGTTACCATCGAAACCAACAATTGTTGCAAGTCAGTTGCTGGATCAGGAGAAGATACAGGACTTATTGAAACAGGCACGACAGAGGGAAGCCCAGAGATTGGACCAGATGAAGCAATCGCACCTAAGGCAACTGGCAGATTTGGCAGACCTATACAACCAAAAGGAAAGTGAAATAGGATTGACAATGTGGGAGCTGATATGGTTTATCCTTAAGCAACCTATTACAATCATTAAATTAGTAGTCAAAATACTCACAATCATAAATTCATTAAAGGATAGAACAATGAAAGATTTCAAAACAACAGCTCTAAGCATACTACAAGCATTGGTATTATTAGGCTCATTGTTTGGCGTACAGGTAGCACCTGAATTACAAACAACAATCATTACGTTAGCAACGTCTGCTTATGCAGTACTTGGTGCAATAAAAGGTTTCTTCACCAAAGATAGCATACCACCAACGGCAGCGTAATGAATCAATACAATCTACAAACACTACTGGATAGAGTTGCAGATAATACACATAGCCCTAATGATATGAATTCGTTAGGGCTATTGTATTTTGCTAAGACACACTTTCCAGAGATATTCAGAAATGAATGGGCACCTCATCATTACGACATGTGTCAAATGTTCTTTGCATTGTTATCACCTAACCTAAAACGTAGAGACGAAAGATTAGCTTACTTCTTAGTACATAGAGAAGCAGCTAAAAGCACAGTAGGTACGTTCTTATTTCCTATCTTCAATATCTACTGCAAAGGTTTAAAGGTATGGACAAGGCATAACGCTTTAGGGTGGGAAGGTGCAGACATACATGATCATACGTATGAAGAAGTAACTATAGGCGAAGACTTCATGGTAATAACGTCAGAAACGAGCGGACAGTCTGAAAGGTTCGTTAGTGATATAAAAGCTATAATAGAAGAAAGAGATGACTTAGCATCTATCTATGGCGAAAAAAAAGGTAGTCTAATAGAGCTTGAACCTGGACAAAGACGTAAAGACCAAAAATGGACGCAAACAGCATTTCTTACATCAGACAATACAGTTGTATTAGGTGCAGGTTCTGGACAACGTATTCGTGGACTAAAGATACGTGGACACAGACCTTCATTCATAATGATTGATGACATGTATTCTAGGCTTAATACTAAGACAATGCAAACAAGAGAGAACTTAAACAATTGGTTCTTTTCAGATCTACTTAAGAGTGCAGATAGTGAACGTGCTAAGATATTATGGTTGGGTACAATGGTACACCCTGATACAGTAGTTAAACGTTTCAGACAGACCACAGACTGGCATGGCATTGAACGTCCTATTATTTCGATAGATGAATTGCAAGTAGGTTTACAGAACTGCTTAGTCAATGGTGAGCCTGACAAACCATTGTGTAATACTTGGCAAAAAACAATGACTACATTATCATGGCCCGATAGACACACTTTGTATGACATACTAAAACTATACACAAACGATGCTTTGTTAGGACAACTGAATTACTTCTACCAAGAGTATATGAATGAATCATTAGCACCAGAGAACAAGCTAATTGATCATGAAGCATTTGTACGTACTAATATCACCTACGAAGAGGAAGGAGGTAAAAGCTATGTAACGTTCTTCTACGAGCATATAGAATGGCGTGGTGAAGTTCTATTAAGCTTAGCATGTGACCCAGCGGCAAGTGCAAGTGAGAGAGCAGATGATACTGTGATTATGGTAGGTGGTTATGCACGTTGCTTCCCAAGAGCAGTAGGTACACCATACGAGTTACAAGAATTAGGTATGCCTAATGGACGTATATTCCCTATCCTACTACATATTGAAGGTGGTAAGTATTCAACTTATGACTACAATGAAATGCCAGGTATATGTGAAGCTATCTTAGCTTTAGATAAGAGATACAAATTAGACATGATTAAGATCGAAGCTAACGGTCAACAAGCACAGATAGAACGTGAGGTACGTCGAAGTATGCTTGAAGGTATTTACAAGCAAGGAGAGGTGGTTAAAAGCTCATTTAGAAGCACACCAGTATGGGCAGAGTATCAAACAAGTGATAAAAAAGAAAGAATTATAACCACAGTGTTGTCAATCGTACAAGCACACAAAGTATTTATTTGCAATGACAACAAGCACATAGACAAACTATACCTACAGTTGATAGCTATTAGTTTAGCTGATCATGATGATTACGCAGATGCTTTAGCAATGGTATTTAAAGGTGCTAGCATACCAGCGGTCTATAACTTACACGTTTGGCAGAACGGAGAAGACCAAGTAGATAGAGTAGAACAATTAAAAGAAATTTATGGTATGGATTATTGGATGTACTTATGAGATTAGTTAAATGTATTCATAGAGGACAGGAACTAACGTCCAGGTGCTATGATAACCACAAAGACTTTATGAAAGATGCATATGTATATAACTATACGCTATGCGAGAAACGTACACCATGTGAAGGTGCTTATATACTCACCGACAATGGTTGGTATGTGCCTATACTGAAGGTAGTGATATTTGATAACCTAAAGAATAACAAGAGCATGATTAGGTTCTATATCCCAAGGAGAGTATATACATTCTTCATTAACCACAATGATAAAGTAAGGCATAGTGCTTTTGTATTCTATCCAGATCAGAAGGTTTTATACAAGCTACCTAAAGCCCGTTATGTAGTTATTGCTATGTTAATGGAACAAGGTATGCCTATCTTTGAAGCAGTAGCGTATGCATTCCCTAAGCACTCCGAGAAGAATAACCTAAGAGTAGTTACTACACTTATGAATGAAGAATCAATATTGAATTTAATTAAAGGACAAGCAATGAGTAGACTTAAAGATGAAATGCTTAACCAAGGCATTAGTGCTGAATGGTATGTGAAACAATTGAAAGACATACTATCGGATACAAAGAGTAATCCTAACTTAAAGAAATATGCTTTAGAGCAAATAGGTAGGACAATAGAACAAGAAGAAAAAAGAAATATTAATTATGTTGTAGGCTTACAGTTAGAAGCTAATGCACCTAAACAGTTACAGTCTAACCCACCACTTATGCTTGAAAAAAAAGAGAACTAAATACCTTATGTAGGCATTAGTTCTCTTATAACAGTTTCTAAATATTTTATGTAATCATACACGTCTTGTGTAGCCCTGCAATCTATACCACCACATTTATCAATAGGATAAACTGGTGGTATGATTTTAATGTCATTTATCTGCATATCGTGACGTTAGCCAAAACTTCAAGGTCTTACGACCAAAGTATTCTATTAGTGCGTCAAATCCACCAGCATGAAAAAGCAATCCATCATCATAACTCTGCCAAGTCCAACTTAATTTCTGGCATAGTATATCTTCATCAGGTGAGTAAATTAACACCCATTTCGATTGCATCTCATCCGTCCAGTCTACTTCCCAATTCGCACGTGCGTTTATTGAGCGTATCATAGCTCTAACTTCTTCATCCAATGCTTTCCATATCAAGTTACTCATAGTGTTCCCTCTTTAGTCAGCCAAAATTTGAACTCCTCTTGAGTGTAAAGTGTGCGTAGTATCTGTATTGTGTCGTAAGAGAAATACAAACTGTTGTCTTGTGATTGAAACCAGCTGGATACAATAACATCAAGGCAACCAGCCCTTCTATTCCAAACTAAATAACATTTCCCTTGCTCATTATCATGCCAGTCTACCACCCAATTATCTTCTTTGCGAAGGATTGCAATTGAACGTAGGATTTTTGTATTTAATAAACGCCATTTATATTCCAAATCTGCTTCTTGTTTTGTTGCATAGTAATTGCCAGAATTGAAGCGAGCTATATCAGAATCATAATTATTCCAAATACTTCTCCGCACCACATCAAGTATAGTCCAATACTTTGTGCCATCTTCAGGATATACTAATTCTTCGTCTGTTAATTTACTCATAGTTCTCTCTTCCTAGTTATCCAAAATCTCAAGTTTGCATGACCAACGTATCCTCTTAGTTTTTCAAATCCACCTTCATAAAAATACAATGCATCATCATGATTTTGACTGGACCAACTCAATTGCTGAATTAGTTTACTCTCATCATGTGAGTAACATACGTTGCATTTTGTTTGCGTTCCATCTGTCCAGTCTATTTTCCAATTCGCATTTCTGTTTAGTATACGTATATTTTCCCGTATTTCTTTATCCAATTCTTCCCATGTCCAATCCCAAATACTTATCATTACGCTTCCTCATAATCATGTAAGAAACTACATAACACTTCATGTATCTCAAGTTGAGCTGCATAAGCATCTTTCTCATTACTGAATACATAAGCTTCTCCTAAACATTCTTTCAATGCAAACAATAACTGACTTTCATCTTCTACTGTAATTATTGCATAATCTCGTGTTATCACATATAACACACCTACTTGTTCTAACTTGACAAGCCATTGGTTAAATTTACTTAAACTCATTTCATTATCCTATTATTATAAAAAAAGGTAAGCTACTTGCCTACCTTTTATTCACTCTTAACTAATCAAGCTCAACCATTCAGGTGCTTCACTTAAACTAATTGCATCAACTATCTCTCCAGTCGCCTGTATCGTATGTTTCTTCACTGTCACTAATCTACCTGCAAATGTCTTTCCATCATACTTAGATAGAAAGTTATATGCAGTCTGTCTGTTTGGATCTATCTCTAACTGTCTTTGAGATAAACTGATTGAACATTCTGTATTGATCTTATTCATATACAATGCTCCAGTTGATAACATACTGTCATATACAACTGTTTCTTCTGCCAATGTTAAATTACTCTTAGCCATAACTCTTCCCTTAAATAAATACTTGCTATCATACATCTTATGATAATCAAATAAAAGAAAAGATCCCAGACACTACCACAAAAGCAAAGAGCGAAGCAGACCCACGTATACCTATTTGCCCCATTAAAGCCCCTCCCTTGCATTATTAACCCTAACCTATACATTTGTATCAAATATATACTTTATTCTGTCTCACGCTTGTTATATCACTACACTATACTCTCTATACACATACATACATATATTAATTATATATATATCATATACTTATATACTTATATAGTTATACTTATATATATATATATTATTATTATTATATATACTTACTTATATACTTACTTACTTACTTATTCATATACTTATTAACATATATAAATATAATTAGTATATATAGATAATAATGATTATTAAAGAATATCAAAGTGCGTGCGTGCGTGCGTGCGTGCAATAATATTTAATACAAGATTCGGTGTTTATATCCATGTTATGCACAAGTTATCAACACAACTAACCATCTAACCAAACAATACAAAAAAAGAGTAGCATTTCTGCCACTCTTAGTTATTTAGATAATCCTTCTGCTACAATTATAGTAAGCAAGAAGAATATATACGATACACAAAACAGTAAGAAACCTAATTGTGCTTTGCTGAAATACTTTAACATAATAACTCCATGAATAGAGATGAATAAAAACTTATCAAAAAAAAGAACAGATGCCAAAATGACATCTGCTCTTTAATAATTATAAGCCTGCTGCTATCATCCAGTCAGGTTTAAAATCTGGATTGATTAACACAACTGCTTCACACTCTTCTTTAGTACTATAGACAGTATGAGTTTTCTTAGTGACTGTATAGCCAGCAAAAGTTTCAAAACTACATAGGAAATCATAGGCTTTTTGCTTGCCAGGATTAAATTGCAAAGCAGGTTTGCTTAATGCAATGTACAGTTCGCCATTCGATTTGTTTTCGTTTAGCGTGCCGCTGCTTAATAACAACTGCAATACTTCTTCTTGTGATTTAGACACAACTTGAGACTTAGACATAAAAACTCCGTAAATAAATAAATAATGGAGCAACGATACATTCGCTACTCCCAATAAACAGATAGTAAGAGACCAGACATTTGCATAGGTTCTATTCTATCAATAAACAGTAAAGATCCCAGACATTAGGATACTCTCTATATTCAATGAATAGCAAAGAGTCCAAACAATAGCCCCCTCTATAGCGATAGCACGGGGTAGCACGAGTATGTCATATTACGAAGTAATATGGCATACGAAGTGGCATCGCTATACAGTTGTACGTAGTGGGATGCACAACGAGTACGTCATATTGCGAAGCAATATGGCTTACGAAGTGGGCTATGTGGTATAACGTAATACTGCCACTCCACTCCACATATCATTTTTAAATAGACCCTCCCTGATGAAGGACCCCCCCTACATAAACTTTTTTGTAAAAGTTCTCTGTGTACCCCCGCCAACATTTTGTGCTATTTTTTTTACATTATTTTTTAACGAAGGTATATGACTATGAGTAGGCAATAACATTCTAAGGCATTTTAAAGCCCGTGACAAGGTTTTAAATAGTTATGCAACAGTTTGTATGGCTTAGGATTAGGGGGTTCGTCTTGAGCTTCGCTCTTTGGGTTTGGTTTGTTTGTCTTGGGTTCTTTTCTTATTTTTGTAATTACACAAACTAATAGGAGTAAAAATGTAATGAAGAAAGAACTAACGTTAACCGAGATAGTGGAGTTGTATTTGGCAAGCGGTGATACAGAAGAGTTTATGGCAAGGGTGAAGGATAGGATGAATGAGCCTGAACTTGAGCCTGAACCAGAATCTATACCTGAGCCTATTAATTATAGGGCAATGGTATATCCTAAAGTTGAGACACAGTATTGGTATATAGACCGTCGTAAAATTAAAGATTGTTTTTGGCTGAATGACGATGTTGACCAAGACCGCTTTCAAGACGGGAATTACTTTACCTCATGGAGCAAAGCAGAATTAGAATCTGACTGGAGAATCTGGAACACACGAATTCTTAATACAATCGCTATACTAAACAAAGAAGATAATAATTGGGTGGCGGATTGGACAGATATAAGGCAAAATAAATATACTCTTTGTTTATACGATGGCATTGATGCGTTTATTGCTGGAGTTTATAGTTCTTCACAATGTTGGAATAGCAATTGTTATTTGTCAGTTAAAGGGAAAGATAAACTACTTACGCTATACACACACACTGAACTCAAATTTTGGCTAACAAAGGAGAAATCACAATGAAACAATTTACAAAAGAAGAATTATGCGAAATGATGTTATCGGGTGTTGATAATTTGCTTGCTATGATTAATGATAGAATGAATGAGCCTGAAGTAATTGCCCATAAAGCATTAGTATACCCTGAAAATTGTACAGAGTATTGGTATCTAAACAGTTACATAGTTCAGAAAAGTTCTTGGGATAATGATGATATGGACGCAGTCCGTTTCGAGATAGGCAATTACTTTGCAACAGAAAAAGAAGCTGATGCAGAATGGGAATGGAGATTGCTGAACACGAAAATTCTAAACACAATTGCACTGTTAAACAAAGAAGAAAATTGGGTGGCGGATTTTAGTGACGGCAAGCAAGTCAAATGGTATTTATCTTACAGTGAGGATAATGGCAATGTTGAGAATGGTTGCTGTTATAGCAAACACTCCCACGAAAAGAATAAGTATTTTTCTCATAATGTCTGCATAAAATTACTTACTATTTACACAGAAGAAGAGTTCAAATTCTGGTTAACAAGGGAAAAGGCATAATGAAAAAGAAAAAAACGAATTACAAAAAATTAGTTTATCCGAAAGAACTGACAAAGTATTATTATGTAGATGGCGGTGCTTTTAGTGCCGGTTGGGACAATCAGACTATAGACAAAGACCGTTTCAATTCGGGTAATTATTTCTCCACGTGGGAAGAAGCAAAATTAGAAAATGACTGGCAAAAGTTGAATACGAAAATTCTACGTTCAATTGCAGACATTAATAAAGAAGAAGGTTGGGTGGCAGACTGGAGTGACTACCACCAAAGAAAATGGTATATATGTTTAGAGGCTTATCGTTGGCAACCTGACACCGATTGCGTAAGTAGGCACCGACATTACGAAACTAATCGTTATTTATCAGACGATGGGATTGATGAACTATGGGAACTATACACAACAGAAGAGTTCAAATTTTGGTTAATTAAGGAGAAATAAAATGAAACAATTTACAAGAGAAGAATTGTACTATTTGAGAATGATAAATGTTGATGAAGCACTTGTCATAATGAATGAACGAGTTACAAAACCAGTTGAATACATTGAACGAGGTGACGATGATAGAGGTGTACGAGCTCGTGCTTGGTATGAGATAAACATAGAAATACTTAATTCAATCGCTATGGGTAACGAACAAGACAATTGGGTTATTGATTGGAAAAATGACGCACAACCCAAACATTATATGTATTGGGATTGGAAAACAGACAAACTTGGCAGGCTTAATGACTGTACATTCCAGTCACGTAGCAACGACCTTTATTTTTCTGCGGATACATACGACAAGGTAACAAAGCTACATGCAATGGGAGAGTTCAAATTTTGGTTAACTGAAGGAAAAGGATAATGAAAGAATCAACAGAAGACCTCAAAGCTAAAGTATTAGAATTCAAAAAGCAAGAAGCAAAGTTGGAAAAAGAAATACTGGACAAAAGAGCTGTAATATTGGAATACGAAACGCACATACAGTCCGCAGAATATAAAACGGTGGTATATCCTAAAAATCGCACAAAGTATTGGCATATATCCCACGCTTGTGTTGTGTACAGTAAATGGAGCGATACAATTACTGACAAAGACCGTTTCAATAAAGGTAATTACTTTGCAACTAAACAAGAAGCAGATTTGGCATACGAATGGCAAATATTGAATACGCAAATTCTCAACTCAATTGCAATGTTAAACGAAAAAGATCATTGGGTACTTGATAGGGAAGATCCCAATCAAAAGAGATGGTTTTTACGTTGGGATAACTGGGATGATTTCCTTTATGGCGAATGCGACGTTAACTCCCCACGTCGTGAGGATAATCATTATACGTCAAGGGCTGGGATTAAAATACTACGTACGCTACACACAGAAAAAGAATTCAAATTTTGGTTAACTAACAGGAAAAGATGGTGAAAGAATTAGATTCAACCTACAATCAATACATGTCTAAGTGGGAAAACTTTAAAGCAGGGGATAGTGATGAGTTTTACTTCCACGATAAAAAGACAAATCAATTAGACTGTGTTGCAAGATTAAACGAAGATGATTGCTTTTTTAAGTTCAGTGGTGGTACATCAAATTTACTTGATGCCATAGCATACATTGAGGCAAACGGATCAACATCAGCAGAAAAACAAGAATACAATTTGGAGATAGATGTGAACGAAGAACCATTATCATTAGAGAAGTTTAAACTTAAAATCAAACGCTGGAATAGTAGAGGCTTTATTGTGCAGTTCTTTTTAGCCAATGGTATGATTGTAGTTGCAAGACATAGACCGTATGGTATAGTAGAGTATAATGGAGCTTACCAAGCCTTTAACCAAATGACACCATTAGTTGAGGTATTGAAAACTCATTGGAGGAAAGATTGGGAAAAATAATGTACACAGCAGAGTTAAAAGGAACGCTATTTGACTTTAGATCAGAACCGTGTGCAACAGAAGATGAAGCTGCGGCAATAGCTTTGGAAGTATTAGATGCGGCTGCATTATTATTGACACCAGAAGACTTTGCATTAATGAACTTAAAAGACAAGATTCAGCTTGTTAGTAGGAGTTACGTTGAGTAGGATTATCAAATATGTATGGCATAGGAAATATGGCGTAGGCGAATTACTTGATGAACAAAAGTCCCGTATGCTTTGTCAAGTAGCATTCTTAAAACCACATAAGATTTATTTAATGAGTACGGAAACTGTGTATGGAATAGGAGACTATGAAGATACAGATGAGAACAAAGAGTTAGCAATTAGGAAAGGTAAAAGATTTAAAAAACTATTAGGAGATGTTGAAGATGTTGACTAAAATTAACATAAGACTACCGGATGAATATGACGAAAATGACTGGATCACTGTAAAGTACATCATAGGTGAAAGCACGAGCTTACTTGTACTAACAAGTTGTAAGAACAAACAAAGAGACCTTACCTTCACAGTAGGTGAATTGTTACCTGTTGAAACTAGTGCAGATTTAGTTAAGCAAGTAGTAGAGGCAGCGAATACAGTATTGCAGAATGGTAGATTAGCAGAGCTGACAGAGTATTTCAAAGCACAAGGATATGTTGATAGGATATGTGCCAGTAAAGCCATACAAGCTATGCTAAAATTATCGTATATCAACATCATGAACTTCCCAGAGATACTTGACTGTACCTTCAGTAAGAATGACATGTTAGAGTATGCATCCTTTGTTAGTCAGAATCCAGATTATGATTTGTATGATTACATTGATGTATATGAAAGAGTAAATTACAACAGGGCAGAACCATGGTAAACAAAGAAAGTCTTTACAATAGAGTGTCAAGTAAATTCTGCCCTTATGGATCGTGGGACGTCGAAACAGCAATTGACCATTTAGAAACTGCTGGTTTAAACCCTGAAATACTTTACGACATTTGTGCTGATGCAGCAATGAATTATGATGTGGTGATTGGGGACTTAGATTGTGTCGCAGAAGTTTATAGACATTTAACAAATATAGCGATTGATGAGTTGCAGTTGTGTACAGAGAACTGGGGATGCCCAGAAGATGATTTAAATATTGCTGGTAATTATGTATGTACGTCTTTTGACGTTACAGATAAGACACTTGAAAAACTAAACGAACATTTAAACCAGTTAGAAGATTTTGATATTGAAGCCATTAGCCCTGTCGTTAGGTGGCTTTTTGATGAGCTTGATTTTGAATACGAACCAAAGGAAACAGAATAATGAAATTAATTAAAAAACAACGCAAAATAAAGATTAGAGATTTTAATGTTGCAATTGCTACTTTGACAAAGGCAAGCGAAAAAACCGAATGGAAGAAATTAAATAAGAAAATAAAAAAGTCTATTGTTTCGCTTAACAGAGATTGTGCGTGGGTTGTGGATTGGGATAACCTAAAGGAAATGAAAAACCTTGTTATTTGGGAACATACAGCAAAATCGACAATAATATTTACTTGCACTGATAAACAATTCGTTGACGATTCGTATTATATGTGTGGAACAGCCGCTAACGAACTTTGCACATTATACACGCAAGAAGAGTTCAAATTTTGGATTACTAAGGAGCGAACAAAATGAAAGAATTAACGATAGAAGAGATAAGCGAGTTATTCATTGCAAGCGGTGGTTCGGAAGCGTTTATGAAAAAGCTAAATGACAGAATGAATGAACCTGAACCAGTGCCTATTAATTATAAGGCGAGAGTATATCCAAATATGGAGATAGAGTATTGGTATATCGACCGTCGTCAAGTTGGGAGTTGTACTTGGGCTAATGACGGTGTTGACAAAGCCAGTTTCAATACAGGTAATTACTATGCTACTCAACAAGAAGCAGATTTGGAATTTGAATGGCGAATATTGAACACGAAAGTCCTTAACACAATCGCTATGTTGAATAAAGAAGAAAATTGGGTAGTGGATTGGGCAGATGGGAACCAAAGAAAATGGTATTTTGTTTGGGGTGAGACAGATAATGAACTTACATTTAATTGCATTTTTTGTAGACGCACCCAAGAAAACAATAAATATCTTTGTGGTAGTGCAAGAAACAAACTACGTGAGCTTTACACAGATAAGCAATTCAAGTTTTGGATCACTAAGGAGAAAGGAAAATGATAATGAATAATTTAGAAGACATTCACGACAGGAACAAAGAAACCACAAGTAACAAACGACACGAGTATGCACCAGAGGGAGTGAATAGATTAGATAACTTCATACGTATTCAAGCATATATTTGGGGTAAATGGCAGATGGATATCCCATTACCTATTATCATTGACATATTAGGTGCAAAGAATTTGATATGCACTGTAGATATTGTTAAAGCCTTGATGGCTGCAGGTAAAGAAGATTACCATTTATTCGCAACAGAGTATATCAGCGAAAAGTTTGGAGACCCAACAAATTATTTGATGCTTCAAGAATTATCGGTACACAAAATTAATAACCTATCATTAAACATAAGCGTAAACAAATGAAAGCACACAAAGGATTAAGCAGTGCAAAGATAGGTAAAATTGCAGAACAAAAAACTGCTGGTTACTTCTCACAATATGGTATCATACATACAGTAAGGCAACAAGCGTATGGTACTAATGATATTTTTAATTTATTTGATCATATTTTTGTATGTACTACACCTTTCAAACGGGTAGTGTTTGTGAGGGACGGCAGAATTTGGTTAGATAGATTGCTTGCTATTGATAAGGGTGATATACTCTTTATCCAAACTAAAAACAAACGTGCACCTATACCTTCAGCGGAACTACAGTTCAAACACTTCCCTAAGAATAGCTTATGGGTACATTGGGGTTACGAATCACCAACAGTATACTGGATACCAGGATCAATACAAGGAGACATAGATATAAATGGATAATAACAACGAAGAAAGTCCATACGTTTGGCATCAATCGTATGGCTTAGGCATGACAGTCGAAACGAAACAAAGCCAATGTTTAGTTCAGTTTATAAACGATCAAATTTGGTGTGACTTTGGAACATTAGAAGTCTTACCAATAAGCGAAAGATGAAAGAGCTAAACGGTATTTACACAGTCCAGCGTATTGCACGTACAATTGGATTAATTACCAAACCACAATTTAGAACACACTTAAATAAGTATTGGCGTGGTGAGGAACTTGCTATCGCCAAACTTATGAAACATAGACATATCATAACCACAGACCATAGATATTTAGCAGTAGGTTATGGTAGTTGGTTATGGCGTACAGACAGGAATGAATTTAATAAGCAATACAACGCCTATGGCGAGCTATCATTAGCAGAGGTGGAGAAACTTATGTTTACCACCGAAAAATACAACACAAGGCGTTTGTGTGCAAAATACATATATGACAGGAGTTAATATGGATTACGATAATTGGAAAACAAGTGAGGATAATATACCCAGTCCACAAGAAGAAGAAGAAAAAGATTACGACCACGAAGCAATGTCATTAACAATGTTATTGATGAGATGCAAGAAAGAAGCGATGGAAGAAACAATTGATAAGGAAAAATAAAATGGGAATATCAAAATACAGAGTATTAGCTTACCCTGAAGAATATACAATCTACTGGTACATAGGCGATGAAGTTTATATGGGTACTTGGGAAAATGTTGTTGCTGACTTCGCTCGTTTAAAGACAGGCAATTGCTATTTAGACTCAGAAGAAGCAGAATTTGAATTTGAATGGCGATTATTGAATACGAAAATTCTCAATTCAATTGCTTTACTTAACAAAGAAGATAATTGGGTTGTGGATTGGAAAAATGGCGAACAAGAAAAATGGTATTATGCTTGGAGTAGAAAAGATAGTGTACTCGATGTTGTGTGTGCGAGGTGGACTCAATACGGCAATAATAATGAATATTTCTCTTACGACGCAATACAGATACTACGCACACTTTACACACAAGAAGAGTTAAAATTTTGGATTACAAAGGAGAAATAACAATGAAACAACTTGAATATTACTTCAGCCATAAGTGGCTTGTTATAATACTACGCTCTTTCACACTTGAGATATTGCTGACATTCTTTTTCATTTACTTCGGTAATAGTTGGAACAGTAAGTTATGGAGCGAGCCTGAAAGACAGTACTACGCAGTGTTTACGATAATACAAATTTTATTAAACTTAGGACTTTGGTACTTAGAATTTGCCAAAGAATTGGAATTAAAGGAGATTGAATAATGGAAATTGAAGAACAAAAAAGAAAAGCAAAAGCAAATGGCGACAAAGCTGTTTATGATTCTTGGGAAGCTGGTATAACGAAAAGAGAGTACTTCGCTGGGTTAAATATGGCTGCATGTATTAATAATCCTGATGGTAATACTCTACAGGCTTATAATGATTATGCAATACAAGTAGCTGATGACTTATTATTTCAATTAGCTGAAGACAAAAATAATGAGTAAAGAAATAGCTAATCGTTTTCCTGATGCCAAGGAAACGATAAATACAGTAGATACTGGACTGAAGGTTCTATGCCCGTATTGTGGAGAAAGGAACGCTTCTTTTGAGGGTGGTATTGATATAGATGAATATACTGGCGATATGGAATGTAATTATTGCGACAATAATTTTCGGGTTGAATTAGATGTAAGTGTTAATTTCTCAACTTATAAATAGAGGCAAACAATGAATGAAGAAAAAGCTAATCGTATCCCTGATGCCAAAGGGGTGATAAACACAGTAAATACTGGGAGTGATGTTTTCTGCCCAAATTGTGGTAAATTTTGCCTATGGCATTCGGGTCCTAATGATTTACGTGATTTTACCCAAAACATGGAAATGAATTGTCACCATTGTGATATTGAATTTTTAGTTAAATTTGTCGTCACTGTTAATTTCTCAACTTATAAAATAAAAATAACATAGGAATAACAAAGAAATAACAATGAATAAACAAGAAGCACCTAATCATCTTTTCGCAAACCTTAGAAAAAAGATTTACGATGAATACATGGAATCACCCCGTACTATGCTATACAAGCGGATAGCTATTACTAAACTTCGCATAACTGATAATGATACAAATTTACTTTCTTTGTTAGATATAATATGTCAAAAGAATATCGCAGTGCGAGAAAATAACAAAGAAAGAGAATGGTTAGATGAAGAATTAACAAAATTACTGGAGACAAAATATGGACAACCAACAAGTAGCAATAAGTAACACTCCTGGAAACACAGAGTATATCCAAACACTTATTGCAGAACAAGTAGGGTTAAGGAATAGACGTACGCCACAACGTAGGCAGTCTAAAGTAGACAAAGGCAATAAAGGTTTCTTTACTTATGTAAAAGGTATCAATGCATTAAAATGGCTTGAAGAAAACTTCCTGATAGTTGAATACATTGAACATACAGACAAAATCAATACAACAGCTAATTGGATGTCAGCTCCGCTAACTATCACAGTCATTAACCAACATAACGTTAAACGTAGCATCACTCGTAATGGTAGTGTAGAAGCAGTAGCTAAAGATGGCAAGATACTTATATCACCAATCAAAGCAGTATTCCAAGACGCTCTTAAACGTTGTTGTGTAGCATTAGGTGGCTTTAGAGACGTATATGGAGAGATAGATGCAGAAGATAACACCAGTAGCGAACCGGACACAATAGAAGACTTTGACAAAGAGATAATGCCTCTATTGATTGAATTACTAACTGCAGAACAAATGACTACAAACCAACTAAGAATTTTATTAAACAAATATTTTTCAAGAGAATTAACTTTTGAAAGAATTCAAGAACTATACAAGGATTAATTATGTACGGAATGCCAGAAGAATCAGGTAAAAAATATCCAGTCAAGAATGGTGCTATTGTTCAACTAATGATGTTAGGAACAACACAAACTTATCTTTACCTAAAAGCACTTGAGGCAGAAAATGCTTCAAGGAAAGAAGAAGCTAAGGAGTTAGGCAGACCATTTAAACCATTAAAACCTAACTACAAAGATGGTGGTATGGCAATTAAGTGTGCTATCTTAGCTCAAGATAATGAAGCAGTACCGTTTAACCAGTCAGCTATTGTATACTTTGAAATGCCTACACCAGATCAAATCTATGCGAAACCTAACGGAGCGTTCAAGTATGAAAAAGGTGGAACGTTAGTTGCGTACAATGGTAAGCCTAAAATTAGTGCGTTAATACCAAGTGCTAAACCATCTATAATTTACGATGAAGCTACAAACAAACCTATTTCAATTGATAGCTTAAACTTAGACGATGCTTTGGTTAAAGAGCAGTACAGAGACTTGATAGTATCAGAGGAATACAGAGTAACCGCCTGGGAGAATATCCTTAAGTATTGGGATAGTGTAACTGAAGCTAAAGCAGTAGAAGATTTAGGTTTGCATTTTGCTAAGTTAAAGTTACTATGCAATCTCACAGATAGTAAAGTCAATTACATATTACCTAAGTTAGGATTAACGTTTACAGCTCAAGCAGTAATTGCTAATGAATATTTGAACTTTGTAACAATTGATAGATGGAATAAAGAAACAAAATCATATACTCTTTATTCAGACTTGAAAGTAACAGAACCTACTACAGAAGACGAAGAATATGCAATTGAGTTAGTAGCTAAAGAAATGGCATTCAGGAAAGAAGCTATAGCTAAAAAAGCAGTAAAGAAAGACACCCGTAACTTGGATGATGCAAGTAGCTGGGGAGATGATGCCGAATAACTTAGAGCAATTAGCATTAGAAAATGAGCATAGAATACTAGGGTTACTTTGGCTATTGCCAGAGTACCTTAGTAATTTTACTTCAATGAGTTTGCTAAGTAATCGTTACGCTATATTAATCCTTAATAAGTTTAACGAACTACATGCTTTAGGCAGTAGCTTAGACGACGTTACAATGTTATTAGATGAGGTAGATAATCGGCATATCAAAACAGCTTTAGAAACAATAATGACACACAAAGGTTTTTATACTAAGTTACATGCAAAAGATTGGTCAACTAAGTACACACAAATACTAAAGCATTTAAAGCACAATAAGAACCGTTTAAGAGCAGTTGATACATTAACCATAGCAATAGACTACCTAAATGAAGGGAATGCCGCAGAAGGTCTTAAAATGGTTAAGTCGATTAACTTCCAAGAAACTAAAGTAGAATTTCCATCAACTACCCAAATGATGTTTGATAGTGTAAACGAATCTAATTCATTCAAAACAAGCGTACCTGTCATAGATAAATTAGGTGGTTTCCAGTTAGGCGAGCTAATGGGCTTAGGTGGTGATGTAGGTTCAATGAAGACTATGTGGAGTGTATGGCTATGTTTGGAGATACTTAAACAAAACCCACAATTCAAATGTGCCTACTTTGAGAAAGAAATGCATCACAAAGTAATAGCTAATAGGTTAATATCGAATACCTTAAGTATGGATCTTAGTACTATCCATCAAATAGAATTAATAGAGAATATCCCAGAGAGATTAAAAGCACAAGCAAATATCAAGCAGTTAGTCAAAGAACAATTAGCACAAGACACGGAAATGGCAGATACTTTACAGAGATTCCAAGTTATACCTAATACTGCATTCAATACAGCCTATGATTTAGTAGATATTGCAGATAAACTGGAGGTCCAGATATGGGGATTAGATTTCTTAAAGCTATTGTCAGACCCAACAGAAAGTTCAAGTGACAAAGATATGGAAAGGCAATTAGGCGTGCTAAAAGATTTCTCGTTATCTAAAGAAACTTTTGGTATAATCATTTCACAACTTAACCAAAAGACAGTAGAAGTTAGAACTAACAAGATACCAATGCGAACAGACTTTGAGTGGGGTAAACAATTAAAACAATTATGTTCTTATATGTTTGCTACGTTCAATCCAGCTTACTATTACACACCAGAAGCATTAGAAGATGTCTCTGCATTTTACGTAATGGGTTTAAAGCATAGGCATGGGATAATGGAAGATATACCATTTATTGCAGAAGCAGGTATATCTAACTTCGCACACCCAGATTATTTACGAACTAAGAAGATGAAAGCATGGCTGACGAATTACAAGAATACCAAATAACGTACAAAGATAAGCCACCTTTTAACAGTGTTGCAGCATGTAGCAAGAACGAAGAATGCCCTATTGCAAGTGATTGCCTTAGGGCTATTGTATGGAAGCAACAAGGTTGGTTTGGTAGCTGGATAACTCCAGAGCATACAGGCAATGATTGTACGTTAATTATAACAGAAAAGAAACGTGTCGAACCAGCAAAGGAACGACCAAAACCAATATTCAAATTTAGAGAACCAACTTAAAGGAAAACAAAATGATTGACGTTCGACAAGCAACGAGCTTTTGGGGAACGCTCGAAAATGGTGTACTAAATTACGACCTGCCATTATACGGTGCAAGCTCTGTAAATGGCGAAATGGATTGGGAGCAAAAAGAAGATGGCTCAATTTTAATAACGCATTTAGCAATTGACGAAGATGAACGACAGTATATGGTTGTTTATGAATGGAAATAATTAAAGGAAAACAAAATGATTGATTTAAATAATCTAATTGGGAATGGTGAATGGATACGTGTCAAGTCCGATATTAACGGCAATTCAAGGCATGTAGTCCACTTCCTGAGCATCAACAAAGATTACGACAAAGCAGTAAAGATAGCCAACAAACTTGGAGGGAAAAGATACCACAATAATAATTACGGTGGTGGTATAGTCTTCCACGTTACACGTGGCGAGTTACTAATATTAAGCCAAAGAATAAACAAATTAATTGGGGAGGCACAATGAGTATATCCGAAGATTTAAAAAATGACATAGATGGGAGTATCTATGATGAAGCACTTGAACAATTTAATCCATTTGAGATAAACGACTTAATGCTTGCATTAAAACATTTAGTTGTGTGTAATGTTGAACCAAAAATATTATGGGGCTTAATTGATGAAGAAACAAAGAGGTTAGAGTGTCGTGCTTGTGATTTAGATCCTACAGCAGTTGTGTTTCAGTATTTGAAAGCTCAAGCGTTGGACGATTTAGAGATCCCAAGTTGGCTATTTGCAGATAAATATGGTAATTCATTTTGCGACGTTATCCCAGCGGAAGGAAACACTCCAACTTCATTGAAACTGTATAAGAATGGTTTGCGATACCTTGCAAAACTCACAGAAGATTATCCATGTAGGTTTAGAGTAGAAGATCAAACTGAACCCGCCCAATGGTTCTTTAATGAAATTGGTTATCCTGATGGGCTTATAACATTCGATGGGTGGGATTAATAATGAAGAAATTTCTTAATAGTTGTATCTACTATTTAGTAGTGTCAACATGTGTATTGTTCTTTTCACTATTTATATGGTTAATAGTGGACTTAATTTATAGATGGGTAAACAAATGATGACAACAAAAGACATTACCAATGAAGACGTAATGGGGAAAATGAGCGAAGCAGTGAGATTTGCTTATAGCACTATTCACGGGCGGTTAAATGATACCGAACGTCAGTTACTTGAGACACTTGTAGCAGTTACATATACGCAAGGTCAACAAGATGGGATGAACGAATTTGCAACGTTAATACAAACAAGCAGAGGCTATGAAATACAGCAATAAATATAATATACCCGATGCTTTAGCCAAAGCATTTGAATGGAGTGATTACGATGGTCATAATTATGCAGGCTTATCAGTTACTACATTAATAGGTCCAGCTTACCAATGGAGCTTACGTCAGCATAATGGCGAAAACAGTATGCAAGATATTAGTGATAAATATTACACGTTCTTAGGTAGTATAGCTCACTCTATCGTAGAGAAGATAGCGGCAAGTGATGTAGATAAAAGATACTTAGTTGAGGAACGTTTTTCTCATCAATTTACTGGTGTCTCTAAAACATTCCCATTTAATGCAGTGAAAGCTACAATACATGGAAAGTTTGACATATATGACAAGGTCAATAAGAAAATACAGGATTACAAATTCACAACCAAATATCAAGTAAAGAAGTCAGCCAGCAAGGTAGAATGGATCCAGCAATTAAACATACTTAGATACATACTTATTAAGAATGGTTTAGAAGTTGATTCACTTGATATTGTCGCCTTAATTAGAGACTTCACAATCAAAGATAAATTTGACAAAGATTTACCTGATACATTTGTCGCAGTTATTCCTATTCCAGTATGGAGTATGGAAGAAACAGAAGAGTTCATTACCGCACGGTTAGAAGCCTTCCAAGATGCAGAGAACCAATATCAATGCAGTGCAGAAGAACGTTGGGCTACTAAGCCAGCTTATGCAGTAAAAAAAATAGGCAACATCAAAGCAACTAAACTATTCACACATGAACATGAGGCAATCATTTACAAAGTAGAACATAAAGATAATGCAAAGTTAGAAATCATTGCAAGACCTGGAACAGATGGTAGATGTGAAAACTATTGCAACGTAAATCAATTTTGCCAGTATTTCAAGGAGAAGCATGGACGAGAATCAACAAAGAATTGAAGAAGAATTACAGAAAGCACTAAGTAAAATCAATATGGCAATTTTTGGTTTCTACCAATTTAATGATCAACAAGAAGTCGAAAGTATGAAAGCTATGGTAGTCAGCAATGATTATTCAAAGCTCCATGACTTATTGTATACTTTAGGCTCACAAGATGTAAGAGTACGTAACATTATCTTTTCAGCAACTGAATCTTTAAAGAAAAGTTATATACCTTTGCAATTGAATAAAAATTAACAGTAGGAATTGAACAATAGTTTTATGTAATTTTGCATAAATGATTTATCACAAGTAGCAGAAATGCTACTTTTTTTTAAGGTAGTTATGGCAGATACGACAGAAAAATACAAAAGATACGACGAATTATTTCAACGTGCAGTTAATGCAGCCAACCCAATGAAGTTATATCGTCTCCGATGTGAAGAATTTGCATTCAATGATGTAGATGGTACTTTATCACAATGGAATAAAAAACAAAAAGATACAATCAAGCGTGAGTACGATATACCTATCTCAACTAAGATAGCCTTCCCTATAATAGAACAGCTCACTGCAATGCTTACAGCATCAGCACCGTTCCCAAGATTAACAGCAACTACTATAGAACTTAAAGAATTTGTTGCAGCTTATGAAGGAGCTTATGCAGCAACGTGGTACGAATGCAAAGGTAACACAGCTTTAAAGTTAGCAATACAAGATGCATTGACAGTAGGTAGTGGCTACTTGCACGGACGTAAAGCAAGTCTTTTAACTGAAACAACTTTTGGTGTAGTATTAGAGCATATCAGTTGGAAGAATGTATGGATTGATCCAGATAGTAAAAAAGCAGATTTAAGTGATGCACGTTATGTTATAATCGCAGAGCTTGTTACCAAAGAAAAAGCAGAAGAAGATTACGATATTAATCTTACCAAAGAAGATATGCTAAACTTTAATGACTTTCATTCAAGCATAGGTGATGAGAACCAATATTTATTCCCCACATCTTACACAAAAGAAAAAGAGTATGTATGGTTACGTAGAGTGTACGAGTATGAAGTGATTAACCTATATGCCACAGAAGAGGGTCAAATTTCGCTTAAGAAACCAAAGCCACGTGATATACCGAATCCAGAGAAAGAAGCTCTTAGAAACGAAATACAGACCAAATTAGACGGCACGAAAGAAACAGAAGCAGCGTTAGTAAACGTAGAGAACCAAGCACGACCGATGCCAGATGCCCCAATGACGCAACAAGACACTGCAGCAAATGCTAAAGAAATGGCAAGCGAAGGTACTGATGCTATGCAAGATGATATGGAGACCATACAAGCATTGACATTGCAATATGATGAATTACCTAACACAATTACTATCTATGACTTTATTTTAGAAAATGGTGAATCAATAGAAGTTCGATCATTTGAAAGGATGAAAGATAAAAGAGTACGTGAAATAGAATTAGTAGGACGTAGAATTGTGTCTAATGCTATTGTACCTTCGTTAGACAAGTTACCTGTTGTACATATTACTTTCTCACACAATCGTAGCCCTAACTTAACCTATGGTTTAGTACATTACATGATGGATATGATTAAAGCTCTGAATAAAATCTTTGCAATGTTACTGAAGGATATGCAGACTAATGGTAATCGGAAAGTATTACTTGCGAAAGGTAGTGTTCAAAGCGTAGTTGATTTTGAAAGTAAATGGTCACAACCTAACGCAGTCAATGAATACATACCTAATCCAAGTATGGATGATGGTGGTAAACCGCACGTTGTAGAACCTTCTCCAATGAACCAATCTTATACGTATCTAATTGATAAATTCCAGTCACTCATAGAATATACGACAGGTATTAACTCTATGACTATGGGTAACCCACAAGGCGATCAACCTACTACTTATGGTGTGGCACAACAAATGGCTTCATTTGGTACGCAAAGAATCAAAATGTATGCCCGTACATTGGAAGGACCTTTAGAAGATTTTGCTGAAGTAATCGTAGCATACTTGAATGCTTATGGTAATAGAGATAAGATAAGTCATTACTTTGATGCCAATGGCGAGTTGAAAACTGCACAGATATTAGACGACGGCACGATTGACATACGTTTCAAAGTACGTGTGGACGTAGGGAGTAATTTACCTACTACAAGACAAATGTTTGCACAAATGTTATCATTACTATCAAGTCAAACTAAGAACCCGCAAGTAGCAGACCAATTAACCAAAGTATTACTTGAGAATGTAGATATGCCAGCGGCAGACAAGTTAGCTAAAGAGATTGATCAAATTACTCAATTGACACAACAAATTGAAGAAAGCAAAAAACAATTGAAAGCATTAGAAGGCGAGAATAAATCACTGAAATTTAATTTAGAACAAACTCAAATTTCAGCTAAAGTAAAAGAAGAAGCAATGAAGATAATTCAAGAAATGAGAATGAACCCTGATAAGGCACAAGAAGTCTTAGATACGCAAATCAAAACAGAAGGCGAGGCGGGTAATCCATTGACTAATTACTTAGAACAAAACCAAGAACAAGAACAAGCACCAGAACTACAAGGTGGGCAACCAGCAGAAGCATTGCCACCACAAGAACAAGCACCACCAATTGAAGAACCAATATTTTAAGGAAAGTATGGAAAACGAAGAAGAACAAGAACAACAAGTAGGCGAAGAAGAATACGACGAACAAGCGTATGACGAAGCAGAAAACTACGATGAGAATGATTATGAAGAAGATGAAGAAGAAGATGAACAGCAAGCAGGTTACGAAGAAATTACGTTGCCTGATTATGTTCCAGATGATTTAGTCCCACCTGACTTTAAAGATGAAGAAGAAGAATTAGCGTTCTATCGTAGCAATTACAGTAAGGCAGTTAGTTTAGTCACTTCACCTGAATTTGGCGATGTAGTACTTAAAGAGTATGAAGACAAGCTAATAGAGAAAGAACAAGACCATGAACGTTTTAAAGCACTTAAAGTGGCATTCGATAGCAATCCAGAAGCAGCTATTAAATTTTACTTCCCAGAAGCTTTAGAGCAACGTGGTTACCGTACCACTATATCTGGCGACGAAGCAGAGCAATGGGTGTCTTCTAAAATGGCGGATGAATTTGGTGAAGATTATCTGGAAAGATATGATTCAGAAGAAGCAGGTTTGAAACCTAAATCTGAAAGTGCAAAGATGTGGGCAGTCTATGATAAAACCAAAGCAGAATTGGCACAACATAACGAAAGAGCAAAGCAAGTTGAAGATCAATCAAGACCTTTAAGCACAGAAGCTAAAACAGAATTGTTGCAAAAACAGTATGAAGAAACCTTTAAAAGCTTTATGTCAAAAGATGAGTATGAAGTTTTTCTTGGAGAAGCCAGTGAAAAGTCCTTAACTTTGTTAGACGTTTTTCGTGCATTCAACTTTGATCATTACATAACAGCGGCAGAAGACGATGGTTATAAACGTGGTAAACGTGATGCAATTAACGGAGTACGGAAATCAGTCCGCACGACAGTAGTACAAGCAGAACGTCCTATGAAGCCAAAAGAAGACGTAAGATACAATAACCCAGTAGAAATGTTTAATGCATTAAAATATCGCAAATAATTATTTATCAATAAAGGAGCTGATATGGCAATATCACCACAAATAGGCAGGTTAGGAGAAGTTTACGGAGGACTTCATACGTCGGGTAAGATACCTCAAGACATCCTAAAAGGTGGCATGGATGAGATGGGTAAACTTATCTATATGACCAAAGAAATGAGCAAGTTCTCACATTTTATCCATACAAGATTTGGAAAAGATAAACGGACAGTAAATACCAGGGA
>Ga0163154_10000635_pt1 | contig 54181 bp, 41 predicted proteins | sample OliLakLV19MP9P1_FD_148649 | JGI IMG/M metagenome (GOLD analysis project Ga0163154, IMG submission 148649) | Freshwater microbial mat bacterial communities from Lake Vanda, McMurdo Dry Valleys, Antarctica - Oligotrophic Lake LV.19.MP9.P1 | ecosystem: Environmental > Aquatic > Freshwater > Lake >...
CCATGGCTGAAATCGAGAAAAAGTTAGAGGATGTCAAAATTCTGATGAATTCAGAGCAAATATTGAATACCTTAAACCACATCTTTTCCTTAGTCCCTGTGCCTATTTCTTGACTGGGAAGGGAGTATGAGTCGGTTAAAGCGGCACATCGAAGGAAGCTATCTCACAGTCATTTGTTCAGATCCTATACTCGAAGCATTTGGAGCGACTTGGAAAGATTTCAAAAAGCGCTAGTGTTCATTCCCACTTACCTGTATTCCTACTACAGTTTTACTTGTGCTACCAATTTTTCTGTCCCTTGTTTTGTGAGTGTTCCTTAATCCAGAAACGCCTAAATATCCCATACAAGCTGTGATCTATGGTTAGCTTGGTCGATCGTAGGATGGGTTGGCGGTAGCGTCACCCAGCATTGGATTCACAGGTTGGCTTAAGAAAACGTGTCACCTACACCTCACCATCAAAAATGCTATTGATGTCTTGCGCTGCATACAAAATTCTCACAACTTCGATCGTATCATCAGTTGAGTCCGCTTTTGTTCCCACCACTCATCCGTTGCTGCCACTGGTTCTCCACTGTCCAAACCCTCTAACAACAGAGATGCGATTCGCTCTTGTTGGGCGATCCGCTCTTGATCTCGCACGATCAAATGATAGATATACTCACTCGCAGAACCGAAGCCTGCTGCGATCGCTTGCTCCTCTACAAACGTTTGAACCTGGTCAGGAACAGAGATGTTGAGCATTCGCTACCAACCTTAAGACACTAAATTCCTTGCCCCTAGTATAGCCAAAAAGGAAGTCGATCGTACTGATGGGTTAGCGGTAGCGTCACCCAGCATTGGATTCACAGGTTGAGCTTAAGAAAAGGGTGAGGGTGAAGGGAAACTTGGTTTTATTTAATCTCTAAGCTAGATTGGGCAAGCAGTTGGCTTAAATCTTGGCGCGGGCACTTACCCACATAGAACTTAAGTAACGCCTCCAGGGGCATATCCCTCTGTGCAGCCATTCTGTTGAGCGACTCCAGCACATCCTTCGGCACCTGAATGGCGATCGTTTCAGAGTCCCGTGGCCGAATCCTCAACTCCAACTCGGTTTCCAACTCTAGGGCCTCATCAAAATTGCTCATATAACCTCTGCTCAGTCCGCATTGCCACCCGCGCCGAAATGATTCTAGTTCTTAGAAACTGTTTGTAAACACAAATTGTGCCCCGATCCGCCCCCCAAATTCCCCAATTCTGGGGAACCTTGAACAAAAACGGCTCGAAAGCCCCCCAGAATTGGGGGGTTGGGGGGCGAGTGCAAAACTACACGCTAATTTACAAACACTTTCTTAGCTTCATCCCAGTCAAACTCAAACTCCTCTAGACAGTAGGTGATGTTCATGCCCTAATTCCAGAGGCTTGTCGATTATTGGAGTTGGCTGAGAACAAACATCAAATCGGGATGACAGGATTTGAACCTGCGACCCCCTCGTCCCGAACGAGGTGCGCTACCAAGCTGCGCTACATCCCGGCTAGTCCCTCACACTTAGTCGTAAGTTTTTAGTATTCTAACAACTAATGACCCCTGACCTCCAGCCCTAAGAAACGTGACTGTTAAACCCGATTGGTTACGAGTGAAAGCCCCCCAGTGGGAGCGAGTCGGCAGCGTGACCACCCTCCTGCGCGACCTGAAATTAAACACCGTCTGCGAAGAAGCCTCCTGCCCCAACATTGGCGAGTGCTTCAGCAGCGGCACTGCTACATTTCTGATCATGGGTCCCGCCTGCACCCGCGCCTGCCCCTACTGTGATATTGACTTCGAGAAAAAACCCCAAGCCTTAGACCCCACAGAACCCCAGCGGTTAGCCGAAGCCGTGCAGCGAATGCGGCTCAAGCACGTTGTCATCACCTCCGTCAACCGAGACGATTTGTCCGATGGCGGCGCATCCCAGTTTGTCCAGTGCCTGCGCCAGATTCGCGCCATCTCGCCTCAAACCACGATCGAACTCCTGATCCCCGATCTGTGCGGCAACTGGGCAGCCCTGGAAACCCTGCTCCAGTCCCAACCAGACGTGCTGAACCACAACACCGAAACTGTGCCCCGGCTCTATCGGCGAGTGCGTCCTCAAGGCGACTATGGGCGATCGTTGGATCTCCTGCACCACACCCGTCGTCTGGCTCCTGGGGTTTATACCAAATCTGGACTCATGGTCGGATTGGGGGAAACCGATGCCGAAATTCGCGCCGTCATGCAAGACCTCCGCGCCGTCCATTGCGACATTCTGACGATCGGGCAATACCTCCAGCCCACCCCCAAACATCTCGCTGTAGAGCAATTCGTCCCTCCAGAGCAATTTGCCGCGTGGAAAGCCTTTGGGGAAACACTGGGATTCCTACAAGTCGTGGCCTCCCCCCTGACCCGTAGCTCCTACCACGCCGCCCAGGTGCAAACCCTCATGCAACAATTTCCCCGCCCCATCCCCACGTCTACCGTAGGTGAATCCACTGGGATCACGGCATGAGTATGGTCTCTGAGCCTGACGAGATGTTTACGCCATTGCAGGTTGCGATCCTCGGTGCGGGGGCCTGGGGAAATGCCCTCGCCACTCTAGCCGTCAGCAATGGGCATCAGGTCGCCCTCTGGTCTCGTCGCTCCTCCCTGGACTTGGGAGCCGTTGTAGCGTCAGCAGACCTCATCCTGTCAGCCGTTTCCATGCAGGGGATACGCACTGTTTTGGAGCAGTTGCAAGGGGTGTCTGTCCCCGATCGCGCCATCCTGGTCACCGCCACCAAGGGCTTGCTAGCTTCCCCAGCCCCAGCCCTGCCCCTGCTCCCCTCGCAACTGTGGCAAGATGCCTTTCCCGCCCATCCCGTTGTTGTGCTTTCTGGGCCCAATCTCTCCCAAGAAATTCAGCAAGGAATGCCCGCCGCAACCGTCGTTTCCAGCCGGGATACGATCGCAGCCGAGGTAGTGCAAGCAGCTTTTTCCTCCAAAAACTTTCGGGTCTACACCAACCCCGATCCCTTGGGCGTTGAGTTGGGCGGCACCCTGAAAAATATCATTGCGATCGCTGTCGGGGCCTGCGATGGCCTCAACCTAGGCACCAATGCTAAAGCCGCACTCATGACCCGTGGCTTGATTGAAATCATCCGCATCGGCACCCATTGGGGCGCAAAGGCAGAAACTTTCTACGGGCTGTCAGGGCTGGGAGACCTGCTGGCAACGTGCAACAGCCCCCTCAGCCGCAATTACCAAGTGGGCTACCGCTTGGCCCAAGGGGAACGCCTTCCAGAAATCTTGCAGCACCTGGCAGGCACAGCAGAGGGGATCAATACCGCCCACGTCCTCGTACAAATTGCCGATCGACAACAAATTTCCATGCCAATCTCTCAATTAGTCGATCGCCTGCTTCAGGGAAAAATCACCCCCCAGTCAGCCGTCGCTGCCCTGATGTTGCGAGACGCTAAGCCCGAATCCCCGGACTAACTAGAACCTTGAAATGCCTCAATGAGGAATTTTTACAAATTTCCGGACTAGTCCTAAACTGTGGGCGTAAAAGTAGAAGTCAGCGGTCAAACAACCTTCAGACATGCAACAAGATTCACCATCCCTTGGAACACGTTTGTGCCTTTTGGATAGCTGAAATCTTTCACATGGTTGAGGTTAAAATCCTACTGATATCTTTTGCTACTTATGTCGCCTCAGTGATGTAACTTAGACTTCTATCCTTAGGTAGAGTAAGCTACATTACTGCAAGCGGTATCGCGCAAAAGCAAATCCTTGGTATGATATCGCGTGTCATTGGTGTGGTGTGGTGTGTGAGGAGATAAGATGCTGAACTCCGTTGATTTCAGCGGGAAGCCGTTTCATTTCATTGGAATTGGTGGGATTGGAATGTCGGCTCTCGCTTATATACTGGCAAAACGAAAACTGCCTGTATCAGGGTCAGATATTCGCTTGAATCATATGACTCAGCGATTACAAGACTTGGGCGCTCATATTTTTCTGAGCCAAGACAGAGCTAATCTGGAGTTTTTTCAACCAGCGGCAGCCTGTACGGTTTCGTCTCCGATCGCCAACCCTGTACCTGGTGCGTCATCCGGCGCGATCGGGGAACAGCAGACGCAACCGGGGCAAGGCGAGACCCAACGGATCGCCAACTTGCCGCAAGTTATTTGCTCAACAGCAATTAATGTTGCCAATGCGGAGTATCAAGCAGCCCTGTCCCTGGGATGTCCAATTTTTCATCGATCTGATTTATTGGCAGCCCTGCTTCAGGAATATCCCCGCAGTGTGGCAGTCGCAGGCACCCACGGCAAGACAACGACCAGCAGCCTGATTGGTTATTTATTGATGAAAGCAGGACTCGATCCCACGATCATTGTGGGGGGAGAAGTCAAGGCGTGGGAGGGCAATGCTTCCTTGGGTCAGGGCCCTTACTTGGTGGCTGAGGCAGATGAGTCGGATGGTTCTCTGGTGAAGCTTTCAGCCCACATTGGGGTGATTACCAATATTGAGCTAGACCACCCCGACCACTACAACACCCTGGAAGAGGTGGTTGAGACCTTTCAAACCTTCGCCAACCGCTGTGATCTTCTGGTGGGGTCGATCGACTGTACAACGGTGCGCGATCGGCTCCAGCCTGCCATCACCTACAGCTTGCACCGCGAGTCGGGCGCAGATTACACCGTGGATTGCGCGACCTACGGAGCCACAGGCACCACTGCCACCGTCTGGGAGCGGGGACTCGTTTTAGGGCAACTTAGGTTGGGGTTACTGGGGCAACACAACCTCAGCAACGCTTTGGCAGCAATAGCCGTGGGACGTGCCCTAGGGCTGGATTTTGCCACCCTTGCCGGGGCGATCGACACCTTTGAGGGCCCCCGTCGCCGATTCGAGCATCGGGGCAAATATAACAACATCTTATTTATTGATGACTATGCTCACCATCCCAGCGAAGTGCGGGCAACCCTAGCGGCGGCTCGACTCTCTGCGGCTAAGGGACGGGTGATTGCGATTTTCCAACCCCATCGCTACAGTCGAACCCTGACTTTTTTGGCAGAATTCGCCGAAGCCTTTGCCAGTGCCGATCGGGTGGTGATTACGGATATCTATAGCGCTGGGGAACCAAACCTCCAGAACATCAGCGGTCAACAGTTGGCTGATCAAATTGCCATTCACCATCCCCACGTGTCCTACCAACCTTCCCTGGCAGCCGTTCGCAACTTCTTGATTGAAACCCTACGACCAGGAGATCTCGCCCTATTCTTGGGGGCGGGCAACTTGAATCAAATTATTCCTGAGGTCATGTCTGCCTACCAAGGCACATCTCACGATGAAAACCGATCGGCATCGTCTGAAGTAACCGTTAAGCCAGATGTCGAAACGTTACTGACGTGATGAGTGCAGAGAGTTCAAAGCACAATTTTTAGCAAAGATCAATAGCAAAAGTATACGGATGGTTCTAGACAGTTCAGGATAAGCGGCTTATCCTAACTCACAAATCCTGGCTTTCCTTGAACGACCTGTTGGCTTCAATATTTGGAGATTCTGAAATTAAGATTCGGTCAAGAATTAAGGATTCCCAACTTTATCCTTAAGTATCCTTGCAGCTTCAGTTTGTCACCCACGTAGTAGCGATACCCTTATGACTCTCTCTCAAGACTCCCCTAGAACCGCCAAGCTTTACTCCTTAGCGAAGCCTACTTCGGTTGTGACTGCTGAAGTTGATGTCTTAGGAAGAGACGCACTGAAGCCTAACCCTGTTCCAGTTTTGTTACTCAACTCAGACGCTATCATCAAGCCTCAAGTTTCCTTGGCAACCCTGACCTCGTTTCGTGTGGGAGGGCCAGCAGAGTGGTATGTCGCTCCCCGGAGTTTGGGTCTGCTTCAGGAAAGCTTGCAATGGGCAGCATCTCAAGGATTGCCAGTCACGTTTCTGGGGGCGGGGTCTAATTTGTTGGTCAGCGATCGGGGCCTGTCAGGGCTAATCATCTGCACCCGTCACCTGCGCCACACCCACTTTGAGCCAGAAACCGGCCGCGTGACCGCCAGCGCCGGAGAGCCGCTCACCCGTCTGGCGTGGCAAGCCGCAGAACGGGGCTGGCAGGGTTTGGAATGGGCTGTGGGGATTCCCGGCACTCTAGGGGGTGCAGTGGTGATGAATGCGGGGGCCCACGGAGATTGCACCGCCGACTTTTTAGTCAATGCCCAGGTGCTTTCCTACAAGCAAGCCCCAGAGCAAGCCCCAGAGCAAGCCCCAGAGCAAGCCCCAGAGCAAACCATAACGGTTCTTACTCCTGATGATTTAGGATACGCCTATCGCACCTCCAACCTCCAAAATACTCAGCGCTTGGTGACTCAAGCAACCCTGCAACTTCAGCCAGGGGCTGATCCCGTAGCGGTGACCGCAGCAACAGCCGCCCATTTGGAGCAGCGACGCACCACTCAACCCTACCACTTGCCCAGTTGTGGCAGCGTCTTCCGCAATCCAAAACCCTACACCGCAGGCTGGTTGATTGAGCAGACGGGGTTGAAAGGGCACCAGATCGGGGGCGCTCAAGTCTCGCACCTCCATGCCAACTTTATCCTCAACCGGGGCGGCGCTACTGCCAGCGATATTCTGCGCCTGATTCGCTACATACAGCAGCAAGTAGAGGCACGGTGGGCAATCCATCTAGAGCCAGAGGTCAAGCTTCTTGGCGAGTTTGCCCCCGATTAATTAGTGCAGCTTGGTAGAAGTTTCTGATCAGTTAGGTAGATTATTTTGAGGTTTGAGGTTTGAGTTTTGAGTGCTGCCCACTTAACTTCTGCCAGCCTGCACTAGTAGTCTGTCAATCATTAATTGACGGGTAGCTGAAAGCCGGGAGGTCAGTTGAAGTTAAATTTTGAGGGCCTTCGACCCGTCAAAATTTTCTTGACAGAACACTAAGTAGTTATCAATTTCTGCATGTGTCCCTACTGTTGCTAGACCCGCTCTCGCAGATACCGATCGCTACCGGAAGGGCGAAGCATTGGGGCAATAATCTGTGCAGCCATTCGAGATCTCTTACCCAATGCTTCGCCCCTACAGGGGTAACATCTTTCTCAGAAATCTCCTAAAAGCCCAACTTTTCCAGCAAGGGACGTGTTGCAACGATGTGCCGTTCCAAGCCCAATTGGTTTGGCGCTATGCCCACAGCCAAGGCAACCAGTTGAGGCAGATGGAGGATGGGCAACCCTAGTTTTTGTCCGATCGCCTGCTCCACTTCAGGTTGGCGAGAATCTAGGTTGAGGTGGCAAAGGGGACAGGGGGTCACCATGCAATCGGCTCCTGCCCCGATCGCCGCCTGCAAATGTTTCCCCGCCATCTGAAATGATTGCGCCGTGGCATAGCTAGAGAGCGGCCACCCACAACATTGAGTCCGCCCTTCATACTGCACCGGAGTTGCCCCCACAGCCCGAAACACATTTTCCAACGCCACAGGATTAAAGGGATCATCGTAGGGCATGGCAGTTTGAGCGCGGAGTAAGTAGCACCCATAAAAAGCAGCACACTTTAGCCCCGTCAATTGCCGCGTGACCCGCTCCCGAATTGCGTCTAAGCCATAATCTGCCACCAACGCCCAGAGTAAATGCTTCACCTCCGTACTGCCTTGATAGGGAGAGCAACCCTCCTGTTTCAGCAACCCATTCACCTGCTCCACATAGGCTGGGTTTGCCTGCTGGAGGCGTTTCAAGCGCTCATCCACATGCCCAATCACGCCTTGGCAGGTGCTGCAATGGGTCAACAACGGTAAATTTAGCTCTTCTGCCAAAGCAATATTCCGGGCATTCACCGTATCCTCTAGAAGCTGCGACTCTTCTTTGAACGTTCCAGACCCACAGCAGGCTGCTTTTTTCAACTCAATCAGTTCGATCCCCAGTGCCTGAGTCAGCGCTTGGGTAGATTGGTGCAGTTCCCGACAGGCTCCCTGGGCGACGCAGCCCGGAAAATAAGCGTATTTCAAGGGTTGAAGCAACATGGGCTAAAAATTGAGGGTTGAGTAGAAAAAGCTATCCTTCTTGCTCCATCATCTCTCTATTTTGCCTTCCTGATCAGATGATAAATTCATAGGCTACTCACCGATTTGTCCTCTGCTAATCTCTTCTTGCGATCGTGGATTAAGGAGATTTTCAGAAGAGTTTATACCAGGCACCGGAAGGGCAAAGCATCCGGGCAATGATCTTCTGATTGATTCAAGAGCTTATCTGCCGGATGCTTTGCCCCTACAGCGCCAGTATCTTTTCCAGAAATCTTCTAAATAAGCTTTAAACAAGTTAAAGGGTAGTCGCCTGAGATTATCTCAGCCCCTCACCCCCAACCCCTCGCCCAGAGGGCGAGGGGAGCCGATCCAGGTTTTGTTCCCTCTCCTTCGGGAGAGGGCTAGGGTGAGGGGGTTCGGATGGGTATGAGATAATCTCACGTTTCCACCAGTTAAAGATTGTGCAGGAATGCAGCATTTAGTCAGAACTTTGGAACTCAAGCAGGGTTCTTTTCTGAAGGCTTTTCCCTTGCAACAGACTGTTCGATGGAATTGGACTTACGATCGCTGGAATAGAAATGGGAGCCAGGGTGCGATCGTCTACAGCATGGCAGGCTGAATCGCCCTTCCTCTCTGGGTCACTTGCAAAAGCGACTACTCAGCCAAATTGGGGACACGCTTTCAGATAAGATAAGGAGTGTTGGAGATTACCCTCCTGCTCTAAATGGGTGTTGCAGATTGCTTAGCAACCAACTCCACTGAGCAGAGCCATCTACTCAATAGGTGGACGTGCCAATAGACGGACGCGCTGATGGATGCATTTGATTGTGACTGACACCGAGCCGCCACAGAAACGAACACACGAACCAAAAACTATTAAATCGCAGGATTAATCGAGGAGTCGCTATGAATCAGGAAGAGATTTTGACTAAAGTTCAAGAAATTGTGGCTGAGCAGCTACAGGTTGATAAGGCAGAGGTGAAGCCTCAATCCAGTTTCGCCAATGATTTAGGGGCTGATTCCTTGGATACGGTTGAATTGGTTATGGCTTTGGAAGAAGCCTTCGATATTGAGATTCCTGATGAATCAGCCGAGTCGATCGCCACGGTGCAAAATGTGGTGGATTTCATCGCTACAAAAGTCGCAGCTTAGGATTTAGAGATGAGGGTTGAGGCTGCCATTATTATTCAATTGAGTTCATGACGAATTTAGTAACTAAGCGGGTTGTTGTCACGGGGCTGGGCGCAATTACACCGATCGGCAATACGGTGACCGAGTATTGGGACGGGCTACTCAGTGGACGCAGTGGCATTGCGCCCATCACGTTGTTTGATGCATCGCGGCACGATTGTCGGTTTGGCGGCGAAGTCAAAGGGTACGATCCCCACGATTACCTCGATCGCAAAGAAGCCAAACGCATGGATCGGTTTTCCCAGTTTGGGGTTTCAGCCAGCAAGCAGGCGATCGAGGATGCCCGATTCACGATCAATGACCTCAATGCAGAACAGGTGGGAGTCGTCATCGGCACGGGCATCGGTGGGCTGAAGGTGTTGGAAGACCAGCAAGAAATCTATCTCACCAAGGGCCCCGATCGCTGTAGCCCGTTCATGATTCCGATGATGATCGCCAATATGGCATCGGGTTTGACCGCTATTCACACAGGGGCAAAGGGCCCCAACTTCTGCACAGTGACCGCCTGTGCGGCAGGTTCCAATGCGATCGGGGATGCCTTTCGCCTGATTCAGCGGGGTTATGCCCAAGCCGTCATCTGTGGGGGCACAGAAGCAGCGGTTACCCCCCTATCCTTTGCTGGGTTCGCCTCAGCCCGGGCCCTCTCCACCCGCAACGACGACCCCGCCCATGCCAGTCGTCCCTTTGATGCGGGGCGCGATGGCTTTGTGATGGGGGAAGGGTCGGGAATTTTATTTTTGGAAGAGTTGGAACATGCCCGCAGTCGTGGCGCACGGATTTATGCTGAAATTGTGGGCTATGGCATGACCTGCGATGCCTACCACATGACGGCTCCAGTTCCCGGTGGTGAAGGAGCCGCCAGAGCCATCCAATTGGCGCTTAAGGATGCAGAACTCACGCCTGACCAGGTGAGTTACATCAATGCCCATGGCACTAGCACGGCCGCCAATGACGCAAATGAGACGGCAGCCATTAAGACGGCGCTGGGGGAAAGTGCCTACAAGGTGGCAATCAGTTCCACCAAATCCATGACAGGGCATCTGTTGGGTGGCTCTGGAGGCATTGAAGCGGTGGCGACGGTGATGGCGATCGTCCATGATCAGGTTCCCCCGACGATGAATCTGGAAACCCCAGACCCCGCCTGTGACCTGGACTATGTGCCCAACCAGAGCCGATCGCAACGGGTCGATGTTGCCCTCTCAAACTCCTTTGGCTTCGGTGGACACAACGTGACGTTGGCGTTCAAAAAGTACGTGGAAGGCTAACCTTGGCTCTGTGGGCGTGTCATCCGACGATCGCCCTAGGAGAGCCAATTTTATTCGTGGGATGCAGAACACGATAAACCGGGGTTCTATTCAAGACGACATTCGATCGCCTCCAACCTTCGCAGAACCTCGGTTTTTATTTGTGGGATGCAGAACACGAGAAACCGGGGTTTTGTTCAAGACGACATTCGACGCTGACACTCTCGATCGCTTCTATGGTTGTCTTGGAAATCTGAGAGCTAATTCATAAATAAATCTTAAGAAACCTGAAAGCCTGACGTTGTTGTCATACTTGTGAGTCTGTGATTGTTTAACAAGAACAATTCCTCAAAACTCTTGATCCACCCAGGTTTCAGGCAACTTAATCAACCCGCTTTTAGCTCGTAGGATGCCGTAGGCGAATGTCGTGACCCATCACTCTGAATGGATGATGAGTTATGCTACAACTAACCATCACTTTTTTTGAGGAAAGATTATGTCTTACAGTTCCTCGCCTGTGCCCGTGCTGCGGACTCCCTACGAGGTGGAGCAAGCCCTTCGCAACTATAGAGCCAGTGATCTCAAAGGTTGGGATTTAATCCGCCAGTGGCAAGCAATTCGAGATGCAGCCCTCAATCAAGACTCCCCAGAGCCAAAAAACGATCGGGTGATCGGGGAAGAAAGTTATTAAAGACGGCTTATGTGAGTTGGGATCTAAAACCACCGTCGCCCAAGCGTCTCGCTTGCCGACTAAATCTGGATGCAGGCTGGAAGCCTGCGCGACGACTGCTACCTGAACACCTCACGTAATGCGTTAAAGATCATGGGAGTCGAGGACTCTGGCAAGATCCCTGGATTCTTGTCCATGTCCTTGCAGCAAAATTTCTGGGTTTTCGCAGAATTTGGGGATCTCGATCGCTAAGGGACTTGCAGATAAATAATGTACCCGCGCATAAACCTTGCACGGGCGAAGCATTCGGGCGAAAGTCTTTGTAACTCAATCAGAACCTTTGACCGAATGCTTCGCCCCTACGCAGACTTTGGAATGATTTATTAGTTGGAAGTCCCTAAGGAGATTTCCGAGAAGGATGTTACCCCTGTAGGGGCAAAGCATCCGGCAGACAGAGCCTTGAATCGACCAGAAGGTCATTGCCCGGATGCTTTGCCCTTCCGGTGCCTGGTATCAACTTTTCTGGAAATCTCCTAAATTGGGATCTGGAACAGACTAAGTTCTTCCCGAGCAGTCTGCTCTCGCTCGTCCAAGGCTTGCCATACTGCTTGCATCAATGGCTCTAGCCCAGTCCGGGCCACAGCAGAGATGACGAAGATGGGGGTTTGACTCAACTGGTGTAAGTCGTGGACGATCGCCGCCAGGATATCTGCTTCCACCATGGCATCAACCTTATTCAGAGCCAGGATTTGGGGACGCTCCGGTAAGCCCCGACCATAGGCGCGGAGTTCTTCCTGGATCGTTTTGTAGTTGGCGATCGGGTCTTCGGCAGTGGCATCCACCAAATGGAGGAGCAGGCGGGTTCGCTCAATGTGGCGCAGGAAATCGTGCCCCAGTCCGGCTCCGGTGTGCGCTCCTTCAATCAGTCCTGGAATATCGGCAAACACAGTGCCGTCACCTGTGGGTTTCCGGACGACACCCAAATTGGGGATCAACGTTGTGAACGGGTAATCGGCGATTTTGGGGCGCGCCGCAGATAACACAGAAATCAGAGTCGATTTACCAGCATTGGGCAGACCAATGATCCCCACCTCAGCGAGCAGCTTTAACTCCATTCGCAATAGCCGCTGTTCCCCCTCCAATCCTGGCAAAGAATATTCTGGAGCGCGGTTACGATTACTGAGAAAATGTTTGTTGCCCAGCCCTCCCTTGCCACCTTCCGCAACGCAAAGGGTTTGTCCTGTTTGCACCAAATCCCCCAGAACCTCCTCAGTCTCGGCGTTGTAGACCATCGTGCCGCAGGGAACTTCAATCAGCCGATCGTTCCCTGATGCGCCAGTGCGGTTACTGGGGCCGCCCCGCTCTCCATCCTCAGCCTTGAAAATATGGGCATACCGGAAATCCAGCAGGGTTTGCAAATTTTCTACGGCTTGTAAAATCACTGAACCACCCCGGCCACCATTGCCGCCCGATGGCCCACCCGCAGGCACGTATTTCTCGCGTCGAAAGGCAACTAGCCCATCGCCACCTTTCCCCGCTTGCACCTGCACCTCTACCTGGTCAATAAATTGCATAACATCAGAATATGAATCGCTTCTTTGATCATACGGAGCGATCGAAGAGAATGAGCGATTAGGGGATGGCTTGTCCTAGATTTAGCAAAGATTTAGCAAAAATTGGCGATCGTAAGCAACCTCGATCGCCCACTAGATAACTTCCCGAAGGTCGGGTGCATGGGCTTTGTTAGCCTGCATCAAAGGGGTAGCTTGGCAATTCGATTTATCCATTCCTCTGCACTGGATACTGCCCAAATTAGTAGCAGTTCCTCAATAATGACTTCAGTCTATAACTTCCTGGAGATGATAATAACTCCTGAACTTTGATTGCTGGCAATAAAAGTAGCGAACTCTGATGGCATCGTTTTGCGATCATGGCTAACGAGAATACGTCCTTGTTGTGCTGCCATTGCCAATACTTCTGGATCTTTAACATCTTCAAACCCAGCGACAAAAGCAGTTTGAAAGTTGATTGTCGGTTCTCGTCGTAAAATCCCTGTGACGATTGCTTGGTTCAAATTAGCATCAGCTTGGTAGCGAACAGTCACTATTCTACCTGCCGTCTTGCTGCCTTAGCTTCGATAAGTTTGCCATACAAGGCAGGATCAGTGGTTTGAAGGGGTTGAGGTATAGCGTCAAAAGCATCTTCCTCGGCTGCTAAATAAGCATCAATGCCAGCACGATTGGCTAGGTAGAATGCGATCGCCCCATAAACTTGTTCCAGTGTTAGCAATGGAAAGGATTGGATAATGCTTTCAGGTGATGATCCACTTCGGAACGCATAAACAACAGAGTTGAGGGAAATCCGAGTTCCCTCAATCCAATAAGTAGCATTTCGATATTCTACGTAGGATTTGACTGAAACGACTGGCATGGGCTATACCCTGTCCTTAACTACTCCAATTATAAACCGATATTCTCTCAATAAGCACAAAGCTCTTTACCTGTATTTTACTGGAAGAATCGGAAGCGCCATAATTCATGAGGAGCGCTAAAATGTGCGTATCTGAAACTATATTTATACTGACTGCATAATCCTTAGGCATTCTTCCCATGAAACGCCCTAATCAATTTACGATTCCCCTGCTTAAATCCAGAGCGTTTCTGCGATCGGTTCAGCGCCCGATCGTTTGGGGGCCAGCCACAATTATGCTTATTGGGGGCTTCTTTACCTGGGCCTATTGGGCACAACCCGGTTGGCTGAGGTTCGATCCCCCGCCATCTAATGTGTCCACCTCTACAACTGACCCAATTACCCTCTCCCCTGAAGACACGGGGATCGCTGCTGACATCGACACCTCATCCGTCCTCTTGAAGGACTTCAGCACTGGCGACTCAACTGCTCCCGGTAGCCCGCTAAGCAACTTTTCAGTCCCAAATTCTCCCACTCTCCTGACCCTGCTGGGTGATCCCCAAAAGCAACCTGCTAGCAACTCAGATGCGACGCGGTTGCCCACCAATACGGCTTCTGGAGATCCAGCGAGTAATCCCTTCGCCTCTTACGCCAAAGATTATCGGCTGTTTAACTTTGATCCCAATAGTAGTAATGCCGCAACCCCTGCCAACCAAACTGGACTTACGCCAGAAGGAGTCGCAGCGGGGACTGCTCCGCAAAGTGCTCCTGTTCCTACCAGTGCCCTACAAACTGCGTTGGATCAGTACAATGCCCAAACTGCCAGTCCTGGCAATGGTTTCAGGCAGGGTGTGGCACCCGCAGGTTCGGTGCAAGGTGTCTCTCCACTCTCTACGTCTAGTGCAGCCACTGCCCAGCCAGCGCCTAGCGCCGTAGCCCCCCAAGATAATTCCTTCACCTCGTTGATGCAAGAATCGCAAGGTATTGTGCCGAACGTGATTCCCATTTCTCCCACAGGTGCTTCCAATTCCCAGGATTTAACGGGCCGATCGCAGTATCAGAACCCCAACTATAATCCTGCGATCGGTAACCCGGCTGGAAATAGCAACACGTCTGTTCAGTCTCAACCAACTCGCTCTGCTCCCTTCACAACGCCACGGGCGATCGGGGGTGGACAAATTAATACTTTCTCTAACCCTTAAGTCTCTAACCTTTAAGTTGGAATCAGTTGAGGCGATCGTCCAAAAGCTAAATAGTACAAGTTTATCGTAATTGGATTTATATCAAGGTTTGTGGGCACTATTTCAGCATTCCCTAGGTCAGTAGTATGGAATGAATCTTAACGTCTGATTGCCCCTATTCCAGAACACGTTCATGTCCTCTTCCCATCTACCACCCTTCTCCGCCCATACTGATGATTTTGGCTGGAACCAGCGCGATCGGGCTACCCTCTTTCAAGGTGATGTTCTAGTACAAGCTACTCCATACTCAGCGTGGGGTTGTGCTGTCACTGCCGTCATGTATTTGCCTCTGACACGAGTCCTAGCCTGGCAAAAGTTGACCGATTATTCCCGATGGGTACAGTACTTCCCAGACATTACCCATGGTGAAGTCTTACACCCCAGAGAAGCTCAAGCATACAGGCAGGCTTCCTCATCCTTCGGTGACTTAGAGTACAAATATCTCTATCAAGCCGCTACCAAAGCCTTACTATGCCTCAATGTTAAGGTTGAGGTGTATTTGCGAGTTATGGAAATTCTCCATCAACGTATCCAATTTCAGTTGGAAAAAGGTAGTTTCACTGATTTTGTTGCCGATGTAACGCTTCAAGATTATGCAGCCGGGACGTTATTAACTTATGCTGCCCAAGCCACCCCGAATATTCCAGTACCGGCTATTTTTATCCAACATACCCTGAATTTTGAACTGCCAACCAATATGCGAAAAATGCGTCAGGTTTTGTGCCTCCCTTAAATTCCCTTGCCTCTCATATACTGACTGTACTTTTATCCTTAAAGAACAAGGCTTAAATAGCTAGAAGTAGTGTTCAGATCGTAATGATTTTTGAGTTTGTAATGATGGCAGCTAGCGCTGCTCATCATTACCTCTTGAGGTCTACCTAACCAGATTTGGTTAGGGTGAAGTATACCCTCTGGGAAACAAGGTACGGGTAAAATACGTTGTAACTCAAGTAGGGCTATATGCTAAAGCGCAAAGCCAGTGCTACGCGAATGCTCTTATCGGCGGAATGTAGATGTTATTTAATTCACAATGCTAAGCATTGTGATGAGTGCAGTTATCTGACTCGTCCTCGTCAACCTTTATCCTGTCCCGAACCTATGATTCGTTTCACAGCTAACCCCACCTCTACTATGATTTCAAAACTGCAAATACTCCTTAAAACTCCCTTGAATATTGCCCTTGCTTTGGCATTATTGTTGAGTCCTCTGTCTGCTTTTGCCCAGAAACCTCCTCAACCACGTCAGCGCCCCTCTGCTTCAGAGGCTACTCAGCGTTTAATGAAGATGTTCTCAGTTGATATTCAAAAGACATTGAGCGCTTGTGCGGATCAAGGGCTGGTGAACTTGGCAAGTGGAGCCGATCAAGATGGCTCTGTCATTTGTGGCGATGGAGCGCGCGGCTCCTCGGTACAGTTCAATACCTATGTCAGTACGCTTTCAGATGTGCTAGCGGCTGGCGGATTGGTGGGTCTCCGCACTGCTATGCAGGCTGATCCTAAAATTAAACCAGAAATGATTGCTGCGTATCTCGGTTCTCAGGATGGGGTAAGAACCTTGCGGGGTTTGCTTAAGCAGGGGCTGACAGATATCAATTTAGTCCCCCAGCCTTCTGTGGATTTCTTGGTGGATAAGGTAGTGCAACGCCTGACCCCTGTGTTGAAAGATGCAACCGTTTTGGGGGGTCTATTGGGGACTGGCACCCAGTATTCACAGGTGGTGCAAAACTTTTGCTCTCCTCCAGGGATGTCGATCGAGCAAATTAAAAAGATAGTACCTGGGTTAACATCTGTCCAAGTCTATGCTATCTGTGTCCAAGAATCTGGTTTGGCACAGGAAATCCTGTAGGCTGGAATTTTTGCAAGAATGCATCAGAAAAAGGGCAATTCCCCAGGGAGCGGCCCTTTTTCTGTATCTATTTTCTATGCTTGCTTTTCTTTAAAAGACTGTTTGAAGAGCAAAACTGCCGCCAATTCTACTCATCCATATTTCTGAGGCGAATCAATTGCCGTCGCATTTTGGGGGAAGCGTTGATTTCAGCAACCTCTTTCACCTGAGCGCGAACTTGGACTGGCTCTAAATAGTCATCAGTACCGCAGATAAATGCATCAATAAGTTGCTCAAGGAGAGCATCACGATCGGCTAAAGCATGCTTTTCCTCAATCAAGTGAAATTTAAGATGCACTTCGCATTCAAAAACACCAATTCTTTGCTCAGACTGCTGACACTCCAACGGATCGTTTTTCATTTTAGGAGGCAGCCGCTAACGTGCTGCAGATAGGGGACAAAGCTAACGAATGACTTGAGTTACTGATGAACCATTCCCAGGCTTTTCAGGTAGGAGGAGAGAGCCTCTCTTAGAGATTGGTTTAAAGGTGCTAGAAACCTCACACTTACTCCCTTTTGTGATATTCCTGACTGGCTTTAAGTCCCAAATTTTGGGAAACTTTGACCCCAGGAATCCCTTGGAATACTGCCCTTCGGGCATCCTAGAAAGGGGAAGAGGGGAGCAGTTTGGGCAACAATTCGTACCTTTTCAAACAACCTCTTAAAGTTGTAGTGGTTTTCTACATCTCTTCATTTAGATTAATCTGTTTCTTCGATAACGTGAATCCGCTAATTAGCTGAAGTTTTAGAGGTCAAATTTCTAAATTTAGTGATTCCTTAAAACTCTCTTCGTCAACACTTTATAAAAGCCTGTTAGATTCCTGCAATGGATAGAGAACACATGGGTTAGCCCTTAATACTTAGTTAAATGAACTGATTTAGTTCCTAAGAAAAACCAACAAAATCGATCGAAGACCTAAAAGGCATAATGTCAGTTTCACTTTGGATTCTCAATCTAGATTGAGTGTTGAACCCTTAGGTTTGTGTGGGCTGGAATTGAATAGAATTAACGTTTGATAGGCACCTTTGTATCAATTAGTACTGGAACAATGGAATGGCGATCGGGCTAGCAATAAGCTTCAGGATGCTTGCCAGTAGTGACTTCCAATCTGATTTACTCTCAATTCTCCCCTTCAGATTAATGTTTTTTGATAAGTATGCTGAATAACTAAAATACATCAAATGATTTACACTTCAGATATCAATCTCTATTGGGTCTCTAAATAATGGAACCCTTGAATGTTGCTCACGTTTCAGAACGAGCCTGAAACTGTTCTTAGCTAATGTTACAAATATTACTTTTCTTGAATGCCGATCGTAGGAGTTTTATGTCAATCATAGATACAGTTATACGTCACAGGTTATCAGTGTCTTCTGCTAGTTTTATGTTTATTATTTATTAGTAAATACCTGAGCTACTGACTTTAATTCGATTTATTCAACTCAGTTGAAGTTGAGCTTGTGTTGAGCTATACAAAATGTAGAATGTTGTTTAGGGACTTGCGTGAAAATAAAGTACCAATAAACCGAGTTTCGACTGCGCTCAACTCTCGACGGTTGAGGGTTGAGCGCAGTCGAAACCCGTCTGAGTGGGACACTATTAACCCGCAGATCCCTTAATAGGACGAACTGATGGCTTGTCATGAGTTTTGAGATGATGGCTAGTGCAGCTTGGCAGAAGTTTCTAGCCAGTTAGGTGGATTGTTTTGAGTTTTGAGTGCTATCTACTTACTTCTACCAAGCTGCACTGGATAGTTGTTTTTTCTGGTTCATGAGGAAAGTCTTTATCCGATCGTGGCCGATTCCAAGGTTAGATGATGTAGATCTGATAGGGATAAGATTTGTTCTAGGCTGAAGTCTACGAGTTCGATCGGTAAACCAACATTGAAGGGAGAACGATTCACATCTAGGGGCAAATAAACTTCAATGGAATGGACTAACACTAATTTTCAGCAGGGTGGCTTTGACCTTTGAGAGATGGGTATCTTGAACTTTCAGCGATCGGGGCATAACCAATAACTCTACAAACCTGTTTTTGATTGTATCCAGAGGGTCAATCAGAAAGTCGATGACAACTCAATGACTTGTCGAATAAGTCACAGCAGAACTCCCCGATCGCCATAGTTTAATTAAAGTATGCCCCGATTGATGATGTTGGATGCCACAGAAGGAGATGTATTTTATGAAACCTGAATTTCAAGCGAAGTTTTTGCAATACATGGTGAAGCAGCGGCAGGAGACAGGATTTACGATCGCTCAAATACTCTTTATCCTTGTTGTTCTTGGCATTTTGGTTGCGATCGCTCTGCCTTCTTTCTTAAACAGCCCGAACAAATGCTGTGGGAATGAAGCCAAGCAAAATATTAGTTCTATGAACCGCGCTCAGCAAGCCTATTACCTGGAGAATGGTGCTTTCACCTCTACGGTAGAGAATTTGGGTTTAGGTATCACAACTCAAACCACCAAATATATCTACACGATCGATCGCGGGATTGTCACTAATACTCGGCAGACCTACGTGATTAACCAGGCTATCTCTCGTAAGGCTCACCTGAGCGGGTATTCCGGTCGTGTGGACTTGGGAACTATTCCAAGAACTACTGAAGTAACGACCTTTGCCGTTGTGTGCGAAGCCAAAGAGCCTGGAGTTGGTGTTATAGCAAAAACTGTGGCTGCTACTAAAACCTCACCCCCCGATTGTGATTCGGCTACTTCCAGGAAGTTGGATACCAAGTAAGGGATATTGATTTAGAGTATGGATGATGAGTTTCTGCTGAGATGCGATTATAGCGACAACATCTTTTTCGGAAATCTCCTAAGGATCAGGAATTAAATAACTTACAGAAGTTAGAGACTGGGAAAAGGCGAAGCATTCGGGCAAAAACCTTTAAAACTCAATCATGTCCTTTTACCGTAGCCTGCTTCCCGAAGGGTATGCTTCGCCCCTACAGCAGGACTGTTGCATGTTATTTAATCCACGATCCTAAGTGCTTGGAGCAACACTGTTACTATCAGGAAGCTGTGCGACAAATTCTTCCAAGGAACTGACCATCATCACAGAGTCAATCAACTGTTCCAATTGCTCCAGCGTCAGTTGCTCCAGTTGGGGCTGTAAGGTTGGGGGAATGGATTCAAACCGTCGTTGCAAGAGCCGAAGCAGCAACCGTTGAGTTTGCTCTTGGCGACCTTCTTGGCGACCTTCTTGGCGACCTTCTTGGCGACCCTTTTCAAGGCCAATCCTCTCGACGCTACTCATATAGGGCATGGCTCTTTCCTGCTCGTAAGCTTCAACTTCTTGCCAAACTTCTTGTTCCATTTCTTGTGGTAATTCTAACAACCAATCGATGAACAAGAACAGATTGATGACATCCTGGCGCTGGTACCCCTGCTCGTACAACCTCCGAATCAACTGCAACTTCCACTGCTTGCGCTCCTGGGGCTTTTTTCGGGTTTCCTGGGCTTTGAGATGGGTCATGACAACAGTGGCAAAGGGATTAGAACTAGACTCCAATTCTGTCCACTGGTTCTGGTAATCCAAGAGTTTGACCATCAGGAAGGTGAATTCCATACGGCAACCGAGCAACTCTCGGACAAATTGGGTAGGTCGCCAAGCTGGGTTGGCATCACAGAGAATCGCGACGCTAATGACAGGACGGCCATAGCGATCGACAATCCGATGATTATAGGTACTCATGCGTAGGGCAAACCCTGCCTCTTGGTGAGCCTGAACTTCAACATGGATCAGAATCCAGAGTTCCTCTCCTGTGTTGAGCCAAACTTTGACGAGTTTATCGGCATAGCGACGACCAATGGCAGCGTCACGGGCAATCTTCTGGAGTTCCTTGTCTAGGAATTCATGGGGTTTGCGCCAATCGATCGCAGCATGGATGGTGGGAAAGAAGAAGCGCAGGCAGTCCTGGAAGTATTGTTCGAGGATGGTTTTCCAGGGTGTATCTTGGTCGGTGTAGGAAGGAGTCATGGGGCGAAAGAATGGGGTTGCTTCTGATTATCTCTTCTATAAGGATGAATTCCACAGGAAATTAGGAGTGGGAATAGCACTAGTTAGTAGTTGTTACATAGCTCAGGAAGAGGGAAGTTCCTGTTCCGCCTGTGGTGAAAACTATGCAGCCACGATCGCCCCTCACCAAAAGGTATATGTGTTGCGCCGAGAAGAGAATACACTGATTGTGGCATCTGATGGCTTATTTCGTCCTTAGAAGCCGATCGAATTTACTCAGTTATGGGAGTTCAAGTTATGTCTGACGAGCGTTCATTAGGTTGTCCACTACGATTTCTGGTATATGTTATCCTACCAGGAGCTTTTTTGGCGATCGTCCTGCCTTCCTACTTCAACCAAGCAGGCAAGCTTAAGCAATCTGAAGCCAAGCAATATGTGAGTTCTATGAATCGCGCTCAACAAGCTTATTACCTAGAGAATTCACGATTCTCTGCTTCTGTTGAAGCTCTGGGTCTTGGTATAACAACGCAGACAACAAACTATTCCTACTCTATCCGCAGAACTGCTAATGCGGCCTATCAATATGGTGTTTCCCGCAAAGGTAGGTTTAAAAGTTACGTTGGAGGCGTTTTTCGGGAAATGATTCCCAACACAAAAACTATAACAACCTTCGCCATTTTATGTGAGGCTAAAGCTCCCGGTCGGATTAAACCAGCAGACCCAATCTACGTAAGGGTTGCGCCCTTGAAACCGGGTGAGTCCCCGAAACTGGAATGCGCTCCTAGCAAAAGATCTTTCGATTTCCCCTAGCTCATAACTATAGAAGTTTCAGCTTTATCGAATTCACCCAATTATAGGAGTCCAAAATTATGTGTGAATGGTTATTAATGCTATGTCTTGCCTTTGGAGGCACGACAACCCTTGCCAACAGTATCCGCATTGTTAAACAGGGAGATGAGGCTTTAGTTGAAACCTTGGGGCGGTATGATGGCGGAAGTTGGAATCGGGTTTGAATGGATCTCACTCAGAATTGACTGTGGTATTCGTTAAACAACGGGAGCATCTCAGTTTTGTGGAAGATACGCCAAAACCCCCTCATCCCCCAGCCCCTTCTCCCAAGTGGGGAGAAGGGGAGCAAGATCCAAGTCCCTCTCCCTAGGGAGAGGGATTTAGGCTTCGATGTGAGCGCTCAGCCGAACGGTGAGGGTAGGCTGAGTAGTTACTTCAAAAGCTTATCTACCGACTGTTCAGGACAAGGCAAACAGTGCGCGATCGTCCCTATACTTCCTATATCTTGCACTTAGAGGAGAAACTGAAGTTCTGCTCAGGAGTAAATTCGATCGCCTACCCTGGCTGCTTAAATCGATAAATGTCGGTGAGCGCTTGTACCCAACCAATTGCTAGCGACTCCAAGAGCCGATCGCCCTTCTCCTGCGTTGCTGTGGTTGGGTCACCCAAAATCCCACTCTGAGTTAGGTCATGGGTCGCCCAAGCAAACGGCAACTTTCCTTCCAGACTCAACAGACTATTCTCTAGCTGAGCGGGATACTCGGTGATTGCCCGCTCCATATGCACCTGTTCTGGCAAAATCGAGAGCAGCAGACTGGTTTCTGCATCCCCAGCATGGATACCTAATGCCAACTCTTTAGCCGTGAGTAATTCCTCAGCAATGTGGGGGACATTCCAAACAAACAGCGGAAAAACCATCAAGTCGCTATACTTCACATGCAAATCTCGGGCCGCAATTTCCAGCACCTGGGGCTGTCCACCGTGGGCATTGAGAAATACCAACTTGCGAAACCCGCTCCTGTAGAGACTTTCAGCAGTTTCAGTTAAGATTGCGATGAGGGTCTGAGCGCTGAGGGTAATGGTGCCAGGGAAGTGCCAGTGTTCATTTGATTTGCCGTAGTATAAAGGCGGTAATGCATAGACTGGAATGCTGGGATCTAACTTGTGTAAGGCTTTGCCTAGAACCGACACCGCGATCGATGCATCGACAATCAACGGCAAATGGGGCCCATGCTGTTCGATCGCCCCCATCGGTTGCACCAAAACCACCTGTTCCTTCTGGGGCATCGCTTGAATTTCTGTCCACGTCAGGTAAGGAAAAAATCGCCCTGGTGGAATAAAACTGTGCATGGGTAGGCAAGGGCAAAGGGGGGAGAAACTACCGTTGTTTCGGAAAGAACACGACGGGATGCCAACTGCGGCGGAGGATTTCACCCGTGAAACTGGGCACAGACCACCCCATCAACTTACCCAAGTTGTTGGAAGAGACAGCGATCGCACTCACATCCTCCTCCTGGGCAGCCTCTAGAATCTCTACCACTGCATTCCCATAGCGCACCTCAACTTGCACCTCAATCTCTGCGCTCTCCAGTGTAGCTTTGGCAGCCGTTAATTCTGTCTGAGCAATCCGCAATTGGTGTTCCTGCGTTAAGCCACGATGCCCTGAATCTTCTATCACCCAGCACAGGACACAACGCTTCAAAGCATGGACATCTCGCTGTAAGGTGCGGTGCTTCACGCGATCGACCAAATAACGAGCGCCCTTACTCCCATCGTAGGGAATTAACAGGCAGCGAAATAAATGCTCGCAACGAAGGGACAGTTCCTCTGAGGTATAGGTTGAAATCAATTGGGGACGAAAGACCAGCAGCGGCACATCCAATCGCTGAGATAACTCTGCCGTTGTACTGCCAAATAAGGTTTCACTGAGCAATGTTCGATTTGGCGATCCCAACATCACAACATCGGGATGGTAGGTTTTGACGACCTTACAGATGATGTCTGCCACTTTGCCACACTGAACTTCGATTCTCACATTTATATCAGCAGGCAAATTTTGTAATGCAGGAGAGAGGCGATCGTGGGCTTGCTGGATTTTTTCGCGATCGATGTGGGGAATTTCTGCTTCCTCTGAAAGTTGCACCACATGCAAGAAAGTAATCTCGCACAGACCGCCTGCTACCAACTGCGGCACAAAATGCGTTAGGCGATGCAAACCGTGAGAAAAATCTGTACAGATCAGAATGCTGTGAAACATAAATAAGGAATCGGGGGTACTCCTTTCATATTCTCCCACGCCATGCAGCTTGTCCTGAAACTTGTATGTTAAGACACTTAACCCTTTTGAAGAGACTGACTGGGCTAGAGGTGCTTAGCATGGATAAAACTTAGAGCGTCGTCCTTTCTAAATCCGTCCATCCGCAATAAATAAACAGATGACAAGGGGGTAACTGAGTTAGGAGGTGGGTATGTTTTTTAGAATGTATGGAATTTTGACAATTCAAAGGTTTAAAGGGCTTTAAGTTAAGAGTGAAGTTGATGCCCCAGCACCCCCTGATCATTTCCCGCAGGAATCAAGCAAGAGATGGAGGTCATCCACTACTCAGGGAAAACTCCCTAATACTGGGGACCTGGCTCTAAACCCCACTGATGCTTGAGAAAATGCTTGTACATGGTTTCCCGTAGCATCATTTGCTCGTAGAGCTTGATCAAGAAATCCTGAGCTTGCTCCCGGCTCATTTTTTCAACCTGGGTTTCAAACGAACGCAAACTGAATTGTTGTTCCAAGGATAATTCGGCTGACTGGTTCATAGTTAACTCCAACGTTTATAGAGAGAGAAGCTGAAAGCTAGACTCTGCAATTGATACAGAAGATAAACCCTTAGCTTGTTCCAAAGTATCGCAACTTAACTTCATAAAATCTGAAGCAAAATATACGATCGACTACTTTGATTATTACAAAAGATAACAATTATTTGACAAATTGACAATCCTTCCCCTGGATGAACTTTGCCCAAAAGCTCTCCGTCTGATGAATGAGGTACAAGGAAATAATTAACTAAGGGGCAACTCTCCCAACTCTAAAGCTGCATCCATCGCATCTTTCCTAACGATTACCGATGATAGGTAAGCTTCTAAGGACATCTTAGGATTTTCTGCTCGTCGAAGCAGTTCTTGTTTGACGACTTCAGTCATCGTGTCGATCGTTGGGGGTAAGCTAGGATCTGAAGCATTGTCTAATTCAACTGCCTCAGATTGCAGAAACTCCCTTGGTATCAACTCATATACACCAGCCTTTCCATTTCCAAAGTGGACTAGGTTGGCTGATCATCGAAATCTCCACAGTAATACCCAACAAATCCTACTGTTTCACTGATAGATGCTAGCCAAGGAAGCAAAAACCACCAGATGCTGAAAAAAACGTCATCTCGTGATAGGTGACGGAAATGCAATTTGTTGTGTTGGAACGTACTACCGAATTCTTCAGGAAGCTGCTGCTCTCCTGCGCGGGGATAATTGCTGATGATGTTTTTCCAGTCATGCCTCGGAGTTATAACTTTTCTAATGGCTGCAACCGTTTGATCATTGGTTTCATTACGTCTTTTCCAATAGATTTTCTCAAAGAGGGGACAATTAATTCCTGGTGGAGCAAAGCTGTATTCCCTTGAGCGAGTCATACATTCAAGAGTCTCAATAACTTCTGGAAAAACATCCTGTTTCAGCTTGCATTCCAAAGCAAACTCGTAGCAAAGATTCATGATGCTCTCTCGCAAAGATATTGTCTACATAGTATAGGTTTTACCTGAAGTAGACGATCGCTTAAGAGATTTCTAGAAAAGGTTATGCCAGGCACCGGAAGGGCGTTCGCGTAGCGTGTGCTTTGCACTTAGCATCCGGGCAATGACTTTCTGGTCGATTCAAGGCTCTGTCTGTCGGATGCTTCGCCCCTACAGAGGTAACATCTTTCTCGGAAATCTCCTTAGCACATTGATTTATAGACAATAATCACCATCTTAAGTCCTGCAAGATTTCTAACAGCCATTCAAACGAGTTTCTAGCTTGATTGCAGGTTTTGATTGTCTCAATGAGAGTCCTGAGAATTTGTCTTCTAATTCTCCATTCACGCTCTCAAAGTATTTGGTGAATTAAAATGAAGGGGAATGATGCTCAAAGAGCCAATCGAAAATTCGGTCTAACTCAGTCAAGGTGATCAGTCCATATTGCCAAAGAATCATGGGTAGATCAGTTTGCTGCTCTGGATGTTGCAGGGCGAGAAATAAAGCTGGAGCCGGAATTGCCAAGTCTTCTTGCAAAAAGTTGATGAATTGGGCGCGGTTTGTGGCGGTCATGGTCGTTAAGCTGGATTTAAGAGTGGAATTTATGACATCAATGCTGACAGGTCACTAACAATTTGCAACCGCCCTTGGGACAGAGCGTGAAGTAGCCGATCGATAGAGCGAATTTCCTCTGTATCCACGGACTCATCTAGCAACGCTGCCAGCATCCCGTAGCGATCGGCCAGCGTGATTCTCTTGCTAGTAGTGACATCAACAAATAATTCAGAGAGGGCGTGGGGAAGCAAGTGAATGGAAATCATGGGGCTTGTTGGAACTCGATGTTATTAATATCACCGATATCCCCCAAAATTCCCGTGAGAAGCGGCTCTCCGCCCTGTGACAATTCCCGATCGCTACGGTGACACTTATCACATGGGTCATTGGTCATAGGGCATTTGTTACTGTTGGTTGTCATTAGTCACTCTCCCACTCCATCACTCTCCCACTCCATCACTCTCCCACTCCATCATTCCATCATGTCTGCCAACGATCGCCCAAATGAGCCTCCCGCCCCTTCTGGCCCAAAACCAGAGCAACTTCAGGGTGTGGTGGAGCGGTTGACCTATCACTCAGAGGAATCGGGGTACACGATCGCTCGGTTGAAGGCCCCAAGAACCTCTGAGTTGCTGACAGTGGTGGGGAATTTTGCCAATATTCAACCAGGGCAAACCTTGCAATTGTCGGGGCAATGGTCGGATCACCCCAAGTTTGGCCCGCAGTTTCAGGTGTCCCACTATCGGGAAACAAAGCCAGCAACCTTGACAGGGTTAGAAAAGTATCTGGGAAGTGGGTTGATCAAAGGGGTTGGCCCCGTAACTGCCCAAAGAATTGTAGCGCACTTTGGGTTGGAAACGCTGGATGTGATCGAAAACCAGATTGAGCGGCTGATTGAGGTGCCTGGCATTGCCAAAAAGCGGATTCGGATGATCCAAACCGCGTGGGCGAGTCAAAAGGCAATTAAGGAGGTGATGTTGTTTCTTCAGGAGCATGGAGTCTCGACGACCTATGCTGTGAAGATTTACAAGCAGTATGGACAAAAGTCGATCGCGACAGTGACTGAAAATCCCTATCAGTTGGCTACAGATGTCTATGGCATTGGGTTTGTGACAGCGGATGCGATCGCCCGCAATTTGGGAATTGCCCCCGACTCGGAGTTCCGCTACCGCAGCGGATTGTTGCATGTGTTGGGCAAGGCGGCTGAAGATGGGCACTGCTTTTTGCCTGAACCGGAGTTGCTCGATCGGGCAGTGAAACAACTGACCTTGGCGGATCATGTACCTAATCGGGAGGCGCTAGCACGGCTGATTCCCCAGATGGTGACAAAACAAGAACTCGTCCTAGAGCGACATACCGACATTGCGGATAATCTTTGCTATAGTCCGGCTTTCTTCCGAGCCGAGGAACATTTGGCTGAACAACTGCGGTATTTGTTGCGACAATCGGTGACGGTGGATCTGCCACGGGTGCAAGCGTGGATCGATCGCTTTACGGAAAAAACGGGCATTTATCTCTCAGATCAACAACGGGAAGCGGTGGAAACTGCCGCCCAATCTAGGGTGATGGTGCTAACGGGGGGGCCGGGGTGTGGCAAGACCTTCTCGACGCGCACGATCGTGGCTCTGTGGAAGGCGATGGGCAAAACGATCGCCCTTGCATCCCCCACAGGACGAGCCGCCCAGCGATTGAGTGAAATGGCGGGACAGGAGGCGAAAACGATTCATCGCCTGCTGGAATTTGACCCGAAATCCCTCAGCTTCAAGCGCGATCAGGGGAATCCAATTGCGGCTGAGGCGATCGTGGTGGATGAAGCTTCAATGCTGGATTTATTCCTCGCTAACTCCCTACTAAAAGCAGTGTCTCCCGATGCTCAGTTACTCCTAGTCGGTGACATTGATCAACTGCCCAGTGTGGGGCCCGGCAATGTGCTACGAGATATTATTGTATCGGAGCGAGTGCCTGTGATCCGACTCACCCAGGTATTTCGGCAGGCTCAGAGTAGCCAGATTATCCAAAATGCCCATTTGATTAATCAAGGTCAGCCGTTGCGGTTGGAACCTGTATCCAATGAGCCGCGATCGGATTGTCTGTGGCTGGGTGCCGCAGAGCCAGCCCATGGGGTGCAGGCGATTCAGGATTTGGTGCGAGATTTGATTCCCCGCTTGGGTTTTGATGTGGCGCAGGATGTGCAGGTGTTGTGCCCGATGACCCGTGGCGAAATGGGAACTCGTAACCTTAATACCGTTCTGCAACAGTTGATTAATCCCCCCAGTTCTACTAAGGCTGAGATCACCAGGGGAGGTATGTTGCTGCGGCTGGGCGATCGGGTAATTCAAAAGGTGAATGATTACGATCGGGAGGTGTTCAATGGCGATCTTGGTGTGGTGGAAAAAATCGACTTAGAGGAGCAGGAGGTAACCGTTGGGTTTGGAGAGCGCCATGTTACCTATGACTATGCTGACCTCGATGAAATTGCTTTAGCTTGGAGTGTCACGATCCACAAAAGTCAAGGCAGTGAATATCCAGTGGTGATTCTGCCCATATATATGCAACACTATCTGATGCTCAGCCGAAATTTGCTATATACCGGTTTGACACGGGCGAAACAGTTGGCGATTTTGCTAGGCCCAAAAAAGGCGATCGGGCTGGCTATCCATCAAATTAAAGACCAACAACGCTATACATTACTGGCACAACGTTTGATGGATCATTGATTTGCCTCGGATATTGCTTGGTATGTTGGTGGAGGGCGATCGGACTTTTAAAGAGATTTTTAGAAAAGTTTATACCAGGCACCGGAAGGGCGTTCGCGGAGCGTGTGCTTTGCACTTAGCATCCGGGTAATGACTTTCTGGTCGATTCAAGGCTCTGTCTGCCGGATGCTTCGCCCCTACAGAGGTAACATCTTTCTCGGAAATCTCCGTATCAAGATGAGGAAAATATCATTCAGAATAGTGGTATCGACAAGCAATAATTGTTGGATAATCCTCATCTGCCGCATAAACTAACCGATTCGTATCATCAATGCGTCGCGACCAAAAACTAGCTAGGTTCTCCCTCAAGGGTTCTGGCTTGCCGATTCCCTCAAACGGTAGTCGAATGGTTGCCTCAATGAGTTTATTAATTCGACTTAGGGTTTTCTTGTCCTGCCCCTGCCAGTACAAATAATCCTTCCACGCCTCATCCGTCCATGCTAACTTCCTAGTCATCCAACAAATTGCGCTCCTCTACTTGCCCCTGCTTGAACTGCGTGATAGAACGCTCCAGATGGGCGGCATTAGCGGGAGACTTGAGTAGATAAACGGTCTCCAACAAACTATTAAATAACTCTAGGGACATCACCACCGCATCTTCTGCATCTCGTCTGGTGATGATGGTGTAATCAGCATCCTCCACCACTCGGTCTAGAACCGTCTTGAGGTTACTTCTCGCTTCGCTAAAAGAGACAACTTTCATTTGCGCCATACTTGCACTGCCTATTGTACAAGTATAGTAGTTCAAAATCAGGAGTCTGTCAGCTATTCAATACTTATAACTCCTGTTTCCACTCCATAATCATGTCACTATTGCCGCAGTGGTGCATTGTGAACTTGCAGAAATTGATCCTCCAGTTCAAGGGACTCTCAAAGTTCAAAGCAAAGAGTTATAAGCTTGAATTAAGTAAACCATACTTCAAAAGCAGTATTTTTATGACCACTCTTTCTAACCTGCATGGTCGTGTCTTAGAATATTTGATGGTCGAAGCAATTATTGAAATTCAACCTAGAACTACCTTGACATTAAGAGCGAGAAATGCACAAGTACGAGATATGAATAAGTTGACAGATATAGATTCTGTTCTACTACAAGAATTGAGGTGGGCAACCAATGCATTTCTAACTAAGTGGCTCAATCCTCAATTTCAGCTATCTAGACAAGCCTCTATTAAGATTGATCGATTGCCAGATCAAAACCAAACTGATGTCACAGATATTTGCTTGATCTTACCAAGGGAGCTTGTGAATCTATCTATAAAACACAATAATGCAGCGTTGAGACATCAGCGTCCCGGTACAACTCCAGTACATTGCGGATACTCTCGCCAAGATATAGAAATGCAACAATTTCAACAACAATATCGAGCAATTACACAGAGTTTTATGCTCCAAGTCAGGCAAGAGAAGCTTTTCGCAAATCTTCCTCCTACGCTTAAAGAACAGGAATTATATACACCTATTTGTAATTTAGTTAGTCAGTTTATTAATAATCACAGTGATGGTTGTGTTTTAAGTTTGTTTGAAATCTCGTTGGCAGCAAAAACTACTACAAAGTTATTATTAATACACGTACAAAGAAACTAGGGATTCAACATTTTGCTTCTATTCAGCCACCTACTGCTCTTACTGCAACCGTTAACAGACAATATATAGAGTTGGTATTTGATAACGGATGGCAAATTTCAATGCGATTACATACCGCATCTAGTCGAATAGGAACTTCTCCAAGTTTAAAGTTTGATACAAAAGCACTAATAAATCCAGTTCCTAGTACTATTGTTTCTTATCCATAAATCGATTATAGTAACGTTTCAGATGCTATACATAGCGGCTTTAAAGCTATTCTCCGTTCTTATATGTTTATCCTACCAGTCATTATTAACCAACACATCTTCCATGTCTAAAAGTCCCTTACGTTATCCTGGCGGAAAACAAAAGGCAATCCCTCAGATTGCCCACTATATACCTAAAAAATTCAAAGAATTTCGAGAACCTTTTGTCGGTGGGGGTTCTGTCCTATTTTATGTTCTGCAAAAATATTCTATGCTTCCATGTTGGATTAATGACTTTAACCAGGAACTTTACTGCTTTTGGTTGCAAGTTAAGACAAACTTACCAGAGTTGGTTGATCAAGTATGGCGGATAAAACAAGAAGCAAAAGATGGACGTGCTTTATTTAATAGGCTTGTATTAGCAGATACAAGTACTATGAGTCCAACAGAACGGGCGGTAAGATTTTTTGTACTGAATCGCATTACTTTCTCAGGCACGATTGAAAGTGGTGGATACTCTAATGCTTCCTTTGAAGGCAGATTTACAGAGTCTTCTATTAAGCGTTTATCAGATTTAAGTGGATACCTTAAAAATACTCGTGTCACTAACTTTGACTACAGTGTTCTATTGCAAGAATCTGGTGAAGATGTCTTCATTTTTTTAGATCCACCATATCTTAGTAAGACTCGATCCAAGCTTTATGGCAGAAAAGGGGATTTACACACCTGTTTTGATCATCATCGTTTTTCAAGGTTGATGTCGGAGTGTCAGCATCAATGGCTTATTACATATGATGACTGTGAGGAGGTAAGACAAAACTTTGCCTTCGCTTACATTTATGAGTGGGAATTACAGTACGGCATGAATAACTACATGCAGGGGAAAGCAGCAAAGGGAAAGGAATTATTTATCAGTAACTATCCCGTGGAATTACATAAATTCCCAATGTTGATGGAAGTTGTGTGAATTTTAGTTGCTTTTGTTGACAAATCAATAAAATTAATCCGGCGAGTGACCTTTACAGATGACATACTTGCTGCGGATTTATCTGATGGGCACACTCTATCTGTGCCATTAGCACGGTATCCTTACTTCTTGCGTGGCTCGATCGCTGAAAACTGTTAATAGTCTTTACAAATTATTGTGTAGTAAGTCCTGTAGTTTTATGTTCAAAATAGGAGTGTTGTAGCGACCTCAAGGCGTTCCATGGGGGCGATCGATCGGGGTAGCACAGGTAGACGGACGATCGTTTGCTGGGGGAACATATCGGGTGGAAGTTCCTGTCCTGGTTCATAGCGATTGTGGACAATATAGCGCTGGGAAATGCCCATGGTTTCTAGGGATTGGGTCAGGCGTTGGGCTTCAGCGGCGATCGTCGCTTGGGCTTGCAACACGCCAATAAACTCAGTGTGTTGGGGGTCTTTGAGCTTCTTCTGAGCCTGCATCACCCGTTGCCGCAAGTTCCGCAGCCGTCCCATAAAATCCGTGCGTCCTAACACATCTTGATACTTAATCCACAGTTTGAAAATCCATGCTAGCCAGTCGCCCATTGCTGTGGGCATTTCCAAGAAGCGCAGCAAATGCCCGGTAGGAGCCGTATCCAGAATAATCAAATCCTGTTCTTTTCGTTCCAATAAATCCATCACGGTTACGAGGGACAACATTTCATCAATACCGGGTAGAGCTTGGGACACAATCTGTCGCCACGCTTCTGGCCCGTAGGCAATTTTCATAGAACTATCGCTATCCTTTGACTCGCCGCTCATCATTTCTGCTAATTCCCACAGATAATCGGTGCGAAACTGTTCCAGAACTTTTTCGGCATCGATTTCCTGCCCACTCAGGTTGGAGGACAGGGCGATCGGTTCATGGCCCAAGGGTTGACCAAAGGCATCACCGAGGGAGTGGGCTGGATCGATGGAGATAATCCGCAAGGTTCGATCGCTATATTGCTGAGCCATACCCCAGGCAATGGCTCCTGCCACCGTCGTTTTGCCCACACCGCCCTTGCCGCCTACAATAATCAGCCGTCGGTTCTCAGAAATGAAGTCACTGAGGCTGGGCAGGATTTTTTGGGGAAGCTCAATTTTAGGGGCTGGGGGCAGCGCGACTTCTGCCCCCGCGACTTGAATTCCAGCCATTAGCCGATCGAGGGCCTCGCCACCGATCGGTTCTAGCGCAGTTTGGGGCGCGAGGAACAGCGGTTTATTCCCTGCTACGGGTAGGAACTTGTCTAGAAGCTGCACCTGTTCAAAATAGCGATCGGGGTCAATGCCCGCTGGCAAAATGTGATTGATGAACAGCCCGCCCACGGAAATATGCAGCGTTTCCAGAGATTTGAGGAAGCGATCGGTTTCCAACAAGCTCATCGGTTCTGCAATGGCCACCACGAGGCAAGCGGTATGTTCCTGATCCTGGAGTAAGCGCCGCCCCTCTGCTAAGTCAACCTGCATCTCTTGCAAAAACGTATCGGCTTTGTCAGGAGTGTAGCGTCCTGCCAACGTTTCGCTGATGACGCGGTGCTTTTCTTGGAATAATCCCAAAGCTGCCAGGAATCCATCCAGAAAATCCATCAACTTGAACAGATTGAGGGTATGACCGCTGGGAGCCATGTCCACCACAATGCGATCGGCGACCTGCTCTCGCAACAGGCGTTGAATTTCTAGGATTCCCATCAATTCATCCAATCCTGGCCAACTCAAATCCCATACGGGAGTTAAATCTTCCCCTTGGACAAAGCTACCTCGTTCTACCAGAAGTTCCAGAACATTACCGTAGTCAGTTTTGAAGGTCTGGAGGAGTTTTTCGGCATCCAGGGCCCGGACACTTAAGTTGGGCAAGTCTTCTAGGGGCTGGGCGCTATCTGCAACGGCAATTTGAAGAACATCTCCCAGAGAATGAGCAGGATCGGTGGACAATAGCAGAATCTGGGCATCGGGAAACTGCTTGGCCCAATGGCGCGCAAACCCACAGGAGAGGGTCGTTTTACCTACGCCTCCTTTGCCGCTAAACATGGCAAGGTGGAGAGAATCATACTGATTGAGAGGCACGCTTAATGCAGTGGGCGCAGGAGGGAGCATAGTTGTAAAACCGCTAAGGATCGTAATTTTAATAAGCTGAGGCGATGTGCAACTTAAAGTCTGCCCTCATCCCCCAGCCCCTTCTCCCAATGGGGGAGAAGGGGAGCCGACCCAGTTTTAGCCCCTCTCCCCTTCTGGGAGAGGGGTTGGGGTGAGGGTGGTTCGGGAAAGTTGCACATCGCCTTAAAGTCTGCCCTCATCCCCCAGCCCCTTCTCCCAATGGGAGAGAAGGGGAGCCGACCCAGTTTTAGCCCTTCTCCCCTCCTGGGAGAGGGGTTGGGGTGAGGGTGGTTCGGGGAAGTTGCACATCGCCTAAGCTGGAGACTGGGTGAGGGCGAAAATCCTAAGCAGCTTAACTGATTGGGAGCCGATCGCTTGTCCTTTAATAAATATAATAAATGCGGGGTATGGGTAGGAAAGATGCGGAGATCCATTGACAACGATGATTAAAACGATCTCCATTATTATTCCCGTTTTAAATGAGGTAGAACAGATTGCCGCTACTCTCGCCCAAATTCCCACAGGGGTAGATGTGGACGTGATTGTGGTGGATGGGGGGAGCCGGGATGGCACGATCGCCCAGGTGCAGGCGTTGGGCATCCCGGTGATCACAACAGCAGCGGGACGGGCGCGGCAGATGAATGCGGGGGCAACGGCGGCAACGGGTGAAATTTTGTTGTTTTTACACGCCGATACGCGGTTGCCTGAGGGGTTTGCGCCAGTGGTGCGCCAGATTTTGTCCCAACCCGGCACGATCGCGGGGGCATTTCGGCTCAAGATTGATGCCCCGAACCGAGGATTGCAACTGATTGAAACTGGGGTGAATTGCCGATCGCAGGTGCTGCAAATGCCCTACGGTGACCAGGGGTTGTTTTTGCCAGCGGACTTGTTTCACAAAGCGGGTGGCTTTCCTGACCTGCCGATTATGGAAGATTTTGCCCTAGTGCGACGGTTGCGACAACAGGGAAAGATTGCGCTGGCCCCGCTGGCGGTGACGACTTCAGCCCGGCGCTGGCGGCGGGTGGGACTCCTGAAAACGACATTAATCAATCAGGCGATCGTTTTGGCGTATTTGCTGGGTGTGGCTCCCGATCGCCTGGCTACTTGGTATCGTCGCCGTTGAGTGCGGTATGGGGAAGACGAGAATCGCCATCTGGCACCGAAGACTCCGTATTTTCCACAGGCAGCCAAGTATTAAAAGTGTCTAGAAACCTGATGGAATAGACTCTGCTGAGTGCGATTGCTTTTGGCTCCTAATGATTTGTGTCACTAGCCTTAAGCAGATTTTACGATAGCTCGTCTACGTAAAAATATTAGGTAAAGTTCTTGTGAGTCACAATCCATAATCGTAATTCAACGTCATACTGATACCTTAGACTTTTTTTTGCAATTACATCTGTTTTTAGGGTGAAAGTTATGAGCGTCAAAGTGATGAAGTGGAACGTAGGTCGGCTCAGCCAACTCCTGTCTTGCTTGGTGCTAGCAAAGATTTTGGGAGTGGGAGCCGTCTTCGCCCAATCCATCACCCCCGCCCCCGATGGCACAGGCACGATCGTCACCCCCGCTGGCAACCAATTCAACATTGGCGGCGGCACTCAATCTGGAGCCAACCTCTACCAAAGCTTTCAGCAGTTTGGCCTTGACCAGAACCAAATTGCCAACTTCCTCTCCCGCCCCGACATCCAAAACATCCTCGGTCGCGTTGTGGGCGGCGATGCCTCTGTGATCAATGGTTTGGTGCAAGTGACGGGCGGAAACTCCAACCTGTACTTGATGAATCCAGCCGGGATTATTTTTGGGGCAAACGCGAGTTTGAATGTCCCTGCTTCGTTTACTGCCACCACTGCCAATGGGATTCAGGTGGGCAATAACTGGTTCAAAGCATCGGCAGCCAATGATTACGCGACGTTGAATGGCACTCCCAACGGATTTGCCTTTACCCAATCTGGCACGATTTTTAATGCGGGAACTCTAACCGTTGGGCAAGGGCAAAGCCTGACGCTGATGGGAGGAACGGTGATCAACTTGGGCACGATCGCCGCCCCTGGTGGACAGATTACGATCGCCGCCATCCCTGGAGAAAAGCTGGTTCGCATCACCCAAGCTGGAAGTCTGCTGAGCCTGGATTTGCCGATCGACACCAAGGCGCAACTCAACTCCAACCCTTTAGCCCCGCTCAATCTCCCCGCGTTGCTGACAGGCAGCACCCTACAAGCTGCAACTGGGGTAACGGTAGAAAATGGCGTGGTGAAATTGGCTAATGGAACTGCAATTCCCACAGACCCCGGTGTGGCGATCGTCTCCGGTAACGTCACAGTTGCCCCATCACTCCCCCCCTCCTCCATTCCCCAAATCACCATCCTCGGTGACAAGGTAGCTCTGCTGAACGCCAACCTCAATGCCTCTGGTATCAATGGCGGCGGTACTATCCTGATCGGAGGAGATTATCAGGGCAAGGGCACGGTGCCCAATGCTCAGTTTACGTTTGTGGATGCGGGAAGCACGATCGCCGCTGATGCGCTCACCACGGGAAATGGCGGGAAAGTGATTCTCTGGTCAGACCAAGCCACGCGCTTCTACGGCACGATCTCGGCGCGGGGTGGGTCGCAAGGGGGTGATGGTGGCTTTGTCGAGGTTTCGGGCAAGAGCAATCTAGTCTTTAAGGGCAATGTCAACACGTCAGCCCCCTTAGGCACCCCTGGTCAGCTATTGCTTGACCCAACGAATATCAACATTGGGGCGACAGCCTACAACGGCACACCAGGAAACTTGGCTCCGCCCGTGGGCACAACCGCCGGAGATTTCCTCTGGGCGCAGGCGGATGATGCGGCATTGAGTGGAGAAATTACCCCGGCTCAAGTGGTGAGCTTGCTGATCAATAATGACCTCACCCTGGAAGCCAGCAATAACATCACGGTCAGTTCAGCCATTAATTTTGATGGTATTGGGTTTGCGACCAACCGGACGCTGACTCTGCGAGCCGGAAATAACATCCTGATCAACGCGCTGATTGACGATGGCAACTTGGCAACGACCGATCGCCTTAACTTGGTGCTAACGGGCAATACCGATGGTGACCCAACTGCCGGAGTAGTGCGGTTTGATGCGGCAGGTGGCACTTTTACCCGTGGAGGCAACCTGACGGTCACCAATACTCACAGTGGTAATTTCCCGGCGATTATTAACTTTACCGCGATCGACACCTCTAGTTCCGTCGCGGGTTCCGGCGGCAGCATCACGTTCATCGGCACCAACACGGGCACAGGCGGTACTTTCAATCGAGGGATAGAGACTGTCGCTGCGATTACCTCTGGGGGAGGAGCGATTACCTTTATTGGGCAGGGGAATGGCGGTACCAACACCTCTGGAATTGGCATCATCCTGTTTAATCCTGTCAACTCCGGTGGTGGCAATATTACCTTGACTGGAACCAGCACAGGCACCGGATTTTCTCGCGGCATTGAACTTTCTGGGGGTGGTGGCTCAGTGACATCTGGGGGTGGAACCGTGAGCCTGACGGGAGTCACCAGTGGCACGGCTCCTGGCATCGCTAGCTTTAGTACCATCAACTCTGGGATTGGGGCGATCGTCATTAATGGCACCAATACCAGCCCAACTCCTGTTTTTAGTTACGGTGCAGAAGTCGGCACTCTGGTTTCTACAACGGGCAATATTACAGCCACGGGTAGCAGTGTCGCCAACAGTGGCGTGGTTGTCAATGGCACGATTACCTCCACCAGCGGCGACATTAGCTTGACGGGCGATCGGATTGATGTGCGGGCGGCAATGACCAGCAGCGGCAATCTGTTGCTGCAACCCCTCACCCCCACAACGGCAATGACGATCGGGAGCGCAGGAGCCGCCGACACAACCTTCCTGAACACGACTGAGCTTGGTTTCCTCACCAATGGCTTCAACAGCATCACCATTGGGCGCACCAACAGCACAGGTGCGATCGATGTCCAAGCCTCCAGCTTCAACGACAACCTGATCCTTCGCACCCCCGCCGCAGGCAGTGGCGGCATCGCCTTCAATGGGGCGTTGAACATGAATGGCAATAACCTCACCCTCAACTCTGGCGGAGCCGTGACCCAAGCAGCGGCAGGGAATATTGCCGCTAGCGGTCTAGAACTTCTAGGGACTGGTCCCTACACCCTGACCAACGCTGCCAACAACATCACCACCCTAGCAGGCAACACCACCGGAGCCATCAGTTATACCGATGCCAACAGCTTCACCGTCGGCACCGTCAACACCATAGGCTTGCAATCCCAAGGAGACATGACCCTAAATGCCTTGGGTAACGGCAACATCACCGTCGCCAACAACATCAGCAAAACCGCCGGAGCCGTTGCCACATTGACGCTGAATGCCCAGAACAGCATTCTTGTGAATCCAGGAGTGCAAATTGTATCTACCAATAATCCCTTAAATGTGGTGATGACCGGGGATAGTGATGGCAACTTGGATGGGGCAATACTCCTCAACCCTGGCAGTCAAATCAACAGCAACAACGGCAACATTACCCTCACCGGGCAAGGCACCGCCGCGAACATCATTGGCATTCAAGTTGACAATGCCACCCTCATCGCTGGCACAGGCAACCTACAACTCACAGGCACCGGGCAAGCAGGCACATCCGATGCCCAAGGAATTTTGGTAAGGAACGCTGGCAGATTGCAAACGACCACAGGTAACCTCACCCTCAATGGCACTGGGGGATCTGGGTTAACTGCTAATAATGGTGTATTTATTGTTAATACTGGCACAACCGTCACCTCCGGGGATGGCAATATCAACATCACCGGGGTAGGCAATGGCACTGGGTCATTTAACGCAGCTACCTTTATAAACAGTGCGATCGTTAGCTCGACTGGCAACGGCAACATTACGCTCAATGGCACAGGCAACGGCGCAGGTCAGCAAAATATTGGCGTTCGTATAGAGGGTTCAACCGGTCAAGTTACGACCGCCAATGGCAACATCAGCCTGACGGGAACCAGTAATGGCACTGGCACTTTTAGCATCGGTGTTGGTGTGATTTTCGGTAGTCTTGTCGCGGCGGGGGGCAATGGCACCGTGACTGTAACGGGCACTGGGGGGGCAGGAAGCGGCATTAGCCCAGGGATTTACGGAGGAGCGGGTTCAGGCAGCCGGATTACCTCTGTCAATGGCAACATTACCCTAATAGGGACAGGGAATGGGGCAGCGGCTGACAACAATGGAATTTATATGGAGAATAATGCCATTGTACGTTCTACAGGCACTGGAGCCATTTCCCTGACAGGGGCGCAGACTAACACCGCCATTCCAGGGATTTTGTTTCTCAATACCAGCGGGATTGTTGCCAATACGGGAGCCGTCACCTTGACCACAGACGAGATAGACTTCAGCAGTGCCAATAGCATTAGTGGCAATAGCACCCTCCTGCTGCAACCGTTGACGGCGACCCGCCCGATCACAATTGGCACTGCCGCCAATGTCGCTGGCAACCTCACCCTAACCACGAGCGACTTAGCAGCGCTGACGAATGGCTTTAGTGGCATCACCATTGGTCGCACCAACAGTAGCGGTGCCATTGATCTCCAAGCCTCCACCTTCAACGACCCCACCACCATCCGCACCCCCAACGCCGGAGGCACGATCGCCCTTAGCACAGGCACCGTCACCACCAACAACAATCCCCTCACGCTGTTAGCTGATGGCACCATCATCTTTAACAACACCCTGACCACAGGCACCGGGGATTTAACCGTCACTGGTAGCACCCTCAACCAAACAGGTGGCACCATCAGCACCACAGGCACCGCCAGCTTCACCAGCACCCAAACCAACATCGGCAACGTCACCGCCACCAACACCAATGCTGCTGGAACAGTATTAGGCACCTCAGCGATCGGTGGTGACTTCACCCTCACCTCCACCGGGCCAGTCACCCAAGTCGGAGATGTCCAAGTTGCAGGCAACACCAGCATTACCGCTCCCACTGTCAGCTTGCCCAACGCTGGGAACATCCTGCCGAATTTAACCACGATCGGCAATGACGCGATCATCACCAAGGTTGGACAAGTGACTTTGCCCACCCGCACCATCACGGGCAACCTCACCGTCAATAGCCTTGCCAGTGCATCCGCTTACACCAGCAGCTACGGGGGCAATGCCATTAGCCTGAACAATGCCAATACTTTCGGTGGCACCACCCGTTTTAATACCAATCTGACTGGGTTGACCTTAGGGACACTCACAGGAACTCCGGGTATTGACCAAACGGGAATTCAAACCGTCGGTGGCACAACAATCTTGAATGCGATCGGAGCCGGAAGCGTTATCAATCTTGCTACCCAGAACAACCTGTTGACGGGAGCCGTAACGCTGAACACGGGGGCAACAGGCGGCAATATCAGCTTGCTCAATACCTTAGCGGGGGGAACAATCCTGAATACCGCCACGACGGGCGCAAACCTAACGCTTAACTCTACGGGAGTCGTGACGCAGACTGGGGCAATTACTGCCAACGGTCTAGAACTTCTGGGGACTGGTCCCTACACCCTGACGAATGCGGCCAACAACATCACCACCTTGGCAGGCAACACCACCGGAGTCATCAGTTATACCGATGCCGATAGCTTCACCGTCGGCACCGTCAACACCATAGGCTTGCAATCCCAAGGAGACATGACCCTAAATGCCTTGGGTAACGGCAACATCACCGTCGCCAACAACATCAGCAAAACCGCCGGAGCCGCTGCCACGTTGACGCTGAATGCCCAGAACAGCATTTTTGTGAATTCTGGAGTGCAGATTACCTCTACCGCCGATCGCTTGAATGTGGTGATGACGGGGGATAGTGATAACACCTTGGATGGGGCGATCGTCCTCAACCCTGGGAGCCAAATCAACAGCAACAACGGCAATATCACCCTCAGCGGTCAAGGCACCGCCGCGAACATCATTGGCATTCAAGTTAACAATGCCACCCTCAATGCTGGCACCGGGAACCTGCAACTCACAGGCACCGGGCAAGCCGGCACATCAGACACTTCTGGGATTGTGGTTCAAAGCGGTGGCAGCTTACAAACGACCACAGGCACCCTCACCCTTAATGGTAATGGGGGATCTGGGGTCGATGGCAACCGGGGCGTATTTATTTTTGGTTCAGGTACAACCGTCTCCTCTGGAGATGGCAATATCAGCATCACCGGGGTAGGCAATGGCACTGGACAATTCAACATAGGTAACAATGTCACTGGAGGTGCCATTGTTCGATCGACTGGCAACGGCAACATTACGCTCAATGGCACGGGCAACGGAGCCGGTCAGCAAAATATTGGAGTCGTTATGGATGTAAGCAGTCAAATTACGGCTGCCAACGGCAATATCAGCCTGATGGGAACCAGTAATGGCACCAATTTATTTAGCCTTGGTGTGGCTGTGCTTAGAGGTTCTGTTGTGGCGGCAGGGGGCAATGGCACTGTGGACATCACAGGAACTGGGGGAGCAGGAAGCAGCTTCTCCAGCCCTGGAATTTACATTGGAGTGAATACAGGTAACCAGATTACTTCTGTTAATGGCAACATTACCCTGACCGGGACAGGGAATGGGACAGGGGCTAACAACAATGGAATTTATATGCGCGACGATGCCAGTATCCGCTCTACAGGCGCTGGAGCCATCTCCTTGACAGGCACACCCGCTGCCTCCACTACCCAAGGGATTCTGTTTCAAAATACCAGCGGCATTACTGCCAATACAGGAGCCGTCACCTTAACCGCAGATGAGATGGATTTCAGCAGTCCCAATAGCATCATTGGCAATAGCACCCTCTTGCTGCAACCCTTGACCCCCACACGCAACATCACCACAGGCACTGCCGCCAATGTCGCTGGCAACCTCACCCTAACCACGAGCGACTTATCAGCACTGACGAATGGCTTTAGTGGCATCACTATTGGTCGCACCAACAGCAGCGGTGCCATTGATCTCCAAGCCTCCACCTTCAACGACCCCACCACCATTCAAAGCCCCATTGCGGGAGGCACGATCGCCGTCAATGGATTAATCCAAGGATTGGATAACGCCTCCCTCACCTTCAACGCGCCCACCACCCTCAACGCCAACATCACCACCAATAACAACAACATCACCTTCACAGGCATCAGTCCCGTCACCGTCGGCACTTCTACCACATTGAATGCAGGCTCAGGCACGATCGCCTTCAACAATACCGTCGCTGCGGGAGCCAATAATCTCACCCTCACCGCCGATGAAGTCAACCTTGCCAACACCGTTTCTGGCACTGGCAACCTGGTGATTCAACCCAGTACCGCTGGGCTGGCGATCGACTTGGGAGGCACCGGAACAACAGCGGCTCTCGATCTCACCAGTGCTGAACTGGCACTGCTCAACAGCTTCAACACCATCACGATCGGACAAGCCAACTCTGGGGCCATTGGGATTGGGAGTGTGAATCCCGTCAACCTCAGCGCCACAACCTCCAATGTTGTGCTGAATGGAAGCGCCGCCAACTTCAACAACACCCTCACCTTAGCCAACAACCAAACCCTGACCCTGAACACTGCTACGGTCACCAGTGCCCCCGCTGGCACCGATATTGCGATCGGCGGCACAGGGCAACTCGTCCTCAACACCCCAGGGGCAGTAGGCACGGTGGGAAATCCCTTGCAAACCTCGATCGCCAGCGTAACTGCCACCACTGGCAACCTCTCGATCGCCAACACAGGTAATCTCAACTTCGCTGCATCGACAATTACGGGGAGCTTGGCAACGATCGCCGATACCTTCACCCAAACCGGGGCGTTGAGCGTCACAGGCACCGCCAGCTTCACCACCACTGCCCCCAATCTAGGCGATGTTGCCCTCCGCAATAGCGCTGCTACTGGAACTAACTTCGCCGCCTCTGATGTGGGCGGCAACTTGACCTTGAATACCACAGGCAACGCTAGTTCCACAGGTGGCGCGCTGCGGGTTGCTGGAACCGCCACCATCAATGCAGCCGGGACGATCGCCATCCCCGATGGAGATGACCAAATTGCCAACTTGACCACGATCGATGGTGGTGGCAGCGGCAATGTCGTCATTAGCCAAGTGGGGCCCGTTGTCCTCAGCACAGCCAACTTACCTGCGGCGATCGGTGGCACCCTCACCGTCAACAGCTACACCACCGGTACAGGATTTACGACGTTCAATGGTGCAGCGATTACCCTCGACAATGCTACCAACAACTTTGGCGGCAACATCAGCGTCAATACCTTCTTTAATCCCACTCCTACCACACTAACTGGAGTGGCTGGAATTACCCAAACTGCTGTTGTGAATATGACCAATCCAGCAGCCGCCGCCAGCTTTGCAGCCGTGCAGTCCTCTGTTGACAATACTCCTACCGGGGCGATCACTCTTCCTCTCAACAATATTCTAGGTAGCATCAACCTGCGAGGCACCAACGCCACGCTCAATGAAACAGCGGCAACCATCCTCAATACCACCACCCTAACTAATGACCTGACGCTCACCTCCACAGGATCTGTTACGCAAACAGGGGCGCTGACCGTTGGCGGCAACAGCAGTTTCAGCGGCACATCCTTGACGTTGAACAATGCTGGCAATGCCCTGACAGGTTCGATCGCCCTCAACACCAGCGGGACAGCCTCCCTGACTAACACCCTCGCCACACAACTCAACACCTCAACGGTGGGTGGCACCCTGGATGTAACTGCCAATGGTGCCATTACCGATGTCGGTAACCTTAGCATCACAGGCGTGACCTCGTTGAATGCCACAGGCAATAACATTACCTTAGATAATGCCAATGACTTCGGGACGGTATCAATTACAAACTCCAACAACGTCCTGCTCAATGACATCAATAGCCTGGACTTGGGCGCATCTAACCTCACAGGCAGCCTCACCGCCACAGCCCTGACAGGAACGCTATCCACCAGCGGCGCAGTCACCGCTGGCAGTGATATCACCCTCACAGGCGATACCCTGGTTCTCAATGCCGCCCTCAGTGGTCCTGGCACCCTGATTCTGCAACCCGTTACTCCTAGCCGCACCATTGGTATTGGGGTCACGACTGGTCAATTTGACCTCAGCACGGCCACGATCGCCAATCTCACCAACGGCTTCACCCAAATCACGATCGGCCGCACCAACGGCACAGGCACGATTCAACTGGGTACCCCCGCTCCCACCTTCAACGATCCCGTCAACATTCCCAGGGGCAACACCCTGATTGGCAGCAACACCAACACCACCTGGGCAATCACAGGCAGCAACAGCGGCAACCTCAATAGCATCTTCCCCAACGGCTTCACCTTTAATAACATTGGCAATTTGGTGGGAGGAAGTGCCAATGATACCTTTGCCTTTAGTGATGGCGTGAACTTTGCAGGCACGATCGGCGGCGGCGCAGGCACAGATACCTTCGACTACTCGGCTTATACCACTCCCGTCACGCTCAACGTCGCTATCTTGGGCGCACAGAGTATCGAGAGTGCGATCGGGAGTCCCAACAACGATACCCTGATTGCTGACAAAGTTTCCAACACCTTCAATATCACAGGACTCAACAGCGGCAACCTCAACAGCACCTTTGCCTTTACCTCCTTTGAAAACCTGACGGGTGGAACAGCCAACGATACCTTCAATTTCGCCAACGGTCAGGGAATTACTGGAGTGATCAATGGTGGCACGGGCAGCAATACGCTCAACTACACGGCTTACACCACGCCAGTCAATGTCAACCTCGCCACCAATACCGCCACGGGCACGGGTGGATTCAGTAACATCCAAAGCGCGATCGGTGGCACAGGCAATAACACACTTACCGGGGCAAATACCAATAATACCTTCACCATCAGTAGTGCTAACAGTGGTGATGTCAACGGGACGTTTACCTTCACCAACTTTGGCAATCTAGCAGGGGGTAATACCAACGATACCTTCAGATTCTTGCCCAATGGTTCCCTCAGCGGCAACCTGAATGGGGTGAATGTGATTGATACCCTCGATTACAGCGCTTACACTGCACCCGTGACGGTGAATCTAGCAGCCAGCACCGCCACGGCGATCGGGGGCAGTGTCACCAGCATTGAGAACATCATCGGCAATAGCACAAATACCACCTTGATTGGTCTCAATACCAACAACACCTTCAACATCACAGACACCAACACTGGGACTGTGGGCGGAGTGACGTTCAGCAGTGTGCAAAACCTCACTGGAGGCACCGGGAATGACACATTTGTCTTGAGCAATGGCGCAGGTATCACCGGAGCGCTCAACGGGGGTGGAGGCAGCAACAGTTTGAATGCTGCCGCTTATACCACACCTGTGAACATCAACTTGGCTAATAATACGGCTACGGGTACGGGCAACATCAGCAATATTCAGTCCATCACTGGGGGAAGTGGCAACAATACCCTCACTGGGGCAAATACCACGAATACCTTCACCATCAGTGGCACCAATAGCGGTGATATTAATGGAACATTTACCTTCAATACCTTCCAAAGTCTAATGGGTGGAAGTGGTAATGATACCTTTACGCTCACCACGGGCACGGTGTCTAGTGTGGATGGAGGCGCTGGGAACAATACCCTAGTCGGCTCCAATACCGACAGCACCTTTATCCTCACAGCCACCAACGCTGGAACCCTCAATGGGACAACGCGCTTTACCTCGATCGCCAACCTCACCGGGGGCACCGGGAATGACACATTTGTCTTCAAAGATGGTGTAAGTATTGCGGGCATCATTAATGGCGGTTCCGGCTTTGACACCCTCGATTACACCGCTTATACCACACCGATCGTCGTGAACTTGCCAGCAAACCAGGCAACGGGAACCAATGGAGTCTTTAATATTGAACAATTCACCACCCGTCCCCTGATTGCTCCACCCCGCGAGAAAGCCCCAGAACCACTCGTAGTCAGTTGCCCGATCGCCCCTGTGACCTTGCAAGTAGAGGCTGAGCCAAACTCGAAAACTCCTGAATTGTCACAGACAAGTACCGAATTCGATCAGCTCTGTCGTCCCATACAGCCTGTCACAGAAAAGCAGCCCCTGACCCGATCGAAATCCTTGCCTCAACCAGAAGTCCTTTCCACTCCAAAAGAAATGGTTCAGTAAAGGCGACAGTTAGATCAGCAGATTGCCAGAAAAGTTTATGCCAGCAACCGGAATGACGTTCGCCTAGGGGTACATCTCACTTTTGCAGATCTCCAATCCGCCCTCACCCTAAATCCCTCTCCATAAGGAGAGGGACTTTGAATTCCGGCTCCCTTCTCCCTAGGGAGAAGGGTTGGGGATGTAGCTTGCTTCCCGAAGGGTGGGCGGATCGGGCGGTTGCAAAACTGGGATGCATCCTTCGCCTAGCCCGTGCTTTACACTTAGGATTGTGGATTTAATAACATGCAATAGTTCAAATGTAGGGGCAAAGCATTCGGCAAAAGGCCCTAATTGAGTTTCAAGGGTTTTCGCCCGTAGCTTGCTTCCCGAAGGGTATGCTTCGCCCTTGTCCAGTCTCCAACTTCTGCAAGTTACTTAACTCCTGATCCTTAGCATCCGACCTAGCGACACTGCATCAACCTAGTGCAGGTTGTCAGAAATAACTATCCAGCACTCAAGACAAGCATCCTAACACTCTGCTGCGCTGCACCACCCTCCAATCCATTCCCTCATCTACCCATCTACCCATCTACCCATCTACCCATCTACCCATCTACCCATCTACCCATCTACCCATCTACCCATCTACCCATCTACCCATCTACCCATCTACCCATCTACCCATCTACCCATCTACCCATCCTCACCATGCATCCCCGATCGCCACGTCACATCAAATTAATCCCGATCGCTGGACTTTTCCTACTGTCAGGGTTGTTGCTATCTGCCAAAGCCGCGATCGGTGTGCCCTCTCCCGCCAAAAACTCCGTGTGTGCGGTGCAACTGGAGCAAGCGATCGGCCCCATTCTCAGCCAACCTACCTATCAACGATCGCGTTGGGGTATTTTAATTCAAACAGCATCCACCACCACCAGCCCAAGCGTAACTCTCTACGCCCACGATGCCCAGCGCTATTTCATCCCCGCCTCCAACGCCAAACTCCTGACAACAGCCGCCGCCCTGCAAAAACTTGGCCCCGCCTTTCGCATTCGCACCTCGGTGTATCAAACAAATGCTTCATCAGTCCTGCGCGTTGTCGGGCGTGGCGATCCCAGCCTCACTGATGCTGAATTGAAAACCCTGGCGCAGCAGTTGTCTGCTCAGGGCATCCGGCAAGTGGCGCAACTCCTGGGTGACGACCAATACTTTCAGGGTGAGGCAACCAACCCCGGCTGGGACTGGGAGGATGGGCAGGCGGGGTATGGTGCGCCCGTCAACAGTTTAATCCTGAACCAAAATGCGATCGGACTCCAACTCATTCCCCAGTCCTTGGGACAGCCGCTGCAAGTAGCGTGGGAAAATCCTGTCGCTGCCGCAGGATGGCGCATTGAAAATCGCTCTAGAACTGTTGCAACGAGTGATCCAGAATTTTTGAACGTAGGGCGTGATCTGGGGCAGCCTATCCTCAAGGTCAGTGGGCAACTGCGTGTCGGGTCTGACCCCGAACCCGTAGCTGTAGCGGTTCTCAATCCGGCTCAGACATTTTTACGGCGCTTTCAACAAATTCTAGCAACTGAGCAAATCACCGTCGCTCAAACTGGGTTAACGTCTCAATCTCTGTCCCCCACAGATGTGGAACGGGGCGCGATCGTCTCCCCTCCCCTCGTCACCTTGCTGATCGAAACCAATCAACAGAGCAATAATCTCTATGCAGAAGTTCTCCTGCGAAGTTTGGGCAAAACTTGCACAAGGTCTGGTTGTGGAGACACCAGCGAGGCCGGCTTGGCAGTGATGAAAACAACCTTGACGGGGCTAGGAGTTGATCCCAAGGGGTATGTGTTAACCGATGGTTCTGGTTTGTCGCGCCGCAATTTGGTGAGTCCAGAGGCGCTGGTGCAAACGCTGCAAGCCATGAACCGATCGCCCTATGCCCCAGTATTTCGCGCTTCCCTGTCCGTCGCTGGCACCAGCGGCACCCTCCGCAATCGCTTCAAAAATACCCCCGCCCAAGGAGTGTTAGCGGGTAAGACAGGGTTTGTCAGCGGCGTAGCCGCCCTGTCAGGCTACCTCGATCGCCCTAGACAATCTTCCCTAGTTTTCAGCATCATCGTCAACCAAAGCGACCAACCTTACGGCACCCTCAACCAAGCGATCGATGCGATCGGATTAGCCATGACTCGATTACCTAAGAAATGTTAACCATAGGTATAAGTGATATGTTCTATATCAACGATACCGAATATCTTGTAGTAAAACTATAGGATGAGTGGAGAATGGGTGAAGGGCGATCGTTGTTCGATACACAATTCAGGTTGAGAGGGCACTACTTCATTACAGGGCAGCGCTAATCTACCTTATGTAGCAGCGATCGAATTCAACTATTGCCATGACTAATCGGACAAGCCGTGATCGCTATTACTAATGCCCAGCCTCATACCAGAGTTGAACACAGTGAACAACAGCTAAAACAATCGCAGCCAACTTCTCGGACTTAAACACCCAGAGTCACCCTATCAAAGGTTTGATAAAACTCATCCCAAGTCAAAATAGATACAGCTTCTGTTTCTTTAAGTTGACCGTTCACCCTTGAGTATCGTCCCCAAGGATTTCGTAAGTGAATTTTATTAGCATCCGCAGCAACGATTGAATAGGCATGTCCAAAGACAATACCACCAAATTTACTCTCTCCAGCAGCACCGTTCCCATCCGCAGGATTATTTCTAGCCCATTCGGGTGAAGCTTTTTCAGGTGTTCCTGCACCAATAACTGCATCGGGATTATTCGCAAACGCATCAAGGATAGCTGCCTTTAGATTGGCACGGTTTTCAGCAAGGATTTGTGTCTTAGCTTCGTCTTGATCTTTTGCCAGACCTTTTTCCACCCGTTCTCTATGATCAGACCCGTATCCTGAGTCGGAAACCGAGACCTTTTTATAACTTGCACCTGTCAAGAACATTGCTGCCGCATGGATTTCTCCTCCTGACATTAAACTGGGCGATTTCAGACTTGGAAAAGATGACTTACTAGGCCATAGGGCAAATGCTTTCTCCACAATCGCCGGCCAACTTTGAACACCTGCCGACCCAACATTTGTCCCTGCGTCAACCGTAAGAGCATCCGTCTCGATTTTAGTCTTGAATTTTAATACCGTATTCTTGATAGTGACATTTTCCGGTGTGAATGTGGCCTTTTCAGGCTCATAGGGTCGATAATTGTCGACTTTATGAAATTGTATTTTGTGTTCCGCTACATCTTGAGTAGGATCTGTCTGAAATAGGTTGTTTCGGATAAACCCTGATTGCTTCTGGACTAAACTCGTGAGCGCAGCCAGTAAAAAGCAGTCCCCAAACATCATTTGTTTCACATCATCCACAGTAGGAACACCATTGGGCATTACAACCCCAGCAGAGCTATGTTCCGCAATTTTTCCAGATGCAGGTGCATCTACCGAGTTTTCTGTGTTAATCCAACCTTCTTTACCTTTGGCTTTGACTTTGGCCCAGTGACGAAGAGTTGCTTTTGAAGGTTGTTCGAGGACTTCGACTAGCGCTCCTTTTTTAAGGACAACTGCTTGACCAGCATCTTGAACTTCAGCCCCCCCACCTTTAGCTTGATACAGGGTTTTCCGCTTTTTCAAGACAGTTTTAGTATTAAGAGTTGATGCACTTGTATTTTCACCATAGTCGAATGTGTCATCATCGATGCCTTTATCAATCTGGCTAATGTCTCGTTGGACAGACTGTTGCCCCCCGCCATTTTGCTGCACCACATGAGTTAGCTCATGGGCAATCAACTCTTGCCCACTCCGACTTTCTGGCTGATACGCCCCTTGCCGAAAGAACACATCTTGCCCTGTCGTAAACGCCTTTGCTTGGATCGATCGATTCAACTGATCAGACTGTGAATCCGTATGTACCTTTACTCCGCTGAAATCTGCTCCCATCGCCTGCCCCATAGACTGTTGCAATCCTGCATCTAAGGACTGTCCCCCGCCCCTGGCACTGTTGATGGCAGACTCCAAATTCGTTGAGGCTTCCCCGCCGCCAGCAGCTTCCCGGCGCTGTAGGGCAGAAATACCTAAGCTTGCCTGAATCTTCTCTTTTAACCCATTCTGCCGCTGTACAGACTGCTGTTGAGTTGGCTGAGCAGAAACAGGGGCATTGATCTGTCGAACAATTTGAGCCGCGACCCGATCGGCTTCCTGCTCATACTTGTCATTCGGTTGCCCGATGGTCAACTTAGCTTGAATGGGAGTCCGTGCTTCAGGAGTTCTGGGTTGACAGGCTCTCTGTATCGGGTTGCTCCCTGACTGAAGCTGTTGAGTTGGCTGGGCAGAAACAGGAGCATTGATCTGTCGAACAATTTGGGCAGCTACCCGATCGGCTTCCTGCTCATACTTGTCATTCGGTTGCCCAATCGTCAACTTGGCTTGAATGGGAGTCCGTGCTTCAGGAGTTCTAGGTTGACAGGCTCTCTGTATGGGGTTGCTCCCTGACTGAACAGGTATCGCTTGGTTGTCAGGAGGATGAACAGTAATGTTAGACAGGTTGTGCCCAAATCGCGATGCGCTTAGCTGTTTCTGTGCCCACTCATCTCGTTTGGCTTGCAACACGCCCAATCTTTGTTGTTCCACAGGGGCGATCGTGCCATGCTTTTCCTTAAGCTGAAGTCCAAAGGCTTCCAGATTGTCTTGCTCAAGGGCTTTGTTCTCGAAATCCTGCTGGGTGGGATGTGCCTGAGAGTCCTGTTGAGTTTGAATCGCAAAGGGGCGTGGAGCAAAGGGAGAGATATTTTGTGTGGGTTTTTGAATTCTTTGATGCATCGTGCGCCGCTTTGCTTACTCAATCATCTAGTTTTACCCCACTTACTGTGCCATTGTCACCCGATCGTGTCTCTAATGTTCCACTTACAGCCTATTGATGGAACAAGGGATACAGTCAGGTAGCCGAAACCATTGAAGTAAAAACTTATTACTGTATCCCTCAATACCTAAACAGACTGTGGTAGAGCGCTAGAGGTCGGATTAGCCATGACTCGCCTACCCAGGAAATGTTAGTTAGAAGTATAAGTGGTATGTTGCATACAAACGATACCGACTATCTTGCAGTAAATGTAAGATAAGCAAAGGATGATTAAGTATTAGGAGCGACTCTTGTCAGATATCATTGCCGTAATCCGTAACGAGCAGGGGGTAGGAATGTCCTCCATTGATGGCGAACTGGTGATCATATTGCTCACCTCGCAGGGAGCCGTGATCGACCAGCAACCTGTGATGTTGCGGTCTGCGATAGCTATCTTTACAGAGTTGATACCGAGTCGCTATACTGTTTTAGCAAGGCATTCTTCCCTGACCCCAACACAAGCCCGTCAAGATGTCTTATTACCAAGAAACACGATGCTTGGGATCGTGGATTAAATAATATGCAACAGTTCTGCTGTAGGGGCGAAGCATACCCTTCGTGAAGCAAGCTACGTGCCCTCAACTCAACCTACGGTGAGGGATTGCACTCTTCCTCCTCTTCCTCCTCATCCAGAGTCGCCCAGTGAGTCTTGTATCCAGACTTCAGACTACCCTCCATACCTGCGGGTAACTCTACCGTTTGTAGTACCGAGAGCGCATACCAATTTTCTGAGAGAAAGCAGAGATGACTTGGCTGGGCCTGGCTGAGCGCTTGTAAATAGAAGGCAGCACCCTGAGCATCGCTAATTTCTTCAGGCCAGTCCCCTAGCAAAGCTGAAGCCAGACGGACTTCTATCTCGGTTTCCTGGTTGGGGTGAAAAGCATCAGCCCCAGGGGCCCGCACGTCCGGGTTCAAATGAAACAAACATTCCTGATCTACCTGCTGGTAGGCTTCAGGACTCAGATGAAAGCGCCAATAACAACTATAGATCCGATCGTCCTCAGTCAGCTTGACACTTAACTCTCCAGTCCTAACCTTTAGGGGAGTTCCTGCCAGAGTATTGAGGGTGAGAGTTAGATCCAAAGTGTAGCGATCGGAAGCCAACTCCATAAATAAAGCTCCATCAGGTAACGGAATAATCAGGTCATCATTGATCAATTCATCCGGTTCAAACAACCTCAGACCCAGCCAAAGCTCAGTCAATTAGGGGAATGTTCTAGACTTGGGGATTACTTTCCAAATGTTGGTCTCAGACATGAGGTTCACCCCTTTGATCCCCATGCCTAGAACATTCTCCATGTCTAGGAGACTACCAATAGCCCCCCTTCCGCTTCTTCTCCGCTCGCTTCCTCTTTTCCTCTTCCTTCTTATCTTGGATGGCGACCCTTTTTTCCACAAGAGTCTTGGATTTATCTTCGTCTTTTGTGACTTTGCCCGTGCTATCTGTTGTGGTAACTTTGTCGTCGCCCCAGGCTTTGGACGTTGTTACTGTTTTATCCCGGGTTTTCTTACCTGGCTTCGTCGGATCATCTTTGTAGGTGTGTTTTCTCTCAGTGAAGTCCCCAAGAACTTCTGTGGTGTTATTCACCACATTCCAGTTGCCATCCCCCTCCAGCTTCCAGTAGGCCAACCGCTTCCATTGAGTAAACCTAACAGAAGCATCAAACCCCATCGCACCCGCGCCTTTGAGCGGCTCAAGATTATGGGTAAGGTAGAGATAGACTTCCAGCTTGAGTCCTTTTGTGGTCTCTCTGGAAGGCTTAACGCGCAACCGCAAACCAGTGCTGCCCAAGTGCGAAAGTGCGCCAGAGATGGCACCCCCCCCTGGGATGCTGGCTGCCAAAGCGCCGATCGTCTGACCAGCACTCCACAACTCAGACACTCCACCCCCGATCATACTACTGCTATCGTCCTTCCCTAGCGCATTCAGTTCATTAGAGACTGTGGTTGTTAATTGTTCCGACGCTAATAGCAGTTGACTGATGGCTGACAAAGCTTGACCACCATCAACCGTAAGTTCACCACCGCAATCCAATTCCCATTTATGGAAACCACCAACACCCCCATTGGCGCTACCCGACTTTATGCCCTTCCGACTCACACTCAACATGCCCTCTTGAATATGACCTGGGTTAGCCAGAAGTTCCAGCTTATATTTCCCATCGACCCTGGCCGGGCCAAGGGTGGCTACTCCCTCCAACTCAAAACGACGGGCCCCCATCCCCTTCGTTTTCATTGAGCTTTCGCCTTCTGATAGCTTTTTCAGAGCGGTTAGCCGTGGTTGGGTTTTTGAGAGTGTTTTGTTGATTTGCTGGGCAATTTCATGCTCTCTTTTATCCAAAGGCCAGGGTATGCACGCTTTTTCGGCATCCAGCATGATCTTAGCGACCCGCGTTTTGTTGACCGTATCCACACTCCTCGCGTCGTAGCGCATACCGCTATAAGCCCTAGCAGCACCCCCGGCATTAAAGACACCCTCGACACCGCCCTGGGCACCGACTCCGCCAAAACCACCTGTTTCAATGTACGTATCCTTGGGCTTCGCGCTCTGAGGCTCAAAGACTTGTTTTTCCACAGCCTGCGACCACCGATTGGCACGGTTCTTACCCAAGCCACTGCTAGATCCACCCCAGAGCGCGTTGGTGGCAAACTCAGGGATCATCTTAGATTCCCGGAAGCGCTGGTACAGAGCATAGGACAGTAGTTGTCCAACCTGTTTGCTATCCGGGGCCTGGGCTTCAAAGTAAACCCCAAGTTCCACATTCACCTTAGCCAGTCCCCCTGCCAGTCCCACAACGCCGCGCAAGGGAGATTCAAACAGCACCTTGATTTGCTTATCCTCCTTCCGCTCTACATCCAGCATCACCCGCCCACCAATACTGAAGGTTGTGGCACTATGGGGTTCCACCGCCACCGGGAAGGTCATAATGACCTGTAGTTTAGTCTTGTCTCCAATGGAGGGCACGAAGTTGTCTAAAATCCAGGGCAGTGTTGTCCCAAACATGCTGTCAGGGTTACCCTCAAGCCGTTTTTTAATGAACTCGACATTCTTCTGGTTCTTGCCTTGCAACTTTGCGAGTTTCTTTTGATCAACACCTTGCGGGATGAAGGGTGTTGTTGGAGCGTTTGTAGAATCAGTCTGACCGGTTGAGTTTGTGGGATTCTGCTTCTTGGTGTCTATATCTGTCTGTAGAATGTCCACACGATCGCCACAGTCAGTAAGGATCTGAACCATCACACTCATAATTACATCTGTGTCTTTACGCTCGTCAATTTTTTCAGTTCCTAAAAGATCATTTGCAGTCTTTTCGTTCCAGTCTGACAATCCTTGAGTCGTTAAAGACGCAGGTACCGTTACTTCTTTCGCATCACCGAGGTTGTATCGTTCAGCAATCCAGGTACTACAGACCGTCTGCACAGTTTTTAGGAGTTCCAACTGGCGCTGTTGACTCGGCAAGCCTTTATATTTCTCGCACAGCTCATACTCTTTGAGTAAGTTCACGATCGCGGGTCGGGTGGTATTCGCCCAATTGCTGATGGTGATGGTGCGGAGCATCCCGTGACGCTGTGTGTCCTTCTTAAAGTCTTTGGCCGTGATCAGCTGTTGAACTGTGGGTGTAGGGGTGGGCGTTACCGATGAAATCGATTGCGGTTTGGTGATGGGTTCTGGTGGGAACGGCTGCGGCGCTGAGGGCGATCGCTGCACCGCTCCGCCATTTTGCTGCACCACATGAGTTAGCTCATGGGCAATCAACTCTTGCCCACTCCGACTTTCTGGCTGATACGCCCCTTGCCGAAAGAACACATCTTGCCCTGTCGTAAACGCCTTTGCTTGGA
>Ga0163154_10000636_pt1 | contig 54177 bp, 45 predicted proteins | sample OliLakLV19MP9P1_FD_148649 | JGI IMG/M metagenome (GOLD analysis project Ga0163154, IMG submission 148649) | Freshwater microbial mat bacterial communities from Lake Vanda, McMurdo Dry Valleys, Antarctica - Oligotrophic Lake LV.19.MP9.P1 | ecosystem: Environmental > Aquatic > Freshwater > Lake >...
CCAAATTTGTCTGCGATGAGAATAGGCTCTCCCTCAAAAGATTGAGGGTTTTTGTCGAAAACAACCTATTTCTCCCTCAAATGACGGCTGAGTAGTTACAAAACCAGCGATGATAACCAGCGGATTGATTGTTTTCGCGCGCATTGTCACGACCTATACATGAGTATCGATACTGTGACACACTCTGAGCGCGCTGTCAATTTAAGGTTTGTCGATAGAATGGGCGCGCGGCTGGCACGCCCTCTCCATCCTCACGCCTTGATCGGCAAACACACCTGAAAGCGCGTATCGCCCGGCTGCGACTCGACATGGATGTCACCGCGATGCCGATTCACGATCCGGTACGCGATATCCAGCCCCAAGCCCGTCCCCTTGCCCATCGCCTTGGTGGTGAAAAACGCTTCGAAGATGCGCGCCTGTACATCGTCCGGGATGCCGGGTCCCGTGTCCCCGATCTCGATGCACGCATTCTCGCCGTCGCGCCACGTGCGAATCTTGATCGTGCCGCGCTCGCCCATCGCGTCGATGGCGTTGTCGATGATGTTCGTCCACACCTGCGGCAGTTCGCTGCCAAATGCCTCGATGCGCGGCAGCGTCCGGTCGAACTCGCGCGCCACCGTGATATTGTGCTTACGGAGCTTGAACGCCATGATGGTGAGCGTGTCCTCGATGCCCTCATGCACATCGATGGACTGCGCGACAGGCGCTTGATCGGCATACGAATACGATTTGACCGCCTTGACGATATCGGAGATGCGTTTGGCGCTCTGCTCGACTTCGTTCAGCAGCGCGTCACCATTGAGCGCGTTGTTCAGCCAGCGGAGCGCATTGCCCATCGCGCCCTCGCCGACAATATCGCGCAGTTCGTCCAATTGGCTCGGTATCACACCCACGTTGACCAGCGCGGGCGCCAGTTCGACCAGATCATCTAAGCCGGTGTCGTACAGCCAATCATCCAACGCCGACTCGCGGTCAGCGCGTTCGAGAACATCAAGATTCTGTACCGTTTTCGCACTCTTGGCTGCATTCTGTAACATGTCAGACAGCGCATCCATGCCACTATCATCAACCGTTCGCGCCAGTGCTGCCAGCAGGGGGCGCGTCTCGCCCATCATAGTGCGCAGAGTCGTCGCCGCGCGTCCCGCCGCCGCCGCCGGATTGTTCAGTTCGTGAACCAAGCCCGCTGCCATCACGCCGAGCGCCGCCATCTTCTCCTGCTGGCGCGCGAACCGCTCCGTCGATTGGATGCGCGCCGACAAGGTGCTGAACATCTTCGCCACCATGGTGGGACACAAGCCGAACAGCTCGCGGAAGTTGGGGTTATCGAAGCGCAGCAAATCGGCGTCCGTGACCGCGCGCGCGCTCGTGGGATAGATCGAACCGCTGAGGACGGGGACTTCGCCCGTGAAGCCGCCCGCCTTCAACATCATGACGATAATCGGCTGTCCGTCGGCGTCCTCCACCAACTGGACTTCACCGGATACAACGACGTAGAAATGATCCGCGAAATCGCCCTGACGGAATAGATAGGCGTTCTTGACGACGTGAGTCAGTTCACTGTGCGCTTCTAGCCATGCCAGTTGATCCGGTTTGAGATGATCGAACAGCGGCAGCCGCCGCAAGCGCGCGCGCAGGTCATCGCCCATCATAAGGCTCCAAGATACTGATGGATGAATTGGACGGCGATGCTGCCTTCGCCCACCGCCGACGCCACGCGCTTGACCGAGCGCGCGCGCACGTCGCCCGCGCAGAAGATGCCCGGCACGCTCGCCTCCAGCAGGAACGGATCGCGGTCGAGCCGCCACCCCTTCGGGCGCTTGCCGTCGCGGATCAAGTCGGGTCCCGTATAGATGAAGCCGTACTGATCGCGCTCGACGACATCCGCCAGCCACTCGGTCATGGGCGCCGCGCCGATGAAGATGAACAGCGCCGCCGCGTTGGTCGTGTGTTCTTCGCCCGTCTGCTTGTTGATGTAGGTCAGCCCTTCGAGCTTGCTGGTGCCGTAGACGGCTTTGACTTCGCTATACGTCAATACGTGGATATTCGGCGTCGCCGTGATCTGGTCGATCAGATAGCTGGACATGGTTTTTGTCAGCGCTTCGCCGCGCACGAGCATATACACATTTTTGGCGTAGCGCGTGAAAAACATCGCCGCTTGCCCCGCTGAATTGCCCGCGCCGACGATGAACACATCCTGATCTTGCACCGACAGCGCCTCGGTCATGGCAGCGCCGTAGTACACGCCCGCGCCGATCAAATCGTTGCAGCCCTGCACATCCAGATAGCGATACTGCACGCCGGTGGCGATCATCAGCGCGTGGCAGTTGATTTCTGTGCCGTCGGTCATGCTCAAGATGCGATACTGTTCCTCGATGCGCACGGTGGCGACCTCTTTGGGCGTCAAAATCTCCGTGCCGAAGCGTTCCGCTTGGGCGACCGCGCGTCGCGCCAAATCGTTGCCGCTCAGTCCGACCGGGAAGCCGAGATAATTTTCGATGCGCGAACTCGTCCCCGCTTGTCCGCCGGGCGCTTCTTTCTCGATCAGCACGACGCGCAAGCCTTCCGACGATCCATAGACCGCCGCCGCGAGTCCGGCGGGACCCGCGCCGACGATGGCGAGATCGTAGAAGCTCTGTGTCGGCTGCGTCTTCAGTCCGATTTTCTGTGCGATTTGGATGCTGGTCGGGCGGACGAGCGCCGTCCCGTCCGGGAACACGACGACGGGCGTTTCGGGCAGCTTGCCCGTGTCCGCCATGTAGCCCAACATCTGTTTGGCTTCGGCGTCGCGCTCGATATCGAGCCAGCGGTACGGCTGGCGATTGCGCGCGAGAAAATCTTTGACGATGTGCGTCTGCGGCGACCACTGCGTGCCGATCACGCGCAAGCCCTCGAACGCGGGCGTGTAGGTGGACTGCCATTGATCGAGCAGGTCATGCACGACCGGATACAGATTGTCCTCTGGCGGATCCCACGGCTTCATCAGGTAATTGTCGAGGCGAATCTGGTTGATCGCTTGGATCGCGGCGCTGGTGTCGGCGTAGGCGGTCAGCAGAATTTTCTTGGCGTCGGGGAAGATATGGATCGCTTGAGAGAGAAATTCGACGCCCGTCATTTCGGGCATCCGCTGATCGACCACGAACAGCGCCACGTTGTCATTGCGCAGTTTGAGCTGTTGCAGCGCGTTCAGCGCCTCTGCCCCGCCGCTGGCGCGAATGATGCGGTAGTCTTTGCCGAACTCTTTGCGCAGATCGCGCTCGACGGCGCGCAGGACTTCGGGATCATCGTCGAGGGTGAGAATGACTGGTTTGGTTGCCATCGTCCATCCATCATGGTTTACGAGGAAAGGCGCGCACGCGCGCTGGTGTGCTTTATGCTTCATTCTAACGGAGAACGGCGCAAAGAGGGAAGTGAGGTTGCGCGACTGGCGCAGTGTGTGTAATAAAACGCAATGTCCAACACTTAACACAAACTCGCAGCGCAATGTATAGACAGCGGCTGAAAAGGATGTTACGCTGTGTGCAGTGTGATTTTGGAGTGCTGCCGATGGATCGCTCACGTCGTCGTTATATTAGCATTATAGTTGTTTTTTTTTGTCTTAGCGACCACCATTATTGCTAATCTGCGCTTCAGCGTCGCCCAAGAGGGCAGCGTGAGCGAGGGCAGTATCAGCGAGAGCGACGCCACTGCCGCACCTCCAACGTTCATCCCCACGCCGTCGCTGGCGAATCTGCCGCCGGAGATCCCCGTGTTTGTGACGGCGACGGCAACACAACCGCCCATCAACCCTGACTTACAACCTGCGTATGAAGGTCAATTCAACGAATCCGTTCAACCGTTGCCGCGGCTGGCAAATCCGCCGCCCAATCTGCTTTCAAATGGGGATTTTAGTCAACTCGACCAGAACGGTAAGCCACTTCATTGGGGAACTTGGGGAACAGATAATTCAGGCATCACTCTGTTACCACCTTCCCAAGTTACCAACGGCGTCTTTGAATTTTACCGACAGTCTAATGCAAACTCCGCTGCGGTGTTGCAAGCGACGGGGGATGCTGTCCAAGCATTTCACGGGATAAACCTTCAGTTCTCGATGGGGAATTCGAGCAATCAGCGAAAACGAGTGACGGTCATTCTCCACTCGAATGCTTCTTTCACAGATCAGCAAACCTGCGTCTTCTGGATGAACCCTAATCAAGTGAATTATAATTACAGTATGGTTACTTATACGCCGACCAACTGGACAGATGTTCATGTGTCGATCTATGAAGCAGCCGTGAATTTATCCACCCCGCAACCGTGGGTTCGCCTCGATAATGTAGTGCTTTATGATAATGGCACCACTTCATTGCGCGAAACCCAATGTATTGATCCCAATGCGCCTCCACCTGCTCCGTATATCTGGAGTCCAAATGGCGTGACGAACGGTACCTTCAGCCAAGCGATACAAGTGACTCCCCCTTGCATACACCCTTGTTGGCAGCCAATTGACACCACATGGCAAATTCAGAATGGCATTTTGGAATTTCGTCGTGGTGGAAGCGGTCATCAACTGTTTCAAGGTTCAGTGGGAGGCTTTTCATCCACCAATTCAGGTGGGCTGGAATTCCAAGCGTATTTTGGCAACAGCAGTAGTACCCGTCAGCGATTGTCCGTCATCATCCATAACTCGAACTGGACGAATCTGCTATTTTGCAGCTTTTGGTTGGAAGCCAACACGCCATTGAGCTTACATGCTATTCGCGCAGGTGTAAATCGCGGCTGGGGCGACATCAACCTATCCATTTATGACAGCACGGGATCATCCGCTCCCAATTGGATTCGCATGGACAACGTGAGACTGGCTCAAAACTGGGGCAGTCTCATGAGAGGCGTGTTGTGCGATGCGCTTCCGGGTGCTGACATCGTTAACTGTCCGGCTGGCATGGTGGAGCGGGCTAATGTTTGTGTGCAGCAAGTTGCAAACAAATATAACATAATTAGCGGAGATGGAATTCGCTATTGGTCGGCGACCGAATATATAGCGATCAGTGATGGTGTCAATCAAATCGGACGCGCCTTTAACTATTTATCCAATCAAACCATTACGTCATGGGACGCTTTTAATCGTGTAATGCTAGAGAATAGCGGCACTGAAATTCTATTCATTCGCGGTCAACAAGACGATAATATCATTGAAGTTAACAATTACACATATCAATTTGGCAATCAAGCTAGTCAAACTGCATCGTTTTCTTACGGTGTAACCAAAGGCTACTGTAAAGCTTTTCAAGAGGGGGTAATAAATAATATTTTGCGTCCCGCTGCTGTTGTTTGCAATGGCGAGTTAATTTCTCATTACAGAAATGCCGTCTTTACTGGTGAAGTAGATCAATACACTGTCATTCACGAACTTGGGCATATTTTCGATTATCGTTCAAACTACGGAATCTCAAATTATTTTGGTTTTGCTGTTGGTACAATTAGCGATTGTGACGGCGATATTGTTTTAGGTGTGCTTGGAACGTGGACACGAGGTCGTAGAGGATGGGGAACGGGTCCAGCACAATACACTGGAAGTTCAGGAAACGCACTTCCCCTCATAACTGATTTTCAACAAAATTCAGATAACTCCACGATTGAAGCCGCAGCAGATTTGTTTCTCAACTGGGTTTACCGTTTCAATGCTAACAATGGCGTGATGGTTACAAATTCCTGCATACAGACCCCACGCCCAAGTTATAACCATTGGACAGGTAGTGGATTCTTAAATCGAGAATGGAGTGCAGCGCCTCATCCTACCTTTATCGCAGACAGTCGAGGCATTACCGGATTACAAGATGAGAGGCTACCCGGAGATGCTCGTTTTTTCAAAACTGATCAACGAATCCGTGCGCTTTTCACCAACAATAGCTGGTAATCTGGAGAATCTACTATGCGTATCTTGATCATTTTAACAATGATGTCATTTTTATCCTTGAACAACGTCCAAGCTCAAATTTCTGATCTCAGTGCTATAATGTGGAGTCATAATGGACGTTACATTGCAATACCGTATGGTCATTCAGTCGAGATCAAAGACTCAACAACATTGGATACGGTTTTTTGGCTTGAAGGACATATGGATGCGGTTTTTTCGGTAGCGTGGAGTCATGATGATACTAAAATTGCAACTACAGGGAATGATCAAACTGTCAAAATTTGGGACAGTCAAAATGGAAATTTAATCACCACACTCACAGGACATGATGAAGCCGTCACAAACGTTATTTGGTCTCAAGTGAACGGCTATCTTTTTAGTTCAGGGCGCGAACAACGTGACAGTTTGTTTATTTGGGATACCCAAGTCGAAGAACGAATTGGCGTGTATGAAGCAGGCTCGATTGCAGACTCAAGGTTTAGCCCTGATGGGCAGGAATTTGTATATGTTTTTTCAAATCATCTAGAGATTCTCGACTCAGTATCCTTTGAAACGTTAGCAGATCATCAGCACTCTACATGTTGCTCGAATATCATGTATTCGGTCAACTGGCATCCTTACGAACAAAAGATCGTTACCGGAAGTGTCGATGGACTCATCACGGTTTGGGACGCCAATACCGCCGAACAAGTTTCGCAGTTTCCTGCTAACACGCAGTCCCCAAATGAAGCTGCTTCGTGGGTGCGCGATGTGATTTACAGCCCAGATGGCAGCACAATCTTGGCGGTGAGTGGGGATGGCACGGTAGCAGAGTGGGACGCCGAGACAGGTGTATTGCTTCAATCGACACAAATCGAACCGTTGGCAACCGCGACATGGAGTCCTTACGGCGTCCGTTTGGCAGTCGTCAATCTTGTCAATCAAAACGGGGCGCGCTTGTCGGATTGGAATGATTTCGATGGTTCACAGTCTGTCAGCGAGGTGAATATCATTGTTCCATTTGCATCAGTTGAACGTCTGCAAAACTTGATGATCACCTGTGGCGTCAACGCAGAGGCAGCGCGTGAAACAACAGGCGAAAATCTGCAAAGTCTACAAGATGAAATTGAAACACTTCCTCTAAGTTGTCAAACTGAAATAGCAGCGATGGAAGAGGCGATCAACCGCTAGGACTTCACCGTCTCAATCGCCACCCAATCGCCCATGATTCTTCGTCCCGTCGGCGTCAAGCCCGTCGCGCGCAGCGCCGCCTCCACGTCGTCCGCTTGATCGACGATGATGCCGCTGAAGACCGCGATCCCGCCCGGACGCACAAGGTCGCCCAAGCGTTCGCCGCACATCTGGATGATGATGCGCGCCAGGATGTTGCACACCACGAAATCGAAGCGCGCGGCGGGGTCGGCGTCCACCGTTTGCAGCGCGCTGGCGAGGCTGCCCTCGCGCACGGTGATCGTGTCCGCGACGCTGTTCTGCGCGCTGTTCTCCAGCGAGACCGTGACCGCCAGCGGATCGATATCCAGCGCCAGCACCGACGCCGCGCCCAACTTCGCCGCGCCAATTGCCAAGATGCCCGATCCACAGCCCAAATCCAGCACGCGCGCACCATCCGGCATGGTCGCTTCGAGGGCTTCGAGGCATAACTGCGTCGTCGGATGCGTCCCCGTGCCGAACGCCATGCCCGGATCGAGCGCGATCTCGACTTCGCCCGCTTCGAGCGGACGATCCACCCACAGCGGGCGGATGATCAGCCGCGTCCCGATGCGCACGGGATGATAATGCACTTTCCACGCCTCCGCCCAGTCGGCTTCATCGACCGGACGGTAGACGGGCTGCGGCATTGGCAGCATCATATTCAGGTAGCCGAGCGCGCGCTCGATCTGCGCTTTCGTCTCGTCCAAGCGTCCATCGAAGGGCAGATACGCGCGCACGGTGAAGCGGCGCGCAGGCGGAATCTCATCCTCGTCGAGCTTATCCGGCGGGATGCCCTCATGTTCGACGGCGACGCCCTGCACGCCGTAGCGCGACAACACTTCCGCGACTGCCTCTGCTGCTTCACCATCGACGCTCAACGCGACTTCAAGCCACTGTGACACTACTGTTCTCCCTCGAAGAAGTCGCGCACCTTGTCGAAAAAGCCCTTGCCGTTGCGCTGCGGCTGCACATCCGCGCCCATCGTGCGCGCCAACTGCTCGAACAAGCGCCGTTGTTCGTCGCTGAGTTTGAGCGGCACTTCGACGTTGATGTAAATGAGTTGATCGCCGCGTCCGCTGTTGCTGCCGTCGGTGCGCAAGCGCGGGACGCCCTTGCCCTTGATGCGGAATTGTTTCCCGGTCTGCGTGCCGGGCGGTACGACCAGTTCTTGATCGCCTTCGACGGTGGGAATGCTGATCTTGTCGCCCAACGCGGCTTGCGCGACGTTGATGTTCACGTCCAAGATCACGTCGTTGTCTTTGCGCTTGAAAAACTCGTGTTCCTGCACATGGACGACGACGTACAAGTTGCCGTTGGGCGCGCTGGTATCGCCCGCGTCACCCTCGCTGCGCACTTGGATTTGCAGCCCCTCGCGCACGCCCGCCGGAATCGCCACTTTGCGATTCACGCGCTTGCGCTGGCGTCCGCTGCCTTTGCAGGTCGTACATGGCGTTGGGATCGTCTCGCCCTTGCCGTTGCAGCGCGGACAGACCGTGACCTGTACCATCACGCCCAAGAAGGTCTGCTGCGGTTGCCGGATTTCGCCCGTCCCCGCGCACTGCACGCAGCGAATGGGCTGCGAGCCGGGCGCTGCACCGTTGCCCGCGCACGTCTCGCACACTTCGAGCCGCTCGTACTCCGCATCTTTTTCCACGCCGAAGATCGATTCTTCAAACGTCAGCGTCATATCCAAGCGCCGATCCGCGCCCGGACGCGGCCCCCGACGGCGCGCCGTGCGCGATCCGCCGAAGCCGCTGAAAAATTCCTCGAAGATTTCCTCGAAGCCGCCGAAACCCTGCGCCCCGCTGAAGCCGCCTGCAGCGCCCACACCCGCTTGCCCGAAGCGATCATAGCGCGCGCGCTTGTCGTCGTCGGACAAGACTTCATACGCCTCGTTGATCTCTTTGAACTTCGACTCGGCTTCCGGGTGCTTGCTCACGTCGGGATGATATTCGCGCGCCAACTTGCGGAACGCCTGCTTGATCTCATTCTTGTCCGCCGTGCGCGGAACGCCTAACAGTTCGTAGTAGTCTCGTGCCATTGGTCGTCCCGTAGGACAGGGCGTGCCATGTCCGCTTCTGTGCAATCGATAAAAACAGATGTAGGGACAGGGCTGCCATTATCTGGCGAACCCTGCCCCTACACGAACGAATTCCAAAGGTTCGATTACGCCTCGGTGAACTCTGCGTCCACCACGTCCTCGCCCTTTTTGTCCGCTGCGCCATTCGCGCCGTTGGCAGCGCCCGCACCCGCCACGCCATCCGTCGCGGGTTCGGCGTTATACATGCCCGCGCCCAACGTCTGGACGAACTGTTCAAGCGCCTGTGTCGCCGTGCGGATGGCGTCCATATTGTCGCCCTCCATCGCCGTGCGCACGTCCGCGATCTTGTCTTCCGCTTGCTTCTTGCCGTCAGCGGGCAGTCGGTCGCCATATTCGCGCAAGAACTGCTCAGTGCGGAAGGTTGCCGCCTCCGCCTGATTTTTGACTTCGGCTTGTTCGCGTTTCTTGGCGTCGTCGGCAGCGTGCGACTCGGCTTCCTTGACCATCTTCTGAATTTCCGCTTCGCTCAAGCCGCTGCTGGCGGTGATGGTGATCTTCTGTTCGCGTCCGGTCGCTTTGTCGCGCGCGCTCACGTTCAAGATACCGTTGGCGTCAATATCGAAGGTGACTTCGACTTGCGGCACGCCGCGCGGCGCGGGCGGGATGCCATCGAGGATGAAACGACCGAGCGACTTGTTGTCCGTCGCCATCGGGCGTTCGCCCTGCAAGACGTGGATTTCAACTTGGTTCTGGTTGTCCACTGCTGTCGAAAAGACTTGGCTTTTCTTGCTCGGAATGGTCGTGTTGCGCTCGATCAACGGCGTCAGCACGCCGCCGAGCGTCTCGACGCCGAGCGTGAGCGGCGTCACATCCAAGAGCAGAATGTCTTTCACGTCGCCGCGCAGCACACCCGCCTGAATCGCCGCGCCCGCGCCGACCACTTCATCCGGGTTGACGCCCTTGCTCGGCTCTTTGCCGAAGAACGCCTTGACCGCATCCGCGACCGCGGGCATCCGGGTCATACCGCCGACGAGGATCACCGTGTCGATTTCTTTCACGTCCAAGCCCGCGTCCTTGAGCGCCGCGCGGCAGGGTTCGATGCTGCGGTCGATCAGGGTCTTGGTCATGCTCTCCAGCTTGGCGCGCGTCAGCGTCACGTTCAAATGCTTGGGACCCGACGCATCCGCCGTGATGAACGGCAGATTGATGTCCGCGCTCAAGGTGGTGGACAATTCGATCTTCGCCTTCTCGGCGGCTTCTTTCAAGCGTTGCAGCGCCTGACGGTCGTTGCGCAGGTCGATGCCCTGTTCTTGCTTGAACTCTGCCGCCAGCCAATCGATGATCAGCAGATCGAAGTCGTCGCCGCCAAGATAGGTATCGCCGTTGGTGCTGCGCACTTCAAACACGCCGTCCCCGACTTCGAGGATCGAAATGTCGAACGTGCCGCCGCCCAAATCGTACACGGCGATGATGCCGGCTTTCTTTTCGTTCAAGCCATAGGCGAGGCTCGATGCCGTCGGCTCGTTGATGATGCGCAAAACTTCCAAGCCCGCGATGCGCCCCGCGTCTTTGGTGGCATTCCGCTGGGCGTCGTTGAAGTACGCCGGAACGGTGATGACCGCTTGATCGACGGTTTCGCCCAAATAGGCTTCGGCGTCCGCCTTGATCTTTTGCAAGATCATGGCGCTGATCTCCGGCGGACTGTAATCGCGTCCGCCCATGTGGACGCGCACATCACCGTTGGGCGCAGCGCTGACCTTGTACGGGACGTGCTTCATCGCGCGCTGCACTTCGGTATCTTCAAACTTGCGTCCCATAAAGCGTTTGACGGAGAAAACAGTGTTCTCCGGGTTGATCACCGCTTGATTGCGCGCGACTTTGCCCACCACGCGCTCGCCGGTCTTGGGATTGACCGCCACCACCGACGGAATCAGCCGTCCACCTTCTGCGGACGGAATGATGACGGGTTCGCCACCTTCCATCACTGCGACAACAGAATTGGTCGTCCCCAAGTCAATACCGATAATGCGTCCCATCTTGTTTACATCTCCTCAGTGTTTCTCGTTCAGATTTAGATTGTGCGTGCGCCTAACGCCCACTTTAGCGGGCGATGCGCACCATTGCCGGGCGCAAGACGCGCTCGCCAACCAGATAGCCGCGCTGGAGCGTCTCGATCACGCGCCCGCTCTCGACACTGGTGGAGTCTTCCATCGAAATCGCCTCGTGCAGACTCGGATCGAAGATATCACCGAGCGGATCGACTGCCTTCACGTTGAAATTTTCCAGCAACCGCTCGAACTTGCGTCCGACCATGCCCACGCCGCTGACCCACGGATTGCTCACCAAGTCGGCAGGGAGGTTCGCCATCGCGCGCTCGAAATCGTCGATAATGGGCAGCAGCAGTTTGATCACATCGGCGCTCGCGTTTTGATATGTCTCGGTGCGTTCGCGCTCAGTCCGGCGCTTGAAGTTGGCGAATTCGGCGCGTTCACGCTGCCAACCATCCATGTACTGTTTTGCTTGTGCCTGTGCTGCGTCCAATTGTTCGATGCTCACCATCTGAGGGGTAGTCTGCCCTTCGAGGTCTGGATTGTCCGGCGGCGCGGGCGAAGGCGTCGTTCCGTCGCTGCCATGCTCTGGCACAGTTTCGACAGCCTCGGAAGGATGCGGTTTTGAATCGCTCACACGTCGTCTCCTCATTGCGGTTTATCCATCACGGTTATATTCGTTTCCAGTGTATCGATTGAATTATAGAATCACGTTAACACATTGCAGTTCGCGTGGAAAAGTCGTCCACATCGGTGTTCAGTTTTCGGTGGAGAAACGCGACGAACCCGCTTATGCTAAAGCGTAATGGTCAAACGTCGACAAGGATGTATCATGACGCTTCTACCCCCTGTAGATGAGATGATCCGCGCGTATCAGGGCAGCGACACCACCTATGATGGTATCTTTTATGTCGCTGTGTGCACAACTGGGATTTTCTGTCTGCCGTCGTGTCCGGCGCGCAAACCGTTTCCGCGCAATGTCGAATTTTTCGCATCCCCCGCCGAATGTCTCGCGGCGGGCTATCGCCCGTGCAAACGCTGCAAACCGACCGAAGCGCCGGATCGCGCGCCAGAGTGGGCGGCGGCACTGATCGCGGAGGTCGAGCGCGATCCGTCAGCGCGCATTAAGGACGACGACTTGCGGGCGCGCGGACTCGAACCCGCGACCGTGCGCCGCTATTTTCTCAAGCAGCATGGCATGACCTTCCAAGTCTACGCCCGGACACGACGGTTGGGCGAGGCGTTCTCGGCGCTGCAATCGGGCGCAGATTTGGACGATGTGGCGCTCGGTTACGGCTACGAATCCCACAGCGGCTTCCGCGAGGCGTTCGGGCGCTTATTCGGGAATGCGCCGGGCGGAGCGCGGGACGGCGATTGCGTCGTCACCGAGTTGATCGAGTCGCCCGTCGGATCGCTGGTGGCGGGCGCGAACAAAGACGGTGTATGCCTGTTGGAGTTCCCCGACGAAATGCGCGTCCGCGCGCAGATCGACGCACTCAAGCGCCAGATCGACGCGCCGATTGTGCCGGGACACAATGCCCATCTCGACCACTTGCGCGCCGAACTGGGCGAATACTTCGCCGGAAAGCGGACAACGTTCGCCGTACCGTTGGTCGTGGCAGGGACGCCGTTTCAACGTCGAGTCTGGGACGCGCTGCACACGATTCCGTATGGTGAAACGCGCAGTTACAGCCAGTTGGCGGCGAACTTGGGCGATCCACAAGCGCGGCGCGCCGTCGGGAGCGCAAATGGCAAGAATCGGATAGCAATTCTCATCCCATGCCATCGCGTGGTCGATGCTAGTGGCGGCATGGGCGGCTATGGCGGCGGCGTCTGGCGCAAAAAGCTGCTGCTCGAACTGGAACAAGGGAAAGCGATTTAATGCAGAGAGCGCCGAGACGCAGAGAAACGCAGAGAGAATTTTCTCTCTTTCATCTTTGCGATCTCTGCGTCTCTGCGTTCTCTGCGTTAAAAATCATGGAGAATGTATCTTGAAGTCACGCGATGTCGTGTTGTTGTTCGTGTTGGGCGCGATCTGGGGCGCATCCTATCTGTTCATTCGCATCGCCGCGCCCGTGCTGCGTCCGTTCCCGCTGGTGTTCATCCGACTGGCGCTCGGCGGCGGCGCGCTGTTCGTCTATGCGCTCATCACCCACCGGACGATTCCATGGCGCGCGAATTGGAAGAAATACGCGATTATCGGCGCGCTCAACTGTGCGCTGCCCTTCGCGCTGATCTCGACGGCGGCGCTCAATCTCACGGCGTCGTTTTCCTCGATGCTCAACGCCACAACGCCGCTGTTCACGGCAGTCGTCGCCGCGTTGTGGCTGAAAGATGCGCTAACCCTCAACAAAATCATCGGCTTGGCGTTGGGTTTGACGGGGGTCGCCATCATTGTCGGCTGGCAGCCAACGCCGCTGGACTCGGCGGGCATTTTCGCGGCGATCCTGTTGTTGATCGCGGCACTGTCGTATGCTACGGGGACGGTCTATGGGCGTTCGGCGCTGACTGGGAGCGATTCGTATGGGAACGCGGTTGGACAGCTCTTGCTCGGCGGAGTCTGGATTTTCCCGTTCGCCGTCACCAATCCGCCGCAAATGACGCCGACGGTGAGCGCGTTGGCTGCCGTCTTGATGCTCGGATTATTGTCTACATCGGTCGCATACCTGATTTATTTCCGTTTGCTCGCCAGTGTGGGCGCGACCGCCACCGCGAGCGTGACGTTCCTCGTGCCGTTTTTCAGCAGTTTGTGGGGAATGCTGATTCTCGGTGAGGAAATCTACCTCAACGAAATCATCGGCTTCGGGATCATCCTCGTCGGCTTGACGCTGGTCACGGGCTTGTTGGCGCGGCGGCATGTCGAAGTCGCCGTCGTCGGCTAAGGTTTTGACGGTACGCGATCAAGATCGTCTATAATCAGATCAACAATACAAACATCGATTTGATTACGGAGCAATTTTTATGCTGGCGAACGTACAAGATCAGCCCCTCATCCCCACTTTGACCGACGAGCATTTACAATTGCAGCGCATCGTGCGCGATTTCGCCCAACGCGAGATCGCGCCCATCGCGGCGGCGTATGACGAATCGGGCGAATTTCCGCTCGACACCGTGCGCAAGATGGGCGCGATGGGCTTGATGGGCATCGAAATCCCAGAGGCATACGGCGGCGCGGGCATGGACACGCTGGCATATGTGCTGACGATGATCGAAATAGCGAAGGCAGACGCCAGCCACAGCACGATTGTCAGCGTGAATAACTCGCTCTACTGTCACGCGATTTACCGCTTCGGCACCGAGGCGCAGAAGCAAAATTATCTCGTCCCTGTGGCGTCCGGCGCGAAGATCGGGGCATACAGCCTGACCGAGCCGATGTCCGGCAGCGACGCCGGAACGATGGAGAGCCGCGCTGTCCTCAACGATGCCGGAACGCATTACCGCATCAACGGGCGCAAATCGTGGGTGACGAGCGGGCCCGTTGCGGATTTTGTGCTGTTGTTCACCATGACGCATCCCGAACGCAAGCAAAAAGGCGTGACGGCGTTCTTGATCGACGCGGACAAGCCGGGATTTGTGCGCGGCAAGAAAGAGCCGAAACTCGGCATTCGCGCCAGCGCCACCAGCGAAATCGTCTACGAGAATTATGCCGTCCCCGTCGAAAATCGCATTGGCGCGGAGGGCGACGGCTTCAAGATCGCAATGGCGGTCTTGGATGCCGGACGGATCGGCATCGCGGCGCAAGCGTTGGGCATCGCCGAAGCGGCGTATGCGGCGGCGGTGCAGTACGCGCGCGACCGCCAAGCATTTGGCGGCGCGATTGGACAGTTCCAGATGATCCAGCAGAAGATCGCGGACATGAAAACGCGCATCGAAGCATCGCGCCTGTTGATTTACAATGCGTGCGCGGCGAAAGAACGGGGCAAAATCACGGGCGAACGTTACACCACCGAGGCGAGCATGGCAAAGCTGTTTGCCAGCGAAACGGCGGCGTTCGTGACCGACGAAACGGTGCAGATTCACGGCGGCATGGGCTACAGCAAAGAACTCCCCGTCGAACGCTACTATCGGGACGCACGCATCACGCGCATCTACGAAGGCACGAGCGAAATTCAGCGCATGGTGATCGCGCGCAGCGAATTAGGTCTGCGCTGATGCGTGCTGCGATCATCACCGCGCACGGCGGCGCGGACGTTGTGGACGTGATCGATTCGCTCCCACACGTGGACGATGTGCCGGCGGGGTATGCCCGCGTCAAAATCGGCGCGGCGGCGCTCAATCGGCTCGATTTGTGGGTGCGCACCGGATGGGACGGTTTGAAGCTGCATTTTCCGCATGTGGTGTGCGCGGACGGTGCGGGTGTGGTCGATGCGGTCGGCGCGGGTGTGACGAATGTTGCTGTCGGGGAGCGCGTGAGCATCAATCCGACGGTCTTCAACCGCGACTGCCTCGATTTGATGGGCAGCGAAGATGACTGTTTGGATATCAGCATCTTGGGCGAACACCTGCCCGGCGTCGCATCCGAATACGCCATCGTCCAAGCGCGCCAACTGTTGAAAATGCCAGATCACATCGCCTTCGCAGACGCGGCGGCGGCGGGACTGGTGTATTTGACCGCATGGCACATGCTGATCGGGCGCGCGGCGCTGGGAGCAGGCGAGTCGGTGCTGATCATCGGCGCGGGCGGCGGCGTGAACACCGCCAGCATCCAGATCGCCAAGCGCCTCGGTTGCAAAGTCTACGTTGTGGGCAGCACGCCCGACAAATGTGCGCAAGCGGAGGCGCTCGGCGCGGACGTGACGATTGACCGGAGTGTAGACGCGAACTGGTCGAAAGCGGTCTATGCGCTGACGAACAAACGCGGCGTCGATGTCGTGGTGGATAATGTCGGTAAGGACACACTGCCGTCGAGTCTGCGCGCGGTTCGGCGCGGCGGACGGATTGCGATTGTGGGCAACACCAGCGGCTATGCGGCGCAGATCGATACGCGCTTCATCTTCGGCAAGCATATCAGCATCGTCGGCAGTTCGATGGGGACGACGGCGGACTATCAGCGCGTGATGGGCTTGATCTTCGCGGGCGAACTCAAGCCCGTAATCGATCAGGTGTTCCCGCTGGCAGACGCGCGGGCGGCGTTCGTGCGGCTGGAGTCAGGTGATGCGTTCGGCAAAGTCGTTTTAAGTCTGGCGTAGGGGTCATGTCAATTCTCGGATACCAAGCACCCGCCCTGCGCGCCATCGCAGAGTCGCTGCGGCTGCCGCTTCTCGCGCAGATCGCGCGCCAGCCGGGCGTCGCGGTCGCCTACAGGATTACGGTACTGTATCACGACGGGCGCGCCAGCAATTCAGCGGCGACCCTCACGCGCTTGCACGCGGCGCGCGGCGAAAGCGATGTGTTGGAGTTGGCATATTCACGCGCGTGGGATGGCAAGCCGATCATGCGGACGATCCCGCGCGCGCGCTGTGATGCGTTCGCGCGGGCGCTGGTGGCGTTGGGCTTCGACCGCTTGCCCGATCAACCGGACTTGCCGGATCGCAGCATCGTCGATTTATGGCTGATCGAGCGCGCGGCGGGAACATTCGTGCGCGGCGTGATCGTCGCGCCCGAACTGGCGCACAACCAACACGCCGCGTTGGTGGATGCGGTGCGCGTGGGGCTGCCAGAGGCGCTGCGGGAGGTATCTGTATCGTAAGCGCAATTTGATAGATGAGATGGCAAATACAAGTCGTCACCAATCCCAAATAAACACTTCGTGGAATGAATCATGCGACGAATTACGTTCATTTTGTATCTCGTGTTCTGTTTGGCGCAACACGTAAATGCTCAAGATATGGAACCACTCAATGCTTACGACATCCGACGTGGCATTGAAGGGACGCTTCCATCTTCGATCTTTTGGTCATATGACAGCCGACTTCTCTATTTCTCCGCATCTCGCAATGATGGATTAGGGGGAGAAAATTACTACAGCTATGATATTGTGCGTAATGCGCTCACGATTTCACGCACCCCCTTGCATTTGATGCGATTTACATCTGAACAACAACAATATTTCCAAGCATGGGGCGAGTTCGCTTCGCTTTCCCCCAACGGAGATAATTTTTTCTATCCTACTGTCTATCAAGCCGCTGTACCAACCAATTGGTTCAATGTTTTTGGAATCGCCTCGCTAACGAGCAACAACTTTCGCTTTCTGGGCAATCCGCCGCCATTTGTCAATGAATGGCGTGTGCGTTGGAGCGATAACGGGCGCGCCTTTGTCTTGGAATGGGACAAACCATATGGCGGAGTAGTGGGTTTTTCATATACACTCAATATCCACTCAGATTGTTTTTGCGATGTCCGTGAAATTTACGTCGGCGAGCTACCATACATGTCGAGCATCTTTGATATTTCGCCCGACGGGTTGCGAATCTTGTATTGGAATGCAGGTTCTTATCCTCACGGATTATATTTGTGGGACGCTCGCCTTCATGCGCCTTTCACAGAAACAGTTCAAGTTGGCGACTTGATTACTCAGTCATGGATAACGGGTGCTGCCTTCTCTCTCAACTCCGCGTCGCATATTCTGATGGTAACGGAACAAGGCATCGCGCGTTACAATCTCACGATGGGCGAAACAATCATCGTCAACCCCATCATCCATACTGGTTGGGTGCGGGGAGCGGTATTTTCCCCCAACAATCGTTGGATAGCGGTCACAAGCGCGGGGTATTCTGTTTCAACGCGCGATGTGTATGTGTTTGCCGTTCAAGCGCTGCGTGAAACAATGTCAAATCCAGTCGTTCTCGACGCGACCACACCTGCGTTTTTAATTGCCGCAAATTAAATTCAGTGAATCACGAAAGTCAGGCAGTGCGGTATTTTTGCCGCGTGACCGCCTGATTGCATCTGTGGCTCAAAGCCACAGGCTGCAAAAACCAAGCCGCTGAAGCAGGCTTTTGGGCAGCACGCGGTTTAGCCTGCTTTAGCAGGCTTGAGTGACTAGCCAGAGGCTTTGAGCCTCTGGCGGAACAAAGCAGTTTCGTGATTCACTGAAATTATTTTCTTGCTTGTGCGATGATATTTTGAATGAGAGAGTAATTCAATTGGCGAATCCCACCTACACCGAAAACGAGATCAAACTCTACGTTCCCGACCTCGACGCCGTGCGCGCGCGCCTCGATGCGGCGGGCGCGAAACTGACCGCGCCGCGCGTCTACGAACGCAATGTGCGCTACGATACGCCCAGTCAGAGCTTGCGCGCCCGCGATGCCATTCTGCGCTTGCGCCAGGATACGCGCGTGCGCCTGACCTACAAGGACGAGGGCGACGACACCCAAAAATCGACGCTCGGCAAGACGCGCTTTGAAGCCGAGACCGAAGTCGCGGATGTCGCCGCGATGCAGACGATCCTGAATCGGCTCGGCTTCTGGAAAACGCAGGTCTACGAGAAGTACCGCACGACCTACACGCACGCCGACGCCGAAATCACGCTGGATGAAATGCCGTTCGGCAACTTCATCGAAATCGAAGGCACGGATACCGCGATCCGCGCACTCCTGAATCGATTCGAACTGGGCGACGCGCCGCGCTTCAAAGTCAGCTACATCTTGTTATTCGAGTGGGTCAAGGCGTCGCTGCGGCTCACGTTCGACGATTTGACGTTCGAGAATTTCGCGGGCATCACCGTCCCCTTGTCCGCATTTGAACGCCCATCGGTGTAGGCGCATGGCACGCCATGCCCGCTCATCCCAATTGAACCCGACTCCGAACGAAAAGGTAATTCCAGTATGAAAATCTTGATCATGGCAGACATGGAAGGCGTCTCTGGCATTGTGACATGGGATCAGGTCACAGGTGGCAAGCAGCAGTATGAAGCCGGACGCATCCTCTACACCGAAGAAATCAACGCGGCGGTGCGCGGCGCGAAACGTGCGGGCGCAACCGAAATCGTCGCCGTCGATTGTCATGGCGCGGGCGGCGATTGGTCGTTCAACTCGTTCTTGCCCGACTTGCTCGATCCCGCTTGCGAATGGGTCGCCCATCATCCGTGGTCGCGTTACACCGAGATGTTCGAGACGGGCTGCGATGCCTGTTTGCTCGTCGGGATGCACGCGCGCAACAATACGCCCGACGGCGTGCTGTGCCATACGATTTCGACGGTCAAATGGCATAACCTGTGGTTCAACGATGATCTGGTCGGGGAAGTCGGCGTCAACGCGGCGCTGTGTGGGCATTACGGCGTGCCGATCCTGTTGGTCACGGGCGATGAAGCAGTTTGCCGCGAGTCGCGCGGGCTGTTGGGCGACGGACTGACGACGGTTGCCGTCAAAAAGGGGCTGACGCGCTATTCCGCGCGCCAAATTCCGCCCGTCCGCGCGCGCCAGATGATCGAGGACGGTGCCTTTCAGGCACTGCAGAATTTGAACGCCGTCAAACCCTACATCCCCGCCAAGCCGACGCGCATTACCGTCGAGATCGATGCCATCGACAAGAGCGCCGATTTCAAAGGGCGGCACGGCGTGACCTTCATCGAGCCGCAGAAGGTTGTCAGCGCGGGCGCGGACTGGCTGGAAGCGTGGGATCAAATCTGGCATTGGTGACAAGCGCAGGGGGGAAATCGTTGTGAAGTTGACACGACGCGCCCATCGTCGCTATAAATTACGCTTATCGTCGGATGAGAATCCGTTGAACACAATGAGAGAGGATATTTCCATGCGTAAATCCATTTTGTTAGCGTTGGTGATCGCGCTGTTCGCGGTGCTGGCGCTGCCCGCCGCCGCGCAGGACGCCCTGATCTTGCGCTACCCGATCAGCCCCGATCCCGAACACCTGAACCCGTTCACCGCGACGACGATTGCGATTGCCACCGTCAGCAACAATATTTACGAAGGCTTGTTCCGCCTCGACCGCGAAACGGGAACGCCCGTGCCGCACCTCGCGGAGAGCTACGAGTTGAGCGACGACCAACTGACGTACACGTTCAATCTGCGTCAGGGCGTCATGTTCCACGATGTGCCGTATGTCGAATACACCGACGGCGACCGCGAATTCACCGCCGAAGATTGGGTGTGGGCGGCAGAACTGAGCCAGAGCGACGACGAAACGGTGTCCGCGCATCCTGAATGGGTCGAAAGCGTCGTCGGCGCAGCCGAATTCAAGGCGGGCGAAGCCGAAACCATCAGCGGCATCGAAATGTTGGATGAATACACGATCCGCCTGACGCTGACCGCGCCGAACCGCTTGTTCCTGCTCAACTTGGGCGTCCCCGCCGTCCCGCAAGAAGCGTATGAACAATTGGGCGCGGACTTCGGCAACATGCCGGTCGGAACGGGACCCTTCCAGTTCGTGGAATGGCAGCGCGACAGCTTTGTATCGTTGGAAGCGAACGCCGATTACTGGTGGGAAGGCTATCCGAAGGTCGATGGCGTGCGCTTCGTCAACGTCCCCGACTCCAACACGGCGCTGTTGCAATACCGCGCGGGCGAACTCGATTTCCTGCTCGGCTTCCCCACCGGACAGCGTACCGCGACGATTGCCGAATTCCAAGACGAATACAACGAACTGCCCGGCTTGAACGTCCGCTACTTCGGCTTCAAGATGGATCAAGGCTTCTTTGCCGAAAATCCGCTCGTGCGCCAAGCGTTCGCGCACGCCTTTGACCGCGATCTGGTCTGGAACGAACTGATGGAGGGCGCCCGCTTCCCCGCCAACCTCGGCTACCTGCCCCCGTCGATGATCGCGTCCACGCCCGCCACCATCTATGGCTATGATCTGGAACGCGCCGCCGAACTGCTGACGGAAGCCGGTTTCCCCAATGGTGAAGGCATTCCCCCGCTGCAACTGTACGTCTTCAGCGGCGCGCGCGATGAATTGTCGCTGCCCGTGCTGCAAGAATCGCTGCGCACGTTGGGCGTCGAACTGGAAATCGTCGTCGAAGATGCGTCCACCTATTGGGATCACATCGGTGAGGATGACGTGCTGATGTTCCTGTCGGGCTGGAGCGCGGGCATCAACGATCCGGCGGACGTGTTCGACTTCCTGTTCAAGGATGCGCGCGACGACAGCGCCTACGACAATCCGGCGGTCACTGACCTCTTGAATCAGGCGCTGCAAGAGTTCGACGAAGACGCGCGCGTGGGGCTGTATCAGCAGGCGCACGACCTGATCGCGGCGGACAGCCCGTGGATCGTATCGGCGTACAGCAAGGTCGCGTGGCTGCAAAAGGCGTGGGTCAGCAACTTCAACCCCGGCGGCGGCGGCACGCATACCGCGTGGCTGGCGGAAGTCGAGATCGACCCCAGCATGATGTCGTAAGCGCAGCATAAAGCGGAGAGGACTGCGCGAATGACAGCAGATGTAGGCTTTCGCTCAGTCCTTTTTCCTCAATCTATCATGATCGTCGCTCAATCACGGATGTAAGAATGCCATCAACCACGCTGGATGAATTTCGCCTTCCTGTTCCCATTGCATTCGCGCAGCGCATGGGCGCATGGGCAGACTCCGCGGGGCTGAAGCTCGTCAATTCCGATCCCGCTGCGCTAATCGCCGCTGCCGAACGCCAAACCGGGCTGCATGACTGGGGCGATCCGGCTTTCTTGCGCGATTATCGTGTTCTCATGACCCAGATCGCAGCTGCCAGCGACCAGCTTACATTCTTGGGCAAATCCAGCTTGCGCACTGACCTGCTGCGCATCCTCACCATCCGACTGCGCATGAATGCGATCTTCGCGCAACGACCTGCTTTATCGGATGATCCAATCCAGCGTCCGCTGTTCATCGTTGGGCTGCCGCGCACGGGAACGACCCTGCTGCATAAATTATTCGCGTGCGATCCCGCGCGGCGCGTCGCTGAATATTGGGAATTTCTCGCGCCCTATCCGCCGGATGTCCCCCCATCCATCCCACAGCGTATCCGCAGCACAGAAAGCCTTGCACGGCTCGCCAATAGCGCCTTGCCGGGCATGAGCGCGATCCATCTAGTGGACGCGCACGCGCCCGAAGAATGCGTATTTTTAATGCCGCATCATCTTGTGATGCACATGCGCGCGTTCATCCCTGCGTATGCCGATTGGCTGTTCGAGCGCGATTTGCGCCCCGATTACGCTTATCACAAACAGCAGCTTCAAGCTTTGTCCGTCGGACATGAGGGCAAAGGGTGGGTTTTGAAAGCGCCGTTTCATCTATTCAGCTTGCCGGAATTATTCGCCGTCTATCCCGATGCGGGCATCATTCACACGCACCGCGATCCGAAAAAAGTGATCGGCTCATGGTGCAGTTTTGCGGGCGTGATCGCCAAATTCCATCGCAAACATCCCAACGTGAGCGAAATTGCCGCTGATTGGCTGCATCGCTGGCACGTCGGCATTCAGCGCGCCGTCGCTTTCCGCGACCAGCACCCGACGGCAAATGTCATTGATCTGCACTATCATGACTTGATCGCTGACCCGATTGCGGCAATGCGACGGCTGTACCTACATTTTGGCGCTGAACTTTTCGCCGACGCCGAAACGCAGATGCGCGCCGCGCTTGAAGCGGACAAGCACGATCCATCAGCGCCCACGCATCGCTACGATTTGGCGCAGTTGGGCATGACTGCTGAACAAATTGACAGCACCTTTCATTTTTATACGGAACGGTTCAACGTTCGCCTAGAAAGCTGATCCGCATGACCAAATATATTTTGCGGCGTGTGCTGCAAGTCATTCCCACGATGTTCGGCATCTTCACGGTCTTGTTCATCCTCGCGTTCCTCATGCCAAGCGATCCGCTGCGCGCCGTCTTGGGCGAACAGTACCGCCGCTTGCCGCCCGAAGTTGTGGAAGGGATGCGCGAAGAACTTGGACTGAACGACTCGTTTGTTGAACGCTATTTCAGCTTCTTGGGGCGGACGCTGCAAGGCGATCTCGGACGGTCGTATGTGCTGGAACAAGATGTTTGGGACATCATCGGCTATCGCTTTCCGCGCACGCTGCAATTGATGGCGGGCGGGCTGTTCGTGTCGTTGTTGATCGGCATCCCATCGGGCATCATCGCGGCACAGAATCAATATAAATGGATCGACCAATTGTTGATGTTCGTATCGCTGATCGGCGTCAGCATCCCCATCTTTTGGCTCGGCTTGCTGGCACAAACGTTCCTGACGCAGGATGCCTACGGGATCGCGCTGTTCCCCGTAGCGGGCTACGAGGACGGCAACATCACGCACATGATTTTACCGTCGCTGGTGTTGGGGACGGCGCTCTCTGCGACGTTGGCGCGTGTCACGCGCTCCGCCATGTTGGAGGTGCGCGGTATGGATTACATCACAACCGCCAACGCCAAGGGCTTACCGCCGCGCATCGTTTTGATCCGCCATCAACTGCGCAACGCGCTGATCCCAATTATCACGGTGGTGGCGCTCGATGTGGGTTATCTGTTGGGCGGGTCGGTCGTGACCGAGACGATTTTCAACTGGCCCGGCATGGGGCGCGCGATTGTCCCCGCCATCGAACGGCGCGATACGCCCGTGATCATGGGGATTCTGATTTTCGGCGCATTCCTGTTCGTGTTCATCAACCTGATCACCGATTTACTCTACGCGGTAGTCAACCCGCGCATCCGATTTTCATAAGGGGACGCCATGACGACGGCAGCACTTTCCCCACGCCCGATTGCGCTCGAACCGAAACGCACATCGAACCGCTCACGCTTCATCCGCGCTTATGCCCGCAGCCGCGTCGCGCTGCTCGGCACCATTGTCGTGGCGCTCATGATTATCGGCGCGCTGTTGGCGGACGTGATCGCGCCCTACGACCCGATCACGCCCAATTACACCGCGCGCCTCGCCGCGCCCGGCGCGCAATTTTTGCTCGGCTCGGACGAATTGGGACGGGATATCTTCAGCCGCTTGCTGTACGGCGCGCGCATTTCGCTGGTGATCGGCTTCATCGCGCAGAGCGTGTCGCTGGTGCTTGGCATCACGATTGGCATGGTGGCGGGCTGGTATGGCGGCTGGATCGATGATGTGTTTATGCGGCTGGCGGATGTTTTCTTCGCTATTCCCGGCTTGATGTTCCTGATCGTGTGGGTGACGATCTTCGAGCCGGGACCGGTCAGCATCTTCTTGGCGTTAGGGCTGATCTCATGGCCCAGCAGTTCGCGCATGATGCGCAGCCAAGTCTTGGCGATCAAGAATTTGGATTACGTGATCGCCGCCCAAGCCCTCGGCGCAACCACACCGCGCATCCTCATGCGCCATCTACTGCCCAACGCCATCGCGCCGATGATCGTACTGGCGTCATTGGGCATCGCGGGCGCGATCCTCAGCGAGTCGATTCTCAGCTTCTTGGGACTCGGCATTCAAATCCCGACGCCCAGTTGGGGGACGATGGTCGATGCCAGCCGTTCGTATCTGACATCGGCATGGTGGTATGGCATCTTCCCCGGCTTGGTGATCATGCTAACGGTGTTGGGCTTCAACTTCATCGGTGATGGCTTGCGTGATGCGTTACAGCCGACACAGTACAACAAGTAGGGGTTTGGCGCTGCCAAACCCACCATCCTGGCAATTTTTACTCAGGCATCACTTCGGCGTTGATGTTTTCTTCTTTACAGGGGTGTTTTTTTGAGCCGTCCCCTCTTGCAAGCGCACGGTCAACACGCCTTTACTATTTTTGCCAATCTCGAACACGTCGGGATGTGCCTGCACCAGCAGTTGCAATCGTTGATGTCCATAGGTACGCGGATCGAATGCTGGATCGAGCTGGCGTAGTTTATTGCCCAACTCGGATAACGTCGCCCAGCCGTCGCTATCGACGGCTGCCTCGAATGAGTTGTTGAACAATTGATACAAAGGCGACAACTTCGCTTTCTTTTTACCGCTTTGTACGGGCGGTGCATCCGCCTTCTTCGGTGCAATGAACTCAACGGCGTCTTTATCGATCACGTCTTCGACTGCTGGCGTCGTCGCGGGGACTTCTGGTTCACTCTCGGCTTGTAGATTTTCGGTATAGACAAAGACATCGCACGCATTCACGAACGGAAGCGGCGTATTCTTCTTCCCAATGCCCATCACGAACAGGTTCTTTTCGCGGATGCGCGTCGCCAAGCGCGTGTAATCGCTGTCACTGGAGACCAAGCAGAAGCCGTCAACCCCTGCCGTGTACAAAATATCCATCGCGTCGATAATGAGCGCGCTGTCGGTGGCATTTTTGCCAACCGTGTAGCGGAACTGTTGGATCGGCTGGACAGCGTGCGTGTTCAGCGACGCTTTCCAGCTTTTCATCTGCGGCTCCGTCCAATCCCCGTACACACGGCGAATGGTGATGACGCCATATTTGCTTGCTTCCGCCAACATTTCGTTGATGAACGATGCTTGCGCGTTATCGCCATCGATGAGCATTGCCAAACGTGTTGTGCTGGACATCCGATTACAACACCTCGCTGAATAATCAATTCATCTATCGAGCCGACGACCTCATTTTTGAATGCAGCTCGTCCCAAATCGAAACGATGGTGAAAATCGAACCATTTCGACAGCGCGACCCAATCTGGTCGTCCGCTGGAACTGGCGCGGCGTATCCGCCCCCCGACTTAGACAGCATTCCCTCCGCGCCGCCGCCAACGCCCGCTCGTGCGGTACTGCGCGATGAAGCCGACGGCACCCAACCCGATCCAGAGGATGAAACTCAACAGCGCATTAGGCGCGGTCGTTACGATTCCATCGACGGCGCTGCGCCCCACCAGCGTCGGATCGACCAAGCCCAAATCCGGCACGGTCAGCGCGAAGCCTGCCAAGATTGCCACTGCGCCGCCAAACGCGGTAGCGAGGATGATGATCGTCTTTTGCAGCGCCAAGCCGATCAGCGCGCCCGCAATGATGCACACCAAGAGCAAAACAATCGCGGGCGCATCCGTCAGTCCCGTCAGCGTGATGATCATCAGCGCCACCACCGCGCCGAACAGCGCGCCCGCCGCCAGCGACACCAAACGCAGCAGCAGCACGATCACGACCGCGCCAATCACCCCGCCGATCAGCGCCGCGATCCAGTTGGTGTCGCCCGTCGCTGGCGTCGCCGTGATCGACAGCGCAATCGCCACGCCGAGCGCAAAGCCGCCAATTGCCAGCACGGCGTTGACGATCCGCCAGCCGAAAAAGCACGTCAGCACGCCATACAAAATCACCAGCACGCCAACGAGGAGCATAATCACATCTTGATTCATGGTCGTCCTTTCGCAAAATTGCGCCATAATCCAACGTTATTCTGGCAAGTTTAGCACGCCGACGCAAAAGGGCGACCCTATGACGACGAATGATGCACAAACCGCGGGCGAAATATGGGCGCGCGATATACTCAAACCTGCGCTGGATCGCGCCCCCGAACGCCGCGCGACGTTTGAGACCTCGTCCGCTATCCCTGTGGAGCGCGTCTATACATCCGCTGATGTGCCGCCCGACAGCGCCGTGGCGTTGCCCGGCGATTATCCATACACGCGCGGCATTCAGCCGACGATGTATCGCAGTCGTTTTTGGACGATGCGCCAATATGCGGGTTACGCCACCGCCGAAGAATCCAACGCGCGCTACCGCTTCTTGCTCTCGCAGGGGACGACTGGATTATCCGTCGCCTTCGACTTACCGACGCAGATCGGCTACGACGCCGACGATCCGATGGCGTTAGGCGAAGTCGGCAAGGTCGGCGTCAGCATTAGCACCGTGCATGATCTGGCGCGGCTGTTCGACGGCATCCCGCTCGATCAAGTGTCCACGAGCATGACGATCAATGCGCCCGCTTCCGTTTTGCTCGCCATGTATATTGTCGTCGCTAAAAAGCAAGGCATCGAGGAACGCAAACTGCGCGGCACGATTCAGAACGACATTTTGAAAGAATACATTGCGCGCGGCACCTATATTTATCCGCCGCAAGCGTCGATGCGGCTGATCACGGACATTTTCGCCTATTGTCAGCGCAGCGTCCCCAACTGGAACACCATCAGCGTGAGCGGCTATCACATCCGCGAGGCGGGCAGCACCGCCGTGCAGGAAGTCGCGTTCACGCTGGCGGACGGCATCGCATATGTGCAAGCCGCGCTCGACACCGGGCTGAAGGTGGACGAATTCGCGCCGCAAATCTCGTTCTTCTTCAACGCGCACAATCACTTTCTCGAAGAAATCGCCAAGTATCGCGCGGCGCGGACGCTGTGGGCGAAAATCATGCGCGAACGGTTCGGCGCGCGCGATCCGAAATCGTGGCAGCTTCGCTTTCATACGCAGACGGGCGGCAGCACGCTCACAGCGCAGCAGCCGATGAACAACGTCGTGCGCGTGGCGCTGCAAGCGTTGGCGGCGGTCATGGGCGGCACGCAATCGCTGCACACCAACGGCATGGACGAGGCGTTGGCGCTCCCAACGGAGCAAGCCGCGCAAGTCGCGCTCCGCACGCAGCAGATCATCGCCTATGAAACGGGCGTCGCCGATACCGTTGATCCATTTGCGGGCAGCTACGCCGTCGAAGCGCTGACCAGTACGATCATGGCGCGCGCGAACGAGTACATCGAGCGCATCGACGCGCTGGGCGGCGCGCTGGCGGCGATTGAGAACGGCTTCATCAACAACGAGATTCAAGCGGCGGCGTATGCCTACCAGCGCGCAATTGAGACGGGCGATCAGGTGATCGTCGGCGTGAATCAGTTCACGGTTGCTGGCGATGTGCAACCGGAACTATTGCGCGTCGATCCCGCGATTGAAGCGGCACAGCGCGAACGGCTCGCACAACTCCGTGCGACGCGCGATAACGGCAAGGTGGCAGAACTGCGCGGACGCCTCGCGGACGGCGCGCGCGGGACGGACAATTTGATGCCGCTGATCATCGCGTGCGTCGAAAACGAGGTGACGTTGGGTGAAGTGTGTCACACGCTGCGCGACGTGTTCGGGGAATATCGCCCCGCTGCGATGATTTGAGCTATACTTGAAACAGATATTCGAGCGGACAGGCAACCATGCCGATCTTCGCGGACACGAATTTGTATCCGGGCGTCAACGCGCATCTCAACAGCTTCTTGCAGCACGAACCAGGTGGCTGGCAAAGTTTTCATGCCGAGCATTTGAGTGACATTCAGCGCGCAATCAATCGTGCGCTCCCATCAGGCTATTACACGCGCGCCGAGAAGTCGCTGCAAATCAGCATCACTGACCCCGATGCCGCCGTTGTCCGCTCTAGCACGACGCCCGATGTCACGATTTTCAGTGGGCGGGGACGCGCGCCAGCGGCGGAACGTTCGGCAACCGCTGCCCGTCCCTCGATGCTGCTGCCGCTGAAAGACGTTTTGTACGATGCAGATGAATTGATGAGCATTCTCATCTATCGCGCCGCGTCGGGACACAGCGGGATACCCGTCACGCGCGTGGAACTGCTCTCGCCCGCCAACAAACGGGGCGGAACGCATCATGAGCAGTATCTCAGCAAGCGGGGCGAGACGATCAAGAGCGGTTTACGGCTGGTCGAGATCGATTATCTGCACGAAACACCGCCGATCATTCGGCGCATTCCGGCGTATGTGCGCAGCGACACCGACGCCTATCCGTATATGATCTTGATCAGCGATCCACGCCCGTCACTGGAAACAGGACAGACAGCCCATTACGGCGTTGGCGTCCTCACGCCGCTGCCCATCATCGATGTCCCGCTTGAGAATGACGACAGCGCGTTAGTCGATTTCGGCGTGGCGTATCACGACACCTTCAACACCTCGACGTTTTACCGCATCATTGTCGATTACGCCCTCGATCCGCCCGCCTTCGACCGTTACACCCCTGACGATCAAGCCGCGATCCGCGCGCTGTTGGAACGCATCCGCGCGGAACGGGGAACATAGCCATGCCGATCTTCGCGGACACTAATTTGTATCCGGGCGTCAACGCGCATCTCAACGATTGGTTGCAGATCAATGAGGGCGCGTGGCAAACGTTCCATGCCGAACACATCACCGATTTGGTACGAACCGTTCGCGCGCGGCTGCCTGTGGGCTACACCGCTTTTTCTGAACCATCGCTGCAAATTAGCGCGATCCGTGATGATGGGGGCAAAACACTCGCGCGCCGCAGTGATCCCGATGTTCAGGTTTATCAGCGCGCCAATGCGCCAGCACTATCGGCGGGCATCCCAATGGCGACCATTGCGCCGACCTTACAATTCGACCTCCAGCAAATTTTGGACGACGAAGACACCTTGAACGCGCTCATTATCTATCAAGTCGGGGAAGGGACGCCGTTCGGCAGACCCGTCACCCGCATCGAATTGTTGTCGCCTGCCAACAAGAGCGGCGGTTCGCATTATGCAGCTTACACCGCAAAGAAGTTGGAGTCCCTGCGAAGCGGATTACGCCTTGTTGAAATCGATTATTTACACCTTTTCCCGCCAACGCTGCGGTTTCTGCCAAACTACAAAAAACGACAAGACGGCGCATTTCCTTATACACTGATCATCACCGATCCGCGCCCTTCGTTCGATAAGGGGAAAGTTTACTTGTACGGGATCGGCGTCCTCGATCCGCTGCCAACACTGGATATTCCGTTGGCGGGCGCGGATGTTGTTCCCGTCGATTTTGGGGCGGCGTATCGCGTCACCGCCGAAAACTCGCCGCTGCTGCAATCCGAGGTCGATTACGCCGTCGATCCGCCCGCCTTCGACCATTACACCCCTGACGATCAAGCCGCAATCCGCGCGCTGTTGACCGACATTCGGCAGCGCCACGAGTTGACATAAGCGATGCGTCGCCTCATCGTCCTGCTGTGTATCGCCCTCGCACTCCATCAAGCGACCAGCGCCGTTCGCGCGCTTCGTCTGCCGCCTGTCGTCAGCCTGTCGCCGCCGCTGGAAGTCGTTACGGGCGGGCTGTGGGCGGCGGCATTCGCGCTCGTCGCGTGGCGCAGCGTCCGCCGGACGGCACATCCGCGCAGCGCCGGGCGCATGATCGCGGCATTTGCGGCGTACAGCGCAGTCAGACTGTTCATCTTCGCGCGCTCAGATTATGATCGGGAACGTCTGTCCTTCTTGTTCCTAATGACAGGACTGATTATCATCAGCGGGTTATTTTTTGCAGGGCGCTCTACGACCTCAAGGGTATTCTTGAAGCGCGCCGACCATGGAGCAGAAACTTGATGAGTGGGAATCAAAAAATCGATCATTTACGCGCCTTGCGCGAACAAAGCCGACTCGGCGGTGGCGAAGAACGCATCAAACGCCAACACGATGCCGGACGTAACACCGCCCGCGAACGCCTCGATATTCTGCTCGATCCGGGCAGTTTCCGCGAAATCGATGCGTTTGTCACCCACAAATCGCACGATTTCGGCTTGGACAAGCAGCGCTTTCTTGGCGATGGCGTCGTCACCGGCTGGGGGACGATCAACGGGCGCTTGGTCTATGTTTATTCGCAAGATTTCACCATCGTGGGCGGCAGCCTGAGCCAGACACAGGCGCAAAAGATCATCAAAGTCATGGAAATGGCGATGAAAACGGGCGCCCCCGTGATCGGCTTGAACGACAGCGGCGGCGCGCGCATTCAAGAAGGCGTCGTCAGTCTCGGCGGCTACGCGGACATTTTCTTGCACAATACGCTCGCCAGCGGTGTGATCCCGCAAATCAGCGTGATCATGGGTCCCTGCGCGGGCGGCGCGGTCTACAGTCCGGCGCTGACCGACTTCATCTTCATGGTGAAGGACACCAGCTATATGTTCATCACGGGTCCCGACGTGGTGAAACAAGTCACGCATGAGGACGTGTCGTTCGAGGAACTGGGCGGCGCGAGCGTCCACGCCAGCAAGAGTGGCGTGTGCCATCTGGTCGGCGAGAATGAGAGCCACACCCTGTTTATGGTGCGCGAATTGTTCGGCTATCTGCCGCAAAACAACATGGAAGACGCGCCTTTCGTTGCCACGCAGGACGATCCGCTGCGCGCCGATGCCGAACTCGACACCGTGATTCCTGACAATCCGAACAAACCCTATGACATCAAGGACGTGATTCATCACGTCGTGGACGACGGCATCTTCTACGAAATCCACGCTGAATATGCTCAGAACATCGTTGTCGGCTTTGCCCGTTTGGGCGGACACAGCATCGGCATCGTCGCCAACCAGCCGATGGTGCTGGCAGGCGTGCTGGATATCGCCGCCAGCGAAAAAGCGGCGCGCTTCATTCGCTGCTGCGACAGCTTCAACATCCCGATCATCACGTTGGTGGACGTTCCCGGCTACATGCCCGGCACGGCGCAAGAACACAATGGCATCATCACCAGCGGCGCGAAATTGGTCTACGCCTACTGCGAGGCGACGGTGCCGAAACTGACCGTGACCACGCGCAAGGCATACGGCGGCGCGTACTGCGTGATGTCGAGCAAGCACATTCGCGGCGATCTCAATCTCGCGTGGCCCACCGCTGAAATTGCGGTGATGGGGCCCGAAGGCGCGGTTGAGATCATCTACCGCCGCGAACTGAAGGAAGCCGCCGATCCGGTCGCGCGCAAGGCGGAACTCGCCGCCGAATACCGCGAACGGTTGGCAAATCCCTACATCGCCGCCGAAAACGGCTATATCGACGATGTGATCGAGCCGCGCGAGACGCGCGCCCGGCTGATCAATGGGCTGGAAGTGTTCCAGAATAAGCGCGACAGCAATCCGCCGAAGAAGCATGGGAATATCCCACTTTAGACGACTGAGTGCTGAGTCAAGGTCGTTTAGCGCGTGTTCAAAGTGGGTGTCGTGTAGGGGCTTGGCGTGCCACGCCCGCATTAGATTGACTCATTCCTGCGAAGGACGAAAAAATGGAAGTTACACCTCAGACCAAGATCAAGAAAGTCCTGATCGCCAATCGCGGCGAAATCGCGGTGCGTGTGATCCGCGCGTGCCGGGACTTGGGCATCTCGACCGTCGCGGTCTACTCGGACGCCGACCGCGCCAGCTTGCACGTCCGCTATGCTGATGAAGCTGTGCGCATTGGTACGCCACCCGCGCGCGAAAGCTATTTGCGCATCGAGAACATCCTCGACGCCGCGCGCAAGACGGGCGCGGATGCGGTGCATCCGGGCTATGGTTTCTTGTCCGAGCGCGAAGACTTCGCGCAGGCGTGCGCCGACGCGGGGCTGATCTTCATCGGACCCACGCCGCACGCCATTTCGATGATGGGTGATAAGCAAACCGCGCGCGCCACTGTCAAGAAAGTGGGCGTTCCCATCGTTCCCGGCACCGATCCCGGCTTGCACGACGACGATTTGATGGCGGCGGCGAACCAGATCGCCTATCCGTTGTTGGTCAAGGCGGCAGCGGGCGGCGGCGGCAAAGGAATGCGCATCGTGCGCCGCCCCGACGAACTGACCGAGATGATCACCATCGCGCGGCGCGAAGCCGAAAGCGCGTTCGGTGACGGGCGCGTCTATGTCGAGAAGTTGATCGAAGGCGGGCGGCACATCGAATTTCAAATTCTCGCGGATACGTATGGCAATACGGTGCATCTGGGCGAACGCGAATGTTCGATCCAGCGCCGCCATCAAAAGCTCGTCGAAGAAGCGCCGAGTGTCTTGCTCGATGTCGACTTACGCCGTCGGATGGGCGACATGGCGATTGCAGCCGCCCAGTCCGTCGGCTATGTCAACGCCGGGACGATTGAATATATCGTCGATAAGGACAAGAATTTCTACTTCCTAGAGATGAACACGCGCCTCCAAGTCGAGCATCCCGTGACGGAGATCGTCACTGGAATCGATCTGGTCAAAGAACAGATTCGCATCGCGCGCGGGCGGCGTATGAGCATCACCGAGAGCATCCTCGAACCGACGGGTTGGGCGATGGAGTGCCGGATCAACGCCGAAGACCCGTACAACAACTTCTTGCCGTCGGTTGGCACGATCACGACGCTGATCACGCCGTCGGGTCCCGGCGTGCGCGTCGATGGTGGCGTCTACAGCGGCTACGAAATCACGCCCTACTACGACAGCATGATCGCCAAACTGATCTGCTGGGGCGATGATCGTCCGCAAGCGATGTTACGAATGCGCAGCGCGCTCGAAGAATTTACCATCATGGGCGTCAAGCACAATATCCCGTTCCATCTGAACTTGCTCAACAGCTTCAGCTTCATCGCGGGTCGCTTCGACACCAAATTCGTCGAAGACCGCTTCAGCATGAACACCTACGAACAAACACCGAGCGATCAAGAATTGGAGACTGCCGCGATTGCAGCTACCTTGTTCGCGCATCGCAAGCGGCAGCTTGCCGGACAGGTCGTGGTGCGCAACGAGCGCGATACCAGCAATTGGAAATGGCTCAGTCGGTGGGAGCGGGTGCATCGATGAAATACATCACCATCATCAACGAACGCGAGTTCGAGATCGAGATTGATAACGATGGCAATCTGCGCGTCAATGGTGAAGCGCGCGCAGTCGATTTCATCGCCTTGGGACCGTCGCTGTATTCGATCCTGATGGACAATCAATCGCATGAGACCGTGATCGATGATCTCGGCAGCGGCGATTTCGATGTGCGCGTGCGCGGACGGCTGTACAGTGGCACGGTCTTGGATGAACGCGCCCAAGTGATGCGCACACAGCGCGGCAGCTTGGCGATTCCGAGTGGCGAACTCTCGATCAAATCCCCGATGCCGGGCTTGATCGCGGCGATTCCCGTGACCGAAGGACAGGAAGTGAAAGCCGGGCAAACTGTGATCATCCTCGAATCGATGAAGATGCAGAACGAACTGAAAACCCCGCGCGATGGTGTCGTCCAGCGGGTTAACGTGCAAACGGGACAGTCCGTCGAGCAGAACAAAGTGCTGATCACGATTGTCTAAGTCAACCTTACCCCCCAACCCCCTCTCCGCACGCAGAGGGAGAACCTCACCCTCCAACCCCCTCGCCACATGGAGCTGTGGAGAGGACGTGTTTGGTTTTCTCCCTGATTCACCTCACCCCCCAACCCCCTCTCCTCAGCCACATGGAGAGAGGGTTGGAGGGTGAGGTTTCTCGATCTTCTTTATATTGTCGCCCTCGCTCTTTATATCCTCGCGGGGACATCAATCGTCCCATTTCATGGTGACGAGTCAACGCAAGTCTACATGAGCCGCGATTACGCCTATCAGTTCATGGAACGCGACTTGTCCCGCGTGCGCTACAGCGACCCACCCCTGAGCGCGCAAGAGCAAGATTTGCGCTTGCTCAACGGCACGGTCAACAAATACCTGATCGGGCTGGCGTGGCACCTTGGCGGCTATACCCTCGCGGACATCAACGAACAGTGGGACTGGGGCGCGGACTGGAATTACAACCAGACGACCGGACACGCGCCAGCGCCCGAACTGTTGGTTGTCGCGCGGCTGCCATCGGCGCTGTTGCTCGCGGGCGGCGCGGCGCTGATGTTCGCGCTCGGATGGGCGCTCGGCGGGCGTCCGGTCGCCTATCTCGCGTCCGCATACTATGCGCTCAATCCGGCGCTGCTGCTCAACGGACGCCGCGCGATGATGGAGGGCAGCCTAGTTTTTTTCGCGCTGGCGGTCGTCGTCGCAGCGATATGGGTTTTGAGAAATAAGGCGTCCCAGTGGGACGCCCGTGATCGGGCGGACGTTCCAGCGGGACGCCCCGACAATGCTTTCTTTTTCCTCAGCACGCTCTTTCTCGGCATATGGGCAGGCTTGGCGCTGGCGAGCAAACATACAGCGATCTTCACGGTCGCGGCGGTGTTCGCGGCGTGCGTGGTCTATCGATCTGTAAGTTATATTTCACGAAGGCGCGAAGGCGCGAAGGCACGAAGCGAAGGCTTGGCACCCATTCTGCGCCTCTGCGTCTCGGCGGTCATCGCCCTGCTCGTGTTCCTCGCGCTCAATCCCGCGTGGTGGGACGACCCCGCCGCACGCCTCGTACAGGTGTTGGAGCGTCGCCAAGCATTGCTCGACGGGCAAACGGCGACATTCGGCGGTTATGCGTTACCGTCTGATACGCTCGGCGGCTTCGCACGGCAAACATTCGTCGCGCTCCCCCAATATTACGAACTTCCCGTTTGGGAGACGTACATCGGGGATCAGATCGCGGCGTATGATGCGTCCGTGTGGCACGGCGTCGCCATCGGCGGATCGACGCTTGGCGGCATCGTTGTGTTCGTGTGTACTGTAATCGGCGTGGGAACGCTGTTTCGCGGGCGGGGGTCGCCATCGACGCGCTGGATCATCGGGGTATGGACGCTGGTCGTCACATTCACGACGCTGCTGCTCACACCGCTGGAATGGGCGCGCTACTATCTGCTCATGGTTCCGGTGATCGGGTTGTTGAGCGCGGCAGGGGTTGTGACGCTGTTTCGCGCCGTCATGAGAACGCGGGGGAAAATGTAGGGGCATGGCAGGCGTACCATGCCCATCAACGCGGCGGCGTTCCGCTAGGACACCCCTACATTGTTTTCGGAATTTGATGAAGGGCTGCGTTTTACTCGGTCTTATCGCTACAGAGCCGCTACCGCCGTCGCCAACATCCGCTGCACGACGCGCGCATTGAAGCGTTTCCACACTTCCGCGAACGCCGCGCGTTTCTGCTCCGCGTCGGCAGTGCCATCCGCGATATAGCGGTCGATCAAGGCGCTGGCATCGGGGTCGTCGATCTCGGCTTTGAACTCGTTCAAGCGGATCGCGGCGGTGTAGATATCCTGCAAATCGCCCAAATGATCTTGGATTTTCTTCAGTTCATCGATGAACGTCTCGACCGATGCGCCCAATACTTGCTCGAACATCGATATCGCATAGCGCAGCCGCTTGAACTCGATGCGCAGCAGATGCAGCGTGTTTTGATCGTTCTCGCTGATGGCTTTTGCCAACGCCGTATCGAAGGCGCGCACGGCTCCGACATGGCTGTAAATCAGCGTCGGCAGCACATGGCGCACTTGCACCGGCGTGGTATCGTCGGGCATGGCTTTCACGCCCGCGCCGGCGGTCTGGAGGAAGGTACCAAAATCCGCGACAAAACGGCGGTATTCGCCGCGATCCAGCGCGTGAACCAACTCCAAGCGCGCGAGCTGCCGTTCACCATCCATCGCCGTGAGGATGCGCTCAATCGCCGCCGTGCTGGTGGCGTTTGGCTCATCGGTCTCAAGTTTGGTGGCGTATTTTTCAAACGCGACGATCATCACGTCGAGATCGCGCACCGCGCCCAACGCGCGCGCCACGCGGCTCAGTTTGCGATTGAAAACCTTCGTCGCCTTCGACTTGTAATAATCTGTCAGCAGCCGCAGTGCGCTGCGCATCCGCCGCGTGGCGACGCGCATATCGTGAACATCTTCGATATCGTCGCCTGTGCGGCTGCCCGCCTCGTGCTTGAGCATGGCGATGAACTCACGGAGCATGATTTTGCGTCCGGCTTCACCCATTGCATCATCGGGAAGAATCGGCTGCGCTCCCGCCTTCAAGGCGTCGATGAGTTCATCATGGAGTGCAATTAATTGTGTCATGGCATATCCCAATTTCATTCGATTGTTGTCAAACGCATTTTAACATAACTGGTTAAAAATGTTAAAAAATTTAACAATCGAAATAAAACATGCTGTCTGTGCTGTTGATTCAGCGCGGGCAGCATGTGCGTTGGGCGAAATACGGACGAACAGCGCGACCTTCAATATGATTCAGGATCGGGGGATTACATGAACGCTACGGTTTTTTCACCGGAAATTGAATCTCGACTAGTCGCTGCGTCCCGATGTGCGCGGGCGGTAGCAGCCAGACATCGGCGTAAAAGCGCAGCGTCGAAACGGTCACGCGGCACACGCGCGAGAACTCCCCAATCTTGAACATGACAGCCTCCGATTTCCCAACGCATCCCCATTGTCAACCTTGCAGCAACTTGAGAGTCAAGGGGGATCGGGGTACAATTAAGCTTCGTTTTGACGATAATACCGATCATGTACAATTTGACTGAACCCCGCGTCGCCCTGATCACCGGCGCGTCGTCCGGCATTGGCTACGCGACGGCGCTGGCGTTCGCGCGGCACGGCATCCACGTCGCCGCCACCGCGCGCCACGCAGATAATCTCGCCGCGCTCGTGCGCGCTGCGGCGCTGCTGCCCGCAAGTGTGCTGCCCCTCTCCGCCGACGTGCGCGATCCCGACGCGCTGCGCGCCGCCGTCGCCGCAACCATGGCGCATTTCGGACGCCTCGATTTCGTCGTCGCCAACGCCGGGATCGGACAGCGCGGCTCGATAGTCGATGCCGAGTGGAGCGATATCGAAGCGGTCATGCGCACGAACATCGACGGCGTGCTGCATACCATCCGCGCCACCGTCCCCGCGCTAAAACAAGCGGGCGGCGGGCATCTCGTGATCGTCTCGTCGGTCGTCTATAATCTGACCGCGCCCTACGCCGCCACCTACAGCGCGAGTAAAGCGTTCGTCAGCAGCCTCGCGCGGTCGCTGCGGCTGGAACTCGAACCCGACCACATCACCGTGACCGATTTACGCATCGGGCGCGTGGATACCGCCTTCAACGCGCGGCGGCTCGGCGCAGCGGGATACGCCGCCCGCGCGCCGCGCTTGCCCGTCATGTCCCCAAATTTCGTCGCGCAAGCCATCGTACGCGTGTGCGAACGCCGCACGTCGCGCGCCGTCGCCTTGCGCTGGCTGGATCGCGCGATCATGCTGGCAAACGCGCTGATCCCGACTATCATTGGGCGGCGCGCATTACGACAATATAAAACGTAGCGGCGCACCGCTGGCACGCCCGATCAGCGCAATGTCATGCCTGTGTGCCATGCCCGATCATCGTAACGCCCGCGAGGAAACCGCATGTCCAACAAACTCAACAGTATGCGCCTGCTGGAACAGCACAAAATTCCGTATGAGGTGGTCGAGTTCCCCGACACCATGCGCGACGCCGAAGAAATCGCGGAAGTGTTGGGATCGCCGCCGCATCTCGTCTACAAAACGCTGGTCGCGGAGTCCGAAACCGCGCCGAAGCCGTTTTTGGTCATGATCGCGTCGAATCGGCGGCTGGATTTGAAGAAACTCGCGCAAGTTGCCGGACAGAAAAAAGTCCGCATGGCGGCGCACAAAGACGCCGAAGCGCTGACCGGGCTGAAGGTCGGCGGGATCAGTGCCTTGGCGCTGACGCAGAAGAATTGGATCGTTTTTCTCGATCAGCCCGCCGTCGAACACGAACATATTTTGGTCAGCGGCGGACAGCGCGGCGTCGATCTGCGCGTCCCCGTGCGTGCGCTGATCACCATCGTGCGCGCCCGGATTGCGGACGTGGGACGCGACGCGGAGGACAATGAAAGCGCCGAGTATTGAGTGCTGAGTACGGAAAAAAACGCTTTTGTTCGGTGAAACTATCTCGATTTTGCACTTCAGTACTCAGCACTCACCCCTTCTTTAGCGCGATAAGAACCGCGCCATCTCGAAGTAGCCCTCGCTGATCGGGCGCAGTTGGCTGATGGCATCCTCTAGCGGCAGCGCGATGATCTGCCGTCCTTGCAGCGCCGTCATGACGCCTGTCTTGCCTTCGGTCAAGAAGCGCACGCTCGTCACGCCCATGCGCGTCGCCAACAGGCGGTCGAACGCCGACGGACTGCCGCCGCGCTGAGTGTGACCGAGAATCGTCAGGCGAATTTCAAAGCCGATGTTGGGATTCTTGCTCAGGTGGTTCTGCAAATCGGCGGCGCTGTACTTTGCGCCCTCAGCGATCACGGCGATGGCGTGCGATTTGCCGCGCACATACGCATCTTCCAGCGCCTTTTCGACATCTGCCATCGTGATGTCTTTTTCGGGCGTGATTACGATCTCCGCGCCGCCCAAAATGCTGCTCATCAACGCCAGATAGCCAGAGTTGCGCCCCATCACCTCGATCAGGAACGCGCGTTGATGCGAGGTTGCCGTATCGCGCAGGCGGTCGAGGGCTTCGAGAATGGTGTTCAGCGCCGTATCGACGCCGATGCTCATGTCCGTGCCGTTGATGTCATTATCGATGCTGCCGGGAATGCCGACCACCGGAAAGCCCTGTTTGTGCAGCGCCTGTGCGCCCGTCAAGCTGCCGTTGCCACCGATCACGATCAAGCCTTCGATCTGATGTTCGTTCAGGCGGCGCAGCGCGCGTTTTTGCCCGGCAGGCGTCTTGAATTCTTCGTTGCGTGCCGTCTGGAGGATCGTGCCGCCGCGCTGCAAAATGCCGCTGACCTCGACGCTGGTCAGCAAATTGTAATCGCCGTTCATCAAGCCGAGATAAGCTTGGCGAATGCCGTAGACCTCGACACCATTTTCGAGTGAGGTGCGCACAACCGCACGGATGGCAGCATTCATGCCGGGAGAGTCACCGCCGCTGGTCATGACCGCGATACGCTTCATGGGGACGTTATGCTCCTATAAGCCGTGACGAATCGCCACCATTGTATCCGTTCGCCGTCGAAACGCCAGTCGGGGGGCGCAATTGCGCGCGGCTCGTCGTCCGTCAAGAAAGCACATTAAAGCACCGTCTCCCCCCAGCCCCCATCTTCCTATCGGAAACGGGAGAGTCGTTTGGTGGGCGATCTCACCCCTCCATATGGAGCGGGGGTGGCGGAAGGTTGCTTTAAGAATTATATTTTCAGGCTATGACTCCATCACGCGCACGTCGTCCATTTTGTTCAGCTTATCGATCAAGGCGCTGGCGTAATCGGCTGTCCCTTTCCACACGACGCGATGCGTGGGCTTGTCGTCGTGCAGCAGATAAATCTCCACGCGATCAATGCCTGGATGTTCAGTTAAGTAACCGACCATCCGTTCGCGGCGGCGCGTATTGTGTGCCTCATCGTCGTACAACGTAAAGGCAATCTTGAGCGTCTGCGGCGTGCGCGGCGGCGGCGCGGCGTCCGCTGCGTCGTGCGTGTAGATCGCTGCGTCCGCTGCGCCGTTCGTGGGCGCATCGGGCGGCATATACGGGCTATACACCTCAGCGGGCAAATACGCGCTGTCGTCAGGCGGTGCTTCGGTCGGATCGAAGGGCGGCAAATCAGGCGGTTCGTCCGGTGAGACGAACGCCGCCGCAGGCGGATCCGGTTCGTTGTAGCGCGGTTCGGGCGGTGCGCTGGCTGCCGTCGGATGCGCGCCATTCGTCGGCTTGGTGGGGCGCGCGTAGGGCGCATCGTCCGCCGCGACGAGATCGGCAACATTCGTGGTCACGGCGTCGCACACAATCTGAGGATCGCCGCGCGATGTATCGTATTTGCCGATGACCACGACCACCTTGTTTTCAATCATCAAGGCTTCATATTGTTTCCAAGTACGCGGGAACAACACAACTTCGACCTTGCCGAAGCGATCTTCGAGCGTGGCAATCGCCATCATCTCTTTGTTTTTCGTCGCAATCTTGCGAATTGCCGCGATCAGCCCGATCAGCCGTATCGCTTTGCCATTCGGTGTTTCGAGCAGATCGTGCGTGGTCAGGCTGCTGCCGCGCATCGCGCCCATCGCTGCATCGACCGGATGCTGCGACAAAAAGATGCCGAGCAGTTCGCGCTCCCAGTCGAGCATCTGGCGCGGGGTGACGCTCGGATCGAGCGGCAGATTTTCCAGCAGTTCGCCGTCCGGCGTCGCTGTGTCGCTCGCGCCGCCGAACATGCTCATCTGCCCGGTCTCTTTGATCTTGTGGTACTCGGTGCTGTAGACCATGATCCGGTCGAGCGCCGACGCGAACGACGCGCGCGCGCCCAAACCATCGAGCGCGCCCACTTTGATCAAACTTTCGACCGCGCGCTTGCCGACCTGCCGCAAATCGACGCGGCGGCACAGATCTTCGAGGCTGGTGAAAACGCCGCCGCGCGCGCGTTCCGTCAAGATATGCGTGAGCGCGCCAACGCCCGCATTCTTGATCGCCGCCAAGCCGAAGCGAATCCCGCGCTTGCCGTCGGCGTCGTGTTGAATGTCGAAGTCGATCTCGCTGGTGTTGATATCGGGCGGCAAAATCGGAATATCCATCCGTTTGCACTCGCCCAACAGCGTCGTGACCTTGGTCGCATCATCGAAATAGACGGTGAGCAGCGCTGCCATGAACTCGGCGGCGTAATGCGCTTTCAAAAACGCCGTTTGGACGGTGAGTACCGCGTAATCTGCCGCGTGCGCCTTATTGAATCCATAGTTGGCGAAGAACTCGATATCGTCGAAGATTTTCCCCGCGATCTCCTCGGTCATGCTCGGATCGCGTTCGGGCCCGTTTTTCAGAAAGATTTCGCGGTGTTTGAACAAGTCCTCTTTCTTCTTCTTCGACACCGCGCGGCGCATCATGTCGGCATCCCCAAGCGAATAGCCGAACATTTGCTGCCCAATTTGCATGATCTGTTCTTGGTATATAATAATCTGGTATGTTTCTCCGAGGATGCTATCGAGTCCCGGATGGATGGCGCGATATTCTTTCTCGCCGTGCATCCGCGCATTGTATTCGGGGATGTATTCCATCGGACCCGGACGATACAGCGAGATCGCCGCGATGATGTTCTCGAAGCGCGCGGGCAGCATCTCGCGCAGCATCTGCTGCATCCCACTGCTTTCGACTTGGAACACGCCGACCGTCTCGCCGCGACTGAGCAGTACGAACGCCGCATCCAGCATCTGATCGCGCGTCGGATCGCCGTTGGGACGATACGGGATGTTCTCCATCGTGTACTGGATGCCATGATGCCGTTCGATCAACTGGCACGCGCGGCGCATGATCGACAGCGTGGACAAGCCCAAAAAGTCCACCTTGAGCAAGCCAATCGATTCGCACGTCTCCATATCGAACTGCGTCACCAACTTGAGCGCCAGCCGCGACGCGCCATCGTCGCCGCCCTTCGTCTGGCGATGCAGCGGGATGTACTCGACCAGCGGACGATCCGAGATGATCACGCCCGCCGCGTGCGTGGACGCATGGCGGCTAACACCTTGCAATTCGCCCGCGATCTTGGTGACTTCTTGCAGTTGGGACGACGACTCGACCAGTTTTTTCAAGTCGGGAATTTCATCGATGTACTCTTTGACTTTTTTCGGCTTCGGCTCGGTCGGGATCAGCCGCGCCGCTTGGGTGACGAGCGCCGGATCGACATCGAGCGCGCGCCCGACATCGCGGATCGCCGCCTTCGCGCCGAGCGTCCCGAACGTGATGATCGCCGCGACGCGATCTTCGCCGTACTTTTGCACGGCGTACTCGATCATCTTGCCGCGCTGATCGTCGGGATAATCGAGATCGATATCGGGCATACTGACGCGACCCGGATTGAGAAACCGCTCGAACAGCAGATTGTTCTGAATCGGGTCGATGTTGGTAATGCCCAAACAGTACGCGGCGAGGCTGCCCGCGCCCGATCCGCGCACGTTCCACCAAATATCGGCGCTGCGCGCGAACTCGCACAAGTCCCAGACGATCAAAAAGTAGGTCGCAAACCCCATCTTCACGATGATGCTGAGTTCGTAATCCAGTCGTTCGCGGATGTGCGCCTCGTCCGCGCTCGCGCCGAAACGCCAGCGCAAGCCTTTCTCGCACAAATGACGCAGATAACCGCCCGCCTCATAGCCCTCCGGCACGGGGAATACGGGCAGATGATAGCCCTTCGTATCGAGCGAAAGCTGGCACATCTCCGCAATTTTGAGCGTGTTGGTGATCGCGCTGCCACCCGTCAAATCTCCGAACGCGCTCCACATCTCGTTATAATCTTTGAGGTAGTAGGTATTGCCACCGCTCATGCGCAGGCGCTTCACATCTTTTTTGAGCGCGCTGCTCTGAATGCACAACAGCGTATCATGCGGGTCGTAGTCGCTGGAAAGGACGTAATGCACGTCGTTGGTGGCGACGAACTGAAGTTCGTCACGGTTGCCCGTCTCCAACAGCCACTTGTTGACCGTGCGCAGTTCATCGATATTGTGCGGTTGCAGCTCCAAGAAGAAGTTTTCGCGCCCAAAAACCTCGCGGTAGCGGTCGATCATATCGCGGGCGCGCTGGTCAAGTCCCTGCATAATCAAACCCGGAATTTGCGCGCCCAAACAGCCGCTCGTCGCAACCAAGCCGAGATCGCCCGTCACGCTTTTCAGCCGCTCCAAATACGCCAGATCGACGCGCGGGCGATAGTAGTAGCCTTGCAACTGCCCATCGCTGGCGATCTTGAGCAAATTTCTGTAGCCCGTCTCGTTGCGTGCCAACAGCAGCAGGTGGAAGTTTTCGCGCGTGTCACGCAAATACATATCCTGCGGCGCGAGATACATCTCGCAGCCGATGATCGGCTGAATGCCCGCGCTCTTGCACTCACGGTAGAATTCGATCACGCCGAACATGGTGCCGTGATCGGTGATGGCGAGCGATTCCATCCCCAAGGTTTTGGCTTGCTTGACCAGCTTCTTGATGCTGCTCAACCCGTCCAACAGCGAGTATTCGGTGTGGACGTGCAAATGGACAAATTTCTGATCGGACATGCAAACTGCCCTCAACCTCATCGCTATTCGTGGCGATCAACCGTCGCAATCGAACGCCATGTGTCGGATTCACCGAACAGGCGTTCCCCTGTCTGCCAATTATACACCCCAAGGCGCACATCGTAGCGTCCCGGCGGGAGCGAATCGAGCGCCAGTTCCCCCGCGTAACAGCCGCCGCCGCCCGGTTCGAGTCCGCGATCCAACTGCGCCACCAGCGCGCCCGCCGCATCGAACACATGCAGCGCGAACGAGTGCCGACCATGCCCGACGCGCTCAGCGTGCGCCCAACCGAGCGCGAAGAACAGTCGATCCCGATCCAACAGGATGGGCGGCTGCATCACGTCGAGCGTAATGTTGCCTTCATTGGGGACGCGGAACGGATGAACGTCCGTCGGCGCTCCCGCACGACTCCATAATTCGACGTGAATCCGCGCATCCGGCGCAGACACGACACCACAATGTTGATAGCCTGCTTCGGGCAAATTCATTTCGGTGATCGTCCCGACGCGCCAATTGCGTTCCGCCGCCGGATACGTGAGCCAGACGCGGCGCGTCTCCGCGATGCCCGCGCGCACATCGTTGGCGTACTGGGCATCGGTTGTCGCCTCCAAGTCTTGCAGCAGCGTCGCGCGCGCCAATGGCAGCCCATAGACGTAATGGTCGAACAGATACCCCGTCGTCAGTTCGTTGGGCGCTTGCGATGGCAGCGCGTACAACAGCGCGTCGTCGGGCAGCGTCCGCCCGATCACGCCCGCGCGCAACGCATCGAACGGCGGACGAAAATGCCGCCACAAAATCGCGTCCTGCGCCTCTGAGTCCGTGTAATTCCACAGGCACGCCGCCAGCCATACGGTCAAAATCACGACTGGCGAAACCCCAACGCGGCGTAACGCTTCGATGCCCAACGCGCTGACGACCGCCAGCGCCGGAAAGACGAAGATCAGATAGCGCACGGCGAACAGCGACGGAAACACGCGGCTGGCAATCACGATCAGCGCGAGGCACGCGATCAGCCACAGCCACACGAAGCGCGCCGTCCTTCCGCGTTCGCGCGCCCCAACGACTGCCAGCACGACGACCAACGCCGCCGCGCCGCTCGAAAACATCGTCAACAACGTGTAGAGCATTTGCGACGGCGTGAAGTTGAACACCGCGCGCACGTTGGTCGCAGACAAATCGAGTCCCGCAACGAAAACGCCCGCCCACGGCAGAAACAGCAGCCCACCGACGGCGAAAGCGACGATCACGCGCCCAGACTGCGGGCGACGAAAGCGAAACGCCAGATGGATCGTGCCGAGCGCCGCCACGCCCAACGCCGCAAAATAATGCGTGTAAATCACGGCGGCAACGCTCAACGCGAAGGCGGCGTAAGCCCAAAACGTCGGCTGTACGCGAATGGCGGCGCGTTCGTATGTCCACAGCATCAGCAGCGTCGTTAGGACGAGTAAGCTGTAGGGGCGCATATCGTATAAGTAGTTGATGAAAAACGCGCTCACACCCATCGTGAACGCCGCGTAGACCGCCACCCGCGCGGAAAAATGCCGCCGCGCCAACTGTGCGACCAGTGCCACCGCCAACAATCCGGCGAACAGCGACATGGCACGGAGCGCGAACGGCGTCCAGCCGACGGCGTAACCCCAGAAGTAGAGCAGGACGTGATAGCCGGGCGGATGCCACACATTTTCTTGGACGCGACTCAGCGACTCGGACAGCGAGATCGTCCCATATTGGGGCGGCGCGCCGATCTGCTGCACCGTCACGATCTCGTCCGCCCACAGCGGCAGCCGCAGTCGCGCCGCCGCCAAGCCGGTCAACAGCAGGATCAGCGCGGTCATGACGACCAAAAAGCGTGCGGATGGACGTTGGTTGGATATGCCTGCCATAAATTCTGTCATATACTAGTTGACGTGAATGAGGATTGTATTGTATCTGATATGCCAGAACTTCCTGAAGTCGAAACCGTCGTGCGCGGCTTGCGCACACCGCTGATCGGGCGCACCGCGCGCGACATTTGGCACGATTGGGCGCGCACGATTCGCCCCACGCCCATCGCGCCCGATCCGGCGCACTTCGCCGCGCGCATCGCCGGACAAACGTTCCGCGCCATCGAGCGCCGCGCCAAGTACATCCTGTGCCACTTGGACGATGATATCTTGGTGGTGCATCTGAAAATGACCGGACGCTTATACGTCACGCCGGACGACGCGATCCATGACGCGGATCGCTGGGTGCATTTTCGCGTGCAGCTCGACGGCGGCGTCCAACTGCGCTTCTCGGACGCGCGCAAGTTCGGCTTCGTCGCGCTCACCGACGATTTCAGCCGCCTCGCGCCCGCGTTAGGTCCCGAACCACTGGCGGATACGTATAACATCGAGGCACTGCGCGCAGGCTTGCACGGACACCGCAAGGCGATCAAGGCGCTGCTGCTCGATCAAGCGTTCGTCGCCGGAGTCGGCAACATCTACGCTGACGAGTCGCTGCACGATGCGAAGATTCACCCGCTGCGCGCCTCGGACAGCCTCAACGATGATGAAATCGCGCATTTGCACGCCGCCATCCGGCGCGCGCTGACCGATGGCATCGAGCGTGAGGGCGCGAGCGTGAATTGGTATCGCAAGCCCGACGGCACGAGCGGCAAGGCACAGCAGTACTTCCACGTCTACGACCGCGCGGGCGAACCGTGTCTCACTTGTGGGACGCCCATCGAGAAAATCCGCGTCGCACAGCGCGGGACGCATTATTGTCCCGTCTGTCAGCCCACACCCACGCTATTGAAAGGATGATCGGATGGACAGCGGCTTCAACGATTTCTTTGGACAACTCCCATCGATTTTTATCCTCATCTTTTGCGGATCGGGCGCTGCTCTGCTCGGTGTTGTTGTCTATCTGATCGTCAATCGGCGTCTCAAAGCGGGGGCGAACCCAAATGCCAGCGCGACGGGACAACGCTTCGCCGCTGAAGCATCCCCCTATGCCAACGCGCCCGCCGCTCAGATGGACATGGGCGACTTCCCCGATCTGGATGATTTGCTCACGTCCACGCCGATCCACAAGCCGCACAGCGGCACATTCACGGTGGCGCTTTCTGACGGCGGCGCTGTGGAAGTCGCGGAGGTGCTGTCCGTGCTGCGCGATGTCGCGGACGGCGGTCTGATCATCCAGATTGGCGACAAAGCGTATCGCCATCCCGCGACGCGCGCAGATGCCGAGTTCACGCGCCGTTATACCAACGCGCTCCGCGATTTGAACGCCGGAAACCCAGCGACTCCCGCCGCGCCGCCCATGATCACGCCAACCAGCGCGCCGCCGCCCGCCTACGCGCCGCCCATGATCACGCCAACCAGCGCGCCGCCGATTGCAGCACAGACACCCGCCTATGCCGATGATTTACCAGAAATCGACCTCGATTTCCCCGAACCAGAGTTGTTCGATCTGCCGCCGCCCGCGCCGCTGCCCCTGCCCATCGCGCGCGCGCCAGCGACGGAGATGCTGCCCGCTGTCCCCGGCGATCTGCCCAAATTTCGGATGCCGGACAAGCCAGAGCCGCCCAAACGAGGACGCCGCACCGCGCCGGATCGCACACCCATCCCGGAAATTAACATTGCTGCCGCGATTGAGACCTATTTACAACATAAAATGGTCAATTCGCCCTTCGCGCGGCGCAGTATCCACATTCGAGCCGCGCCGCATGGTGGCGTCGTGATCGAAGTCGATGGCAGCTTTTACGATGCAGTGGGCGATGTGACCGACGACGCCACGCGCACCTTCATCGCGTCCGCAATCGAGGAATGGCAGAGCCGCCAGTGAACAACCTCACCCCCTAGCCCCCTCTGCAAGAGGGGGAACGCTCGACTGAGACTCCCCCTCTCCGGTACGGCTGAGGGGGTTGGGGGGTGAGGTCAATGCGGGAGAAACTCAAACCTGTCCTCTCCTCAACTACGAAGCGGAGAGGGGGTTGGGGGGTGAGGTCAATGCGGGAGAAACTCAAACCTGTCCTCTCCTCAGCTACGAAGCGGAGAGGTTCGTTCTGCGTTAGACTCTTTTTCGGTTCGCCGTCAAACGATTTCAACGTCAACGGGTACAACGCGCGGCTTGCCGTCCGCGTCGAGCGTGAAGCGCCCGACCGGATGATACGGCTCATGCGTGAAGAATAAGAGCGCGCCCGTTTCGAGCGCCCACTTTTGCCAAACGCGCTTGGTTTCCAGCGTAATGAGGGGTTCGACATCATAGGCGGTCATCCAGCCGAGCCGCTCGAAATGGATGGCGTAGCTGGCAAGATCACAGATGAACGCCGCCTGTTGTCCGCCTGACTCAAAGCGCACGCTCATATGTCCCGGTGTGTGTCCCGGCGTGACGATGCCGACGATACCCGGCGCGAGTTCGGTATCGCCATCGAGCAAGCGCATCTGTCCACCTTCGACCAACGGCTGAAAATTTGCGGCGATATACGTAGCGCGCGTGCGCTCGTTGGGACGCAGTGCGTCCTCGTATTCGCGGCGCTGCACAACGTATTCGGCGTTCGGGAACACCGGGACGATTTGTCCATCGGGGGTCTGCATCGTGTTACCCCCGCTGTGGTCGTTATGCAAATGCGTATCGATCACCAGGTCGATCTCGTCGGGGCGAACGCCGATCCGCGCCAGCGCATCTAGCAAGCGCCCGCGATCTGGCGTCAGATGCAAGAAGCCGCGCTGTTTTTCGGTCAGTTTGTCGCCATAGCCCGTATCGACGATGATTTTGCGCCCGTTCGCCTCGACGTACAAACAATGATGGTGCATGGGCATGAAGTTGTTGGCATCGACGGGGTAGCGATCTTTGAACAACGCGCGCGGCACTAAACCAAACACGCCGCCCGCATCATTCAATATCTGGCTGTCATTGATCAAATGGATGCGAAAATCCCCGATCTGGATCATGCCAGCGCCATCCACTCGCGGAACTGCGTCACCAACTTAGCCCGCGCCTCTGGCTTAAGGAACGCCGCGCCTGCCGCCGTGATCTGCTGACGTTTGATGTCATCCAGCGTCAGCGTGGTGAAATTCAGGACATTGATTAGTTCGTCCGACAGCGTGATGTTACTGATCAGCGGATCGTCGGTATTGATGGTCGTGAGCAGCCGCCGCTTCACCAATTCGGGCAGCGGATGCACATTGTAATCGTCTACGACCCCGCTGTGATAATTGCTTGTCGGGCAGACTTCCAACACCGTCCCCAAATCCGCGAGGATTTCGCACAAATCTTCATCCTCAACCGCGCGGATACCGTGTCCAATGCGCTCGGCATACAGATCGCAGACCGCCTCGCGCACGCTGTCCGCGCCCGCCCATTCACCCGCATGAACGGTCACGCCCAAGCCGGCTTCGCGCGCGCGCTCGAACAGCGGACGGAACGGGGCGGCTTTAAAATCGCGCTCTTGCCCCGCCAAATCGATGCCCACGACGCCATCATTGACGTGCGCAATGGCAGCTTGCAGCACACTGTCGCCAATCTCTGGGCTTTCGTGGCGATTCATCGACAAAATCAAGCCGACTTGGATACCATGTTCCGCCGCCGCGCCGTTCACCGCCTCGCACACCCAACCGACCACATCAGTGAACGAACACTTGATCAAATTATTGAGGGCTTGCGGTGTAAAGCGCAGTTCCATGTATTTTACGTTATCATGCGCGGCGTCCGCGACAACTTCGGCGGTCACACGCTTGATGATGTGTTCGGAGCGATAAAACATCCGCAAGACGGAGAATTTATTGAGGAAATGCTTCATCGACCGCGCTTCACCCGGCATAATTTGGACGAACGGGCGCAGTCCTTCGACATCGAAGCGCGGCATGGTGATATGGTGTTCGAGCGCAATCGAAAGCAGCGTCTCTAAACGCAGCGACCCTTCGAGATGGCGATGCAGTTCGACCTTGGGCATCGCGCGCACGGCGGCTGCCAATTCCTGATCGATCAAATGGGCTGCGCCTTTCGATAACACGGTGGGCGTGATTGACAACGGCGATATCCTATCGAGATGGTTCATTTTCATTCTACTCTGATCAGGTGCGCTCTGCCAGAAGCCAACTCCAATAGCGCCACGCGCCCGCCAAGCCCAACGTCACGGCGGCAGCGGGCAGCCCATGAATCAACAACACCCACAACAGATCATCACCCATCCGTTCGGGCGTGACGAGGGCGAAGATGAAATTGAGCGCACGTGCTAAGGCGCTCAAACCCATCGACCCCGCGCCAACAAAGAAACCCGCATAGCGCGGGGGCGCGTGCGATGCCTCGCCCATCCGACGGCTCAGTGCGCCCAAAATGAACAGCAGCCCTGCCAGCGCAAGCGGTTCCAGCAGTCCGAGCGCATCAAAGATGATCATACGCCGCCCCCCAACGGGGGTTCGCCGCGTCGCCCATGCGTCATTTGCCGATACAAGCGCAGACTCAAGATGAACAAGATCGCCGCGCTCAGCCCTGCCGCAATCTCGCCTATCGGATCGCCCACAATGCGATCAATGCTGTTATAGCGCAAGACCGACGCGCCGAACAGCACTATCGGCACGAAGAACCAGCGAAAATGCGTCTTTTCGCCCGAAAACTGCTGATAAAAGCGCGCGATCAGGAGTGCGATCAGCAGCAGCGCCGCCAAGGCAAACCATGTATAGAGCGAGAGGAGTTGGGCGAGCGCGAGTGGCGTCATGCAAGTCAGCGAACTCAGCAGTGGACGAACCGGGGCGGACAACGCCCGCCCCCGAATAAACTTAACGCAGTCCTTCGATCACCTGTTGAATGGCGATCAAGCGAAAATCGCGGTTGTCGCACGCGACCACGAAATCATCAACGAGGCGGCGCATCTCGGCATCATCGACCAAACTGTAGACCGAATTGGCACCCCCGCCTTTAACGCGCAAGACCCCGCTTGCCGCCAGTTCTTGCAGCGAACCCGCAATCTCTTCGCCCTCACGCCCGATCCCGCGCGCAATGCTCTCAGCAGCGTCGGCGGCATAGGGGTTATCATGGAAGAAACGTGCGATATCCCATTTGACGAACGTGTTGAGCGTCTGATGCAGAAACCGCAGCAAGCGCGCGTCGGAATCGGACTCGGTGTTAATCGCCGTCGTACTCGTGCCCTTGACCATCATCCCCCCTTGGTCAGGCAGTGCCACCCTGATCCGATTTCAAGTGACAATGTTTGTACTTCTTACCGCTACCACACCAGCATGGATCATTACGCCCAATGCTGACCACTTTGCGTGTCGGTTCGACTTTCGCAGCGGCTTGCCCACCGACGCTGGCTTGGGTACGGGCGGGTGCCGCTGCGGGCGCGGCAGCCATCGCTGTAGCGGCAACGGCGGGACGCACGGCTTGCATTTGCGGCGCTTGTGACAACTGCTGCAACGTCGGGACGGCAGCGCGGCGGATCGTTGTCTGCGGCGCGCTCACCTGCACACGGAAGATATTGCGCGAGGCAGTCGTCTTGATTTCGGTTTGCAAAGCTTCCCACATGCCGAATGCTTCGCGCTTGTACTCGACCAGCGGATCGCGCTGGGCAATCGCCACCAAGCCGATGCCCTCACGCAGCACATCAAGCTCGGTCAAATGCCGCCGCCAATGCGAGTCCATCGCGTTGAGCATAATGATGCGTTCGGCGCGGTGCATGATCGTCGGCGTTAAATCGACGGTTTTGCGCTCATATGCCTCGTTCAGCCCGTCAATCAGCATTTCTTCGAGATCATCAAGCGGCTTGTCCGCCATCGTCTCTGGCGTAATCGACTCTGGCACTGGGAACAACGCCAACAGCGCGCGATACAGTCCGTCCAAATCCCAGGTATCGGGCGCGCTCTCGTCTTCACAGAATTGATCGATCAGACTTCCCATCTCGGCTTCGAGTGGGGTGAGGTATTCTTCGCGCATCCCCTCGCGTGCCAGCACGTCGCGGCGCTGGCGGTAGATCACCTCGCGCTGTTTGTTGACGACATCATCGTATTCCAAAACGCGCTTGCGAATATCGAAGTTGTAGCCCTCGACGCGAACTTGCGCCTGCCCAATTGCCCCCGATACCCATGGATGTTCGATGGGTTCATCTTCTGGCAGTTTCGCCCAGTTCATCACGTTCTTCACGCGGTCGCCGCCGAAACGCTTCATCAGCTCGTCTTCTAAGCTGAGATAAAAGCGCGATTCGCCGGGATCGCCCTGACGACCAGAACGTCCGCGAAGCTGATTATCAATGCGCCGCGCCTCGTGGCGCTCCGTGCCGAGTACGAACAAGCCGCCGAGTTCGACCACGGTTTTGCGGTCACGCTCCGCTTGAGCGCCCGCCTGTTCGAGTGCCAGCTCCCATTGATCCGGCTGCAACTGCGTCATATCGACGCCCTCGCGCCGCAGTTGTTCGCGCGCCATGCCTTCGGGGTTGCCGCCGAGCAAAATATCGACGCCGCGCCCCGCCATGTTGGTGGCAATGGTGACGGTGTTGAGCCGTCCGGCTTGCGTGATGATTTCGGCTTCGCGCTCGTGCTGTTTGGCGTTCAGCACTTGATGATCGATGCCCGCCTTTTTGAGCGCCTTGCTCAGTCGCTCGGACGTTTCAATCGCCACCGTGCCGACGAGGACAGGCTGCTGGGTCTCTTGGCGCGCCTTGATTTCGTCGACAATCGCCTTGAACTTTGCTTCTTCAGTCGGGTAGACCAAATCTTCGTAGTCAGCGCGCACCATCGGGCGATGCGTCGGGATCGACATGACTTCGAGGTCGTAGATTTTCTCGAATTCTTCGGCTTCGGTCGATGCCGTCCCGGTCATGCCGCCCAGTTTGTTGTACATGCGGAAGAAGTTTTGGAACGTAATCGTCGCCATCGTCAGATTCTCGCGGCGAATCTTCACGCCCTCTTTCGCTTCAATCGCTTGGTGCAAGCCTTCGCTGAAACGCCGCCCATACATCAGGCGTCCGGTGAACTCATCGACGATGATCACCTGATCATCTTGGAGGATATATTCCTTGTCCAAGTGATACAGCGCCCATGCGCGCAGCGAATTGTCCAAATAGGGGATCAGCTCCGAGTTTTCGGGGCTGTAGATTTCTTCCAAGCCCATCGCGCGCTCGACTTTATCCGTCCCGCGCTCGGTCAGATAGACAACGCGATCCTTCTCATCGATGACGTAATCGCCGTCCGGCTCTTTATCCTCGGTGCTTTGCGCGCTGCTCGGCTTGAGCGTCTTGACGATTTGCGCGAATTTGGCGTACAACGACGATGGCTCGTCGGCTTGCCCGCTGATGATCAGGGGCGTGCGCGCCTCATCGATCAGGATGTTGTCTACCTCGTCCACGATAGCGAAGTTCAGTTCGCGCTGAACGAGCTGCGACGTATCGATCACCATGTTGTCGCGCAGGTAATCGAAGCCAAACTCGTTGTTCGTGCCATAGGTGATATCGGCGGCATACGCTTCGCGGCGCGAACAAGGACGCAAGTTCTGAACGCGCGCGTCATTGGAGGGGAAACTGGGATCGAACAGATACGAGCCGGAATTGGGATCGCCCGCCGTGTTTTGGATCACACCGGCAGACAAGCCCAGAAAATGATAGATGGGACCCATTACCTGCACGCCGACCTTGCTCAGATAGTCGTTGGGCGTGACCAAATGCACGCCGCGTCCGGTGAGCGCGTTCAGATACAGCGGCAATGTGGCGACCAGCGTCTTGCCCTCGCCCGTCTTTGCCTCGGCGATTTTGCCCTCGTGCAGCACCACCCCGCCGATCATTTGCTCGTCGAAATGACGAAGTTTGGTCGAGCGGCGCGATGCCTCACGCACGACTGCGAATGCCTCTGGCAGCAAGTCGTCCAACGACTCGCCCGCGCTCAGGCGGCGCTTGAATTCGTCGGTTTTGGCGCGCAAGGCGTCATCGGAGAGCGGTTGCAATGAGGGTTCAAAGGCGTTGATCTCGATGACGACATCCCGATACCGCTTTAGGAGGCGCTCTTTGGGGTCGCCCGTAAACTTTCTAACCAGATTCGTGAACATCGTTCCTCAGCTTATCTAGCCGCTGACGTGAGACACGGTTATATCATTTGATAAGCCGCAATTATAGCACATTGGCATCAACGTCTCGTTAGAAGCGCGGTAGAAGCCAGTTAAAGGGCAGCTAGGCTGTTTGCCGCTGACGGATCGCCGCTGCTGCTGAAGCGGCGGCGGTGCGTAAGTTTTCGTCGGGATGCGCCGCCAGTGTCGTCAAGGCGGGCAGCGCGTCTGCCGTCCCACAGCCGCTCAACGCTAACCGCATCGACCGTCGCGCGTCGATAGATGTTTCATGGGCTTGGGCAATGAGCAGACCCGCACTGGCGCGCGAGTCTTTCAACGCGGACAAGATTTCCGCCGCCCAATAGCGTTCGTCATCATTGCGGCTCGTGAGCATCGAAATGGCGGCATTGACCGCGCGGGTTTTGCCGACGCGCATAAATCCATACGACGTTAACGCCGCTTTCAGCGCATCGAGTGCGCGCGGATCGCCCGACTTGCCCAACGACTCGGCGGCGGCGGTGCGCACAGCGACATCGTTGTGTTTCAGTTGGGCGATCCGTTCGTTGATGGTCTCTGCCATACGGTTGCTGTCCACGATACAATTGCGTTCATTATATGC
>Ga0163154_10000637_pt1 | contig 54171 bp, 48 predicted proteins | sample OliLakLV19MP9P1_FD_148649 | JGI IMG/M metagenome (GOLD analysis project Ga0163154, IMG submission 148649) | Freshwater microbial mat bacterial communities from Lake Vanda, McMurdo Dry Valleys, Antarctica - Oligotrophic Lake LV.19.MP9.P1 | ecosystem: Environmental > Aquatic > Freshwater > Lake >...
TGTAAGTGTGTGTTTTAGTAGTGGGCTTTGATGCGCAACTTGCCTACGTAGGCAGGTAAGGCTTTTTACATCTCCTCACTTTCTATCTTATCCATTTCGAGCAGGGCAGTCGCCAATTTTTTCAAATCGGCAAGGTTGATTACATTTTCCTCTTTTTGGCGAAAAAGGGTGGCTTCGTTGGTTCTCTCTAATTCTACAGAAGCTTCTTTGGCTATATCTTTCGCCTCGCCTGCTATTTTGAGCGTATAAGTATCTTCACAAAGTTGGAGTTTCAGAAAATCTACGACTGCATGGCGTATAAATTCGTACTTGTCCATCGTAAACATCATCAAAAACTTTTGGGCATTATGAGCATAACGCACTTGTGGGTTTTTGAGGCAATAATCTTTGTAAATCTCTTTGATTTTTTGCGTATTGCCTATGCCGAGCAGTTGATTGCGCATAGCATGAAAAAGTTTTATCAAATCTTCGTAAGGTTCTCGCGAGCCATACGCATAAAAACTACGGATAAACATTTCTTCATGCATACCTTGCACGTGTTTGCAGTTATCCAAATACTTGAAAAACACCAACATTTGGTGTATTAACGCGATTTCTTTGGTAGTCAAAAGCGACTTGCCTAAAGTGCGGATATGCTCTTCCATATTCTCGAAGGCTTCAAGATAATCGAGTTTGAACTGCATAGCTTTTGTACCCGTATATCCCATTACAAGCAATGTAAAGGCGTTTTTATTCAGAAGGTACATGGGCATTTCTTTATTTTGTGAGTTTACATACAAGGACGGCTCAAATTTGAGCCGTCCTTTTTGTTCGATGGCATCAATTTCTTGTATGACACCTTGAATATCACGAAGAACATTTTTATGTTCTTTACCAAACGTTTCCGCTACTTTGAGTGAGGTTGTGAGGGCTTGCTTGCCTTCGAGTGTTACGAGATTTTCCATGTGTGAAAAGGGTTGGGGTTTAGTTTTTTACTATGTAAGTGTGTGTTTTAGTAGTGGGCTTTGATGCGCAACTTGCCTACGTAGGCAGGTAAGGCTTTTTACATCTCCTCACTTTCTATCTTATCCATTTCGAGCAGGGCAGTCGCCAATTTTTTCAAATCGGCAAGGTTGATTACATTTTCCTCTTTTTGGCGAAAAAGGGTGGCTTCGTTGGTTCTCTCTAATTCTACAGAAGCTTCTTTGGCTATATCTTTCGCCTCGCCTGCTATTTTGAGCGTATAAGTATCTTCACAAAGTTGGAGTTTCAGAAAATCTACGACTGCATGGCGTATAAATTCGTACTTGTCCATCGTAAACATCATCAAAAACTTTTGGGCATTATGAGCATAACGCACTTGTGGGTTTTTGAGGCAATAATCTTTGTAAATCTCTTTGATTTTTTGCGTATTGCCTATGCCGAGCAGTTGATTGCGCATAGCATGAAAAAGTTTTATCAAATCTTCGTAAGGTTCTCGCGAGCCATACGCATAAAAACTACGGATAAACATTTCTTCATGCATACCTTGCACGTGTTTGCAGTTATCCAAATACTTGAAAAACACCAACATTTGGTGTATTAACGCGATTTCTTTGGTAGTCAAAAGCGACTTGCCTAAAGTGCGGATATGATCCTCCATGTGATTGAAGGCTTTGATGTAGTCAGTTTGAAATTTCAGGGCATTTTTACCTGTATAACGCATAGCCAAAAGTGTAAAACCATCACGATTCATTAAAAATATGCGCTGTTTACGTCCATACATATCATCTTGGGACATCTCCTCAAAATTGAGGGCATCTTTAGGACTTACATCTGCGAGGTCTTCTAACAGTCTTTCGATGTCTCGAAGTACATTGTCATGACGTTTTTCAAATTTTTCCGCTACTTTGAGCGAGGTTGTGAGGGCTTGCTTGCCTTCGAGTGTTACGAGATTTTCCATGTGTGAAAAGGGTTGGGGTTTAGTTTTTTACTTTATAAGGGCGTGTTTTAGTAGCTCATGCAGACGCTCTATCTCTTTTTGTTGAGCTTCGATAGTTTGCGCTCTATTTCAAAAGTTTCGTTGTTGTAAATTACACCATTCTGTCCTGTAGAATGATTTACAGAGCCTACCAATAAAGCCGTTTTTTCATCAAAGCCCAATAATTCATTAGGTTTCAATTCTAATATATGCGCGATTTGGTGCAGTCGTTTGACTGTTATTTCGGTTTCATCGCGCTCTATATTGATAACCTGTTTGGCTCAAGCCCAATTTTTCTGCCGTGTGTTCTTGTGTGAGATTACGCAATTCTCGCACTTTTTTGATTTTACTTCCTATTCCTTGCATATTAAACTATCCTTTTTAATATCATATTGGATTGTCAAAATTAGGAAATTAAATTTAAAACACCAAACTTTGCACCATAAGGTAGTGCTATATTTGTAATGCTGTACAAACAGGCTTTAGCCTGTGATTGGGTTTTACAATAGGCTAAAGCCCATTGTTACGTAGAATAGTAGCATTACAAATGTAACACTACCGTCAGGCGATGTAGGCAAGGTAAATATCTCGGGGGCTACTTACGCGCTTGTAAAGCATGATTTTCACTGCACCTATCGTGGAGAAATAGAAGCCAAAAATAAAGGCGAGGTGGCTATGTATTTCGTGGAGTGGATTGTCAAATAGTTATCCAACAACTTTGTTTGGTGCTCCGACAATTTTGGCATTTTTTCTGTTGCGAAGTGAGGGTTTTGTTACAAAGCAAACAAAAAAATGACTTAATGGGCTTTCATTTCAGGCACATTTAGTCTATATTTGTGCAACTTGGAGGCGTATTTGTTAAATAAACAAGTAATGGTTATCTTTGCTGAAAGACAGCAAAAACATGGCAAGATTTGTGTTTTTGCATAGTTGTTTACTTTTATTTGTTGAGTACATTATGGCACGCACCACTTTTTTAAAACGCCTTTCCTATTTAGAGTCTATCCGCAGTCGTATGTTGGTAGCGGGTATAACGTTGTTGATATTGTTTTTATTGGCGTTGTGGGCATTTCGCCAAACCTCTCTCATAAACAGCGGTAAACTAAAAGATGCAGTGTGGGTGTATTACCCCTTACAGAGCCATACACATAAAGTCACCTCGGCTATTGGGCAATATAGACAATACATACAAGAAATAGCCCTTACTGCCGACACTACAGAGCGCAAAACGAAATGGGTCTATATAGAAAAAATTTGGAAACAAAGCATACAATCTTACCGTGATACATTGGCTACTTATCTGCCACACATCGCGTATTCACCCTTACAAGACCATTATAAAACACTGATATTCAAACTAAAAAACCACAGAAAACTACTTTCGAAGCTTGAAAGCCAGATAATGGAAGGCAATTATGAGGTTTACTTGCCTGCCCAACCGATAGGAGGGCGCAACTTATATGCACATAAGTTGTTATTGTCCAGCATAGCCGTATCTGTGTCGCCCCAAATGATGGATATACTTGAGATAGCGCAAAACTGCGAAAGCAAAATCTATACGTGGCAAGTTACGCAATATTATGATTCACAAAACACGAACTTTTTTACATCATGGGTGTTTTGGCTCTTATGGTTTCTGGGTAGTTTGGGCTGTGTGTGGTGGATGTGGCAAATTCGTGAAATGCACTACGAAGACATGGAGTTGTTGAGCAATTTTCCGAATGTCATTCAAAAAGGCGATATTCCTTCCATGATTGAGCCGCAGCTGGCTGAACACAAGCCCCTTGCACACAAGCTGAATACACTTATCCGCCCTTTAACTGAATTGCGGTCATTTGCACAACAAATTAACAAAGAAACTACTCAAACCATTGATTTACAACTGTTTGGTAAACGAGGCGAGTTGGGGCAAGCACTTACACAAATGCATCAGGGATTGGTAGAAAAGGCGCGGGAAAATAATATTCGCAATATCATCAATACAGGATTGGCTAATTTTGCCGATATTTTTGCCAAATATGCAGGCAATAGCGCACTCCTTGCTGATACGTTTATTGCCCAACTCGTGAACTATCTAAAAGCAAATCAAGCCGGGTTATTTTTATTGGAAAACCAAGATGGAAAAGCATATCTTGAGCTAAAAGCCGCTTTTGCATATAGCCAAAAACGTTATGCCGAACGCATCATAGAGCCAGGGCAAAGCCTGATAGGGCAGGTTTGGAAAGAAGGAGAAACGACCTACATGCGTAATGTTCCCCAAAATTATGTGCATATCACTTCAGGCTTAGGCGAGGCAACGCCAAGCGATTTGCTTATCGTACCGCTGAAGGTAGGCGAGAGCGTTTTGGGTGTGGTAGAAATAGCTTCTTTCCATGAGATAACGCCTTATCAACGTGAATTTGTAGAAAAAGTAGCGCAAAACCTTGCGCAAGTGATAGCCAATGGACAACAAGCCGAACAAACAAAATACCTGCTACAAGAATCGCAAGCCCTCGCCTACAATTTGCAAATACAAGAGGAAGCCTTGCAAGAAAAAATGCAAGCACTCCAACTAGCGCAAAATACCATGCAAACAACACAACGCGAACTGGTAGAAAAAGAAAATAACTTAAAAGCACTCATCAACAATACATCGCATGCTATAGTCGCATTTGACCGCATGTACCGCATTACGGTTATCAATAAGTCAATGCGCCAAATGTATCTTGAGCAGGGCATTTTGTTGGATTTGGATAAAAATTTATTGGAGGAAATGCCTTCAAATGAGTTTACCAAACGCCACAAGGACTTTTTTCGCGTCTTATCAGGCGAAAAATTCGTGACGCTTGAGCGCATCGACAAGGCAACGCATACTTTATATTATGAGTTGCACTATAACCCTATTTTTAATGAAACAAAACAAGTGTTGGGAGCATCTATTTTTATAGAAAACATCACGCAACAAAAAATGTCAGAGTTTTATCTGAAAGAAACAGAGGCTAACCTAAATTCACTCATCAATGATACAGAAGACGCTATCATGGCTCTAGATAAAAACTGTAAAATATTGATTTTCAATAAAGTATATGCCAAACAATTTATTGAAAATGGCTATCAACTACAACGCGGCAAATCTATTTTTGATTGTTTATCTTCAGAAAAACAAGTGATCTGGCGCGAATATTACGACCGCGCACTCGCAGGAGAACGGTTTATGAAAGTGTTAGACATTGGTACTTTCCCAGAAAAAATCTACCATGAACATTGGTTCAACCCCATTCGAGAGGGTAATGAAGTAACAGGTTTGTCTATCTTTAAACGCGACATCACCCAAACACGAAAAGCAGAAATGCAGAATAAACAAACCTTGCTGGAGTCATTGGAAGAAACCCAAAAACTAAAAGAACACGCGAATACATTGGAAAAACAATTAGCCCTTTGCCAAAGAAAATTAGAAGATTTGCAATCCAACCCCTCTTAATTTTATGGTGAGCAGGCAAGGCATTAAGATATAAAAATTGAAAATTCTACTGAAAAATAGTAAATATTATTTTTTTTGGCTAAGTTTGTGCAATGAAAAAGCCTAAGAAAATTACAGTCAAATTTTTTCTTAATAAATTTTTGCAACCCATTGCCCTCGAAAGCGGTAAAATGGGCTATCCTTTGTATGCCCAAATTACTTATGAACGCAAAAACACCCAAATAAAATGTAGCTACGGCGGTTATTACGACTCGTATGAGCATGTGAAAGTCGAGCAATACAAACTCCTTGCCTTCGAAGATAAACTGTTGCGCAATGCTGTGGGCTATGAAGTCCAAAAATATGACGCGGAGTTCCAACTGCGGGGTTTGGGTAAAAAATACGACACTTACTCCCAAGGTATTCACCGCATTTTTGACAATTATATGAAGATGCGCCTCCGTGACGTGTTGCAAAAAAATGCAGAACCGAGCCAGTTTTTTGATGTATTGCAGACCGACCGCCCGTTTATTAATTTCTTCCTGCTGTATGAAGCCAGCCAACGCTTGTTTGATAATTTAGATAGTATCATCAACCCATTGGTTATGAGCGAAATAACTATCTATAAAGCCTATCACAGCTTTTATGAGCAAGAACTTGCTGCTAACTCTTTTAACTTTCCTACTGTTATAGATTGGCTTGATGGTGGACATGTGAAAGCGGCAACAGAAAAATTTAACAAATTTTATGCAGGTGATAAAGACAATATAGAAAAAGCACTTCTTTTATTACATAAAATCATTGATACAAAAATGGCAATGGATATGTAGGGTGCATTTCAAAATCTTTTCTTAAGACCTCACCCTTGCCCTCTCCAATTTGGAGAGGGATATATGCAACAATTTTGAAACGCAACCGATAGGTAAAACGCAAGTAAACATTTATAATATTATGAACTTTAAAGAATTTAAACTTAGCACCAAACTAATCCTTAGTTTTAGCTTAGTAGTTTCTATCTTATTGATAGTCAATATTTATGCTAATCTCAGGTTATTGTATTTGCAAAAAAGCAATAATGAAATTGTAGATACACACCTGCCAGGGCTTATCGCTTTGGCAGAAACAAAACTGTTGCTCTCTGATTTTAGAGCCGCTCAATTAGACCATGCGACCATTTCTGATACACTCGGCATGAAGTTTGAAGAAAAAATGATGATGGATTTTGTGCATGATATACATGATAGGCAACAAAAATACAAAGTTTTCTTAGAGCAAGAACATTCGAATAAAACGAATACACTCAAAAAATTATATGCCAATTATGAGGAAAGCTGGGAAGATTATTTGGTGAAGCACCAGAAATTTTTAGTACTGTCAAGAAATAACAAAAATATAGAAGCATTGAAGTTTTTAGAAAACGAGGCAAAATTTATATTTGATTATACAGCTGATAGGCTTAAAAAAACCTTAGACGCTAATAAAAAAATATTTACCCAACAAGTAAATGGCGTGTCGGAAGTTTATAAACACAATGTTATTGTCAATCTATTGCTTTTGCTTATTCCGCTTTTTATTACTATATTTATTATCAGGTACCTAGTAAAAATTATCTTAAAACCTATCCGCGAATTAGAAAACGCAGTAAGAAATGTTTCACAAGGAAACCTTGATGTTGAAATCAAAATAAGCGACACGGATGACGAAATAGGTCGTTTGACACAAGACTTTAAAACTATGACAGAGAATATCAAACTTGTCAAAAAAAATTTAGACACCCGCGAATGGGTGCGGAATGGACGTACTGAATTAAACCAAATCATCAATGAAAGCATAGATGCACAAATCAACATAATAGATTTCTCACAAGAAATTATTAGTTTCATGGCGCATTATACAGGTGCGAAATTGGGAGCAATTTATTTGATAGAAGCAGACGAAACAACATTGGAATTAACAGCAGGTTTTGCACTGCTGAATCCTGTTAAAACTATCCAAATAGGTGAGGGACTTTTAGGGCAATTTGTAAAAGAAATCATACAAAGAACCGAACAAAAAAAACAAATCCATTTTATCAATAATATGCCTGAAGGTTTTTTAAAAATCACCTCTGCAACAGGCGAAGCATTTGCGCAAAACCTAATATTTGTTCCTTTCGAATTTGAAAACGAATTGATTGGCGTTGTGGAGCTTGCAGGCTGGGCAAACGATGATACAATAGCCGGCAAAACAGAACTCGTAACCCTCCTCGCCTCCAATATCGGTATAGGTTTTCATAGCCAATTAAACGCACTCAAGATACGAAAACTCTTGCACGCCACCCAAATACAAGCCCAACAATTGGAAGAACAAGCTACTGTTTTGGAAGAAAAAAACCAAGACATTTCTCAACAAAATGAAGAAATACAAGCGCAACGAGATGCACTCGATGCAGAACGCAAAAAGGCAGACGAGCTGTTACTCAACATCTTGCCTGTAGAAATAGCCCAACAACTCAAAGAAAAAGGATACGCAAAACCTCAATATTATAAACGCGCCACAGTATTGTTTACTGACTTCAAAGGCTTCACACGCTTTGCTTCCTCGCTCTCTCCCGAAGAAATCATTTCAGAATTAGATTATTGCTTTTGTGCTTTTGATGAAATAACAGCAAAGTATGGCTTAGAAAAAATCAAAACTATAGGCGACAGTTATATGTGTGCAGGCGGCTTGCCTACCCCCAACGAAACGAACCCAACAGACACTGTATCAGCAGCTTTAGAAATCATCACTTTCATGGAAAAATGGCACGCCAAACGTTTGGCAGAAGGCAAAAGCGCATGGCAAATACGCATAGGCATTCACACAGGCGAACTCATTGCAGGTGTGGTAGGCAAGAGGAAATTTGCGTATGATATTTGGGGCGATGCCGTCAATGTAGCCTCGCGTATGGAAAGCAACAGCGAAGCAGACAAAATCAACATCTCTGCCACTACATACGAATTGGTAAAAGATAAATTTATTTGCACTTATCGCGGCAAACTCCCTGTAAAAAATGTAGGCGACGTGTCTATGTATTTTGTAGAAGGATTCAAAAAATAAACAATATACACCCATATACTTCCACATTTTATTAAAACAAAAAATGGCGAATACCAGTAACGACCCTTTGCATGGCATAACTTTGCAACACATTTTAGAACAATTATTGACGCATTATGATTGGGAAGAATTAAGCTACCACATCAATATAAATTGTTTTATAAATAACCCAAGTATAAAATCAAGTTTGACCTTTTTAAGAAAAACACCTTGGGCAAGAAAGAAAGTAGAAGACCTATATTTGAGCCTGCAACCTCCCAATATTTCAAATATTGATAACAACAATAGTGCTGCTTTTTAATTAATGTATATATGGAAAATGTCACGTGAGGACACGCGACACTTTTGATAAACAATCAACTTGTTTTACCTGCTCGTATGAATGTACTACAAATATATGGGGTTCTTACCACAAAAAAACTAAAGAGAAACCTATAAAATTTCTAAAATCTTATAGGGTTGCTTGCCTACTCGCCCAATAACATTTATTCACCTCCACTGTTTCAAATTACACTGAGATTGGCAACATGTGTAAAAAAATTTGCCTGCATATATACGTAGGCAAGTTTTTAAGCTGTGTTACTTTTTGACTTACGCTTGTTAGGGCATGTTGGGATGTTTTATTTCATTGATAATCAATTATTTCAATCCTTCCCACAATAGAATAACGAATCCTGTAACGATAACATTCGCTATGGCGAGGGGGAAAAGGCTTTTCCAGCCCAAGTTCATTAGTTGGTCATAGCGGAAGCGGGGCAATGTCCAGCGCACCCACATAAAGAAGAACACTCCAAACAATGCCTTGCCTAATAACAAGCCAAAGCCGATGAGCGTAGCCCAATTCTGCCCGATAGCACTTGCGATGCTGTTCATGAAAGGATAATTGTAACCTCCGAAATAAAGCGTAGAGATAACCAAACATGAAACAAACATGTTGATGTATTCGGAGAATAAGTAGAAGCCTAACTTCATACTGCTGTATTCGGTATGGTATCCGCCTATAAGTTCCGTTTCACATTCAGGCAAGTCAAAAGGAGTTCGGTTACATTCGGCAAAGGCGCAGGTAAGGAATATAATAAATCCGACAGGTTGCAAAAACACGTTCCAAACTTGTTCTTGCTGTTTTACGATTTCGTTGAGAGAGAGCGAGCCACTCATCATGATGATGGCTATGATAGACAAGCCCATCGCCAATTCATAGCTGATGTTTTGCGAAGCCGCACGCACAGCTCCCAAAAGCGAGAACTTATTGTTCGAAGCCCAACCGCCTATCATTACACCATACACACCCAACGCCACTACGGCAAAGACATACAAGATGCCAATGTTGGAATCTACAGCTTGGATAGTGAATTTCACATCATAAATCTCGAAGTTGCCCCCAAAAGGAATAACCGCGCTTGTCATACATGCGGCAAGCATAGCCAAACAAGGTCCTGCTATGAAAAGCCATTTGTTGGCATTCGCAGGCATGAACTCCTCTTTGAAAAACATCTTGCCCGCATCGGCTATCGGTTGCAACAAGCCTGCCCAGCCTGCCCGATTGGGTCCTATGCGGTCTTGCATATAGGCGGCTACTTTGCGCTCTGCCCATGTGGAGTAAGTCGCCACGCCTAACGTGATACCAAATACCACTAAAATAATAACGCCTTTGATGATTAATAATGTAAGCATATCTTGTTTGATAAATTCTTAAATGATGTATAAAAATTATTTCTTTCCTTAGGGGTTTGGGAGCTTGCCGAAAACAAGTGTGAGCGAAAATCCTATTCTCAAATGAGTAGCCATTCTGTAAGAATCCCTTGTTAGATTTTTGTATGGTGCTAAAGCGACAGGAGACGCTTACAGCATGACTAATTTTTCAAGAACCTCTATTTCTTTTGCAATGGCAAGAATTTGCTTGGGGTAAGTTTATTTTCCAAACCAGCTTCTTCTACGGAGAGTGTAGAATTTACACGTATGTCGTCTATTTGTTTGTATTGTTCGCTTGCCTGTTTGAATCCGAATTCAGGGATAACTTTCCTCAATGGGTGGTTTTGGGCTATTACAGAGCTGTGTTTGATGTCCATATTGCCTTCTATAACCCAGTCGGTTGTTTGCTTTTTGTCAAATCGGCAGGTATTACAAATAAACTCGGCTACTTCGCCATAAGCGTCTTTGCGTCCTGTAACGCGCAATACGTTTTCGGCTTGATACCAAAGCGTAACTTTGCCACAGCATTTGTCGCAGTCGCGGTGTGCATAAACAGGCTTCGTGAACCAGACCCGGCTTTTGAATCGGAAGGTTTTATCAGTCAATGCACCTACTGGGCAAACGTCTATTACATTGCCTGAGAAGTCATTTTCTATTACGTTTTCGATGTATGTGCTTATTTCTGAGGCATCGCCCCTGCCCATAATGCCGTGTACGCGCTTATCGGTTATTTGGTCGGCAGTATACACACATCGGTAGCAAAGGATACAGCGCGTCATGTGGAGTTGGACGTTTTTGCCAATGTCTATTTTCTCAAAAGTACGGCGTTCTTCTTCGTATCGCGTGGCCTCCTTGCCGTGTTGGTAGGCAAGGTCTTGGAGGTGGCACTCGCCTGCTTGGTCGCAAACGGGACAGTCCAAAGGGTGATTGATAAGTAGGAATTCTACCACGCCGTTGCGGGCTTCTTGTACTTCGGGGCTTATAGAATTTTCGACTACCATACCGTCCATAACACCTGTGAGGCACGAAGGGACGAGTTTGGGCATGGGGCGCGGGTCTTTTTCAGAGCCTTGCGTCACTTTTACGAGGCAAGTACGGCACTTGCCTCCGCTCCCTTTGAGTGATGTATAATAACACATAGCGGGCGGTACTACTTCGCCTCCGATAAGGCGCGCCGCTTGCAAGATAGTCGTGCCTGCTTCTACCTCTATTTGTATGTTGTCTATCGTTACTTTGAGTTTCGACATAAATATTGCCTAGTTTGAATGTACAAAGATATATTTTTTTTTGTTGAAAAAAGCATTTCTAAAAAAAAAGTGCCTGATTCATGTATATTTTTGGGCTTCTACAGTGTTTTAGTATATAGATAGACAAATGGCGTGAGATTTCTTTTTTTTGCTTAATTTTGCAAATTGAAATACAAAAAACGCCCCATTGCCCATTATGAAGCATTTATTAGGTATTCAAGAACTATCGGTAGGAGAAATAGAAATGCTCTTAAACACAGCCGCTAATTTTAAAGAGGTTATCAATCGCCCTATCAAAAAAGTACCCTCCTTGCGTGATGTTACTATAGCCAATGTTTTTTTTGAGAACTCCACCCGCACCCGCCTGTCATTCGAATTAGCCGAAAAACGCCTTTCAGCTGATACTGTAAACTTTGCCGCCTCAAATAGCTCTGTAAAAAAAGGGGAAACGCTTCTGGATACCATCGAGAACATATTGGCAATGAAAGTGGACATGATAGTCATTCGCCATGCGAGTGTAGGCGTGCCGCACTTCCTTGCCAAACGGGTAAAGGCTAACATTATCAATGCAGGCGATGGCACACACGAACACCCGACTCAAGCCCTGCTTGATGCGTATTCGGTGCGCGAGCGTTTGGGCGAAATAGCAGGCAAGCGCATTGTGATAGTAGGCGATATTCTACATTCACGCGTGGCATTATCCAATATATTTATATTTCAAAAATTAGGAGCAGAAGTAATGGTTTGTGGTCCGACTACGCTTATCCCCAAATACATAAATGCGTTGGGTGTAAAAGTTTCGCACAATGTACGCGAAGCATTGGCGTGGTGTGATGTCGCCAATGTTTTGCGCATACAGCTCGAGCGGCAACAAATCAAATACTTTCCTTCTTTAAGAGAATATGCCTTGTATTATGGTATCAACCGCGCTTTGTTGGATAGCTTGCCAAAGGAAATTGTAGTTATGCACCCTGGACCCATCAATCGCGGAGTAGAACTTGCGAGCGATGTAGCCGACAGTGAGCATGCTATTATTTTAGACCAAGTGGAGAATGGCGTGGCAGTTCGTATGGCAGTTTTGTATCATCTGGCCGAGTCTATTTAGCCCACTTCCCAACGGATAGTATCGTCTTGAGTGTATAAACGAATCGTTTTATAAACACCCGAATAGGCTTCAAAGCAGGCTTCTTCAAGGTATTCGACTACATAGCTTTTCAAACCTCGCGCGCCTGTTTCGCGGGCTATTGCTTTTTCTACAATCAATTTATATACTTCCTCTTCTACAGTGAGCCGGATACCGTCGAGGGCAAGTTCGTAGGTGTATTTGGCGAGTGTGCTGGTATCCAAAATGCGCCTCAAGTCTTCGGCATGCAAGGGCGAGAATGGGATAATCCTTGCGAAGCGTCCCATGAGTTCGGGCATGATGCCATAAGCTTCAAAATTTACTGCCTTTTCGACCTCTTCAGTAGAAAGCCCTACTGCTATGCCTGTAGGCAAGGTGCTTGTTTCTTTGCCAAAGCCTATGCGTTGCTCGCGGGATTTTAGCACTTGCCTAAAGCCCGAAAATGCGCCGCAAGCTACAAAGCTAATGTTTTCGGTGTTCATGGTTATTCTTTCGCCGTAGCTGGAGTGTGTGATGCTGGCAGGCAAGTCTATGTCGCTTGCTTCCAACATTTTTAATAATTCGCGTTGAACGCCCGCGCCTGTTACGTCTTTGGTAGTGCCTGCGCCTGAAAAGACTGCACTGTTTTGCCCTGACGCTATTTTATCAAACTCATCAATACAAACAATGCCCATAGAGGCGGCATCTATATCGCCTTCTGCGACATGAAGGAGGCGCGTGAGTATCGTATTCACGTCTTGCCCAACATAGCCCGTTTCTGAAAAATTGGTTATATCTACCACGATGGCAGGTATGCCAAGTATTTTTTGAAACAATAACTCTACTAAATAAGTCTTGCCACAACCTGTGGGACCAAGCAGTAAATAGTTTTCTTTGGCAGGAAGTTGCGCACGGGGCACATCATAAATGAGCCATTTGCGAATACGATTAACGTGGCGATATGCCATGAGGCACATGGCGCGTTTGGCGTGGTCTTGCCCTATATAGCCGTGTGCTGAAAGTGCCTCAAAAAGTGTTTGGGGCGTGTGTTCAAAAGTTGCCAAAACATGGTGTATCATATATTATGTAGCGTTGTTGGGGGTGCATTTCAAAACCCTTTCTTAAGACCACAACCTCGCCCTCTCCAATTTGGAGAGGCGTATGTGGAACGATTTTGAACTCACCCCTTGTTGGTTAGTCCAAAAATCGGTTCATGCCTTTTGCTAAATCATGGTAAGCGCGTTGCCAATACTCATCTGCTTTGCCTTCTTGCCTGCCCTCGCGCAACCACATATAGTAAGCGGTGCTTTGCACAATATCATCTGAAGGAATATTGGTAACGAATAAATCGCAAGTCTTACTTACAAAATCGTAGGGCAATCCATACCTATCACGCATGCGGAATGAAGTTGTATAGCGGTAGCAAGTCATACATATAGGGCAAACTTCTTGATTGTTTGTGCCTTCGCAGAGAGTTTCCATGTGGGTGATTGGGTGAATGGGTGAGTTGTTATATTATTTTTATTTTCAAGCGAGGTTATGAAGGGTTTGTATCAAATGTTGAAACATGTTTTTTAGCAATGCCTGCATTTCGAGGGCGCGTTGTGGGTGATAGGTAGTTTCTGTATCGTCGAGGTAGTGTATTTTGGCTCTTTCGAGTTGGAGTGCGTGGCGGTTTTCGTTTGGTTTTCCAAAAGAGCGGGTTATATAGCCGCCTTTGAACGGGTTATTGTGTTGTACGGCATACTTGCCTGCCTGCAGTTTTTCTAAAGCTGTTTGAATGATTGATTGGTGGGCAGACGTTTCATCATTTGTACCCAAAATCATATCGGGGAAAGGCTCTTTGCGAATACTCGGCACGAACTGACGAATGGAATGAGCATCATACAACAATACGTGTGGAAATTCCTGTTGCAAGCCGTCCAATAGTTCGGTTATTTTGGCGTGATAAGGTTCAAAATACAAGGTTAATCGCCTTTGAATTTCGGCTTCATTGGGTTCTTGCGCTGGTTTGTAGAGTGGATTTCCCAAAAAGTCAGTAGTCGTAACAAGCCCCGTTATTACGCGCCCGTCATGGTAAAGCGGTTGTAAATCGGGTTGGCGATTCAGGTCAATTACCCACCTGTGATAGCTTGCACTGATGAGCGTGATGCCCATAGCAGGCGCGAAAGCATACAGCATGTCGACAAACCAATCCGTATCATCGAGGTCTTGCAGTTTTTCAGGCAAGAATTTGGCTATGAGTTCAGGCGGAAAGGCAATGCCAGCATGCGGCACACTTACAACGATAGGCACGCGTGGCGCAGTGGGTGGCGTTAGGTGGTAAATCATATCAAAATCAGGCTATTTCTATTATTAAACCATCGTAGGCAAGGGCGACATTGGCGGGGAGTTCGTTCATCACGTCTTGGTGCTTACCCAAATTATGGCTGATATGGGTAAGGTATGCTTTTTCGGGTTTGAGTCTTTCGATCACCTCCAATGCTTGCGCGAGTGTAAAATGCGAGATATGCGCTTCGCGTTGCAACGTATCAAGGATAAGGATTTTCGTACCCGCTAATTTCTCCCACGAGTCTTCCGAAATAAAATTGATGTCTGTAAAATACGTAAAATCACCTACTCGAAATCCATAGACAGGCAGGCGATAGTGCAAACCCACGATAGGCAAAATAGGGGTGCCCTGTATATAAAAAAGCGCGTCTTCAATCACATGGGGTGTTACATTCAATACGCCCGGATATTTTTTTTCTGCGGCAACAAAAATATACGCGAACTCTTGTTTCAATTGTTCTAATACTTCAGCGCGGGCATAAATAGGAATGTCGCTTGCTTGTCTGAAGTTAAAACTCCGCAAATCGTCCATGCCTGCTGTATGGTCGCGGTGTTGATGTGTATAAAGTACGGCATCTATTTTTGGGGGACGCGCCTTGAGCATCTGTTGCCGAAAATCGGGACCTGTATCAATCACCAAATGCAGTCCATTTACTTCTATCAAAACGGATACGCGCAACCGCTGGTCGCGAAAATCTAAAGAAGTACATACTTCACAATTGCAGGCTATCACCGGTATCCCTTGCGATGTGCCGCTTCCTAAAACCGTTATTTTCATCATGGCAAAAGTAAGGCTTTTGTTTGTAATTGTTTTCGGTTACGAAAAAAAAAAGTAAGTACAAGCGTCGTTACACAAAATAGTAGCATTTTTACAAGGCAAACAATTATGTTTGGCAACTTAGACCACGAAGTTGTTTGGTATTCTGACAATTTTAGTGGAGTAAGGTATAAACCACATAGAAAGATGTGGAACATAGTGTTTCGGGCTATGTTCTCTATGTTTCTATGTGGTTCAACACAAAATTTGTCAGAGTACCAATGTAATTGTGTTCAAGGCTTTTGTCCGTGATATTTTGGGCATTGGGGTGGAGGCGGAAGTAGATAAAATAGAAACCGAAAAGAAGTTTGAACCCAAAATCGGAAGCCCCCTAATCCCAGAACTGTTAAATTCTAATTTTGGGCAGGCAAGCTGCCAAATCTTTAAAAAGGACGAAAACCATATAATCTGCTCCTCTCCGATTTGGAGAGAGGCTCGGAGGGAGGTTTTTGGAGGACTTTCTGCCGTTGTTGGTTTTAGAAAAATTGAGTCTAATTTTTTTTCGACACCAACAACCCTAGCGAAGGCTGTTTGTTGTTGGTGTCGAACAACGGCGGAAAGGTAAACTTCCGTGGTTTTGGTTTTATTGCCTTACCTGCCTACTCGTTCTTGTTCGAGGTTAAAAAGGTCGTTTAGTACATCTATAAGCGTTTCGGCTTCGCCGCGCTTGCAGGCGGCTTTGAGTTGGAGCGCGGGAAGTTTAATGATTTTTTGCATCATGTTGCGGGTTATTTGATCCACTTTCTCTGCTTCTGCCTCTGTGAGTTTCTTTTGGTAGCGTGCTACTTCTTCTTGTCGGATTTGTTCGAGTGCGTTTTTTAATTTTTGGATAGTAGGCGAGATTTCCATTTCTTGCGCCCATTCCTTCAACTCGTACATGGCGTGCGCTATAATCGCTTCCACTTGTGGAATAGCCTCCAACCGCTTGCTCAACGCGGCGTTTATTTTATTGTTTATTTTGTCAATGTTATAAACTACCACACTCGCTAAGTCTTCAAACTCCTTGTCTACGCTGCGTGGCATGGCGAGGTCGATGATATATTTGAATGAAAGCGCGTTGTCTAATGTCAATAAATTGGTAGTTATCAAGGGCGTTTCAGCCGTTACAGTCGATATGATGATGTCCGCATTGTCGAGGGCGGTAGGCAAGTCCTCAAAAGGCACGACTTTTGCGCCGCATTCTGTTGCTACAGCTTGTGCTTTGCTCAGGGTACGGTTTGTTATCGAAAAATCTTTCAAAGGTGTATCTTTCAAGTGTCGGCAAACATCTGCACCTATTTCCCCTAAACCCACTACCAATATACGCGGGTTGAGCATCATGCAGGCAAGGTCTTGCACCAATTCTACTGTGGCATACGAAGTAGAGGCGGCTCCGCTTCGGAAGGCGGTTTCTTGCACCAAGCGTTTGTTTGCAAAAAATATGGCGTGCAGAAGCCTATGTAAAAATGGACTTGCTGCAGCCAAATCAGCAGAGAGTTGATAGGCTTGCTTGACTTGGTTTGTAATTTGCAAATCGCCTATCACTTGCGACTCAAGCCCAAGCGATACACGAAACAAATGCTTCACTGCTTCGTCGTCTAAAAATAATTCGAAATAAGGCTTTAATGCTTCTGCGTCTATCATTTGCAAAATAGCCTCTGTATAATCATAGATTGAGCTGTAGTAAACTTCCGTTCTATTACAAGTAGAAATAACCAATATGTCGCTTATGCTGTCTAAAGTTTGGAGATTTTGTATCAATTCTTTACACTGCACAGCAGAGCGTGCGGCTTGTTCGCGCACCTCGATGGGGGCGGTTTTGTATGATATGGAAAGTCCTTTAAAAAGGTATTGCATAATGGCGGGTTGTTGAAATGCAACGTTTGATATTGCAAAATTACAGTATAATCAAAAAGTGTAGCTAAAAAGGTCTTAATTTAAAATCATTCTAAATAGACACTCTTTTAATTTAGCAAAATAAGTCCGTATTTGCATGTCAAACAATGATATTCATCAGGTTTCGTATGTATTTTGATGATTTTAAGCTGTTTTTATACTTTTGGGCAATGCTTCAGGCTTGATTGCTACGGGCAGGCAAGTTTCTATAAGACCTCACACCCTGCCTCTCTCCAATTTGGAGGGAGGAAAAAGGACTTTCGCAAGAAGGCTAATACATGCCCTTGCCTGCCTGCGTACCACAACCTGCGGCACTTATTTTTGAGTTTTATCTGTTTTTTTTTTAAAACTTTGTTTCATTTAAAAATTAAGCTATATTTACGCAGATTTTATGAAACCCCTAAACCAAAATAACAACGTCTATGCCTGTAAGAATAGTAAAAGATGACGCTGATGAGTCAGTTCTAAGCGACTACTTCAACTTTGATAACCCACAAGAAACTGAATCAAGCAACCGACAAGATAATAGTTGGAATGGCGGTTCACAAAATACGTCAAATGCTACAAATGGATTCTTTTCCTTTTTGGGCAGTATGGCGGTACAAGCATGTATCAATTATGCCTTTAGTGCTTTTAGAGGAAGCAGCAACAAAAGACAACAAACTACCAGCTCTTTCACACCAAACAACCAAATGAGCTATGAAGACGCGGATAATTTGCTACAAGAGCGTTTGGCTTCAGCTGAACTTTGTGTTAGCTTGTGGGCGCATACGGCATTCGCTGATGGCAAAATGCAACAAGTTGAAAAAGAAGCACTTAACCGCCTTATTCAAGATACGGTAAGCAAACTTTTCCCACAAGACATTGCAGACCAAACGAAGGCAAGCAGTATTTTGCAAATCCGTTTGAAAGAGCCGTTTGATTATCAAACTGTAGTGAACGAAGCATCGAAAGACCACGCTTTTGCAGTGAAGCTTTACCAACAAGCTTGTCTATTGATAGCCGCTGATGAGGTACTCCAAGACGGCGAGCAGGTGTTTTTGAAAAATTTGGCACGCGACCTCCGCCTCGAAAGTGATGATGTAGCCAAAGCACACAAGCAATTCAATCTTTTGTAAAATACGTTTTTTTTATTTCTCATTCATTCACTCACTTTTAAAAATTTACGCCATGCCTGTACGCATAGTAGAAGACGATGAAAACGAAATGTTGTCTGATGATGACAATTTCAACTTTGATAATCCTGAAGAGGATTCTGAAAATACCTATGAATCCGAATACGAGGAAGACGGAGACGAATCGTACGACGCAGAGGAGTCGGGAGACGAGTTGTTCGGAGACGAAGAGTAGGTAACAAACTTTTATCAAAAGCAAATTTCAAAATCGATTTTTTGAAATTTGCTTTTCAATTAACCAAACATTTTATTATGAATAAGAAAATATTACTTCTACTAAGCCTTGCTTCCGTTTTTTGTTATTGCTCTCCCAAGAAAGATAATAACAACAACAACACAGGCAGTAAAGTCGCACTTGCACAAGGTTGTAAGTTAGACCAAAAGGAATTTGACAAAGCGGAAGTGTTTGAGCCTTTAGCAAAAACCCTCCCTGAAAATAACACAGGACGCAAATCCTCCCTGCTCAAATATGCCCCCAAACGCATGAGTCAAGGCTCGCAAGGCTCTTGTACAGCATGGGCGTGTGTATATGCGACTACCACCATTCTGCACGCCAAAGCGAATTCGAAAGACCCCAACAGCATGACTTTTAGTCCCGCCTTCGTTTACAATCAAATGACAAAGGGGAATTGCACAGGTACAAATATCGCACTCGCTTTAGACAAATTGGTGAAGGAGGGGGCTGTTTCGCTCAATGATTTCCCTTATAGCGACAAGTCTTGTGATAAACAACCCGACAGCCAGCTCAAACAGAAAGCTGAAAAATATAAATTGCGTGGTTACAATCGTCTTACACTGAAGCATGATAACTACAAGATAGACTTGGAAGCTATCAAACAAAATATTGCCCAAGACGCGCCCGTAGTGATTGGCATGGCAGTTGGTGGCTCTTTCAACAGGATAGGCAAGGATGGACTCTGGTCGCCTACAAAACAAGACTACACCAACGTAAAAAAGAGTCTTGATGGACACATAGTAGATGACGGCGGTGGCGGTTCGTTTGGCGGACACGCTATGTGTGTTGTAGCTTTTGATGATGATTATGAAGGCGGCGCCTTTCAAATTATGAATTCTTGGGGCGACGATTGGGGAAAAGATGGGCTTTTTTGGATGCGCTACAAAGACTTTGAATATTTTGTCAATACTTTTTATGGCGAGGCTTACGGTTTGTATCCCTTGGTAGGCAAGAAAAAAGACAATGATAACGAGAACACACAAGACTTCAAATGCGCTATCGGGCTTTTGAATAATGAAACCAAAAAATACTTCCCTTTCAAAGGCAAAGGCGGCAACGTGTTTGAAACAGAAGACGTTATCCCAAAAGGCACTAAATTCAAAATAGCTGTCAAGAATGAAGAGGAATGTTATGTCTATGTATTTGGACAAGAAACAGACGGCAATAGCTATGTTTTATTTCCGTATACTGAAAAACACTCCGCTTTTATGGGTATTGTTGGAGCGCGCTTATTTCCAAAAGACTACTCTTTACAGCTGGACAACAAAGGCACAAAAGATGCAATGGCGGTCATATTCACAAAGGAGAAAATCAATTACAAAGCCTTGAACAAGAAAATAAGCCAAAGCAACGCACCTACTTATCAAGCCAAAATAGCAGAAGCATTAGGCGAAACAGCTATCAAGCAAGTGCGTTTTGAAGACGGTGAAAAAATTGGTTTCAGTGCCAAAAGCAAAGGCAAAAACGCCGTAGCAGTAGTTTTTGAAATTAAAAAGAAAAAAGCAAGCCGTTGATAAAAAGCAAGCCTTGGGCTTGCTTTTTTTTGTTATAACCACGTTTTTTTTCGTAACTACAATAATAAAAAGCAAAAACTGTAACAAGTATATTTTTTCTTAGTAACCAAACTATCTAAAAAACCTTAAAAAATTATTTTTATGAAACGATTAACATTTTTAACAATCGCCTGCCTCACTATATGGCTGGCAAGTTGTGGCGGTGGTGAAAGAGCAAGCAATTCCGAGAAAAACGAACCTCGTTACAAAGAGTCTAAACAGGATTCACCTTCCGATAAAAAAGAATCGACTCTCAGAAAAGAAAAAGAGGAACGCAATGCAGTGCCTCCTATGGTGAGCAATGCCAATTTAAAACAAACCAACCGCGACTTTGTACGCACTGCCGATGTACGTTTTCAAGTGAAAAATGTTTATAAAACCACTTTGGAAATGGAAAGCCTTGTAACCAAATACAAAGGCTTTATTACAGAAACAATCCTTAACAATGAGGTTGTTCGTACACAAAATTTGGAAGTATCGCGTGATTCTATTCTACACATTACATCTTATCGTGTAAATAATCAATTAACGATTCGCCTTCCACAAGACAGTCTTGACCTATTCATGGGTGATTTAACCAAATGGCTGGTCTTTCTTGACCATCGAACCATAAAGGCGGAAGATGTAACTACTGCACTCAAATCGAACGATATGAGGTCTAAACGTGCTGCGAATTACGAGCAACGATATACAAAAGCCATCGATAATCAAGGCGAAAAATTAGACGAAACAACCACAGCAGAAGATAAACTTTTGCAACAACAAAACGAAGCAGACCAAAATGTATTGAATCAAGAAGCCTTGCGCCATAAAGTGCAATACAGTACTTTGAATCTGAACATTTACCAAGCCGAAACCATCCATCGCAATATGATAGAAAACTATCGCAAAATAGAACAGTACGAACCCAGCTTTTGGGCTAAATTGGCTGATTCCTTTGCTGTGGGTTGGAAAAGCATTTTGAGTTTTTTTGTAGCCATTACTGTTATATGGCCTTTCTGGATAATCGTTGCAGTGGGCGCGTGGCTGGTATTACGCAATCCTCATTGGTGGAATAAATAACCATATAAAAAAGCTCCGAAAAACTATTTTCGGAGCTTTTTTGTAAAGGACTTCTTGCGAAAGTCCCTTTCCCGCTCTCCAAATTGGAGAGCGGGCAGGGCGTGAGGTCTTAAGAAACACTTTCGCAAGAAGTCTAAACAACGGTTAGGCTATGGCAGGCAAGAAAATTTCTGCCATCATACACCTTGCACTTCCACCTCCATTATTTTCAACGACTGTGAGCGGGCTATGCACGACACGTGCATGTAGTGCAAGTTGTGTTAATTGCTTGTCTGTGAGTGCTTTGTAGGCACGCTCCGACATAACGAGCAGACTTTCCTGCTTGTCGTTTGAAATGTGCAGCATATTGCCTGCAAAATTTTCTAACTGTTCTAAAGAAATCGTTACGACTTCTTTCCCTGTGTCTTGTAGGCAAGCCTTCACTTGTTCGCGCTGGTTTTCGGGAATACATTCGAGGCATATTACAGCAAAAGTTTCGCCCAAACACATAACGACGTTGGTGTGATAAATAGGCTTGCCTGCCCTGTCTAAAGCATCAAACACGCACATTTTGTAGCCGTATTGTTGCCCGAAAAGTTGTATCAACTTTGCATCAGCACGGGGCGAAAGACAAACATAAGCAACCTTATGCACGCGGTCAAGAATGAGGCTTCCTGTACCTTCCAAAAACAAATTGTCTTCCTCATATTCCGATAAGTCATCTACATTGGTTAGTTGAAAATTGGTTTTTAAGGATTCCAAAATATCTTGCCTGCGCTCTTGCCTACGGTTGGGCGCGCACATGGGATATAGAACGACTGTGCCGTCTTCATGAAACGAAATCCAATTATTGGGAAAGATAGAGTCTGGCGTATGGGGTTCGAGTGTATCCTCGAATACCCAAACATGAACGCCTTCAGCACGCAGGCGCACAACAAAAGCATCAAATTCGGCGAGGGCTTGCATTTGTGTACTTTGTGCATCTGTCCTTGCTGTTGCGTCTTGAAAGGAGTTGCTTGCTGCCGTTTGTGCATTGAAATCAAAACGCACGGGGCGAATCATCATGATGTGGGAAGTGGTAGCTTTCACGAGAAGTTAGTTGGGTAAATTCCTAAACCTTTAGTAATAATTGTTGTATTGGGTACTTTAAATTTTTTAAAATAAGACGGTTCGGTTAGTTCGCCTTCGCAAACTACGAGTATTCTTTTAGGGCGCAATCTAGTTTTGTCCCCTTTTAGGAGCGTTGTAGAGGCATTTGAGCGGGTAAACAAGTCGGTTTTCTTATAAACTTGCAAATTTTCAATGCAGGCAAGGATTTTTACACATGTTGCCAATCTCAATAAACCGCCTCTAAATGCCTTTTACAAGGTGGGGACAAAACTAGATTGCACCCTTCTTTTATGTACTATTTCATTATTATTATTATCTCACTCTAAATTAGGTTCTTCGCGTTTTTTGTCTTGGTTTTCTTTATGTTCTTTGCGTTTAGCGTCTTGACGCTCTTTTTTATTATTTAGCCTTGCCATGTAATTATCAATGTTTTGATGTGAATAATTTATCAAATTCATTCAAATAAGGCACGGCACCATAACGCCCTTCTAAGTATTTTTTTTAAAACTATCATCTTTGCGTACTTCATCTGTTTTAAAATCTGCTAAAGAATACAGTTTAGAAGCACCATAGCGGTTTTTTTGCACAAACCAGATGTGGCCGCGTCTAAATAAATCTATACTTAATAAATCAGTACTATGGGCGTTAAAAATGAGTTGTGCATTTTTAGGATTGGTTTCTTTTGAATTAAATAATTGAATAATTTTCTCTACTAAATTGGGGTGTAATTTAGCATCTAATTCATCAATCATCAATATTTTACCATTTTCTAAACTATCTAAAATAGGAGCGGAAAGTGCAAAATACTTCTCTGTACCTGACGACTCATCATCTTTCATTGAAAATGTTTGATAGCCTATTTTTCTATTATTTTCATCATATTTATTCCTTAGAGTCCGTATATCTAATACTTTTGTTTCTGAGTTGTCATTTGGGTTGGTTCTTTTTATAATTTCTTGAATTTTTGTGGGTAAGTCTTCTAATGCAATATTTTCAAGTAAAACATCTTGAATACCCAAGTCCGCCGCTTCAAGAAACTTAAGAGTCTTTATTTTGTGTTGCTCATTCTCTAAACGATTCAATGTAAAACCTAAGTACGTATTTTCTGCTATACCCGAAATAACATTCAATCTTTCCATAAACCATTGAAAAACTTTTTTTGCTATTGGTTCATTTTCATTATCTCCTTTTGAAATAATAAGCATGTTGGAATTTATTCTATCAATCCATTTTTTAGCTTTAAAGTCTTTATGTATTTGACCAAAATCTTGTTCAAAACGATAAAAAAGTTCTATTTCTTTAGTTTTAGGTTTATAAAATAACCATTCCGAAATAATTTTATCTTCTGTAACTTCAAATCCATATTGATACAAGATGCCTTCGTGTATAAAAATAACCTCAAACACAGAGGGTTCTTTTTCAGTTTCTGTGTTGAGTAGAAAAGGTTGGACATTTATTTTTTCATTGCCTTGTAATTTTGCTGAGGTACGAATAAAGCTACACGTGAAAGCGAAAGCGTCTAAAAATTTTGTCTTTCCGCTTGCACTGTTGAATAGATTTAAGTTGTAATTAGTAGCTTGAAAACACATTTTCCTCAAAACGCACTGTTTTATCATGATTTGCCGCCGTGCTAAACTTAACTTCATCAGCAAAGGTCTTGTAGTTTTTAAAAGTGCATTGAATCAACATAATTTTGATTGTTTTTGAGAAATATACGCAAATATAGCTTCTATTTTTTAATAACAAACAAAATAGCACTTGTCTTTGATTTTATTTCTTCAAAGCCCGTTTTTAGCATAATTCCAAATAATTGATTTTTCTAGATAAGGGGAAAGCTCGTTTATGTGCTTGCCTGTTAAATCAAAATAACCGTATTTGGTGACTTTCAAGATTTGTAACGGGTCATAACACCTTTTTTGGTCTTGAGTAAGTTTTGTTTGTGCAGAGGCTTGGTCGGCTGCCGTGTAGTCATTTTCACTTCGTGGTAGGGAGGCAAGGGTTCTTCTATTAGGTTCTCTGTGGCAGGCATTTCGGCTACATCTACATAATCTAAAGTAGTCAAAAAACCAATAAAAGTTTTGACTTAGTGGAGTCTTTGAAGGTGAGCAATACAGGATTTATCATTTTCATTATTTTGCGTTAAAATCAGGTTATTGATATGTAATTAACAAATAAATCCTTGCCTGCCCGCGTATATTTTTTCGCAAGCAGTCTATCTCAATAATTCGGGTATCATGTTCCAAATTTCACGATTCAGTCCATTGAATTGTGGTAAGTAGCCACCATCTTCTTTGTCGTGGCGTACAAATTTGGTAAGAAAATCAACTTCTCCTTTGCGTTCTACACGCCAAACGACTCCTTCTACAGTGTCTATCGCGCCATATTCGCTTTTTTCTATGGAGGCGAGGGCTTTCTCGATACTGACGGCTTCATTGCCATAAAAAAGAGCCTTGATAGTAGCTATTTCAAAAGGGGCGAGGTGTGCTTTGAAGGCTTGGTAGGGAAGGCGCGTTTCCTTATCTAAAAAGAAATCAAAGGCTACAAAAGGTACGTGGGTAGTAAGGTCATAGCGTGTGCCATGCGCCTGCAATAACCATTCGCCACACAATCTTTCTCCTTCCTGCAATAAAGTTTGAAAGAGGTCTTGGCGATTTTGCACCCATTTTACCCAATGAAAATGTTGCAGAAAGGGCGAGCTTGCCGCATCGTGTCCTGAACGTGTAAGGGCTACTATTTCGCCCTTTACTTTTGCTATTGCACCATTAGAGCCATCTAATTTTTCTTGTACGATTACAATGTCGTGTTTGTCGCGTACTTTTGCTGTTGCGATGCGTGCCTGTCCTTCATGGCAATGGTGGTCGCCTGAGCCTAGTCTTGAGTTAGGCAAGTGCGAAATAGAGCCGTAAGCGCGGTAGCCGAGTGGTTTCATAAAGTAGTGATAGGCTATAAAAAAACGTTTAAGTCAAAACAACTTAAACGTTTTTTACAAAAGTGGTAGGCAAATATGTACGGTGCTCCGACAATTTTAGTGGAGCAAGGTATAAATCGCGTAGAAAGACACGGCACACAGTGTTTCGGGCTATGTTCTCTATGTTTCTATGTGGTTCAACACAAAATTTGTCAGAGTACCATGTGTATTACACAACAAGTACTACATTAATGATATTAGTTTGTTGGCAAGTGTAGCTTTGGGTACTGCGCCCACTATTTTATCCACTACCTCACCATTTTTGAAGAACAAAATAGTAGGGATACTGCGTACGCCGAATTGCGCTGAAGTATTAGAATTAGCATCTACATCAAGTTTGCCAATCACTGCCTTGCCTTCATATTCATTGGCAAGTTCGGCTACCAGCGGTCCTATCATTTTGCAAGGCCCGCACCATTCAGCCCAAAAATCAACCATCACTATTTGGTCAGTATTCAATGTTTCATTGAAGTTTGCGTCTGTTATTTCGAGAGTATGTCCCATTTGAATTTGGAAAATTTTGAAGTTAAATAAAAAATTAGCTATATTTGATACAAAATAACAAAACAAAAAGTTTCTCTATTCCTATTTTTTTTATGAAAAAGCCTGTATCTATCCAAAAAGGCGATCTTATTATAGCGCGCCCGTACCTTGGCGATGCCAATTTTGAACGCACTGTTATCTTTATTTGTGAACACAATGAAGCAGGCTCATTTGGCTTAGTTTTGAATCAATCTACACCTTTTATGCTCAATGAAGCCTTACAAGAAGACTTTTATAGCGACATGCCGTTGCGAATAGGCGGGCCTGTGGGGCGTAATACGCTTCATTTCTTGCATAGATTGGGCAATAAAATCAACAATTCTGTAGAAGTATTGCCCAATTTATTTTGGAGCGGAGATTTTGAAGATGTAACGCTATTGTTAAAATTAGGGAGCATCGCGCCAACCGACATGCAGTTTTTTGTAGGCTATTCGGGCTGGGGTCCAAACCAACTTCAACAAGAATATGTACAAAACACGTGGGTAGTCGCTGAAGGTGATGCCAATTTGGTATTGGATACTACTCCCGATGCTATGTGGCGCGAAATTTTGAAGCGTATGGGCGGCGAGTATAAAGTAATGGCAAATACACCCATTGACCCACGTTTTAATTAGACTTCTTCCGAAAGTCCTTTTTCCTTTCGCCAAATTCGAGAAACACTTTCGCAAGAAGTCTATTGAATACCTGTCAAGAACACACTAAAAAATAATATGCCTATTTACAGATTTTTAGGTCGTTTTGGAGTATATGTACATAAAGAAGCGTTTTTGGGTATGTTATTTTTATATAGTTCCTTAATAACAGAAATGGTGCTCCGACAATTTTAGTGGGGCAAGGTATAAACCACATAGAAAGATATGGCACACAGTGTTTCGGGTTATGTTCTCTGTGTTTCTATGTGGTTCAACACAAAATTTGTCAGAGTACCAGAATTTTTATAGAAAAGAACTTTGAAAATAGGCATTTGGTACACACGCGAGCCGCAGTTTTTTCAGTTGTCAATAAAGACCGCGAATAAATACAACTTTGCATATCTCTTGAAATACCATGTTATTTGATAGCCCTTACTTATATGCCTGTAGAACAGACTTTTAGTCCGTTTAAACTTTCTAACAATTCATATAAAATAACTATATTTGTACCCGAAATGGTAGACCACATGAGTTGCGAAAACGTTTCTGTTGTTACTATCCTATACAACGGAGATTTTATACCAATAAAAAATTTTTAAAAAAACTATTTTAGATTATGATTACTGCTCCCGTCTTAAAAAACGCCTTTTTGCAGGCGCGTGTAAATGAATTGGTTGATTTGCAAAATGCTATTGATGAGCGTTTTATGGGTTTGCCATTGCAAAGATTTAACTACAAACCCAATCCTAAAAGTTGGAGTATAGCGGAATGTATGCAACATCTCTTGTTGGTTTATTCAAAATACCAACCTGTTTTGAAAAGCACGTTTAGCAAAACTAACTTGCCTACCACAAACAGCGAAGTGGCTTATGCGCCGTCATGGGTAGGCAAGCAATTTATGAAATTTGTGAACCCCGATAAGATACGCAAATTTCCTGCACCGCCTGCTTTTCAGCCTACAAGAGGCTCAAGCCATCCCTTGTCATTGATACAAGATTTTAAAGGCTATCTTGCAGAAGTGCAAAGTTTTATAGTGCGTACAGATATTGAAAAGATTGATTTTCAAAAAGTGAAAATCCGTACTTCCATCACTGCTTGGCTTCGTTTCAATTTAGGCGACTACTTTCATGTAGAAACCATGCACAGCCGCAGGCATTTTGGGCAAATGTTGCGCATAAATTTTTCCGACTAATTTTTGTTATTGTAAAACAAATAGAATACCTTTGTTCTTATGTTATATACCTTCATAAAAACGATTATGCGCCTCGCGTTGCGTATATTCTACAATAAATTTCAAATACAAAACAAGGCACGCATTCCCAAATCGGGACCCATGCTGATCGTATCCAACCACCCCAATACGTTTATGGACCCGCTCATTATTGGTAGCACAATGCGAAGCCCCGTTTACTTTTTGGCGATGGGTTCTTTGTTCACTTCCAAATTCATGTCGTGGTTTTTTAGCAAACTGCATATGATACCCATTCAGCGTAAACATGACACAAATAAAGTGAAGGTAGATAACCAAGAAGTGTTCAAGAAGTGTTATGACTTTTTGGGCAAAAAAGGCGTGGTAGTTATTTTTCCTGAAGGCGTTAGTATCAAAGCGCGCAGGTTGCAACCTATCAAAACAGGCGCGGCAAGGATAGCACTCGGCGCAGAAGCCGCGCATAACTTTAACTTAGGGCTAAAAATTGTAGTAGTAGGGCTTAATTATTCACGCCACGATAGTTTTAGAAGTGATGTATTTGTGAATATTGGCGAAACAATAACAGTAAAGGATTTTGCTCATAAGTACGCGAAAAATTCTGACCATGCCATTCATGAACTTACTAATTTAATAAAGCAACGTATTGAAAATGAAGTTATTATTACAACTTCCGAAGAGCAAGATATACTCGCTAAACAAATAGAGATGGTTTATAAGCCACAACTTTTTGCAGATATACCTGCCGAGAACGTGCGCAATCAAGAGGGTTTTCTCATCTCAAAAGCCATTGTAGATGCAATACAGTATTTCGAAACGCATGACCAAATGCGTGTGCAAACATTTCAACCCCAAATAGACAATTATTTGCGTAACTTAAAAAGATTAAATTTGAACGATGAAGTTTTTTCAAAATCAAAACGCAAAAATCATTTATTGGGTGAAAGCCTTTTTACTGCATTGTATTTTTTGATAGGCTTTCCATTCTTTGTATATGGTTTATTGAACAATTACATACCCTATATTATTCCTTCTCAAATAGCCGCAAGGATAGTTCGGTGGACAGACACTGACGAATATACAGCACCCGTTATGATGACTTCGGGTGTACTCACGTTTAGTTTTTTTTATAGCCTGCAAGTGTGGTTGTTTTATGTTTGGACACAAAACATTTGGCTAACGCTTGCCTACCTTGCTACTCTGCCGATAACAGGTTTTTTTGCCCTTGCCTACGCATATAGACGCAAAAACAGCTTAGACCGCTGGCGCATGATGGCGTTGTTTTATAAACGCGCCGATTTGGTAGGTAGTTTGATAGCTGAACGCCTCGACTTGATAGCTAAGCTGGAAGCCGCCAAAGAAGAATATTGGACATATTTAGAAAATAATAAATAAACTGTTGGTACTCTGACAAATTTTGTGTCGAACCAGATATGGACATAGAAAACATAGTGTTTCAGGCTATGTTTTCTATGTCCATATTTATTTTTCGAATACCTAAAAAGGCAAAATTTTTTCACATAGCTTGGCTAAATGTAGGCTTTTCTGTTGCTTTTCGCCAAAGGCGGGCATCAAGTTGGGACGCGATGTTGCGCACAAATTTCTTGCCTACGGTGGTTATAGTGATGCCGTTCGAGGTCAGTTTTACCAAACCGTCATTTTCCAATGGTTTTAATCTTTGCAAGCCTTCCGCTAAACTTATGTGAGAATCCGTGCCTTCCTCCCAAGAAGTGAAGCCGTTGCAAAGTAAATGCAAGATATGTTTACGCAATATTTTGTCTTCGTTGGTGAGTAAATGCCCATGCACTATAGGCAAGTCGCCTTCATCTATTTGAGCTTGATAGGCTTCTATTTCTTTTTCATTTTGGGCAAAAGCTGTGCCTGTATCGCTGATGCTTGATGCGCCCAAGCCTATCAAAAGTTCAGTGTGTCTTGGTGTATAACCCATAAAATTGCGGTGCAAAGTCCCGTTTCTGCTTGCCTGATATAGCTCATCGGTAGGCAAGGCAAAATGATCCATGCCTATTTCGTGGTAGCCAGCTTGTAGCAATGCCGCGAAGCCCAATTCATACAAGGCACGTTTGTCCGCGCCTTGTGGCAGGTCCGCTTCTGTGTAACGCCTTTGCGATTTGCTTTTCCAAGGCACATGAGCATAACTATAAAAGGCGATGCGTTCTGGTTTAAGTATTTGTATTTTTTCAATCGTCATCTGTACACTTTCTGCTGTTTGGCGCGGCAGTCCATAAATCAAATCTATGTTGATGGATTGATAGCCTATGGCGCGTGCTGTGGCAATAATCTTGTATGTTTGTTCAAAAGTTTGTGCGCGATTGATAATGTATTGTACTTTCGCGTCAAAATCCTGCACGCCTACACTCAGGCGTTTGAAACCCAAATCAAACAATGTCTGGAGTTGGGCGGTAGAGGTTACAGTCGGATGAATTTCCACTCCAAATTCATAATCGGGGTGTAGCTGGGTATCTTTGAGCAAACCTGTAAGCAGTAAGTGCAAGTTTTCAGCACTGAAAAAAGTAGGCGTTCCGCCCCCGAGATGCAGTTCGCGTATAACAATGCCCTTGCCCAGAAGCCGTTTATACATCTCCCATTCTCTCAAAACAGTATTTATGTACGGAATTTCCACGCCATGATTCATCGTGATGCGTTTGTTGCAACCACAATAGGTACATAGTTTTTCGCAATATGGCAAGTGCAGATACAAGCTAATGCCCTCTCTGCTATGTTGGTAGGCAAGTAATACTTCCGATTTCCAATCTTTAGTAGGCAAGTTATTTTCCCAAAAAGGAACGGTAGGATAACTCGTATAGCGTGGTACAGGCACATCATAACGCGCTATCAGGGCAGAAAGCTCCGTGTTTTGCATATCTCAATATTTGTGATGCAATGTTCGCGCAACCTTGATAGAATAAAAATGATAAAAGTTAGTTTTGGAAAATTTGACGTATATTTGCATAAAAAAAGGCGGTATGCAAAGCGAAACCTATCATAAAATTATCAATGGCGATAGCCGACAGATGAGCGACCTCAAAGATGAGAGCATGCACCTCATCGTAACCTCGCCTCCCTATTGGCAACTCAAAGATTATGGCACAGAAAACCAGATAGGCTTTCATGATGACTATGAAACCTATATCAATCATCTGAACTTAACGTGGCAAGAATGTTATAGAGTATTGCATAATGGTTGCCGTTTGTGTGTCAATATTGGCGATCAATTTGCGCGGTCTGTCTATTATGGTAGGTATAAAATTATTTCTATTCATACAGAAATCATTAAATTTTGTGAGATAGTAGGGTTTGATTTTATGGGTACGATAGTTTGGCAAAAAGCAACTACTATGAATACTACAGGCGGCGCAAGCATTATGGGAAGTTTTCCATATCCAAGAAACGGCATTGTAAAATTAGACTATGAATATATTTTGCTTTTCAAAAAACAAGGTGCCGCGCCAAAGCCGCATTGCCCTATATATTCAAAGATATGCATAAATTAGATAAGAAAATAGACGTGAAAAAAATGCAATTTGGCTCTAAAATAGATGCGAATGGGCAAGAAAAACGTGAAGAATTTTTTACTGTGAAAGAAGTTATTACCCCTGAATTGATACGATTGAACAACGATTTAGTTATTCGACTTATTGGTATCAAAGTTGATGAAATTAAACATGATAGTGCTGCTGAATTTTTAAAAATGAAAACTAAAGGCAAAAAGGTTTTTATGCGTTATGACCAAATCAAACATGACACAGATAATAACCTCATGGCATATCTCTATTTAGAAAATAAGACTTTTTTGAATGCACACCTTATCAAAAAAGGGTTTGCGGTGCTTGATGAAAGCCTGTTATTTAAGTATAAAAATAAGTTTAATAACTTGTTGCAAAACAATGAAATATTAATTTTATAATAGACTTCTTATGAAAGCCCTTTTTCATATCTCCAAAATGAAGCGCGCGCAAGGTGTGAGCCAGAGCTGTTAAGTTCTCCAAAAAACACCCCTCCCAGCCACCCTCCAATATGGCATCAATATTTATTTTGATGCAGATCTAATAAAAGCACCCTGACGAACACTAAAATTTAACAATTCCAAAAACAAAATTTGATACACAATGTTAGTGCTATAAAACCCTAAACCTATTTATTTTATGGCTATTCCAACTATAAACCTCATCAATGCTATACGCCGTACTGCTCAAAAACTCAAAAATGGCGCGTCCTATCAATGGGGACACATGGGGCAGTGCAACTGTGGCAACCTCGCACAAGAACTTATCCACATGACGCAAGCGGAAATACATGCCCACGCCCTTGCTACCCGCGAAGGGGATTGGTCAGAACAAACTGCCGCTTATTGTTTCAACAGTGCCTTGCCTATGGACATGATGATAACCAAAATGCTCGAAGCTGGACTCACTCAAGCCGACCTCCAACACGTAGAAAAATTGAGCGACAAGGAAATCCTTATGCGTATGCCTGCTCATTGCCCTTACCCGCGCCACAATGTACGCGAAGATGCAATTTTGTATCTCGAAACGTGGGCAAAAGTACTGGAAGATAAATTTTTAGAAACCATCACCCTTCCTGATTTTCAGGAAATATTCGCTTAATTCAAAAATGAACAACACGACCATTCCGCGCAACAGTACGCCCTACACCATTATTGGCGCACTCTCGGTAGCTATTCCTTTAGTAGTAGCATTTTTATTGTTTGGTGGTAAAGCCACCAAAATAGAAGGCTTGAACGTTTCGTTTTTGCCACATTTGAATGCCGTATTGAATGCAGCAACTTTCTGCTGTTTGGTAGCAGGCGGTGTGGCGATTCGTAGTAAAAACATCGCCTTGCATCGCGTTTTGATGATGGCGGCTTTTGTACTTTCGAGCATCTTCTTGGTGTCGTATGTAACCTATCATAACAATGCTGATTCTGCCAAATATGGGGGAGAAGGCTTTATGAAAATAACCTACTATACGATACTGATTACCCATATCTTGCTCTCGATGGTGGTTGTGCCGTTGGTTTTATTCGCTATTTATTTTGCGTGGAGTGGACAAATAGCCAAACACAAGAAAATTGTAAAATGGACATACCCTGTTTGGCTTTATGTAGCGAGTTCGGGTGTAGCTGTTTATTTGATGATAAGCCCGTACTATGTGCATTAAATTCCTTGCCTGCCTATGCTGTTAAGTTGTTGGTTAGCCTCTCCCTTTTCACTCCCTACCTAAAATAAAAAGGAGAGAGAGCCAAACTACTTGTAACCAATCCTTACATAATCTGCTCCTCCCTCCAAATCGGAGGGGGCTGGGAAGAGGTTTTTTGGAGAACTCCACAGCTTGATTAAAACATCTTTCCTTGCCTATACTGTTGGCAGGCAAGTTTGCCAATTTGGAAATTATGCATGGGTGCATTCCAAAACCTTTTTGGAGAAGGCACAAGGAATGATTTTGAAATGCACCCGATATGCAGTACTTTTGCAAAATTATATTCACTATCGCGCTAACTGAAACGCATGAAATTAACACAACATTTGGCAGAAGCCAAAAAAACACTGTTCTCTTTTGAAATACTCCCGCCTCTCAAAGGGCAGGGCATTCACCAGCTGTTTAGTGCTATAGAGCCATTGATGGAATTCAAACCTGCTTTTATTGATGTTACCTATCATCGTGAAGAGTATGTTTATAAACACCAACCCAATGGATTGCTTGAACAAAAAATAACCCGTAAACGACCAGGCACTGTGGGCATTTGTGCCGCCATCATGAACCGATATGGCATTGACGCAGTACCGCACCTTATTTGTGGCGGTTTTAGCAAAGAGGAAACGGAAAATGCCTTGATAGACCTCGACTTTTTGGGAATAGACAACGTGCTGGTTTTGCGTGGTGATGCTATCAAAACGGAAGGCAAGTTTGTCCCTGACGAGCATGGACATCATTACGCTTCTGATTTGTTGCAACAAGTAGTAAAAATGAACGAAGGCAAATACCTTGATGAAGAATTGCGCAAAACTACGCCGACTGAGTTTTGTATAGGTGTCGCTGGCTATCCTGAAAAGCATTTTGAAGCACCCAATCTGGATAAAGACCTTGAATACTTAAAACTTAAAGTCGATCTTGGTGCGCAATATATTGTTACACAAATGTTTTTTGATAACAATAAGTTTTTCGAATTTGTCCGCCGTTGTAGAGCTATAGGTATTCAAGTTCCTATCATACCGGGTTTGAAACCTATCACAGTCAAAAGCCAAACTACAGTATTGCCGAGTATTTTTCATATTGATTTGCCCAATGAATTGGTAAAAGAAATAGAAAAATGCAAAGACAACAATGCCGTTACAGAAGTAGGTATAGAATGGGGTATCCAACAATCCAAAGAATTGATAGACTTTGGCGCGCCTTGCCTGCATTACTATTCTATGAGCCGCTCAGTGGCTGTTCAGAATATCGCGAAAGCACTTTTTTAATAGATAGTTCAGCTTCGGCGAAGCTTTAAACTTCGCTGAAGCTCATGTTTTTCATAATGCCAATTCTTCCAACGGATTCCAATACAAGTCTTTGAAGTCTTGCACTTTGTTGTTTTTTATGATGATGCCTTCAGCTTCCAATAGCTCTTGCATCAAAGTCGGGGTAGCAAAATGCCCCTTGCCTGTGAGTAGCCCAGCACTGTTCACAACTCTATGTGCAGGCACATCAGGCAAAGCATGTGCGGCATTCATAGCCCAACCTACCATTCTTGCACTGCCTTTCGCGCCCAAATACGCGCCTATAGCTCCATAACTCGTAATGCGCCCAAACGGAATGAGGCGAACTACAGCATAAACATCTTCAAAGAAATGACTGTTTTCCATGCAACAAAAACAAAAAAAAAGCGTTTTAGGTTTTGTATCTACCTCATGAACAAGCATTAAATAACATGCTATTTTGTAGCCCCACGAATTCATTTGATAACGACATATCTTAATGTGTACAGACAAGGCATGCCTTGTCCCTACGCGTGCTTAGGGACGAAAATTAAATAAGTTGATGGTTTCGGGACTTACACAACGTTCAAGAAAAAACAAACAGTGCGCCGCATGTAGTATATGGCGTAAGTCCTAAAATGTCAGGTTATTTAATTTCCATTACCTAGGTGTTTTTGAGAAAACAAGCGGTATTTCAAATTGGACAATAAGCCCCTTGTTTCTACTTAGAACGCCTTTTATTAATTAGACTTCTTGCAAAAGTCCTTTTTCCTCTCTCCAAATTGGAAAGAGGGCGTGAGGTCTTAAGAAACACTTTCGCAAGAAGTCTATTAAAAATGTCGTCATCAAACTACGTCTAATTACGCCAAAAACACAACGCACGATTTCAATCGTGGGTAAAAGATAAAGTGCCACCTTATTTAACTTCCTAAATACTAAAAATATGCGTTATTTGTATTGTATCCTGTGTTATTTTTTGTTTATGGGTTGTGGCAAAGACACGCCTGCCCCACAAGACCAACTTTATTGTGAAATAGATGGTGTAGCATGGCAGTCCGCGAATCTGCAAGTGCAATATAGCCAAGTAGGGAGTATCACGACTTTGGATATATACGCCTACAATACTACAGGCGAACTATTGTATATCAAAGTTTATGCCATAGGCAATGCCCTTACTACCCACTACATCAATGCGCAAAATCAGCACAACCTTACCTACGCACCTGTCGGCAATCTCAATACACCCAGCACAACTTTCCATACCAAAAACTGCATAGCGGAGGTGGGAAGCTACATACAAATCAGCAGTATCGAAAGTTTTTTTGCCAATGGGGCATTCGATGGAAAAGTGTGCTTACCCAATGGACAGCACAAAATAATTCGGAATGGTTCTTTCACCCATATCCGACTTCCGTAGTTTTTCAGCATATTATTTGGTTAAATAGGCTTGTTACTTTTCAAAAAAAGTGAATAAATGTAAATACTTAGCATATTTAACACATTAAAATTTGCATGGTTAAAAAATAACCGCTAACTTAGCGGTTTAGTAGGGTACAAGCTGCCACTTTTTAAAAAATCTTACATGGCATGCTTGTTATTAGCATAAGTTAAGAGACCTTACTGCCAAAAAATTATACTATTTTAACCAAAAAACCATGCAAAACAAGTTAGGTATGCTGTTGCTGCTGCTTCTTTGTTTTTCGGTGCAAGTTTCACACGCTCAAAAAATTCCCGCAGGGCTTACCCCTGAACAGGAAACACAGTGGCGCGAAACTATCGAAATCAACAAGATGCTCACTATGCGACAAAACCCACAGCCTGTTACCAAGCTGAGGGGCATCACTGCCGAAGAGGTTGTGAAAAATGCGCAGACTGCGCAAAAAACCTCGCCTTCTCCGATTTCGGAAATGGAAAAAGAGGCGCGTGTCCGCCAAAGGATACAGGCTTATTTTAAAGCTCACCCTGAACAAGGCCCACAATACAACTGGGGCAACCTACCACCCGCTCGCGGTGCTATCATGGTGATGGAAATACAAGGCACGACTGCTATGGAGCAGGTAAGCTTTGACAAGCTCTCTGACGTTCAAAAAGTAGCACTTTTTGAAACCGAACCAACGCTCAAACAAGCATGGGATGATAACCTACAGGTTATCAGTACAATGGACACGCAAACCCAAAACGAATACCGTAGAAAAATTTGGGTAAGCTATGTGAACAACCTTAAAAATAACAACCGATAAGACAATGCAAAAAGAATATACTATAGCTTACCGACTATGGCACTTCGCTACGGTGGCAGTTCTTGCCCTCCTGTCGCTCCTGCCAATGGAAGCTCTAAGTCAAACATTCACCATAGGCGCGAATAACGGGGTGAATACACCTACGGGCTATCCTGCACCTTATGGACAATGGTGGACAAGGCAACGCGCTCAGTATTTATACACAGCCGCAGAACTAACTGCTGCAGGTATGATGCCTGGACATATCCTTACGAGCGTTGGTTTTAATGTTACCGTTACAAATGGAGCTGCGCCACACAGTGATTATAAAATGTGGATAGGCAATACAGCCGTTACAACACTTACGGCTTGGGTACCTGCCGCTTCATTAACGCAAGTGTATGGTCCTAATACACAAACGCCCGTAGTAGGTACAAATACCTTTACTTTTACTGGACCCTTTGTATGGAATGGTACAAGTAATATTGTGGTGCAAATATGGCATGGCGAAGCTACAAACAGTACTTATACATCCAATGCGAGTACGGAATGGACTACTCTCTTAGCATTTAATGGCGCACGCCATTCTATTTCGGATACGAATACAGAAGCGGCTATGATGGATGATGCTTCAGGAGGAACAAACCTTACGACACGTCCTCGTGTTGTCTTTACTGGTTTTCCTCCAACGCCTTGCGCTGGCGCGATGTCAGGTGGAACAACGAATGCAACCCCTTCTAACTATTGTGCTTCAGGTAGTACCTCGCTTACCATAATAGGTGGCACAGGTTTGGCGACAGGCTTGAGCTATCAATGGCAATCCTCTACGGATGGTATAAATTGGACGGACATCGTGGGTGCTACTGCTTCTTCAGCTACCAGCCCCACAGTGAGTGTTACAACACAATTCCGTAGAAGAATCACTTGCGCCAATGGCGGATCTGTTGGTTTTTCTACACCTGTTATTTTTGCGAATGTTCTGGGAACTGTTCCTTTTGCACAACTTCCGTATATCCAAGACTTCGAAACATGGATAGACAAGTGTTCAACAAGAGAAATACCAAGAGATGATAAACTCGCGCCACTTGATACTGCGTATTGGGTGAATACACCTTCTACAGGTAACCTTTCATGGCGCAGGCAAAATGATGGTGCTTCTGCTAATTGGACAAACCCTAACAACAATACAGGCTTGAGCAACGTTACGCCTATAAGCGGTACTGGCGCGGCATGTTTTCACGCAGGCGGCTTTCCTACTACCGGCAATGTGGCAGGGCAACAAGGTTGGATGGATTTATACGTGAACATGGGTTCTACTTTTAAAAAAGAAGTCCGTTTCTTGTATCGCAATAGACAACAATTTGTTTATACAGCACCTGCCTTGAATGCAAACCCTGAGTGGTTGCCTGTGCATGCTGACCAAATGGAAGTATTACTTTCTACAGATGGTGGGCTTACTTTCCCAACTACCTTGGGTATTTTTGGAAGCGAAACCTTGGACTCTATTCCTGCCACTATCAATCCTCCTGCAGGTAGCCAGTCTATCAACGTTCCTACAAGATGGAAAAAAATAGCCATAAAAGTAGGCAATGTTGCACCAAATGCTATTATTCGTTTTCGCGCTACTACAGCAACGCTTCTGCCGTTGTTTGCGGGTGGTACAAACACCGACATAGCTATAGATGATGTACAAGTAGTAGAGTTGCGCCCGTGTACAGGAACTCCTATCGCAGGAACACTGAATGCAAGACCAGCGAAACTTTGTGACCCTGGCGTGTCTTATTTGAGCGTGACGGGCAGCGAGGATTTATTAGGTGGGCAAGACCTTACATTTGTTTGGGAAACATCTGCCGATGGTATTACTTGGAATGTCATAACAGCGGCAGACCAACCCGATTATACTACACCCGTATTGACTACACAGCCTTTCTATCGCCGTAAAATCACGTGCAAGAATAGCACGCAGTCGGCTTATACCAATACTATTCAAATCTTGCAAGTGCGCCCTACGTATGCTGTAGTAACGCCGGGCTGGACTACAGGCAGGTATATTCAATTATTTGATAGCTGGATAGATGGCTGTCAAGCAAAACAACTTCCTGATGTAAGCTGGAAGAACACACCGAATATCGGTAACCGTTCTTGGCGCAACAGGGCAGACGTATTGCCTACCTCTACGCCTGCTAATGTAGGAAATTGGTTGCTCAACGGACTTACTGCGCCTACTACCTCATTGGCTTTATCAGCTACTACAGGTTTGGTTATAGGTGGTGGTGCCGCTACTTTCTACTCACGTGGTGCGGTAGGCAAGGGCGACCTAGATTTGTATGTCGATTTGAGCGCAAGCACAAACCGCAAAGCAGTGCAGTTTTGGTACAGCAATACGTCAGGTACAGACAACATGACGGTTTTGCTTTCTCAAAATGGCGGCACTACTTATGGTGCACCGCTCGCTTCTTATTTACAGCCTGCGCCTAACCCTGCTTGGGGTAAAAAAGGTGCTTTTATAGTATCAAACTCGCCTACGAATGTTATCCGTTTCAGTGCGCAAAGTGGTGGACCACCATTGGAAGGCACAGACATAGGTATTGACAGTTTGGTTGTGATTGACCTTGTGCCTTGTACCCTTATGCCAAGACCAGGTACTGCAGCAGCAGGGCCAGCTAGTTTTTGCCTAGCTACCGATATTACCATATCTGTAACAGGAGGTTCTGATGATGCTTCAGTTGCTATAGATGACAGACATACTTTCCAATGGCAAATCTGCACTACAGGCAACTGTGGTCCCGCAAGTGTGGATTGGACTAATATATTAGGACAAACAGGCGGTTCTTTGCAACTTTCGCTTACACCTCAGCCTAACGGCATACCAGGTGCTATAGTGCCTCGTCAATACAGGAGAGCGATTATTTGCCCTACAGGTACGCTTACTGCGTATTCCAATGCGGTTACTCTTGAATTCCCTTATCCTATTGGTTTGGCACCTGCATACGATTATGCGACTATTCCTTTCTACGAACCGTTTGAAAGAGGCGCGCCTAACGTGGACGTTTGGCTATCTACCAATGTAGTATCGGGTTGTGCAGGAAGTACATTTTACCGTCCAAGCCCTTTCTGGCGCAATACACCAAGCACAGGCTCAAACTCATGGCGTAGCATAGGTGCCACTGGCAATCCTTCTTCAGGTGGCTGGACTACAACAGGTATTTGGGGAACTCAAGGGCGTATCGTACCTATAGGTACAGGCGCGGCTTCGTTCAATACATTCGGTGCGCGTGATAGCAACGAAGGCAAGCTCGACTTGTACTTCAATGCAAGCGGTACACAAATGAAACAAGTGCGTTTCCGTTATTACAACCCGAACGCGCCTGCTCCTAAAGACCTTTTCAATGATGACCAAATGGAATTTGGGCTATCTCAAAACAATGGACAAAGCTTTAGTACATTGGCTACTCTGGGACGCTCTCCAGGTTGGGTGCCTTATTTCTTCAACTTCAACAATGACAGTCCTCAAGCGGCTATTCGCTTCAATGGAAAACGCATCTTTACCGTTGATTTTAACAACAACCCTGAAGGCACTGATATCGGAGTAGATGAATTGTATATCGTATATGTGAATGATTGCGCTGCTGCAGGTGCACTCGTGGGTGGTACTGCAAGCAGAGCTGCTGCTTTCTGTAACAATCCGCCATATACGTTATTCGTATTGGGTTCTTCTTCTGATACACATTATGGTTTTGAATTTCAGTGGCAAGTATCTGAAAATGGTGGACCGTTCGCAGATATACCCGGTGCGACAGACGCTAACTATTTCATGACAGGCGCACGCCAAGGCGATTTCCGCCGTATCATCAAATGTACAGCGACTACAACGACTGCACTTTCTACAGTTATCAGCACTGCGTTCAACTACCCGCTTACTTATGCTACACTTCCTTATTCACAAAATTTCGAAACGTGGATAAATGGTTGTGCGATCAAAGACCTTCCTGACGCGAGCTGGAAAAACACGCCTTTCACAGGTTCTAAATCATGGCGTAGGCAAAACGAAGGTTTGACAGCTAACTGGATTTATAATTATCCCGAACCGCTTCCGAATCCCGTAAGTGGAACAGGTTGTGCTACTTTCCATACATTCTTCCAAACATTGGGCTTCCCTGGCGGACCTACTGCTGACCCGCAACCGGGTTTATTGGATTTGTATGTAAATGCAAGTGCCGTTGGTACAAAACAATTGCGTTTCTTGTACACTAATCCAAACATAGAGCCTTCTATAGCGAACAATGGTAACAAGGACTCGTTAGAAATATTTATTTCAATCAATGGCGGCGAAACTTTCACCAAATTGGCTGGTTTAACCAAACAAGACGGTTGGGCTGAATACATCTTTAAATTCCAAAGTACTTCTGGTGCTACAGTTATTCGTTTCCAAGGAAATGGTATCTTAGATGACAGTGATATTGGGGTGGATGATGTACAAGTTGCTGTTTTAGCTCCATGCGCGGCTGCCCCTGTGGGTGGTACAGCAAAACCTTCTACAAGTTCAGGCAATGCTTGTACTATATTAAGTTTGTTGTTGTTTGTAGAAAACTCTGCTACCAATTCGCAAGAAGGCTTTACTTATCAGTGGCAAGCCTCGCTTGATGCAGGTGCTACTTGGGTGAATGTGCCAAATGCTACAAACAATAGCTATGAAGCTGCACCGCTTGTTACTACACATTATCGCCGTATCATTACTTGTACTGCAAGTACACAACAAGGTACTTCTGCACCTTATATCTTCTATATTTCGGCTTCACCTGAATATGCTGTACTTCCTTATACTGAGGACTTTGAGCGTTGGGGAGATGGCTGTGACGACAAAGATGTGCCGTTCCCTGTGAGCAATAAATACCACTGGCGTTCACGTCCTTTTACAGGCAACAATGCTTGGCGCAAAACAGGACAGGAACAAAACGGCGGTTGGGGCGATAGAACCACACAAGGTTGGTTGCAAGGCGGACGTGTGATACCTGCTACAGGTACAGGTGCTGCTTCGTTCCACTCTTATACAGCTGCGAACCGTTCTACAGGTGATTTAGAATTGTACCTCAATACTATCAATAGTGCCGCAGGAGATGCTGTGAAAGTATTGCAGTTTGATTATTCAAATTCAGATTACCCTACTGCCGTTCCTGGATTTACGAATGATGACCAATTGGAAGTGTTCTTATCTTTAGATGGCGGTTTTACATTCAGTGCCTTGCCTATAGCTACTTATACACGCACAAAAGACCTTTGGGAAACCAAACGTATTGTGTTTGACAATGTAAGTCAACCTTATTTGGACGCACAATACGTAGTAATGCGTTTCCGTGCAACTTCTGACAATGGTGGTACAGATATAGGTATTGACAACTTGTCTATACAAGAATTGCCTAAGAAAGATGCAGGTGTTACTGCTATTGAGTTCAACCGTTGCTCGCCTATTTATGGTAGTGTAGTAGTAGAGGTTACGAACTTTGGTAGCGAAACTATCCAAAACTTCCCTGTGCAATACACAATAGGCGCGAATACTTATACTGAAAATTTCCCGCTCAGATTGGAAATATTCCAAAAAGCTAAGTATCAATTTACAACGCCTACCAATGTAGCAGGTGTGAGTTCGCTTACCATAACGGCTAAGTCTAACTTAGTAGGTGATCTCAATGCAACGAATGATAGCAAAACAGTAACATTGCCTATCAGCAATTTTGCAGGTGTGCCTTACACAGAAGATTTCGTATCTGGTATTCCTGCTAACTGGTCTGTACAAGCTAAATTGAATACGCCCGGTTGGTTTGCGGCAGTGAAAAATGATGGCTTGCCCCTCAATACACCTGCATTGCCCAACGAGTTTCCTTTTAACTTGTTACAAATGACAGCTGTTGGTGCAGGTTTTGATGGAGGTTTTGTAGCCTTAGATGACAACAAAGGTGGCGCAGCGCGTACCAATGACCAAGACAGGCTTATCACACCCGCATTTGACTTGAGCAACTATAGCAATGCCGCTATTAGCTTTACTGCTTATCACAGCAATATATTCTCCAATGGTAGAGGTAAATTCACGTTAGAATCATCATTGAATGATGGTAGTACTTGGGAAGTTATCCCAAGTGGCAATATCATAGGTGATGTGAATTCGGGTGTTCCTACGCAGGCTATCAATATCAACTTGCCTGCCAACCTACAAGGTAGAAGCAATGTGCGTCTAGCGTTCCGTTACAATGACGATGGTGTAATAGCTGGTGGTGTCGCTATAGACAACTTCCAACTATTGGCGACTGCTGTTACTATTCCATTGGCAAAAGTAAGCACGCCTACTATCAATCGCGCTTTTGTAAATCGTGGCACAGAAGGACATGTTGTATATCGTTTCAATGTAGAAGCCAATGTAGGCAATGCAGTGTTGAGTGATGTTATCCTGAAAACGGGTAGCCAAGAGTATAAAGTAGAAGACTTTAAACTCAACAGCTTCAACTTGTTTGTTTCTACTGACTCTACTTTGAGTGCGGTTGACCAACGCATAGGCAGAATATCGGTAGTACCTAAAGGACAAAACGCTGTATTTAGCTGTTTGAATTATAGTATTCCAAAAGACCAGACTCGTTACTTCTTCTTTACAGTAGATGTGGCGAATGCGCCTACAGCAACGTTGAGAGATAGTATAAATGTGCAGTTGCCAACTATCAGCAGTGATAATGGCGATAACTTCATCACTATCTTTGGCAACCGCGTGGGTTTGAATTTGCGCGCTGGTGGTTATCAAATCATAGCTGACCAAAACAATCCTCCTACAGCGGAAGACATTGTGTTGGAAATGAAGCAGAAAGCTGTACAGAGCGACCCCAACCTTGTATTCAAGGCGGCAGACTTCAAATTCGCGGATTTGGATACACCTACGTCAGGTGATATATTCAGAAAACTGCAAATCACTACTAAAAACTTGCCGAATGCTGATACTAAACTTCAGTTGAATGGTGTAGATGTAGTGAGCAATCAGATAATTTCTGTTACGCAAATCCCGCAATTAGTGTTCTCGCCTCGTATCAATGATGCAGGCTTAGGCTATGCTACCATTACTTTCAAAGTATATGATGGACGCGACTGGAGTGCAAGAGATTACACAGTGCGTATCAATGTTCTCAGTGATAAAATATATATGCCTACGCTCTTCTCTCCGAATGCAGATGGCGCGAATGATAACTTTATCATACGCGGTGGCGAAGGCAATATCGAAAAACTGACTTTGAGAGTATTAGATAGAAATAACAATCCTATGTACGAATCTTCTGATATCATAGAGATAACTACAAAAGGTTGGAATGGCAAGAAGGATGGTAAAGAACAACCTGCTGGCGCATATCTATGGTACATAGAAGGTACATACAAAAACGGCAAGCCCATTGAGTTCAATGGCAAAAAAACAGGCGTTATCCGTATGGTGCGCTAAGTAGCAATTACTTTTTAACCCTCTTGCCTGCCCTTTTTGAGGCATCAAAACCTGAAAAGGGTAGGAGAGGAGTTAAAAAAGTAATGGTTTAACCTCAATAAAGAACCGTAATTATGAAAAAAATACTACTTAGTGGCATAGCGGGACTACTTATGCTCGGTATGGCGCAACGCACAGAGGCGCAAAGCTCGAACAGCCCATCTGCTACTTTTTCGCAATACCATTACACACCTTTTGTTACCAATCCTGCTATGATTGGCGCAAGCAATGACTTGAAACTTATTCTTAACTATAGAAGGCAACAAGTAGGCGCAGGGCAAACCTTTGACACTCCAATGGGGTCTGTTATTTATCCTATTTTTTCAAAAGATAGAGAGAAACGACTCGGTGGTGTGGGGGTTTCGTTTGTGAGCGATAACGCCGCAAACTTTATCAAAACCAACGGCGTAACAGCCGCTGGCGCTTACAATCTTCATGTTGGTGGAAGTAGCATAGCTTTTGGAGTGCAAGGTGGATATTTCCAAACCAGCATCGACTCAAAGGGCATCTCTACTGACGCACAATATCAAAGCGGCGTGTTCAACCCTGAACTCCCTACAGGCGAGGCATTCAGTGCTGTATCCAAAGGTTATATGACATTTGGCGCAGGTGCTTACTGGAATAAAGAAGACGAAAAAGACCGCGAAAAAGCATTCTTTGGTGTGTCGTATATGAATATCAACCAGCCAAGCCTTGACTTCATCAACCAAAACTCAAACACTATGAGGAGCAAGGTAGATGGCGTTATACAAGCTACAGGCGGTATTCGTTTGTTGCACACCAGCCATTTTGCTATCATGCCTACAGCGCGTGTTATTGTTTCTAATGCCAAATCGCAAATCAATGCAGGCTCATGGTTTCGCTACCATGTTTCGGAATCCGTAACAGGTTTGATGCGTGATGGAGAGTTCGGTTTGGGCATGTGGTACAATACAAACGGCTTTTTAGTAACTTCTCTAGAGTTCAATCAACCGCACTACCTTTTTTCAGTAAGCTATGATATAGCCATGAAAAAAGACCTTGCTTTCATCAACTCAAATGGTATCTTAGAGTTCACAGGTGCATTCAAACTTAATCGCCATCACCACAAACAACGCCCACCAAGCAAAGATACAGATGGTGATGGTATATTTGACGAAAATGACGCTTGCCCTGAAGTACCGGGCAAACCTGAATTTATTGGTTGCCCTGATACGGATAATGACGGCATCCCTGATGACCACGACAACTGCCCACAAGATCCAGGTTTGAAAGAATTTGCTGGCTGTCCTGACAAAGATGGTGATGGTATCCAAGACAAAAAAGACTTATGCCCCAATGACTTTGGTACAAAAGAAACTTTCGGCTGTCCTGATAAAGATGGTGACCACGTAGCGGATAAAGACGACGAATGTCCTAACGAACCCGGTTTAGCTGTGGACAAAGGTTGCCCTAAAAAAGTTGTGCCATCTGATGTGGTAGAGGCAAAAATAAGCAAAAGTGCTTCTAATATTTTGAAAGCCGCCAAATACGTTCACTTCGTAACAGGCACAAGCAAAATCGAAAAAGTGTCTAATAGTTTCTTAGATTTAGTGGTGGATATTTTGTTAACCGATTATCCTGATAAATTGATAGCACTCGAAGGACATACAGACGATGTAGGCGAGTCAGACAAAAACATGGCGCTTTCTATAGCACGTGCCGAATCTGTAAAAGCTTATATGGTAAGCAAAGGCGTAGCCGCAGAGCGTATCATTACTTCTGGCAAGGGCGAAGAAGTTCCTCTTTTTCCTAACAATTCTGAAGAACATCGCAATGTAAACCGCCGTGTAGAAATGGCCATAGTAGAGAAAAAATAATCTCTTTTGTATTTTCTGATAACTTTCTTTTTTTTGTATACTGACAAAATTTGTGGTATTTTTCTTTGCTCAATAGGATAGGGTTTTAAACCATATCCTATTGAGCAAAGAAATTTTTAAACCCTTATAGCATTCAGGAAAAATCACACTGTTAAAACATATACTTTGCACCAACATTCACTTGCAAACCACGAGGGCGAATGGCTACATATTTGTTTTCTTTGATAGGCTTAATATTTTGAAAGTATAAGCTATTAGCGGTTATAGCCCATTTCGCGCTGTATTTGTAGGCTATTTCCGCGCCTCCGCCTATCTGCCAACTCCATGTAGAAAGTTTTGCGGCTGTATTGAGCCTATAGGCTATGGCGACATTGTCTTGCAATTCGTAACTTGAAGTTGAAGAACGAATTAGTTTATCTACCTGCCCTGCACCAAGCAAGGTAAAGGCTACTTTGCGGAAAGGATTGATCGTATAGCCCACCTGCACAGGAACGCCTATGTATTCAAAACGCGAGGCGATATGAATCACGCTTTGTTGATTGAATTGCGAGATACTAAAACTATTATCACCTGTAGGACGATAAGCAGGGTGGCTTGCAATGGCTTGGGCAAAATTGGGGTTATTGATATTGCCTTCTAAAATATCCAATAAGAAGGAATGACGTGTATAATCGTAGTAGTTTACAAAAAAAGCATTCGTGCTTTGTTCAAGAAACTCTGCTCTGTATTGTACGCCTCCGCTTATTTGCCAATGTGGAGTTACTTGACAACCAAGTTTTATATCTGCCTGATTTGCCACGCTGTATTGTGCTTTTTCGTTTACTTCAGTAAAAAAATTGCTTAAGTCAATACCATCATTGAATTGATGCGCTTGTGCATAGTCGCGTAGATAGTTGTCATAATGGATAGCTACTTTTGGCGAGGCTAAAGTAACACCGCGCTGAATACTTACCCAAAAACGTTTTACTTCTAATTGTTTTTGAGGAGTAGCATACACGACTAAAGAAATAGGGTTGGACTGTAAATTACAAGGAGCTAATGGGCGCATACCTAAAACAGGCAAAAGTTTCATTTCGCTTGCGTTTTCTTTTGCTCCCTGCATGCATTTGCCTACCAGTTCATGTATTTTGCTTGTTACATGTTTATGTGCTTGTTGCTTGAATTGTATGATGATAAACAGTGCTGACTTGCCTGCCTGCGGAGTGCTGGTAGGCAAGGTCATTTGCTTGCCTGCCTGCGGAGTGTTGGTAGGCAAGGTAGTGCGTAATATTGGTGTGTAAATAGTAGCATTTACAGGTAGTAGAGAGGAGTCATATATGGGTAGTTTTTTTGTAGTTGCCTGCGTGTTGTTTTTCGGCAATGTTTGTTTAGATAGGTTAGAAGTAGTTTTTTGTAAGCAGGTACCTGCCAATAGGCATATCCCCAACATAGTATATAAATAGTTTCCTTGCTTGTTTATACTTTTATGCGGCTTGGTTTCTGCAAGTTTACTTTCTATATTGTCCCATAAATTGCGATTGGGCGATAATTCTGCTCCCTCGAATGCTTCTTGCCATTGTTGCTCGAAGCTGTTTTCAAAATCTTCCTTATTCATTTCAGACATACGACATAGTTTGGGCTTTGGTTTCTGTGGCTGTTATCATTTTTTGTAGCATTTGCTTGGCGCGTGCATATTGCGATTTTGATGTGCCTTCGCTGATTTCAAGCATTTTAGCAATTTCGTTGTGTTGGTAGCCTTCTATCGCATAAAGATTGAAGACCATTTGGGAACGCAAGGGCAGTTGTTGAATAACCGCCAATAGTTCTTGAAAGTTGTATTGTGAGAGTATAAATTCCGAATCAGTGAGGGTTTCATGGTGGTTTTCGATATCATCAGGTAGGATTTTGTCCATTTTTTTGCTATAAAATTTCAGGGCAGTATTGACTACTATGCGCTTCAGCCAAGCATTGAGTGGGCAATCGTGCCTAAATTGGGCGAGGTATTGAAAGATTTTTATAAAGGCATCTTGTAAAATGTCCTCTGCATCTGCTCTTGAGCGTGCATAGCGCATACTCACTGCAAACAGTTTGCGGTGATACTGTTCATAGAGTAGTTTTTGCGCCTTGCGGTCTTGGAGTATGCAAGATTGGATTAGCTCAAGTTCAGACATTGGCTTTTTTTCACTCAGTTGGCTTAATAGACTTCTTGCGAAAATCCTTTTTCCTCTTTCCAAACGGGGAGGGTAGGGTGTAAGGTCTTAAGAAACACTTTCGCAAGAAGTCCAATGTACAGATAGTTCTATAGACATGACTCTATAAGAGGCAAAAAGGTTGGAATCACTTGAAAATTTATTTTAAAAATTTCACTTTGCAATACCCTTCTTCTCCCAAAGTAATACGGACGACTGCGCCAAAGCCCATATCAATTCGAAACAGCTTGTCCAACGGTATGTGTAATAGGCTCGCTAACAGGCTTTGCATCACTCCATAATGGCTAACGATGCAATAAGTTTCATGAGGCAATGCCAATTTCTCTTCCCAAAACGACATGCTTCGTCTGTGAACTTGTTGATGCGATTCGCCGTTTGGGGTAGGTATTTCTACAAAATTGCGCATCCAAGTTTGGAGAGATTCAGGCGAGATGTCCTGCCACGCCTTCATTTCCCAGTCGCCAAAATACATTTCCTTAAGCCTATCATCAAACACAAGAGATAGATTGTCGGCTTGTTTTTGGGTAAGTGTGGCAGCCAATTGTTTGCATCTTTGCAAAGGACTGCTGTAAACTTGTATATCGGTAAGGTCAGGCAATACCTGCTGCACTGTCAACCATTCTTCTTCAAAAGAGTGCGCAACAGGCAAATCTGTTTGCCCATAACAAATGCCCTTGTTTACGTCAGGCGTTGTGTGTCGTATAAGAAAAATTTGTTTCATGTATAAAGAAGATGTAAAGGTACAAAAAAAGTTCTTCTGTATTATTTTGAATAATACAGAAAGAACGTTTGTTTCATTCCTTAGGAACAGAAATTAAATAAACTGACATTTTATAAACTTGCGAATGACTTGAAAAAAACAGGCAAATTTGTGTCACAGTAATGAAATTAAATAACCTGACATTTTAGGACTTATGCGATGTATCACGCGCGGCTTGCGTGTGCGCCAAGGTTCTTTCTATAAAAATTCTTGCCTGCGGCGCACACACGAGCCGCGTGTGGTACAAATAGGCGCATTGTTTTTTGTTTATTCTTGAACATTGCGTAAGTCCTAAAACTATCAACTTATTTAACTTTTGTCCCTAAGTAGGCGTAAAAACAAGGCATGCCTTGTCAGTACAAATAAGATGTGTCGTTATCAAAATAGCATGTTATTTAATGCTTGTTCAATAGGCATCTTGCTTTTGAGCCTCAAGACGCATTTTTTATCAAAAGAAATAGGTTTTTAAAAAGTTATTGCGGACTTTGCCAAATCCATATAGTAGCCATTCTGTAAGAATCCCTTGTCACGCTTTTGTGTGGTGCTAAAGCGACAGGATATGCTTACAGCCTGACTAATTTAGGGCTAACTTCCGCAATAACTTATTAAAAATCAAGCAATGCTATCCTATAGCGTATATGCAAGATGCACACAGCACATAACGTAAACTATCATCTTATTTAATTTTATTCCTTATCTTTTTGATTATTTTGATTATTTCGTGGTTTATTTTGGTTTTGTTGTGGCTTTTTGGAAGTTTGTTGTACTTTTTTGCTTTGTTGAGTTTTTTGGTTAAGGTTTATATTAGCATTAGTAGTAGGTCTTTGGTTGTTTTTTGTTTTTGGAATGGGTTGTTGTTCGGTTGTTGGCTGCTGGTTTGTTGTTTTTGGTTGTCGTTTTCGGGCTGTGTTTTCGCCTTGTTTGGTATAGCGTGAAACAGTATTTTGCACAACAACTTCTCTTACATCTTCCGTAAGGCTTTCGGGAACAGTTCCATTTTTGTTCATTTCTAACAATACTTTCACACGCTCAACAGATATGGGATGCCAATTACTTTCATCTTGGTAGGCAAACCACATTATTTTTTTAAAAATATCTGTTTTTGTAAGCATAGCCTTTCCGCGCCGCGTGAGTATAGGTTCTTCCACTTGTGGTATGCCTTGCAATGCGTCCATGTAAGTATCCAACTCATAGTTGAGGCAGCATTTTAATCTACCACATTGCCCTGATAATTTACTTGGATTAAGCGATAAATTTTGATAACGTGCCGCGTGTGTATTGACGCTTTTAAAATCGGTCAGCCATGTCGAACAGCATAGCTCACGCCCACATGAGCCTATTCCACCTAAACGACCAGCTTCTTGTCGAAGGCTGATTTGTTTCATCTCGACACGCACTTTGAACTCATTTGCGAGCGTCTTAATCAACTCACGAAAGTCTACACGCTCTTCGGCAGAGTAATAAAAGATAGCCTTTGTATTGTCTGCTTGAAATTCCACGTCTGAAAGCTTCATGCGTAGGCGCGTTTCTTGTACAATTTGGCGTGTGCGAAAGAGGGTAGGCAAGTTGCGCTCTTGTATTTGCAAATACTTATCAAGCTCTTTGGGGGTTGCTATATGCAGTACATTGCTTATGTCCTCCGTATCTTTTATTTTGTGTTTAAGCATTTGGAGGCGCACGAGTTCGCCTTGCAACGAAACATAACCCATGTGAAAGCCATTGGGTACTTCGACCATCACAGCATCACCTGTAGTGAGGTCTAAGCGTTCAGGATTTCGGTAAAACTCTTTGCGCCCATTGCGAAAGCGCACTTCTACGAAAGGGAAACGCTGTGCGGCAGGTATATCCATGCCTTTTAGCCAATCGTAGGTATTCATTTTGTTGCAACCGCAAGCACCCTCGCTTTTGCAACCTGCAACACCTGTACTGTCAAGTGTTGCTTTAGTATCGTTCACGCCACATCCAGAGGCGCAGTTAGTACATGCCATTTTTATAAAAAATTAAATGAGTAAGTAGTATGCTTTTTAAGCAATTTTTTGCCAAGAAAAGCAAGTTATGCGATTAACATACAAATATAGGTACATTTATTAGAAAATAGCGCATATACAGGAAAGCTTACAAATTTTATGGGTGCTGTGTGTGGTGAGGACACCAGACAGGGTAAAGCAAAGCCTCGTTTGATGTCCTCACCAAACGAAGCCTAATATTATTATAGCATCAACTTGATTTTAATGGTTTGCGTGTACTGTCGCGCAATGTTTGCAATAGCGCATGTTGTAAGTGTGTGTAAGAATTAAACAGAACGAACCCGCATACGCCCACGCTTCGCCAAAAGGCAATACTTCTTTGAACAAAATACCACACGTAAACAATAAACCTGCGAATCCAAAAGCAAAACGAACCCCTGTGTGCGTGGTTTGGCGTGCAGAATAGTACACAGCCAACAGGCTAAATACCCAAAAAATGTAGTCCATAAATTCAAGGCTTTCATGCAAGTGCTGATGCCCGTGCGCATGATTGTGAAGCCCGTGATTGGCTACCGACATAGCCGAAACAGCCACAGGCAATAGTAAACAATGAATTAAACACAAGACAGAGCTTATAATACCTACATTGTCGGACTTTTGGGAAAGGAGTTTTGCGATTTTCATAAATAGTGCGTATTTTTGTGAAGCAATAAAAAGCCTTCATGCAACTGTATTGCAAAAGTAACCTTTTTTTTCATAATAAACAAATTTTTCTAAACGTTCCTATGAAAACTACCCTTTTTTATTTCCAAACTACCTTATTCGCACTCCTTTTTCTTACCGCTTGCGGTGGGGCAGGCAAGCATACTAAAGACGATGCTATTCTTGACGAAGCCCGCAAAATCCACAGCGAAGCCATCAAAAGCCACAACGCGGTCATGAAAGACCTCAAAGAAGTGGCTAAACTTAAGGCGGGTTTGCAAGACAGCCTCCAAAAAAAGGCTGCCAAAGACAGCACAATGCTGAAAGAGAAAATAGCTAATTGTGAAACGCAAGAAAAAGCTATGAAAGAATGGATGGCAAATGTCCAAGAAGTACCCGCCAAAGAAGGCGAAGCGCACGACCACCATGACCACGAAGGACACGACCACAAACCCGCACCAAAAATAAGTGCTGAAGATATGCTCGCCTACCAAAAAGAAATGAAGAAAAGCATAGACAAAATCCAACAAGACGTAAACGCTATTTTGAAAAAATAAAACATGCAAAATACACTTGCCTACGCACAATCGCAAGATAATGCAGACGAATTGAAACATTTTCGTCAAGAATTTTATATACCGAAGCACACTGACGGCTCAGACGTATTGTATTTTACAGGCAATTCGCTTGGGCTACAACCAAAACGCGCCATGCAATACCTCCAAGAAGAAATGCTGAAATGGCAGACGCATGGCGTGGAAGGGCATTTTACACAACCACGTGCTTGGTTCGACTACCATAAACATCTGCGCAAAGGGCTGGCGCACCTTACGGGAGGCAAGGCGCAGGAAGTGGTCGCCATGAATACGCTTACCACCAATTTGCATATTTTGCTCACTACTTTTTATCAGCCCACCGGCAAGCGAAATAAAATATTGATGGAAGCAGGCGCATTTCCTTCCGACCAATATGTAGCCGAATCGCAAGCGCGCTTTTACGGCTTGAATCCCGATGAGGTTATAGTTGAACTTCCGACAGGGGCAGATGCACTGGCAAAAATAGCGGAATTAGGCGACTCGCTCGCGCTGGTAATGTTCGGCGGTGTCAATTATTATACAGGGCAACTGTTTGATATGCAATCCATTACGAAAGCAGGGCAAGCCGTAGGTGCAAAAGTTGGCTACGACCTCGCACACGCTATAGGCAATGCGCCTTTGCAACTACATGATTGGGGCGTGGATTTTGCGGCGTGGTGTAGTTACAAATATCTCAACGCAGGTCCTGGTGGTGTAGGCGGTATTTTTGTCCATGAAAAACATTTAAATCCTCCACAGCCACGCCTATTTGGTTGGTGGGGTTATGAAGAAAGTACACGCTTTTTAATGCAAACAGGTTTTAAGCCCGAACCAGGCGCAGATGCATGGCAGATGAGCAACGCACCTATTTTAAATATGGCGGTGCTTTTGGCTTCACTTTCGCTTTTTGAAGAAGCCACAATGACACGCCTACGCGAAAAAAGCTTGCAATTAACCGCTTATTTATTGTTTTTAGTCAAAAATATAGCTCAAGAAACAGAAACGGATATTCGAATACTTACACCCGAAAACCCTGCCGAACGCGGTTGCCAATTATCGCTTGAAATACCAAAAGACGGCAAGGAGTTACATGAAAAACTCACTGCCAAAGGTGTTATAGCCGATTGGCGTGAGCCTGCCGTTATTCGCCTTGCGCCTGTTCCACTTTATAACACCTTTGAAGACATTTATAGATTTGGAGAAATTCTAAAAAATGCGCTGCGCTAACTACTCCCTTTTGATTGATTAAACCCGTAAAATTTGGTGCTCCGACAATTTTAGTGGAGCAAGGTATAAACCACATACAAAGATATGGCACACAGTGTTTCGGGCTATGTTCGCTATGTTTCTATGTGGTTCAACACAAAATTTGTCAGAGTACCAAAAAGATACTGGCGACACTTCAAGCCATAAAAACGACATTATGCAATATGCCCAAGAGGATGGAACGTATTTGTCCCAACAGATAGACCTTATCTCTCCAAACGTTGTGGTTTGCGATACAGTTACAATTGAGGCTTATAAGAAAATTTATCCAAATGACAAGATAACTCAAGTGGGTGAATGGGATTACTACCACAATGATAGATTGGTTATTTTGCAGGAGGCAAGGAAGCTATATTCAACGAGTTGCGAGATAGACTCCTTCGTTGTTATTCGGATATTGAAAAATGTAAATTTAGTTGGCTTCCATGATTTTTGTATTTGTTCTATTTTTGATGTTTAGAAAAGTGCAGACAAGTTTATAGCATTTCAGCTTCGCCTCTTAATTCGCCTAAGAGATACGCGGGTTCTTCCTCTATTTGGAGGGGTTCAAAGATTTCAGAGGGCATATTTTGAGAGAGGGTAGAGATGATAGCGTTCAATTTGCGCAACTTGCCTGAAGTTTGCGCTTGTTTGTAGTAGCGCAAATGTTGGGCAAGTTGTTTTGAATAACTAACTATACTTGTGT
>Ga0163154_10000638_pt1 | contig 54170 bp, 53 predicted proteins | sample OliLakLV19MP9P1_FD_148649 | JGI IMG/M metagenome (GOLD analysis project Ga0163154, IMG submission 148649) | Freshwater microbial mat bacterial communities from Lake Vanda, McMurdo Dry Valleys, Antarctica - Oligotrophic Lake LV.19.MP9.P1 | ecosystem: Environmental > Aquatic > Freshwater > Lake >...
GTGGAAGTCGTGGCGGCAGTGGCGGTGGCTACGGCGGCGGTGGCGACAGCTACGGCGGTGGTGACAAGAGAAGATACTAATCAGTACTCGATAAGCTAACGTATAAGAAAACCTCTTTGCAGCAATTGCAGAGGGGTTTTTTTGTGTTGGAAACTTGAAGACGACTTTCAGACGTGTTGGGTTTTCGAAAACCTGACACGTCTGAAAGTCTTACTTTAAACCTTTTAATATCTATGATAGAAGCACAACTCCAAGCCCTAGGCATCCAATTACCACCGCCACCTCCGCCGGGCGGTATTTATCATCCAGTGGTTATCACCGGAAATCTGCTTTACGTGTCGGGGCAGCCGCCCCAGCGAAATGATGGCTCTTTAATCACGGGCGTGGTTGGTGAAGATATGAATTTAGAAGAAGCCAAATTAGCAGCCCGCCAAACCGGACTCACGATGCTGGCTACGATTAAAGCTCAAATCGGAAATTTGGATAAAATCAAACGCCTCATCAAAACGCTTGGCATGGTGAATTGTGAACAGGGATTTGCCAGTCAGCCGCAGGTGATTAATGGTTTTAGCGAGCTTTTGGTAGAATTGTTGGGGGAGGAAAATGGGAAAGGTGCGCGGAGTGCAGTCGGTATGATACTTCCCGGTAATATTGCGGTGGAGATTGAAGCGATTTTTGAATTGTATTGACTTGCTCGCATTTTGTCTGAACGGTGATTGGTGTGATTTTTTTATTGGCTGATTTTTTGTGGCGAGTATTAGAAATCATGTTTACCCTAAAATCTTGTGAATAAAAGTTCTGACGGGTTTCAAGGGGAGGCATAAATTTGGGACGATTTTTAACGTTAACCAATTTGAATACGAGGTGCGCGTGAGGGATGCAGCGGGTGGAGCCAAAGGCGACAGTGCGCAGCACCGAGCAAAGCGAGCCCAACGCAGCCCGACCCGTAGGGGCACGCCCAAGTAAAATTTTAAATGTAAAATGTCATCCAAACAATACCTGATTTTTGATGGACACCTTGACTTGGCGATGAATGCGATGGAGTGGAACCGGGACCTCACGTGGTCGGTAGCGGAAATACGAGCGAGTGAGCAAGGGCTGACCGATAAACCTGACCGGGGCAAGGGAACGGTGTCGCTGCCTGCGATGCGCAGTGGAAAGGTGTGCCTTTGTATGGCAACTCAAATCGCACGATATGTGAAGAAAAGCAATAAACTTCCCGGCTGGCACTCGCCGCAACAGGCTTGGGCGATGACGCAGGCGCAACTGGCGTGGTACAAAACGATGGAGGAAGCCGGACAAATGACTGCAATTACAGATGTCGAGTCATTGAAAAAGCATCTTAAAAAATGGCGATATCCGACTGATAATGAACCGATTGGATACATTTTGAGTTTGGAAGGGGCGGATTCTATCGTTCATCTGGATGATGTGGAAAAAGCCTACGAAATGGGGCTTCGAGCAATTGGACCGGCGCATTATGGTCCGGGTACTTACGCACAAGGCACGGACGCGACGGGTGGAATAGGGGAGAAGGGGCGTGCGCTTTTGAAAAAGATGGAGGAATTGAATATCATTTTGGATGCGACGCATTTGTGTGATGACAGTTTTTGGGAAGCGATGGATGGGTACAATGGTGCGGTGTGGGCAAGTCATAATAATTGTCGAAGTATTGTGCCGCACAATCGGCAGTTTAGTGATGCGCAGATTTTGGAATTGATCAATCGAGGTGCGGTGATTGGTGCGGCGTTGGATGCTTGGATGTTGGTGCCAGACTGGAAGCGCGGTAGTTCTACGCCGGAAAGCGAAAAGGTAACGTTGGAATTAGTAGCCAATCAAATAGACTACGTTTGTCAGTTGGCTGGTAATGCGCTACACACTGCGATTGGTTCGGATTTGGATGGCGCTTTTGGTACGGAGCAGTGTCCGGCGGACTTGGATACGATTTCGGATTTGCAAAAATTGCCGGCTATTCTCGAAAAGCGGGGTTATTCGGAAGTGGATATTGAAAATATTTTGTGTAAAAATTGGGTGAATTTTTTGAGGCGGGTGTGGTAAATCTAAACACTTTTTAATTTAAGCAGTCGAGCGTTCTAAACCGCAGAGGCGCAGCTTCGCAGAGGCTTTAACTGCCTGAATGTCATAACTTTGCGCCTTTGCGTCTTTGCGTGAAAATTATAAATTAAATATGATTTACTACTTAATTTTAAATTTCTAAATATTTATTTGCAAAAGCTAAATTTTTTGTTTACCTTTGCGGTGTCATTTGATACAACGTTATCATTTCAGTTCAGCAAGTCTAATTTTAATCGTTCTTCGGAATTTTAGAACCATTCTTCGCTCCACTTTCCTGATTCCAATCACATGATCCTTTAATTTTTTTCACTTTTCAATTTTTTTTGAATGAATATTTTCGTAGCAAAGTTAAATTCCCAGACTCAAGATGGGGATATGCAAGAAGCTTTTGAAGCGTATGGTGCCGTGGATTCCGCTAAGGTAATTCTGGATCAGTTTTCCGGCAGATCCAAGGGCTTTGGTTTTGTGGAAATGCCCAACGACGATGAAGCACAGAATGCGATTGACGCACTGGACAACAGCGACTTGGATGGCAACACCATCGTAGTAAAGAAGGCAGAACCACGCGAATCTCGTAGCGGCGGCGGCGGTGAAAACCGTGGCGGCGGCGGCGGTGGCTTCAGCAAGTCAAGATACTAATTCGTATCGAATATACAGGTAAAAAAGCCGCTCTGAACTGTGATTCGGAGCGGCTTTTCGTTTTACAAAGAATTTATTCAACCCCCCAAATCAATCGTTATTTCTGGGGTCGCGCGCTTTGTCAATGGTGGTGTCGCGTTTGCCCCGAGCATTTTCGATGCTCTCGTCTCTTTGATTGCTAGCAGCTTTTATTTTTGATTCTTTTTCATCGTACGCCGCTTGCCGGATGCGGTCGCGCTTTTTTTTAGCTTTCTGCCGGATGTATTTCAGGGTCTCGTTGTCTATCTTTTTATCATGATATTGTTGCAAAGCAGCAGCGGTGAGTTTATTATATTCTTCATACATTTTTTATGCTTACAATTATATTCATCATATTCTGCTTTGTGTGTAAAATTGAATTGATTACATTGCTCGGCACATACATAATTGAAGTAATTATAGGATTTATTTACTTTTTTACTAGATAACTCCATCAATGCTGCATTATCCCTCGCCTCTAAATACTCGCCGCCGCCTGCTGCTGCCACTTGCTTGAGTTGTTCTTTTCCTTTACGAAGCCTGTGAGTGCTTGTTTTGCTGCCTCCATTTTAGTGGTGCTTCCGACTTTTTTCGCCAACTATTCGAAGAATCAAGAATCAGTTCTACTTTTAAATTTTCGCGCATTTCCACATTTTTTAATATGCTCGGCGGCTGGCACTTTCCTTCCTTTTGTCCTTGTTGGTTGCAGGCATCATAATCTTGTCCGTATTGTTCAACTATTTTTGGTAAGTAGCTTCTTTAGAATTGGTCAGGTTGGTGATTAAATTATTTGAGGATTTCCCATTTTTGTTACCATTACAAGCAGTTGTAAAAAATAGTGACATAGCAATGAGTATTGCAAAATGATTTTTGAAAAATATTACATTTGGTTTTGATTGTTTATAAAATGAGTAGAAATACGAGAGGTTCGTCTTTTCTGGTGTAAATAAGTATCCTAATAAGGATGGGCGGAATGTTAAATTTTACCAAAGTTAAATAATCTCAACGGATATTGCTTACATTTGAGCGTAACAAATGAATGCGTTATAGGTCAACAAATTAAAATCCCTTGTGTGAAAAATCGTTGTGTCACTTGGTTCATGTGCTGTTTTTTGATGATAATCATTCCCGTTTGCGCCGAGGCATACGTCGTTTTGAAGCAACCAGCAATAACTACCCTATCCATTAGGAAAGAAGAGCGAAAAGTAACCCTTAAAGATTTTGTAAATTCCTCCAAAAAAGACCTGAAAGCAAAACTGGGTCGAAGACTTACGCTTAAAGAGCAAATCAGCTTCCTCTTATTAAAAAAAATACTCAAAAATGCGGTTGATAAAAACGCTGCCCTTGGCGAAGTCGCTGTAAACGATCGCTTCCAAATCTGTGCAAATATTGTTTTTCAAAATGGTGATATTATAGAAGTGGATATTATTGAGTTGACCTCCACAGAAATTAAATATAGAAGATGCGGAAAGCCGAACGACCCAGAATTTGTAGCAGACAAAAAGGAAGTGTTGAGTGTGCGAGCCACCAATGGTCAAATTGTTTTTAGAAATACGGAGCAGAACGTACGCTCGGCCGGTAAGCATGACAAACGGCGCATAGAAACCAATGCAATAATCGCGTTGGCTGGATCTATTTTATTTTTTCCTCTGGGTATTATTTTTGGTATTATTAGTTTAAATAAAATAAGTAAACATCCTGAAAAATATAAAGGAAAAGGATTGGCGGTAGCTGGGATTGTCATCGGGGGCATACATCTACTGTATTTATTGCTTGTACTTTTTCTATTGTATTCATTATTATTTGCGTTCGCTTAAATAGAGCAAGGACATTCCTTTAGTGGTAAGTAAAAGTGGAAAATTTTATCAGGCTTTAAATACATTTAAAGGATATTTCCTATATTTGAAGCTGTAAATTTAATTTTGTTAACATTTAAGTAACTTAGCAACCCTTGTATGAAAAATCATTACGTTACTTGGTTCATGTGTTGTATTTTGATGATAATGGTTCCCGTTTGCGCGGATGCTTATGTCGTTTTGAGGCAATCAGCAATAACTTCCTTGTCCGTCAAGGAAGACGCGGTAAAAGTAACCCTTAAAGATTTTGTAAATTCCTCGAAGAAAGACCTGAAAGCAAAACTGGGTCGAAAACTTACTTTCAAAGAACAAATCAGTTTCCTAACAATAAGAAAATTCCTCAAAAATGCGATTGACAAAAACGCTGCCCTTGGCGAAATGTCGGTAAACGATTTCTTTCAAGCGTGTGCAAAAATTGTGCTAAAAAATGGCGATATCATAGAAGCGGACATCATTCAGTTGACCTCCACGGAAATTAAATACAAGCGATGTGGGAAGCCAGATGACCCCGAATTTGTAGTGGATAAAAAGGAGGTATTGAGTGTACAAGCCGCCGATGGAGACATTATTTTTAGAAACACGGGGGCAAACGTTCGCTCGTCCGATAAAGATGACGAGAAGCAAACAGAAACCAATGCAATAATTGCATTTATTGGTGCTTTAGTGCTTTTTCCTTTAGGCATCATATTTGGTATTATTAGCCTAAATAAAATAAGTAAAAATCCTGAAAAATATAAAGGAAGAGGCTTTGCTTTGGCAGGTATTATTATTGGTGGGCTTTACTTACTTTTTTTGTTAATTGCTATAGCTTCCATATAAAGGTGGTGATGTTTCATTTATTTGCTTCGTTTTTTGTAATCCATTAAAAATACCGCTCACGGAATCGTTTCACCGAGTCTCTGGCAAAAGACTCTGCGGAAAGGGGAAATCAACCTTGCAATTGCAATTTCAAAAAATCGCCGTCTATAATAAGTAGTTGAACGCCTTATTGGGAAGTGGAACGATGGGAACTCAGGTTATCAGAAACTTGATACGTCATGCCTTTAGGGGAGTAAAAATGTGCGTCCATCGGATAATTCGGTCGTCATTGCTCCCTCGATACAATAGATGATATGTCCTTTCAAGCACCAGTGGTCAGCTTTATAATTTTTAGAATATTCTACCATACGAATGCGCAGGTCGCCAAATTGTAGGGTACGCCAGTGCGCCACGCCAGTCTCGCCTTGATGTTTCGTCATCGGAATGACACTCCAATCGGTGGTTTGAAAAGGGATATTATTGGAATCCATGAATATTAATCTTTCTTTTTATCATAAACAATCATAATCACTAAATCATTTGTACCCAATGGCGCAATGCCGTGGGAACTGCCTGCCCGTGTCAAAATCGCATCGCCGGACTGTACTTCAAACGTCTCGCCATTCATTTGCATCATTCCTTTTCCATCAAGGATATAATAAATTTCGTCTATTTCTTGAAAATGATAACCGATAGAAGAGCCGGGCTTCAAAACGCGTTTGCGAAAAGCAGTGTTGAAATCTTTCGCATTTTCAAAAAAGCTGTAGCCGATGGAAGTGCCACCGCCATTGTGGGGTCCGGGTTGTTCTTTGGCTACCTGTGTGTCTTTTTCTACAATGTATTTGGTGGAGTCGGAGGATTGTGCAAATGTAATATTGCAAGTAATAATACTAACAAATAAAAGAAATAAGTCTTTCATAATAGCACTATAAATAACTTAATGTTTTATATCAATACAAACAAAAATTACCAAGTTTTCCATTCATCGATATATTCACTTTCAGAATTTAAACCAACCATATCTCCCATTTCATACAAAGTATCACATAATCCTTCTCTTTCTTCTGTATCAATTCCACTTTCTACATTCTCATCTTCATCTATTGCATTCAAAGCATATACACATTCTTCAAATAAAATCATTTTTTCGATTTCTGTTGAATCATCTGGCATTGAAATCAATTTTTCTCTTAAATTATTTAGTTCTTTCATCAAATGAGGTTCAATATCATCGTAAACAATTGGTAGAAATTCTTTAAAATTTATTGCCTTGAGTTCTTTTTCTTTCACATTTAATGTATTTGTAATCAATTGAGTTTTAATACCTGCTAATTTCGCAAATGGTTTGAGCTTTTTGCAGCACTTGGTAAATTTTTTATGCTTACTACAAATATGGTGAGGAGCGTGAGGGATAGCAGCGGTATGCCAAAGCGTCAGGATAGTGGCTGGCTGGCATGAGAGCGGATAGCCCGACCCCCGATAGCCCCAATTTCTTTTGCTTTTTTGAAAATGAAAGATGGCAGGGGCTATCGGGGGACACGCCCTAAAAAGAACTTTGAAAAATAAAATACATCAGGACAAGTAATGCCAATGTAGCGATAATCAAAATCGTAATAAATCGCTTGCTGTCGCGCTGGTCGAGCACTTGCTGGCGTTTTTTTTGCTTGCGACTAATGGTGGATGCCATAGTTTTTTAGTTGGCAGTAGGCAGTTTGCAGAGAGTAATTTGTACTTCTTTGGCGCTGCTTTCTTGCTGTTATCAAATTGTTTCCTGTAAGACGAAGATAAGATATTTTTTGTATTTTCAAAAAGAACGTTCATAAAATTCTACAATTCGTTCGTCTGTACGAATATCCTTTGGTCGGATAGGCTGTTTGAGAACAATTCCTTCGAGGGTGCGGCAGCGACTGAGTGCGACATAGGTTTGTCCATGCTCGAACGCGCCAGAGCCGAGGTCTATAATGACTTTGTCGAAGGTCTTGCCCTGCGCTTTGTGGATGGTGACTGCCCACGCAAGTTTGAGCGGAAACTGTCGGAACGTACCAACGACGCGGCTTTGAATATCGGTAGGGTCGGTGGCGCTGGCTTCGTAGCGCAAGATTTCCCAGTCGAGCGGTTCGACTTCTACGTAGCGCATTTGGTCGTTTTCTTCTATCAGGACGGTGATGGCATCATTTTCGAGCTTGACGACTTTGCCGATGGTGCCGTTGACAAATTGGCGTTTGGGGTCGTTTTTGATGAACATGACTTGGGCACTGAGTTTGAGGCGCAGGGCTTGTTCGGTGGGAAATAATTGCGGATTGAAATCGCCAGTGACGATGGCGTAGTAGCTTTGGGCGGGGAGCGGGATGCGGTCGAGTTCCTGCTGGTTGATGGCGTTGGCGCGGTCGTTGCGCGAGGTGAGGGTGATGTAAAAATCCTGTGGAATGAAATCTTTTTCGTAGCGGACGTTGAGTTCCATGAGTTCATCCAATTCAATTCGATTCAAACGCACGCCTTCCAGGAGTTTTAAAAAATGCCGATTTTCTTGGCGATACACTTTTTGCAATTCCATCATATCCATTTCAAAATCTTTCATCACATGGGAAGCGAAGAAATAAGGCGATTGGTAATGAGATTGAAAGAGTTGCATCTCTGGGGAATTGCTATTGACAATGGGAGGCAATTGAAATAAATCGCCAAAAAAAACAACTTGTACCCCACCAAATGGAGCGGGATTTTCCCGATTCAAACGTAGGAAATAATCAATATTATCGAGCATATCGGCGCGTACCATCGAGATTTCGTCAATGATGAGGATGTCGAGGTTGTTATAGATGCGGCGGTCGCGGCGTTTGTTGATTTCGCTGCGGTGGATATATTTTGGTGGAAAGCCGAAGAAGGAATGAATGGTTTGCCCGCCGACGTTGAGTGCGGCGATGCCCGTGGGCGCGAGCACGACGGTTTTTTTGCGGGTGCTGCTGCGGAAAAGTTGTAATAAAGTGGATTTGCCCGTGCCGGCGCGACCAGTTATGAAAAGATTTTTGCGCTCTTTTTCGATGGCATCGAGGGCGTATTGGAAGTCGGCACTGAGTTCTAAAGGTTGTTTGTCAAGCATACTGTCTGAACCTTGATTTATATGATTAGATGATCTTCTTGATTTTTCCTCTTGACTTAAATTGTCAAGCTAATCCCGAAATCAAAAAAATCATGGTTCAGACAGCAAGATACGAACAAAAATGGCAGTTGTGCAAATGAAGATGTCACCTGTTTGTTAGGACAGATGACATCTGGTGGCAGCCTAAAGGCTGTTTTACGAGTTCAGCGTAAACGCTGGGCTACGTCGTTACACTTTCTTCCCAAATTTTTTCATCCCCGCGTTATAATTTGCATTCACCTCTTCCCAATTGATGATATTCCAAAATGCGCCGATGTACTCCGGGCGGCGGTTTTGATATTTCAAGTAGTACGCGTGTTCCCACACATCCAAACCGAGAATTGGGTAGCCGTAGTCTTTGCCGACTACATTTTTCATCATTGGATTATCTTGATTGGCGGTGGAAGTGATTGCCAAGCCGCCTTGTGGAGTCACGATGAGCCAAGCCCAGCCAGAACCAAAACGGGTAGTAGCTGCTGCGTTAAATTGCTCTTTGAATTTTTCCATCGAGCCGAATTTGGTAGTAACCATTGCTCCGATTTTACCCATTTCCATGCCGTTATCCGCTGGGCGCAGCATTTTCCAAAACATGGAGTGATTCAGGTGACCGCCGCCGTTGTTGCGTATTTTCGTTTCGGTCGGTTTCAGTGTTTCTACCACTTGCTCGATTTTCATCGTTTTGTAGTTCATTTTTTCTACCGCCATATTCAGTTCATTCACGTATTTTGCGTGGTGTTTATCGTGGTGGATTTCCATCGTCATTGCGTCAATATGCGGTTCTAATGCGCTGAATTGATACGGCAAATCCGGCAATTTAAACGGTCCATCTGCTAAAAATGCAAACGTTTCGTCTGTTGTGGATTGGATAGTATTTGTATTTGAAAACATTTTAAATGGATTCAAAATAGTTGTCGCCGTTGCCAGCAAACCGGTTCTTAGGAAGCTTCTCTTGTCCATAATTTTTGTTTTTATATTAAATCTAAATAATGAATTTATTGTTGATAGAATGGATGTAAGTTCCACTTTAAAAGGTGAAGAAAGCGATAAAGTTGAAAAATAAGGCAACTTTTTACCACAAGGGTCACAAGGTTTTTTCACAAAGTTCACAAAGTATAGCCTTTATATGCTAGTGTCGTTTGTGCGCTTAGACGAAACTTCATCTAAAGTCTATTGTCTAATGTCTAAAATCTAAAAAGTGAATCCAATCATAGAATTGCAAGTAGAAGGCATGGATTGCAACAACTGCGCGATGAGTATCACGCGGTTTTTGGAGCGCAAAGGTTTGCAGGACGTGTACGTGAATTTTCAGACGAAAGAAGTGCGCTTTCGGCAAAGCGAGCAGTTGCTGGCAATGGAAAATATCAAGGCAGGCATTCACAAACTCGGCTACACGGTGGTCGAAGCGGAAACGCCGAAGCCATTTTGGACGCTGGAGCGTAAATTATTATTGAGTGCGATTTTTACAACACCCTTGTTGCTTGGACATTTGCTGATGTCGGTGGGCGTTCATATAGGATTAATGCACAACTATTGGTTGCAATTTTTACTGTGTTTGCCTGTGTTTCTCATCGGCTTATTTCACTTTGGTAGAAGTGCTTGGAGTTCCGTTCGTGGCGGCGTGCCGAATATGGATGTACTCATTTTTGTGGGAAGTACAGCGGCTTTTGTGTATAGTTTGATTGGAACATTTTTGAATGAACACAATTATGTGTTGTACGAGACAAGCGCCACGATTATCACGCTGGTGCTGCTCGGCAATTGGTTTGAAAAACGCGCCGTGCAACAGACGACAACCGCGATTGGCGAACTCACCAAATTGCAAGTGGAGAAAGCTAAACGTATAATGCCTTCTGGAACGATTGTGATAATTAATCGCGATGAAATCAAAGTTGGAGATATTTTACAAGTGAATGAAGGTGACAAAATTCCAGCGGATGGTGTGGTGATTTCGGGCAATGTTTCCATAGACGAATCCATGTTGACGGGCGAAAGTGTGCCGATAGAAAAAGGTTTGAATGACAATTTAATTGGCGCATCGCTCGTGCAATCGGGCAATCTGCAAATGCGCGTGACAGCAATCGGCAAGGACACGGTTTTGAATCAAATGATTGAACTGGTAAAAACGGCGCAGCAAGACAAGCCCGATATTCAACGATTGGCGGATAAAATCAGCGCGATTTTTGTGCCAGTGGTTTTAGGAATTTCGGTTCTGACTTTTATAATTGCTTATTTCGGTTTTGATTTGACGTTTCAAAAAGCGTTGATGAATGCGATTGCAGTGCTGGTTATTTCTTGTCCTTGCGCAATGGGTTTGGCGACGCCGACGGCAGTGATGGTGGGTGTAGGACGTTTGGCGCGAAACGGTATTTTGGTGAAAGGTGGTCAAACAGTAGAGATTTTTTCAAATATTAAAAACATCGTATTTGACAAAACTGGAACGCTGACGACGGGCGAGTTTAAAATTAAAAATATTGAATACCACACTCAAAATGAAGCACTTGCAAATGCTTTAATTTACAAACTCGAACAACATTCATCGCACCCAATCGCGCAGTCGCTCGTGCGCGAGATGGCGAGCCGCGTGAATGGCGTGAACGTGGATGATTTAATTGCGGAAGAGCGAAAAGGCGTGGGCGTTTTTGCAAAAGATAGCCAGAATAACACTTACCAAATCACGGCGCACCGTTCTCAATCGGCTGGTTCTCAGTATTTAGCTTTGCTCAAAAATGATGCGTTGGTTGCACAAATTGAATTGACCGATACTTTAAAACCCGAAGCACTTTCCACCATCCAATTTTTGCAAAAAGCTGGTATTCAACCCATTATTTTAAGTGGCGACAAACAAGAGCGCACGGAAAGTGTTGCTGAACAACTTGGTATCAAAGAATTCTATGCCGAAAAACTACCAGAAGAAAAGCTCTTCATCATCGAAAACTTGACAAGAGAAAATCCGACTGCCATGGTCGGAGATGGTATCAATGATGCGGCGGCTTTGACCAAAGCAACGATTGGAATTTCCTTGAGTAATGCTTCTCAAGCGGCGATTCAATCGGCTCAAATTGTATTGTTGAATGGAAATCTGAGTCATTTGCCAAAAGCGATTGCTATTTCTAAACATACCGTTTTAACGATTAAACAGAATCTTTTTTGGGCATTTGCGTACAACATTGTGGCGATTCCTGTTGCAGCGTTCGGTTTTTTGAATCCAATATGGGGTGCGCTTTTTATGGCACTGTCGGATGTGGTGGTGATTGGGAATTCGATACGGTTGAAAAGGAAGAAGATTGTTTGAAAGTTTGGGGTTTGGAGATTTCCCGTTTTAAACTGCTACTTCGACTTGAATAGAATTTTCATAAATAAATTCAGGCGACAAATCATATTCACACGGTATGAATTCACCTTGTAAATCGCGCATTTGTAAAATATGGTCCCAATAAATTTGTCCAAAATCACCGATATGAGGGTGCAAAAATATATTGGTATCAAATCCATCCGCTAATTTACGTACAATTAATTCAACAGTGATGCGAGTTCCTTTAATCGTCGGCTTTCCTAACATTATATTTGGGTCGCGCACAATTTCTATCTCTTCCGACATTTTTTCCTAATTTTCTTCAAATTTAAATAAAATTGCAAAGATTTTCAACAGTATAATTGATAGAAGTTTACTTTTCTTTGCAACTTCAAACCAAAACCAGAAACTATAAATAAAAATGAGCGAAGTCACTAAACAATCTCAAATTCAAATAAACGTCGGCTTGGACGAAACGAACACACCCGTCAGCCTTAATTGGCGAGCCGACGACGCGCCAAATGCACAAGAACCACAGGAATGCAAAGCCATGTTGCTCTCCCTTTTTGACGCAACCAATAAAGAAACCTTAAAAATTGACCTTTGGACAAAAGATATGCAAGTGGTAGAAATGGATCGTTTTTTCTTTCAAACCTTAAAAGCTTTAGCCGATACGTATTATCGTGCTACGCAAAATGCCCAACTTGCCGGTGATATGCAAAGTTTTGTACAGTATTTTGGAGAGCAGACGGAGATTGTACCAAAAAAGTAGGCAGTGTGCAATTGGCAGTAAGCAGTTCGCCCGCCTTGGGAGAGTTGGTTAATTAACAGCTGGGTTTTTAGCGGCTGGTATCTGGCATCTTCAAAAAAAATTTGCATTTTCCAAAAACTCACCATACCTTTGCGCTCCGGTGGGCATCGCACAACCAGCTCCTTCTGAACCCCCCCAGGGTGGAAACGCAGCAAGGGTAGGGAGTTGAGCGGTGTGATGTGGTGTTCACCTCATTTATTTCTATTACTTTCCTGTATTTTTCCTGTCATAATTCCCAAACTCGCCATTCTTATCGTACTTTTGCGAAAACAGTAAGCACATGAAATTTTTTATTGATACAGCTAATCTCGACCAAATTAAAGAGGCAAAAGACCTTGGCGTACTGGACGGCGTGACGACCAATCCTTCGCTGATGGCGAAAGAAGGCATTTCCGGCGAATCCAATATTTTAAGACACTATGAATTAATTTGTGAAATCACAGACGGCGATGTAAGTGCGGAAGTTATTTCAACAGATTTTGATGGGATCGTGCGAGAAGGCGAGCGGCTGGCAAAAATCGCAGAGAATATTGTGGTAAAAGTGCCGATGATAAAAGATGGTGTCAAAGCATTGAAATATTTTTACGAAAACGATATTCGCACCAACTGTACGCTGATATTTTCGGCGGGGCAAGCAATTTTGGCAGCGAAAGCAGGTGCAACGTATTTGTCGCCGTTTGTTGGAAGAGTAGACGATATTGGCTGGGATGGCATTGAACTCATCAAACAAATTGCCGAATTGTACGCCATTCAAGGATATGAAACAGAGATTTTAGCAGCGTCTATCCGCAGTCCGAAACATATTGTGGATGCAGCATTGGCGGGTGCTGATGTAGTGACTTGTCCATTGTCGGCAATTCTTGGATTACTGAAACATCCGTTGACTGATAGCGGCTTGGAGCAATTCCTCGCCGACCATCGAAAAGCAAATGAGCTTGTTTTTAAATAGAGGCTATCTTATTACCAAAATGGAGGAGCAGGTCGAAAGGCTGTGCTCCTTTTTTTATCAGTATTATTAAGGTGTGGCACATTTTAAAAATGCGCCACACCTATTAAAACCTATTTTGTTTATTCTGACACTTGCTCCAATACCCGTTGAATCAATTTTTCCACCGCTTCCGTCGGATTGGAATGAAACGTTCCCAAAATCCGATTTGCCAAAATCACATTACAAGATATTGCCCGATGTCCCAGCACACTTGCCAAACCATAAATGCCGGCGCTTTCCATCTCAAAATTTAACAATCGCAATTTTTCATATTTGAATTCGCTTAATTGCGTTAGCATTTCCAAGTTTAATTTAGAACGCGCACGTAGCTGTCTGCCTTGCGGCGCGTAAAAACCTGGTGCTGTGAGCGTAATGCCGTGATAATCAAGTCGAATTTTACTGATTAATTCCTCGCTTGCCGCAAAAACATAAGGTGAAATAGAAAGGTCAGCAGGAAGCAAGTGTTTAATTTGCTGACAAAGACTTAACTCGCTCAGACTATTTTTGTAATCATAAAAGTGTAGTAGATTATCTAATCCAATTGCATAATTTGAAGTTACAAAACTGCCCAGCGAAACCTCTGCCGAGAGTACTCCAGCCGTACCGATGCGGATAATGTTTAAAATTTGAGGTTCAAGATTTGGCGTTCTTGTTTGAAAATTAATATTGACAAGCGCATCCAATTCATTCAACACAATGTCAATATTATCCGTACCAATTCCCGTAGAAATAACGGTAATCCGTTTGCTGCCAAGCCAGCCCGTGTGCGTCACAAACTCTCGATGCGCCCGTTGCACATCAATTTGACTAAAATGTTTGGACACTTGCGCCACGCGATTCGGGTCTCCAACGGTGATTATGGTGTCCGCCACGTCACCTGGATGCAAATGTAAGTGATAAATACTTCCATCGGCGTTTATAACCAGTTCAGAATCAGAAATTTGTAACATCAAATTGAATTTTACGCTGCAATGAACGTTTACAGCAAATAAAGAATTACCTTTCGTCCCCAAACCACTAAAACGTTATGAAAAAGATTTATCATCTCTCTACCTGCAATACTTGTCAAAAAATAATCGCGGAACTCAACAACGGCGAGGATTTTGAATTGCAAGATATTAAAACCGAAAAAATTACGCCGGAACAAGTTGATTTTATGAAATCAAAAGTCGGCTCGTATGAAGCACTCTTCAGTCGCGTGGCGATGAAATATCGAAGCAGAGGCTTGAATGAACACGAACTCAATGAACAAGATTATCGAAATTTAATTTTGGAAGAGCATACTTTTTTGAAACGTCCAGTGATTGTAATTGATGAGGAAGTTTTTATTGGAAATGCCAAGAAGACGATTCAATCTGTGAAAGCGATGCTTTGAAAATTAGGATATTAAGATATTAGGATATTTTTCTTTGTACGCTTGATCTGTCAACAGTTTGCAGCCATCTGGCAATTACAACCATGCAACAATTTAACAATATATCAATCCACCAATATAACCGAGATACTATTTCAACTTGGTTTCAAACTTTACAAAATAATATTTGCCAACAGCTTGAGGCGGTAGAGGAAGGAGCGCGTTTTCAGGAAGATAGCTGGGAGCGTCTGGGCGGTGGTGGCGGTCGAAGTCGCGTGATAGAAGGAAAATACATCGAAAAAGGCGGTGTCAATTTCTCAGCAGTACACGGCGAGCTATCCGAAAAAATGCAGCAAAATTTGCAATTGGAAAGTAACGAATTCTTTGCGACTGGCGTATCCATTGTATTGCATCCTACCAATCCTTTCGTACCGATCATTCACATGAATGTGCGCTATTTTGAAACACAGCAGAATTGGTGGTTTGGCGGCGGCATTGATTTAACGCCACATTATGTTTCGCCGGAGGACGCGCGCTTCTTTCATCAGCAGTTAAAAAATGTTTGTGACCAACATCATCCCGATTATTATCCTAAATTTAAAACTTGGGCAGACGATTATTTTTTTATTAAACACCGACAGGAAACACGCGGCGTGGGTGGCATTTTTTTTGACCGATTGATTGAAAACGAGCATTTTACAAAAGAAGAAAGATTCGAATTTGTCCAAGACCTTGGGAATTCTTTTTGTCCAATCTACTTACACTTATTACAAAAAAATAAAGACGCAATATTCGGAGAACGCGAGAAAAACTGGCAACTGCTTCGCCGAGGGCGTTACGTAGAATTTAATTTGGTATGGGATGCCGGTACGAAATTCGGCTTAGAAACAGACGGACGCACCGAGTCTATCTTGATGAGCCTGCCGCCCTTTGCACAATGGAAATATAATTATCAAACGGAACTAAATAGCTCGGAATCCTTCACACTCGCACATTTGCGCAAAGGCATGGACTGGCTTACTGACACAGAATCGTGATCGGCTCCGTACGAATCCGATTACTCTTGTGTCCGGCTCTATCCATCAACTGAATCTCGTAAGAAAAGGTGTCTTGCGGGTAACGGGTATCCGTTTGGCACACGCGCAAATCCGGAAAAATACAGCAAATATTGCCAGAGCCAATTCGATTGGGTATTAAGATCGTGACTTCTCCAGAGATGCCATTGCCGCTTCCTTGCGCTGGTATGGCAGAGACTTTATAAGGTGTAATGGTACTGTCCCGACTATCATATAAAAAAATATTGTTAATCGAATCGTCATTGCCCAAGTCACCGTCTCCATCCGTAAAGGAAAAAAAGATAACAAGCGTGTCATTAGGTGCGGTACGACTGCCTTGTAGAATCCTGCCTTTATTCAATCCAATATATTTTAATTGTGGTTCATCTGGATAATCAGGCGGTTGGGTACAACTTATAATGCAAGAAATTGTTACAAAAAGCAGGCAATAGTTTAAGTAATTCATATCAAAAAAGCTTTTAAATTCGCTATTGTAAAGTACGATTTTTTAGTCAATTATCATTGAAATTGGACAAATTAAAACAACAATTAATCAGTAAAGTTACAACTGTCCACTCCTCAAATTTTGAAGCACTGGCATTAGGAATATTTCAATATCAGGCAACTTACAATCCAATCTACGCTCAGTATCTTCAGCTTATTCGGGTCAATCCTGCACACGTATCCTCTATAAACGCAATTCCATACTTTCCCATTCAATTTTTTAAAAATTATTTTATTCAAACGGGTATTTGGTCGCCCACTGTCATTTTTGAAAGTAGCGGCACCACGGCTCAGACGACCAGTCGGCACTTGGTGTATGATATGGAATTTTATTTACAAAATGCGCGTCACGGTTTTCAACACTTTTATGGGGCGATCGAAAACTATTGCATATTGGCATTATTACCTTCTTATTTAGAACGCTCTTCTTCCTCTTTGGTAGCAATGGCGGCTGATTTTATTTCAAAATCCAACTATAAGCAAAGCGGTTTTTTTTTGAACGAAACTGAAAAATTGATAGAAATTTTATTGGATGTTAAAAATAAAAACATTCCTATACTCTTATTAGGCGTAAGTTTTGCATTATTGGAATTGGCAGAGCAATATCCAATGGATTTGAACAGCATTATAATGATGGAAACTGGAGGTATGAAAGGCCGGCGTAAGGAATTGATACGCAACGAATTACATAACAAATTATCTCAATCATTTAATCTTAGAAACATTCATTCAGAATATGGCATGACTGAATTATTTTCTCAGGCCTATTCCTCCGGCAATGGTATTTTCGCTCCGTCACCTACCATGCGTGTTTTCAGCCGTCAAATAACAGACCCACTTTCTTTAGAGCGGATGGGCAAAACGGGGGTACTAAACATTATAGATTTGGCAAATGTAAATACCATTTCCTTCCTTGCTACCGATGATTTGTGCAAAGTGTACGCCGATGGTACTTTTGAAGTATTAGGGCGATTGAGCAATGCGGATATACGCGGCTGCAATCTTTTGGTAGATTAAAATGAAAATATACTTAAAATCAGACAAAAAAATAGAATAAAAAATTTGCAAGTATGGAATAAAAAATATCAAATATAGAATTTATCACATATTATTGTGCCTATATTCCAAAATAATATTGAGCTAATACTTTGTTACAAAAGATAAATTGAGCGTCAAAACCTGCCAACATAGCGATGTAAAAAGAGTTAAAAAAGAGCCTCGTTTACTACACACGAATCCTCGTCAAAAAATTATTTATTACAAATCTGACAATTTATTTGCAGTATTCCAATAAAAAAATTACTTTTGTAACAAGATTGTAAGGGAAGAGAAAAAGACGCAAATATCATGTTTTGACATCGTTTTTTACAAGTTCTTTATTCTGCTATGAGAAAACAGGCAGTACAATTTGTGTTTTTTAAAATTTGCTAAATACGACAAGACTCAGGCTATTCTTTGAGAAAGAAAGTGTTTAAAACTAATTTTTTCAAAAGTGCTTTCTTCAACAACTATATTTTAAAATTTCAACAAAAAAGTGTAACTATGAAATTAGATCAGGAAATTCAAATCATCTCTCAATGCTATGACTTATTAAGCAGAACAGATGATGCCTCTAAAGTGCGTGTTTTACAATGGTTGTCCAGCAAGTTTCGCTTAGGGCAGTCTACGCTTACCATCTTCTCTGATGCTCCTGCTGTGGGCGTAGCCGTAGAAGAGGAGACTTCCGAAGAAACAGTTGAACAGCCATCCTCCAATGGTGCAGATGGCGCAGGCGGTTTGGAGGGTTTTAGCTCTTTTACGGAAATGTTCAAGTATTTAAAGCCTAAGTCGGACGCGGAAAAAGCACTTGCTGCAGCAGTATATTTGAGCAGCAAAAAGAATGTGCATGAAGTAAGTAGCGCGCAGGTGCAAAAGGAACTCAAAATGATCGAGGAGCGTGTTTCTAACATTACACAAGCGATTAGCGCATTGGTAAAAAAGAAATACGTACAGCAACTTGGAAAAGATGGCGACTCTCAGCAGGCACGAAAAAAATATAAAATAATGCCAGAAGCTGCCAAAGCTGTTACAGAAATGATGAAAAAAAGACAGTAAAATCAACAGAAGAGTGACACTCTTGTGTGTCACTCTTCTCTTATAAAAGCATTTCTCCAAGCATTAACTCCCCCTTCCAAGGTATAGAAATGCATTGCACTATGATTCCCCTGCTTTGTTAAATCTTGAATCGCCGCGATACTTCTATTACCACTTTGGCAGTAGAACATTACACTTTTGTCTTTAGGTATTAGCTCCTGTTTTTGTAATAAAATGGGTAACGGTATCAAGATGCCACCCAGATTAAATTGGGCGTGTTCATTGGACTCACGCACATCAATCAATTGAAAATCAATGCTATCCTGCATCATTTGTTGCAGTTGATGGACGGTTATTGTATTGATGACAGGTAAATGATTTTGATTGCAAAAGTAATCGTAATCTATCAATTCAGTGATAACTGTATTGGAAGTCTTCTTTAAGTTTATCACCCGAATTGTAAAATTAGCTGCATCAAACAGCGCTATTTTTCCTGCCAACGGCTCTCCAATACCTGTAATAATTTTTATCACTTCATTGGCTTGCAAACTTCCTATAATCCCCGGCAAGACCCCGATGATGCCTTCTTCCGCACAATTTAACACTGTACCCAGAGTTGGTGGAGTAGGGAAGAGGTCTCTATAAGTCGCGCCCCTCGTTCCATCCGCATTCGGAATATTAAATACCGCTACTTGCCCCTCAAAGCGATGCACCGAAGCATATATGTTGATTTTATTGGTAAGCACACACGCATCATCTATCAAGTAACGAGCGGGAAAATTATCTGTCCCATCCACTATAATCTCGTACTTCTTTATAATTTCCAGTGCATTTTCTTTTGTTAAAATAAAAGGATAAACAGTAATATTAATATATGGATTCAATGCTTCCAACCGCTTTTTGGCAACGATTGCTTTTGATTGTCCAATATCCTCCATCGTATACAAGACTTGCCGTTGCAAATTACTCACATCCACCACATCGCCATCTACAATGCCAATGTGACCAACTCCCGCCGCCGCGAGATACAGCAAAACCGGACATCCTAAGCCGCCCGCACCAATTATCAACACCCGTGCTGCTTTCAATTTCTCTTGCCCTTCCACTCCCATTTCCGATAACGAGATGTGCCGTGCATACCGATTCAACTCTTCCGGACTCAACACATTATTCATTTATGCATTATTTAATTCCTTAATTGTCAACTTGTTTTGTCTGCGAAAAATATTTATTCAAAAATGTTTCTTTCAAAGTTAAACGAATTATATATTTGTACTATAAATGTTGCGAACACAAGTGGACGGTTCGATTATAACAAGTCGCTTAGTAGCACAAAGTTGTACATAGTCGCAATGATCTCGGTCTATTTAAGAATAATGAGTGATTAATCGGTTTTTGGGATAGCCTCTCTCCGTGCTTTTTCTGGAGGGGGGCATTTTTTTGTGTTCATGTGTTCAAGTCCGTAAAATGTAAAAGTATCCTATCCTCCTATCCTCCTATTTTTTAAAACTTTAAACCTTTGAACTTTTAATCTCTTCCACAATTTCAGGATTCAACAAGGTCGAAATATCCCCCAAACTATCCGTTTCGCCCGATGCTACTTTTCGTAAAATACGCCGCATGATTTTACCAGAGCGCGTTTTGGGCAAGCCCGACACGATTTGAATTTTATCCGGTTTGGCAATGGGACCAATTTCCTTGGTGACTACGTCTAAAACTTCTTTGCGAAAAGCGACTTCATCCGTAACTAATTCTGTTGTAATCACATACGCATAAATCCCTTGCCCCTTGATGTCATGCGGATAACCCACCACAGCCGATTCTACCACCAATGGATGTTCATTAATTGCATTTTCGACCTCAGCCGTACCAATGCGATGACCAGAAACATTTATCACATCATCCACCCGACCAATGATTCTATAAAAACCATCGGCATCGCGGCGGGCACCATCGCCCGTGAAATATTTATTATCGAACGTGGAAAAATACGTTTGTCGAGCGCGCTCATGGTCGCCATACGTGGTACGGATGATAGAGGGCCACGGAAATTTAATACACAACATCCCTTCTACATCGTTTTCTAAAATCTCCGTTCCATTCCCATCTACCAGAATGGGTTGAATGCCCGGCAAAGGCAACGTGGCGTAACAAGGTTTAAGCGGGGTAATGTTTGCCAAAGGCGAAATCATAATGCCACCAGTCTCCGTTTGCCACCAAGTATCCACAACTGGCACTTCGCCGCGCCCAATTTTATTTTGATACCAATGCCACGCTTCTTCATTAATGGGTTCGCCCACACTGCCTAACACTTTAATACTGTTCAAATTAAAACCTTCTGCGTAATGGTCGCCCATCGCCATAAGCGCGCGAATCGCCGTCGGAGCAGTGTACAAATGGGTCACTTGTAGCTTTTCGCAAATCTGCCAAAAACGACTCGCGTCGGGATAAGTAGGAACGCCCTCGAACATCACGGTCGTAGCACCCGCCAGCAAGGGTCCATACACAATGTAAGAATGTCCGGTCACCCAGCCAATATCCGCTGTGCACCAGTAAATGTCGCCGTCGTCGTATTGAAAAACATTTTCAAATGTATATTTGGTGTAAACCATGTAGCCACCGCAAGTGTGCACCACGCCTTTGGGTTTGCCCGTCGAACCAGAGGTGTAGAGAATAAAAAGCATATCTTCTGCATCCATTTCCTCAGCGGGGCAGTCGGCACTTTGCGCGTCCACGGTTTCGTGCCACCAATGGTCGAGTTGAGTATTCCAAGTAATTTCGCCACCAGTATTCTTGTGAACCAACACATTTTCCACACGCTCGCAATCCATTGCAATCGCCTCATCAACAACGGCTTTTACCGGAATTTGCTTCGCACCGCGATTATTAAAATCGGAACAAATGACCATTTTACAAGTCGAATCTTTAATTCTATCCGCCAGCGCATTTGCAGAAAAACCCGCAAAAATTACGGAGTGAATCGCGCCAATCCGCGCACAAGCGAGCACGCCAATGGCGAGTTCGGGCACCATCGGCATATAAAAACAGACGCGGTCGCCTTTTTGAATGCCCAATGATTTCAAAGCGTTTGCTGTTTTACAAACTTCGGTGTGTAATTGTTGGTAAGTAAATATTTTATTAGGTTCGTCTGGATTATTGGGTTCCCAAATAATAGCGGTTTGGTCGCCGCGCGTCTCGAGATGTCGGTCGAGGCAGTTTTCTGTAATATTTAATTTTCCATTGATAAACCATTTTACATCCAAATTTCTAAAATCCCATTCCAGCACTTTATCCCACTTTTTTTTCCATTGGAAGGTTTCCGCCACGTTTGCCCAGAAGCCTTCCGGGTCTTGGATGCTGTGTGCGTAAGCAGTTTGATAATCGTCGAAGGTTTTGATTCGAGTTGACATAGTGATATTTAAATATTTGCTAAGTAGTAGATCAGTTTTATTTTAACCACAGAGTTTACAGAGTTACACAACGTATTTTGCTATGAATCAATTAATTAACCTCTGTGTAACTTTGTGTCTTCTGTGGTTCAATTCTGTTCATTATTCAATTTAAACAAGGTATTTTACCAGTATTTAATAAAAGAAGTAAACACTTAATGTATGGTCGCTAAGATAAAAAACCCTTCGTAATTCAAAAAAACGCCGAAGGGTTTTTTAATAGCACTTGTCACAGTTGATACCATACCTGCGATTGCTTATCAATTCTACACGGTTGCTCTAACATTCGTTTTGGTAGCCTATATACTTCTTACAGTGGCTAATATACTCGTTTCGGTCGCTCTAACATTCGTTTCGGTCGCTCTAACATTTGTTTTGGTCGCTCTAACATTCGTTTCGGTCGCTCTAACATTCGTTGCAGTCGCTCTAACATTCGTTGCAGTCGCTCTAACATTCGTTGCAGTTGCTCTAACATTCGTTGCAGTTGCTCTAACATTCGTTGCAGTTGCTCTAACATTCGTTGCAGTTGCTCTAACATTCGTTGCAGTCGCTCTAACATTCGTTTCGGTTGCTCTAACATTCGTTGCAGTCGCTCTAACATTCGTTGCAGAAACAAATAAATAAGTTGCGTTAAAAACTGCGAAAATTGATATTACTAATTTGCTTGTATTTGGGACTACTATTGCCAAACAAGGACTTTACATAACTCTTCACCTGCTGGGCACGCGTACACAAGCCATTAGTTAAATCATAAAAAACACTGGTACGCTGAATGCGGATAGTTTCTAATTCCGTTTCGGTAGTCGTAACACTGGAGTTGATAAACCGTAGATTTTGCAAAAAGCTTTGAAGGGTCGTCAATTGCAATTCCATTTCATTCGGGGCGTAATTTATGGTACTTTGGAGCAGCATCACCAGACGCGCAAAGTGTTCCACTTTTAAGTCATAGGATTGACGAGACGTAGATATCTGTCGGGGCGCGGCAGCGGTCGCACTATCCGGCTGCTCGGAGGCAGTTCCTTCGGGTTGCACGCCATTGGCAGATGCGTCGTCGTTCTTGGTTTTCTTGCCAGCGCGTGTCCCATTGATCTTGCGCTGAATCGCACGAGCATCCTCGATTGTTTTGGCAGTAGCGCCACTTGCCACCAGCGCGTTAATAATTTTTGTCACCAATGGAGAGAGCGTTTTAAAAACAGCGGAACGATTGTTGGTTACGTTTTGCGCGGCAATCTCGCGCTCCGTCAATTGACTCAGAATCAGTTGCGCTTCCTGATGCAATTGTTGCAAGCTACTCAATTGTAGCTCCGGGCGGGAAGGATTGTACTCCGCGCCATAGCTGATGCAGCGTGCAATCAGGTCTTCAAAGTTTGCCACATTCTTGGCGTGTCCCGTTTCAAATTTGCTTTTGACTGTCATAGGAAAAAATTTTATGGTGTGAAAAATTTGTTTACACGCTGTACCGGCGAGCTTTAGTCGCCGCCATACTACGACGGCGGCAACTAAAGCTCGCCGGTACGTAATAATCTTTTAGTGTGTAATGAAAGTTTGATGGAAAGAAACCTTAATAAGAAGTTTGTGTAATGCTTGGGTCTAAAGTCTATGGTCTAATATCTAAAGTCTAGTAAAAGTGTTTGGGTTGGAAATGATGCGTAAATATAAGACGAAAAGGAGGAGAAATGCAAGTAAGAGGGAGAGAAATATATTTAAAATAAAAAACATTCTACTTTTATTGCATACCAAGAAGTAATTATTTATACTTGCATCGTGATTCAAAATAAGCGTGTTGTAAGCACACGATTACCTTTATAAGAACATACCCGGTGAAAAGGGCGCTACATAAGCTCCCAAAATGAACGACCCGTCCCGCTACTCCTGACCACACGTACCCCAGTATCATCGAATAAAATCCTACCTGTAATAAATAGCAAACTTTCCAAAATTGTCACTTATACTAACTACATCAAGCAATTGAGATACGGACTAAGCAAATATACCCGCACCTCCAACTGACTAAGTAAAAGGCAAAGCCGTTGTTCTCGGAAAGCAAAAAAATGAAATAAATAAATAAAAATTTTAACCAAAATCACATTGAAATGAAATCGTCATTCGCTCCCCAACCTCGTTTTTCACTAACCCTTGTCTTCTTACTCATCGTTGTTCAGGTATTCGCTCAATTTCAGAGAATGCGAATCCCACAAGGCGAATATCGTGTTGGAGACAAGCCAACCAAAGTAATATCACCTTGTATTGACTATGGAGTTGCCGACCCACAACCCAGCCACACATTCAAATTCGGGTCAAAATCCATCAAGGTTGAAAGGGATGTTAATGGCAAAATCACTTTGCATTCGATACATGAGGCTGTACAAAACAAATGGATAGAAATTCGTGGGACGAAAGGAGGAACTGATGTTGAATTTGTTCCTCTCGATAAAAGCGGCAAGTACACCATAAAAGTAGAGGATTCATTCGGCATAATTGGAGGCAGCAAAAAAGACATTGAAAGTGCTGAAAAAGAAATACCCCTTGTTAAAAGAGAGGCTATCAAACCTTTCGACGACTACATTCAAAGGTTGAAGAAAACTTTTGGCGATGAATCAGATGTTGTAAAATACTTCGTCGAAAAAAATAGCAGTGTAAACCAGTCCTTGAAAATTTCTGAAAAGGATGCATTTGCCGTAAAAAAAGAAGTTCGGGAAGGAATTGAAGATTTTGAAAACACGATTACTAAATTAAAGGATGAGCAAGCCCTTGAAGTGCTTACAATTTTGCATGGCACAGCCTTGACTAAGGCTCAAATCAACAAGGCAAAACTTCTCTTTGACAAAAAGTTTCCAAATGAATATAGGCAAATTTTTGTCAAGGATTTAGAATCCTATACGACAAATCGAAACAAATTGAAAAAGTCGTTCGGAGAAGAATTCGACTTCGTGAACCGATACACAGAAGAAGTCATAAGCAACTACAATGATAACCTTGATTTGAAAATAGCAACAGCCCACGCCGAACGGACAGGTATTTTAGGCGAATTTATATTATGGGATAATGTAGAAGGTAATGTGCAATTGATTTCTTTGTTTAAAAACGGAAAACTATCCGAAGAACAATTGCAAACGTTGCGAGACATTACGGGGTTCAGGTTCAAAAACAAGCAAGGAGCATTTGATGACTACATTTATATATCAAAGTCTGATGACCCAAATTTTATGGGCTATGGAATTAGAACAACTGATGGTTATTTGGCGATTCACGATTCGGAAGCCTTGCCAATAGAGTTTTTAAATTTACTCAAAGCAAAACCAAATGTCATATCAGACGGTAAATTGACATCTGAGTTTGCAAAAACCCTTTCTGATAAAGGAGTAAAATTTATACCCAACAGCATTCAAATGTTGAAATACCCCTCAGTTAAAAAATCAAATGTCAAGATAATTTATATTGCTTCAAAAGATATTGAAACTACTATGCAGTTGTATGATTGCGATAGAGTAACAGCAATGAAGATAATGGAACTCAACTCCAAAATTGAAGAAACACCAAATGCAGTAATGGTTGACAGTAGAGAAATGCTTGCCCTTGAACTTATGATGTTGAAGGACAATGAAACCCCTTTATTTGTTTTCAATAATTCCAAAGGAAAGATAAACTTTGATGAACCATTAAAGGTTGAGACACTTGATAAATCAGGTCTGAGCATTTCTTGCAATACTTATGACCTCAATGTGAACATGAGAACAACATCTCATATTGATTTTGAACATACAGTTAATGGCTTGTTTGAGGTTCAATCAAAGTTTAAAAATGAACCTGTTAATTTAATTGATTTTCAGAAACGATTCACGGAATCGTATGAGAATCAGTTTAAGCAATCCAAAAAACCAAGTGGCAAATATATCCTCATTGGGACAGGCACAATTGCAGGTTTGATTATTATCATCTGCGACGACGATGACGATAAAGAAAACGATAAAAGATGTAATGAGAAAAAAGAAAAGAGTCAACCCGAAAAACAAAAAAATAAAGAGGAGAATAAAAATAAAAAATAGAAATGAAACATTTTGGAACTACGATAGCGGAAACTATTGAGGCACTTAATTATCGCCCTCATCTTGGTTCTAATAAAAAGAGTGCCGAAGATAAGAGGAATGCGGTAAAGAGAATAGTTGTAACTATCGGGTTATTTGTTGCCGCTCTCTTTGCTGTAAATTACCAGTCTGAAATTCCCGTTTTGGGAGAGGTTGGGAAAGCATTAATATCTGCAATTTTCGGCTATTGGATAAAGTAAAATCGCAGAACAAAGGATGTACGCCTAGGCCGCCGAAAGCCCAACGCAGGGCAGCACAGCGTTCATGCTCCGCGTTAGGCAAAATTAAAAAAGTAAACAGATAGCACTGGAACTCCTTCCAAATAACAATTGTTAAATTATTAGGTCTAATCAACAAACGCATGGCGAGCTTCGAATGGGATGAAAAGAAGAATAAATCCAATCAAGAAAAACACGGCATTTTATTTGAAGATGCAAGTGGAGTCTTCGAAGATAAAGATCGAATTCAGTATATATCAGTTCGAGGAAAAGAAAGACGATTTGCAACCATAGGAAAAGTAATAAAAGTGATTTTTATGGTTGTTTACAGGGTTTGATCTGGAATGTTACAAATTATTTCAGCAAGACAAGCAAAAAGGAGCGAAATAAAGGACTATCTTGAAAACAAGTTAAAGCAGGAAAAAGATGAATAGTAAAAGCATAACCACCCAGCAAGCCATAGTTTTATTGGAACGAGGTGAAAAAATCGCAGGTTTTGAGGTTGATTTTGAGGGAGAAAAGATCAAAGCGATTGATGCTTTTAAATTAGGAAAAGGAGGCATTGATGTTCCAGAAGAATTCATTGAATACAAGGATGAGGATGTAGCCTACGATCCTGAGGTGGATGAATATGAACGGGAGCGAGTAGATTATGATCCGCTATCAATCATCAAAGAACAAATTGATATCAAAATTAAAATTGACAGCGATATCAAGGCTTGGATACAAAGCAATGATATTAAAATTGACCGCCTCGTTGAAGAATTGGTCAAGAACTTCTATGCTACAAATAAGCTTATTCAAAGATAGGAAATCGCCAATGCACGGCTACACTTCAAGCACTCAGCATTCCTTTTATATGGAACCTTACTAAAAACCAATCCTTCTTTTCAAGTCCAATAAAAGCCGTAATTTTGGTGGTAAAGCGCAGCTTATGAAATTCGTAGATGTAAAAAATGATATTGCGTTTCGCAAGATTTTTGGTAACGAAAACCGAAAAGAAACCCTTATTTCTTTTCTAAACGCCATTTTGGACTTTCACGGCGACCAGCGGATTACGCAAGTAATCATCCTCAACCCATACCAACTGCCCAAACTCAAAGGTGGGAAAGTCACAATTATTGACGTGAAGGCAACCGACCAAGCAGGACGAACTTACATCGTTGAGATGCAGGTTGGTGACATTGACGGTTTCGAGAAGCGCGTACTTTACTATTCTTCCAAAAGTTATTCTGACCAGATAAAGCGTGCAGATTTTTACCGAAAACTGCGTCCTGTAATTTTCGTAGGGATACTTGACTTCGAGCATACCCAAAATAAAAATTATATCAGCCGCAGCCAAGTGCGGGATATTGAGACAGGTAAACAGACCATAAAAGATATAGAGTTCACTTTTATTGAGTTGCCAAAATTCACCAAAGTATTGAGTGAATTGAAAACACTTACCGACAAATGGGTGTATTTCATCAAAAATGCTGAAAACTTGGAAGTCGTTCCCGAAAATGTTGATGATGAAGGGTTAAAATCGGCTTACGAAGAAGCCAACATTCATACTTGGACACAAGAAGAATTGGATGCCTACGAGTACGCTTTCATGCGAGAAGAAGACGAGCGGGCCAGGTTGGATAAAGCCAAGCAAGATGGAAAAGACGAAAGCAAAATAAACACAGTATTGAAACTTTACAACAAAGGAAAATCAATAGAAGAAATATCAGACTTGTTGGATTTTTCAATAGTGGAAGTCACTCAAATCATTAAAAATCAGTCAGATAAATAAAACGCCCATCAAAGCATCCACGCCCATGATGCACAAAGCCCACCCGCAGAGGCTCGACGTGCGGTAAGAGCGCATATGCCCACCGTTGGCTAAAATAAAAACGATAATGCTAAAGTTCGATTACGCGTTTTGTGCCGAGCTGCTACCCAAAATGTCGTACTTTTGCTTTAAAGTTTTTAGAACATGACAAAGAAGCACATTCGTTTCGACTGGGCAGCCAAGAAAATACTGCGCGACAAGAAGAACTTCGGCATCCTCGAAGGTTTCCTTTCTGAACTTTTGGGCGAGGACGTAAAAATCGAAGGACTTTTGGAAAGCGAGAGCAATCAAGAGGAAGAAGACGACAAATTCAACCGAGTTGACTTGTACGCTAAAAACTCGCAAGGTGAACATATCATCATCGAAATTCAGAACACAAGAGAGTTGGATTATCTCATGCGGATGCTGTTTGCTACTTCCAAAGCCATCACCGAATATCTGCCAGTTGGTGCAAAGTATGGAGAGATAAAAAAAGTAATTGCCGTCAGTATTGTTTATTTCGACTTGGGCAAAGGAGAAGATTACATTTATGTTGGGCAGACCAAATTCAAGGGTTTGCACACCAAAACCGAGTTGCAACTGACAACGGCGCAGAAAAAGTTGCTCGGCAAACCAACAATTCATCAAGCCTACCCAGAATATTATCTCATCCGCACCACTAAATTTAATGATGTAATAAACGACACACTGGACGAGTGGATTTACTTTTTCAAAAACAGCGAAGTTTTAGACGATTTTAAAGCAAAAGGTATGACCGAAGTTCGGGAGAAAATGAATGTGATGAATTTGCCTGACGACGAACGCAAGAAATATGATAGGTTTTTGGAAAGACTGCACGACGAAGCAAGTTACGCCGAGACTATGAAAATAGAAGCGGAAGAAGCGGGCGCAAAAGCGGCTAAAAAAGTGGAGGAGGAGTTTCGAGCGGATGAAAGGATGAAAACAGAGAAAAAACGAAATAGTGAAATAGCCCTAAACTTAATGAAAATGAACTTCCCAGACGAACAGATTGCCCAAGCAACAGGGCTTTCAATTGATGAAGTCAAGGAATTGAGGACTAATAAATAAAATGCAACGAACCACGCATATACGCCCATGCCGCCCAAAGCCCGCCCGCAAGGCTCGACGTGCGGCACGGGCGTATATGTAACTGTTTGATGAAACCTAAAAGATATGAATAAATAAATAACAATGACATCGCAATACGTCGAAAATATAGTACAATCAATCAGAGGAGAAATAAAAAGAGGAAGATTTGAAGAAGCGTTAAATCTACTTGAAGCGTTTATTCAAAAAATTGACGATAAAGAATTAGATAAGCAAATTATTTCCCTAACAGCAAGATACAATGTTGATGTAAAAGAGAAATTAATTGGCTTGAAAGATAAAAATGATGAGCAAAATAAACTCATTTATGCCCTAACTCAAATTTTGGGCGAAGCGAAGGAAATTGCTTTGGAGAAAATAACTTTAAAAGCAACGAATGAATTAGAAAAATTGAATGAACGAGGCACGGATGCGATAGAAAAATTAGAAAAATTAAATAAACTTATGGCAGAGTCTCGACTTTTGGAAATAAAAATCACGAGCATGACTTTTGGTAGAATTTTTAGTGCTGAACAACAAAGAAAAATGGAAGACCATATTAAACGGTTCAAACAAATACTTGGTTAAAAAATAAAAAATGCGAAATGGATTTTTCAAAACAGTATCCACCTATTTCTTGGTGGATTGATATTCATGGTTGGATTGAAATTGGCGCAGACGAGAATAGCGATAGTCTAATTCGATTATTAGACGAAGGTGGAACTTGGTGGGAAGACGACGAGGCGACCTCGCTTGATGAAGCAATAAACAATGCAGAGAACTTTTTGATTGAGGATTTACCGAATCGTTTTGGAAAGAAGTTCAAGTTGTAAAAATCAATCAAAAATTTCCCTGCTCATGAATAAATTGTAATAGTCAAAACTTAATCTCATAACGAGAATGATAGCCAAATTATTTGTTTATCATAATGCTGAGCTATCTTTTGGCAAGCGGTCATAATCACCTTGTAAAGCATAATAACCCATCAGCGATATTCCCGCTGCAATCGGTATAAAAATGATCAAAATGATAATCCAAAAAGTATAGGTTTCTTGTGTTGGCGGGGTTTTGGCATTTGGCGACAATTCGGCGGCAGCTTGGATAATGCCATAAATAATACTCGCCGGACCCAAAAGTATCCATATAATGCCGAAATATCTTTTTATTACATTCATTTTAATTCAATTTTAAATGCTGAATGTTTAGTTTTTAATACATAGGTACTTAACATTCAGCATTAATCATTAAAAAATTTAATCAGCAACATTTTCATCAATTCGATTCGATAAATAAATCATACCAATCATAAAACACAAACTCGCAATCACAATGGGCCACCACAAACCGGCATACGGGTCGCCCAAATGCGTCGTCAAGCGCGTGGCAATATAAGGCGTCAACCCACCAAAAATACCATTTCCAATATGATACGGCAGTGACATCGAGCTATACCGAATGCGGGTCGGAAAAATTTCTACCAGAAAAGCGGCGATTGGACCATAAACCATTGTAACATAAACGACTTGAATAAAAATGAGGAAAATCATTGTCCAATAAGCGTTTGTACCTAAATTTATTTCTTTTGTAATAACAGGCTTGGTAGGCATCGCATTTTTGGTGGTTTCTTTATAAATTGTACCGTCCGCATATTTTTTGGTGATTACCATCGTAGTGACATCCGTATTGTAAATAGATTGTTCTGTTTCTTGTTTTTTGCTTACATCCGCTAATTCATACATCGCTTTGTAAATCGGGCGATAGGTCATAATTGCCAATAACATTCCAGTCATCATAATGGCTTTTCTGCCAATTCTATCACTCAGCCAACCAAAGAAAATAAATAAGGGCGTTGCAATAGCGAGCGCAATCAATATAATATTCCTTGCTTCTACAAATTCAATGTTACACGTTTTTTCAATAAAAGAGAGTGCGTAAAACTGTCCTGTGTACCACACCACGCCTTGTCCCATCGTAGCGCCGAACAGCGCGAGTAGCACCATTTTCATATTCACCCGTTTGGTAAATGATTCTTTGAGTGGATTTTTGGAAATTTTACCTTCGGCTTTAATTTTATTAAACAAGGGCGACTCACTCATTCTCAACCGAATGTAAATAGAAATAGCAATCAAAAAAGCAGAAATGAGAAATGGAATGCGCCAGCCCCAATCACTAAATGTTTCTAAACCTACGGAACGGCGGGTAATTAAAATGACACCTAGCGCCAAAAAAAGTCCCAGCGTAGCGGTCGTTTGAATCCAACTCGTATAGTAACCACGTTTATGCGCAGGAGCATGCTCTGCCACGTAAGTCGCCGCGCCACCGTATTCGCCACCCAAAGCTAATCCTTGTAACAGTCTCAAAATCAACACAATAATGGGTGCTGCTGCACCAATCGCTGCATAACTCGGCACCAAACCAATCGCAAATGTAGAGCCACCCATAATCACCAGCGTAAGCAAAAAGGTATATTTTCGACCCACCAAATCACCTAATCTTCCAAAAACGAGCGCTCCAAATGGACGCACGACAAAACCCGCCGCAAACGTAGCCAATACCGACAAATATGCAGCAGTCGGATTTTCTAAAGGAAAAAACTTCGTAGAAATAATCGTAGCCAGTGCGCCAAAAATGTAAAAGTCGTACCATTCGATGAGCGTACCGACGGAGGAGGCGAGAATGACTTGCGTAATATTGCTTTTAGGTTGATTATCAATGGTTTGGTTCGTTGTCATACGTGGTTCGGCGCGGTTTACAGTTTGAAAAACTAAATGTATAAATTTGAATTGAAAAATCAGAAAGGTAATTTGCCAAATGAGTTGAATCAAAGGAGAATTTATAACTTTGCTACTCAAAAAAAATCCAACTATATGTCGTCTTCCAACATTACAATGCTATTTATTCTATTTACAGCGATTTTAAGTTGTAAAAACAAACCCGCCGAAGAGCAAGTCGCCACGCCCTTGCGCTTTGAAGAGCGTACCTTCACCAAGCAATCCAGCACCTGCAGCACAGACAGTACGCGCTGTGCAACGGTGGAAGTGACGTATCCGATTGCTACACAAGGTACGCCTGAAGCCATGAAATTAGTAAATGACACGATTTTGCATTACACTGCCATTACACTGGCATCGGGCGATGGCGAAACGCTGCCCGCTACATTGGAAGAGGGCGCGAACGATTTCATTCAAATGCATGAAGAATATACCAAAGATACGGCTGCTTTTATCACTGCTTGGGAGATTCAAACCAATGGAAAAGTGCTGTATCAATCGCCCAAATATGTGTCGGTGGAAATGGCGAGTTACTCCTACGCAGGCGGTGCGCATCCGAATAGTTATGTGAATTTATTGACTTTTGATGCAAATACGGGTAAAAAACTAATCTTGACGGATATGGTGTCGGACACGGCGAAGTTGAAGCAATTGGTAGAAGCAAAATTCCGGCAGACGCGCGAGTTGAAAGCGGACGAGAACTTGAATGCAGCGGGTTACTTTTGGGATGGACCGTTTGCGTTTCCTGCCAATGTCGCTGCGACAGAGCAAGGCTTGTATTTTGTGTATAATCCGTATGAAGCGGCGTCGTATGCGGCGGGACCGACGGATTTTGTAATTACGAATGAAGAGTTGAAGGGGATTTTGAAATAGAATAATAGATGCCAGATAGTTAGATGCCAGATGCCAGACGTAACAATTGTAAAGAGCCACCCTATTTTTTATATATTTCTTTTCATTTGGTTTTTGCTAAATGCTTTGCAAGCCGCGTTTACAAATCTCGACCCGGATGAAGCTTATTATTGGATGTATTCCAAAGCACTTGATTGGGGCTATTTTGACCATCCACCAGCAATTGCCGTTTTGATTAAAATGGGTTATAGCTTGATAAACAATGAGTTAGGTGTTCGGTTAGGTGCTATTTTGATGCAAATCGGGAGTTTCATAGGCATTTGGATGTTGGTGGGAAAACCGACGGAACGGGCGAACGTTTGGACTTTGATTACATTATTAGTTGCGATGCCATTATTACAAATTTATGGATTTGTAGCGACACCGGACTCTCCGTTATTATTTTGCAGTGTGTGGTTTTTAGTAATGTACCAGCGATTTTTACAAAAAGAAAGTTGGACGAATACGTTGTTATTGGGCGTTTGCATGGCTGCTTTATTATATAGTAAATATCACGGCATTTTATTAATCTTTTTCACGCTTTTTTCTAATTGGAAATTATTATTAAAACCCAAATTTTACATTGCGTCTATTTTTGGCGCATTACTTTTCTTGCCACATCTGTATTGGCAATATGTGAATGACTTTCCATCTTTTCGCTATCACCTCACTGGGCGCGACGATGCTTACCAATTGAAATATACAAGGGATTATATCATTAATCAATTAATCATTTTTAATCCTTTTTTATTTCCGATTATTATACTTTCAATATTACGGCAACCTAATAAAGATGCGTTATATCGAGCATTTTTATTCATTATTATCGGATTTTGGAGCTTCTTTTTTTACACGACTTTCAAAGGGCACGTAGAGCCGCAGTGGACGGTGGTTTTGAGTATTCCTTTTATTGTAATGACGTATTATTATGTCATATCAAATTTGAATATAAATAAGTGGGTCAAACGAATCGGTATTTTTACAATGGCGTTATTTGTAATCGCAAGAATTGGCTTATTAGAACCGAATATTTTTAATTTAAAAACTAATTTTCACCGCACCATTTGGGTCAAAGAATTGAAAAGTATCAGCAACGGCGCGCCCGTCGTGTTTGAAAATTCGTACCGCGATCCTTCGATGTACACGTTTTACAGTGGCACACAAGCGTATAGTTTTACGGATGCCAATTATCGGCGCAGCCAGTTTGACCTGTGGGATTGGGAAAAAGATTTGCATAATAAAACCGTCGTCATCGCTGCACAAGATAGTTTAGGATGTAATAATTGCGAGCAAATAAAATTAACCCGCAAGATTTTTAAAATGATGATTGCGGATAGTTTACAAATTTCCCAAAAAGTTAATTTTGCATTTAAAGAAGTTACGAATTTTACAGCTGGTCAAACGGTTTCTATGGAGGTGATGGTCAAAAATCCTTATGCACATTCCATCCAATTTGGTGCTACAAATATGCCGTTGCAAGTAGATGCCATTTTCTATTTTATTGAAACAGAACGTGTTAAAGGCAATCCGAAAGTAACGTTCAATCCGCGGTTAGAGCGTTTAGAACCAAACCAGATATTTCAAACGCAGGCTCAATTCGTCGTGCCAGATTCATTACAAGGTGATTATAATTTTGGATTGGGCATTCAGACAGGCGAGTTGACTCCGGCGTATAATAGTCGGGTAAGCAAAATCACGATTCGATAGGACACTGATAATTACGATGCTTATGATATTTTATGATTTTTTTTCAATTCCAAAATCATAGAAGGCCATAAATATCATAAAAAATTAGTGTGCCATTACTCATAATGCTTCTCGTCTTTCATAATATTATTCAGCGTCCATTGCACATTTAGTTGAAAAGCAGCCTCGCGCACAGGACAATCCATTTTCTGGCAAATTGTGCAATTGTGCGGCGGCTCACACGGGTCAATATGCACAAATAATTCTACCGGCGACGGCGAACTTTCATTCACAACTGCCTCAAAATCTTTCACTTCATTATGCGAAGTGCGCGTTTCAAAATAATAGGGAAGTGTGACATGACAATCTACGTGCAAAGTATTGCCATATTTGATAACACGGAAGTTGTGTACATCAATCCAATTTGGGCGACGATGCGTGGCGAGGTGTTGCACCATTTTTTCAATGAGCTTATAATCTGCTTCATCCATGATGCCCGCGACCGATTCCCGCACCAATTTAAAACCAGTATATAAAATAATAGCGCCAAATAAAACCGCCGTCAAATTATCAATCCAAGCTATTTTTGTGACATACACAATGGTCAATCCAACCAGCAATCCAGCAGAGGAATACGCGTCTGATTTTAAATGTTTTCCATCTGCCATTAATATCAGCGAATTTGATTGTCGTCCGTTCTTTTCCAACAAATAGCCGAGCAAATAATTGACGATGCCAGAAGCCGCTACCAGCGCAATCCCAATACCCAACTGCCCAATCGGCTGCGGATAAATCAAATTGTAAATCCCTTTGCCAATAATCAACAAACCCGCTAAAAAAATCATGCCACCTTCAAAACCGGCAGAAATAAATTCTACTTTGCCATGCCCGTAAGGATGATTTTCGTCGCGCGGTTTCGCCGCTAAAATAAGACTGTATAGTGCAAAAGCACCCGCCATTACATTGATAATCCCTTCGAGCGCATCCGTCAGAATGGCGTTGGAATTGGTGAGCCACCATGCGAAAAACTTAGTGGACATTAGAATCAAACCAACAATAATAGCTATCAGCAGCAAATTTTGGTTTAATGGTTTGAAGTTTGGGGTTTGAAGTTTATTGTTATTTACCATCTATGATCTACGGTCTATCGGGTATTCAAATGCGAAATTAGAATAATCAAGCTATTTCAAGAAAAATTCCGGGTAAAGTAAAGGTGAATTAACAGATAAACGGCAACTTTGCAAAGTCGGAAGTCCGAAGTTGGAAGTCCGAAAATCGTACTTCAAAAATGCTAAGCACACAAAATCCAACCGAAACCCAAGCTTGGAAAGAGCTCGAAACGCATTTCGCACACTTGCGCGAGCGTCCCATGAAAGACCTTTTTGCAGAAGACGCGGCTCGTTTTGAGCAGTTTTCTATTCAATTTGAAGGTATTTTAATTGATTATTCTAAAAATATTATTACAACTGAAACGCTTGATTTGCTGCGCGAACTCGCCGAAGAAATGCAGTTGCAAGATGCCATTCAACAATTATTCAATGGTGAAAAAATCAACCAAACCGAAGATCGCTCGGTGCTGCATATCGCTTTGCGCAATCGCTCGAATCGCCCGATTCTTGTGGATGACGAAGATGTAATGCCTGCAATCAACGCGGTGCTTTCACAAATGGAAGTGTTTTCCAATAAAATTATTTCTGGTGAATGGAAAGGATATACCGATAAACGCATTACAGATATTGTAAATATTGGAATTGGCGGTTCAGATTTAGGTCCTTTGATGGTAACAGAAGCGTTGCGTCCGTTCTGGCAGCCGGGTATGAAGGTACATTTTGTGTCGAATGTGGACGGGACGCACATTGCGGAAACGCTGAAAAAAGTCTCGCCGGAAACCACGCTATTTTTGATTGCTTCTAAAACTTTTACGACTCAGGAAACGATGTCCAATGCGCACACGGCACGCAACTGGTTTTTAGAAAGTGCTCAAGATGAAGCATTTGTAGCTAAACATTTCGCTGCTTTGTCCACCAATGCAAAGGATGTAAAAGCCTTTGGCATCGCGCCGGAAAATATGTTTGAATTTTGGGATTGGGTCGGCGGTCGTTACTCGCTCACCTCGGCGATTGGTTTGTCCATTGCTTGCACCATTGGTTTTGATAATTTCAAACAATTATTGGAAGGTTTTCAGGCGATGGACGAGCATTTTAGAACGAGTGATTTAGATAAAAATATACCGGTTATATTGGCTTTAATTGGAATCTGGTATGTGAATTTTTTTGACGCCGAATCCGAAGCGATTTTACCGTATGACCAATATCTACATCGTTTTGCTGCCTATTTTCAACAAGGAAATATGGAAAGTAATGGTAAAAATGTGGGTCGAGATGGAAAACCAGTCAATTATCAAACCGGATCAATTATCTGGGGCGAACCCGGGACAAATGGACAACACGCTTTTTATCAACTCATTCATCAAGGCACGCGTCTGATTCCATGCGATTTTATTGCACCGGCGGTCAGTCATAATCCAATTGGCGAGCACCATCCAATTTTATTATCTAATTTTTTCGCACAAACCGAAGCGCTCCTGATGGGAAAAAGAAAAGAAGAAGTAATTTCAGAATTGCAAAAAGAAGGAAAATCAGCAGAAGAAATGGAGTTTTTAACGCCGTTTAAAATCTTTACTGGCAATCGCCCTTCTAATTCTATTTTGGTGAAACAAATGGACCCGCGCACGCTCGGCAGTCTGATTGCATTGTATGAACATAAAATTTTTGCACAAGGCGTGATTTGGAATATTTTTAGTTTCGACCAGTGGGGCGTGGAATTGGGGAAACAATTGGCGAAAAAAATATTGCCAGAATTACAAAATGATGCGCCTGTGACTTCGCATGATAGCTCGACGAATGGCTTGATAAATGCATATAAGAAAATGCGATAGAGCGGTGATATTGGTCAGCCGATTCCAAAATCGGCTGACCAGTAGCATGATTTCACTTAGAACTTTTCTTCAATCGCGCCATCAAAATCGTAAGAATCACATTCAATTTGGGCTTACTCCATTGCTCCAATGCAGGATAAATTTCCAATAATTTTTTCCACTCTTTCCGAGCGGATTTGCCGCCGCGCAATTGTATCCAAAGCAAGGTGCGCTGTGCTTTCTCGCTCAATGCTTTTCGAAAAGAATAAGTGGGATAATTTTTAGCAGCAAAGTGGCGCAGCGTTTCGTACTGCGGGTGAAAAGTAAGTTCGTGTTGATAAATAACGTGCTCTAATTTGAGGCGTATTTTCTTTTTATTTTGCATGGTGGTAGAGCCGCCGTGTACCCGAAACGTGACTAATGGTTCTGCAATAAAACCTGCGCCCACTTGCGTACCCACCCGATTCCAATATTCCGCATCACAAAGTTGTATCAAATTCGGATTGAACAAGTCAAATTGGTCAAAGACATCTCGCCGTAGCAATACAGAAGTGGGTTCCCCAATCAAGTTATAAAAAGGATTCGCCAGTACCGCTGTGGAAAATAGTTCGGGTGTCACCAAAGTTTGTCCATCAAAAACAGTTGCTACAAATTCGTTGTGTTCTTTAAACCATTTTATCAATGCGGATTCCGTCTTTTCAAATATAAAATCGCGTAGACCGTACACAAACGGAACGCCTGTTTCTCCTATTTCTACCATTTTCTCCAAGCAAGTTGGTGTAATTAAGTCATCTTGAAAAACAAATTTTATCCACTTGCCTTGTGCCAATTTCACGCAGCGATTCCAGTTGCCGACCAAGCCGAGATTTTGCTCATTTTTGAATAATTTAATCCGATTGTCTTTGACAGCGTATGCTTGTGCAATTATAAAAGTATCATCCGAAGAGCAATCGTCCACCATCAGCACTTCATAATTGGAGTAAGTTTGTTGTAAAATACTGTCGAGACATTCCCGCAGGTAGCGCTCGCCGTTGTAAGTAGGTACGCAAATAGAGACGAGTGGATTTGGCACAATCTTAAAATTGGTAAGCGGCAAAAATACAATTAATGACAGGTTTAAGAAACCTTTAATTTTTATTATAAATCTAATTTTCAAAGCAAATATTTGGCTATCCTACCAAAAAAAAGAATTTTGTTCTAACAACTAAAAATTTTTAGCGCGTTTTGGGAGATAAATTTTATCTTTCGAGGCAATTTCGTATCAACACCTTCAACTATTTGGTATATGAATCAACTACAAACTTGGGACTACATCGTCTTTTTGGTTTATTTTGTAATTGTAGCAAGCTATGGCTACTGGATTTACAGAAGAAAAAAATCTGCAACGGTCAGCACAACCGACTTTTTTCTCGCCGAAGGTTCGCTCACTTGGTGGGCAATTGGTGCTTCGCTTATCGCTTCTAACATTTCGGCAGAACAATTTATTGGAATGTCTGGTTCGGGCTTTGCAATGGGCTTGGCGATTGCGTCGTATGAGTGGATGGCAGCGGCAACGCTGGTGGTAGTGGCAGTCTTTTTCATGCCTATTTTCTTGCGAAACAAGATTTATACGATGCCCCAGTTTTTGGCGACGCGCTATAGCCCAACGGTGGCGACGATTATGGCAGTATTTTGGTTGTTGGTATACGTGTTTGTGAATTTGACGGCTATCCTTTATCTCGGTGCCTTGGCGGTGCAGACCGTGTCTGGCTTTAGCTTCACCGCTTGTAGTATCGGCTTGGCGGTTTTTGCCATCATTATCACGCTCGGCGGTATGAAAGTAATTGGTTATACCGATGTAATTCAAGTGATTGTGTTGGTGTTGGGCGGTTTGGCTACCACTTATATCGCGCTCAATTTAGTGTCCAATCATTTTGGTTTTGGCAATGATGTAATAAAAGGATTAAGCCTTTTGCGAGAACAAGCCGACGACCATTTTCACATGATTTTGGATAAAGGTCAAATCATGATGCCCGATGGAAAAGGCGGCACAAGAGATGCGTATCAAGATTTGCCAGGTATTGCGGTGCTATTGGGTGCGATGTGGGTCGCCAATTTGAGTTACTGGGGTTTCAATCAATATATTACACAAAGAGCTTTGGGTGCTAATCTGGAAACAGCACGGAGTGGATTGTTATTTGCCGCTTTTCTTAAACTCATGATGCCGATTATCGTGGTACTGCCCGGTATTGCAGCGTATGTATTGTTTAAAGAAGGCGTATTTCAACAAGAAATGATGTATGAAGTGGGCGGTAAAATGGTGGTCAAATCAGATAACGCGTATCCAGTCTTGCTTAATTTACTGCCTATCGGTTTGAAAGGTTTATCTTTTGCAGCGTTGACCGCAGCAATCGTGGCATCGCTGGCGGGAAAAGCGAATAGTATTTCTACCATTTTTACTTTGGATTTGTATAAAAAATTCTTTGGCAAAGAAGCAAGCGAAGAAAAGTTAGTCGGTATCGGACGTATTGCCATCATTATTCCCATGTTTATCGCTGTGATTATGGCACCTCAATTGAGCCGCTTTGACCAAGCATTCCAATTTATACAAAACTTCACCGGACTCATTTCTCCGGGTGTGGTCGCTATTTTCTTGCTGGGTTTCTTCTGGAAACGTACGACGGCTTCCGCAGCATTGATAGCGGCATTAGTCACGATTCCATTGGGTTTATTTTTACAAGAAGCACTGTTGGACTTGCCATTCTTACACCGCATGGGGTATGTGTTCCTCATCTTGACGGCACTGATGGTCGTGGTCACTTTATTGGATAAAAACGGACAACGAAATGTGCGCAGCATCGAATTTGACCCGAAGGATTTCAAAACTTCTACGCCATTTGCAGTCGGTGCCATCCTGCTATTTGGCATTTTGGCGGCACTGTATACCGTGTTCTGGTAATAACGTACCCCAGCATTTATGCTGACCTCGTCTAACAGGCTTTAGCCTGTTATCAAAATGCCCGGCTGCGAAGTCGGGCATTTTACATTTTAGCTAACAAAACCTAGACAATAAAGCTCAAAATACACTCGTTCGTATAGGCTTTTCAGACGGAACCATCAAAAAATGAATCAAATGAAACAAAAAATAATCTCACAAATAATTGCTTGTACAACTATAATAACTTTGTGGAACAGTTGCGCTTCCATCAGTGGCTTCCAAACCGGACGCACTGTAGGCGCAGAGTCTGGCGAAATCATGTTCTCCGTAAATGGCACGCGTACGCCTGATTTTGATGAAATAAGTGAAAATTCCGATTCAATAGACAGTGGAGATTTTAGTATTTTCGCTCCTACGCTTGAGATTGGCGGTCGCTATGGCGTTACAGACCGAATTGATTTTGGTATTCGAGCCAATACAAATCTTAATATTTATGCAGATGTAAAATTTCAACTCGTAGGCGACCAAGAATCGCCGGTGGCAGTAGCAACGGGCTTCGGCTTGGGATTATTCGGATTTATAACTGGCACTGGCGGATTGTATAATTTTCAAATTCCATTATACGCTTCCTTTCATCCGACGGATAATTTGGACTTGTACGTCGCGCCGCGTTATGTGGGACAGTGGGGAACGGCGTTTGGCAAATCCTCCGGTTTAATCAATTATTTTGGTACAAATGTAGGTTTTTTGATGGGACGACGCACGAAATATGGCGTGGATATTGGTTACTATGGCTTGAGCAATTCAGACACCGGTTTTAATGATTCCCTTTTTCAGATTGGTTTTGGGATGAAATTTAGAATTGGAGGGAGAGAATAGGAGGACGAGCTGGAAGATGACATCTTTTTAAAAGATGTCATCTTTTCTCTGTTTTTATCACTTTTTGCCAAAGAAATACACTGCCGAAAGCCGAACGTTATTACCAAATGCCTCAAAATCATCTGATTTTAAAAGGTCAATCAAGCCACGCTGATACTGCAAACGCACGCCAATATTTTGCGTTGGATAATAACCAAAACCGGCACTCACCGCTACATCAAAGCGATTCAACTGATTGATAGATACCTTATTATTTCCAGAATCCTGCGTGTAAACATTTGTACCGGATACATTATTACTGTTATTAAATAATCTATCTAATAAGGTATTCACAGTGCTACTTCCATTTGCAACACCAACTCTTGTTTGATACGCCTCCGCCCCTTTCAAATTTCGCGCATTCAACAAATAAGAGGCTTGCAAACCACCTTCCAATCCCCACGAGCGGCGCGGTTTATATTGCAATGTAATTGGAAAACTCAACTGCTGTGCATTCATACTTAGCTCAGGATTCGGATCTACTTCAACTTTTGTAGGGACAAAACCTGAGTTATCCATTTCAGTCACGTTGGATAAATTCGAATCAAAATATCGCTGTTGCGCATTAAAATTCACACCTGCTCGTAAGTTCAAATGCTTACTTTGAATCGGAACATCCACCACAGCACCACCGGCGTAGCCATCTAGCGCAGCACTTTGGGAGGCATATGTAGCCAATTCTAATCCGATTTTAAAATTAGAAGGAACAATTTGCTTTTTATCGGATGTGGTTTCCGCTTCCCACAATTCTAATTTTACTTTCGGTTCCGGCAAAGCAACATTCGACGATGTTTCTACTTCTGCAATGGCGATTGAATGAAGTGGCGTAACACTTTGATTCTCAAATTTTTCTGATTCCAAAATGGTAGGATTTGTTATATTAAAAGCTTGCGGTATCGCTTTCGAAGTGGCGGTGTTTGTTGATTCTAAAACGGGTACTTCAACAATTGTTAAACTATTTTCCGATTTTTCTGCAAACTTTTTAGTGGTGTTTTTTTGCAAAAGAGGAGTAGGAGGAACGGTTGTCAGCGATGTTTTAGAATCAAGTATCGCAACATTGCGGTCACGCATCGCTTTCCCTTGATTATCTTTCGTTTGTGAATTTTCAACTACAATTGGACTATTCGTACCTTTTATAATTTCATCACAGTCTTCCTCGGCGGTGGTCGCACGACCCGCTTGGTTTACAGCCGCTACGGATTCTTGCGTCGCTTGGTTTTGCCATTGCCACCAACCCAAGCCAGCAGAAAGCAGTAACAGCACGGATGCCGCAGCCGCCCACATCCAAAACACGGGAACCAATCGTCTGCGTTTTTCTTCGGGCATTTCGCGGTCGAGCACTGCCCGCATCTGTTCCCAACCCTGATTTACAAATTCGTCATCAATCCTCTTATCCGGCATAGTTCGTAGAGTTGTAGTAAAGTGGAATCAATTCTTTTAATTTTTTTCGAGCCATTGACAAATGCCATTTGGAAGTGCCGTCGCTTATCTTCATTTGCGCCCCGATTTCAGCATGAGTGTACCCTTCGATGGCGTATAAATAAAACACTTCCCGCGTGGCATCGGGCAACATATCTACCAATTTAATAATGTCTTCAAAATACAGATTATTCGTGGACGACTCGCGCACAGGCGCATCGCGCTCTTCAACATCCAAAAAATAAACGGGTTGATTTTGGTTTCTAAAATAATCGGACAAACTATGAAATATCAATCTACGAATCCAACCTTCGAGCGAACCTTTAAACGCAAACGTATCTAATTTTTTGAATACGCGTAAAAAGCCGACATTGATAATTTCCATTGCCACATCGCGGTCGGTAGTATAGCGCGTACACATCCGCATCATCGCCGGGAAGTACCGCCGATAAAGCATTTCCTGATAAAATCGGTTGTTGTCCACACAACCTTTCACCAGCTGTTCTTCCGAATATTGCTCGGGTTTTGCCATAATTTTCGGGGAGGATGAGAGGATAGGAAGAGGGGAGGATACGCGGCTTGCGTTCTCCTATCTCCCAATCCTCCTATCTTCTTGAGAGGATAAGGGGATAGAATGGAGTGCACGCAGCTTGTGAATTCTCCTATTTTCCCATTCTCCTATCTTCTTTTTAAAAAATAATTCCTAATCGTATACTCAGCCGCTTGTACCAAATGTCCTGAATGACGGAGTCGCGCGACCAAGTATTATAAATTCTTGTCAATTCTACTTTTTGAAAAACGTAACCTACATCAAATAAAAAATTCACATCGTCTCGCGCGCCCATTCGCACGCCAAACGCAGGATGCAAGCGAAATCCACCTTTAGCGCCTGTCAAACCGCGTTCTTCATCTTTGGTAGCAATGCCATAACCGGCACTCAAGCTGTAATAGGGCGACCATCTTTTTGGTGATAAATATCCTCTTATTTCGGCATAGACGGGGAAAAGTAGCGAACCGTTGGCGTTATCCGCAGAAAAATTTTCTAATCCGATTCCAATACCCGTTCCGATTCCTCTATTCCATTGATAACCAACGATATGATTAATACCAAATCCTATTTCCGTTATATTATTATAACCAATACCTGCCAAACCGCTGCCGTAAGTTACATTATATAAACCTTTTTCTTTAAAATTATAAGGCTTATCACAAGGGTCTGCCGGACTTTCAGAACGAATTTGCGCTCCCTTTTTAGCAGCTTTCGCCGAAACAAACGAGTAAATAGAAACGCGCGCTATACTTCGTGCATGAATCTCTTGTAAATAACGATTCGGCGTTTCCAGTATGATATTTCCACGTTTATTGTAGCGATGAATTTTGCCCGTGAGTACCGCACCGTCGTGCAGCCATAGCGAATCGGTGTAATGCGTTTGCGCCTGTGCAGCCCCGATTGTTAAACTGCCAACAAAAATGAGAAGTAAAAGAACGCGCTGCATATTTTTTAGATTTAACGAATGATTTGATAGACAATTTGTATTGAATGCCCGCCAAATGTAGGTTCTCCCGCAGATTTCGCAGATTTTTTACTTGCACTTTTTACAGCGTTTCTGTACGCGCTAACCCAAAGGAGAAGTAGCGATTGAGCGACCAAGTAAAAAGCGAAAATAAAATCTGCGAAATCTGCGGGAGATAAAAACGCCATGAGGGCAAATATCCCAATATCATTTAATTACCGGAATCCGACTCAATTCTTTCAACTTCGCTGGATTGCTGATATCAAATTGATACAACCCATCTTTACCCACTACAATTGCCCTATTATCCGTCGGTAATGCAATGATATCATAAGTCGTTAAATGTTTTAAATGCGATAATAAATTAAGCTTACCCCAGAATTTTGCATCCAATACTTTCAAACCTTGATCATCTTCACAAAGATACACGATACCATCTATAACCGATAAACCCATCGGACGGTGCATTTGGTGCGTTTTTAATAATTTTGGACTTTTTAAATTAGAAATATCTATAATGTCCAATTGATTTTGAAACCCGTCACATGCCGTACCCGCGTGCAGCGTCACGTATGCGAGGTCACCTTCTACAAAAACAGGGTCACACGCACGTGCGTGCTGAAAAACCGATAACTGCGTGGGAAACAACGGATTACCATTGTCATAAATAAACATACCACTTCTGGAGCCGATAAATAAATTTGTTTTATACGGATAAATGGTTTCGATATTCCAGCCAATTTGAACGGTATTTGCTAATTGTGGTGCAGCGGCATTTTTTACATCAAAAACGCGTAAACTGTTATTATCCACGGTGTATAAATAATGGTCGTACAGTGTAAAACGCGCCATAGAACCGCCCGTACCGTTGCCGCTCACAGACGCTCCCCGCACGTTGCCACCTTTAGAATCGGCGAAACTTTCCAGCGAAAATTGGTTTACAAACACAGCACCACCTCGCTCAAACCAGCCACCTTGCCAGTCGCAAGGCGCATTCTGGTGCACTTCTACCTCTTCGTACGCTACGATATAACCACGATTAGCATCAAAACCAAGTGCGGGAAAAATATTTTCAGTTATATCACTTACCGTTGCTGCCACGGGATTTGAGATATTAATAGTAACGAGGTCAATATAATGATCAGCATACAACATATTATTGTGTACTGCCATATCCACATTACCTGCAACATTAATAAAAGAAATATTTATTGGATTTTTTGGGTCTTTATTATCAATAACGTGAATGCCTTCCAGATATTCATTTACAAACAAATAATCGCCATACACATAAATTTTTCCAGGATTTTTCAAGGTACGCGGCTTTTCCGTTGTAATTTCTTGTCGGATTTCGGCTTCTGTTTTGTAAACCGGTTCAAATTGTATAAAAACGCGCGTACCGTCACATTCATCTTGTAAACAGCCGCCGAGGCTTACCGCCAAAGTGCCAAGTAGTAATAAAAAACGAAGGTGTAATAATCTGCACATAGGAATGAGTTTTTGAAAGTATGTAATAATTGGAAGTCAATCAAGTAGACAGACGGGCGTTTGAAAAAGGTTGGGTGAATGTTAAAATATTTAAGATACTGGATATTTGTTGCGCTCATGGCTGTAAAAGTAGCTAAGAAAAAAAGCGATATAATGAAAAGAGAAAACTTTGCGACTTTGCGGCTTTACGTGATAAAAAATGTGTAAGGGCTGTAAAAAGAGATGAAATGAAAAGAGAAAACTTTGCATCTTTGCGTGAAAAAACTTACTTTTGCTGCAAATAAATTCAAAAAACCGATCATGAAAAAATTTGTAATAATCTTTTTAGCTATATTATACGCCACATTTATATTTGCACAACTCACGATTAAAATCAATTCTATTCCAGTCAATACACCTACAAATGATTCTATTTACATTGCTGGAAATTTTAATAACTGGAATCCCGGCGCACCGAATTATATTTTGAAAAAACAAGTAGATGGTACACGTCAAATTATAATAAATCCACCGATTGGCACAGTAGAATTTAAATTTACACGCGGGAACTGGGACAAAACAGAAGGCACGGCACAAGGCGGACAACGCGCGAATCGTACATTTCAATACAATGGACAACCCCAAACAGTGGAAGTAACAATAGCTGGCTGGGAAATGCCTGCTTCTGCTGGAAATAGCACCGCTGCTGCCAATGTGCGCATCGTCTCACAAGATTTCTTTATGCCACAACTAAATAGAACCCGGCGCATTTGGATTTATTTACCACCTAATTATGATGCTTCTAATCAACGTTACCCAGTGCTTTATTTACATGATGCTCAAAATATATTTGATGCCAAAACCAGCTTTTCCGGCGAGTGGCAGGTGGATGAAGCACTAAATACTTTATTTCAAAATGGAGATAAAGGCGCGATTGCAGTAGCCGTTGACAATGGTGGCGCCGAGCGTTTGAATGAATATTCACCTTGGGTGAATGCGCGTTACGGCGGCGGTCAGGGCGATGAATATGTGCAATTTTTGGTAGAAACGCTCAAGCCTTATATTGATGCAAATTATAAAACTAAACCGGAACGGGAGTACACGGGTATCATGGGTTCTTCTATGAGTGGACTCATTTCATTATATGCAGGCATCCAATATCAAGATGTATTTAGTAAAGTGGGTATTTTTTCACCCGCATTATGGTTTGCGCCGCAGTCTTACACGCATGTGAGCAGTACGGGCAAGCGCGCCGATATGCGTATTTACTTGCTTGCAGGGCAATTAGAAGATGGCGGTTCGGTTGTAGCGGACGTAAATGCAATGTATAATACATTACGCAATGCAGGTTTTAATGAAAATGAAATTCAGCGCGTGACGCATCCTGATGGGCAGCATAGCGAGTGGTATTGGGCGCGCGAGTTTTCGGCAGCTTATAAATGGTTATTTGCAACTACCACTACTGCTACCCGTTCGCCCCAATGGACGAGCACGATTGCGCTTTCGCCCAACCCAACAGATACGATGATTTGGGCAAAAAATAGGACAGCATCCGATAATTTGAACTATCGTATTTTTTATAGTAATGGACAGGAAGTGCAGTCACTCACCCCTTTACAAAATGAACGAATAGACGTAGCGAAACTAACGGCAGGTGTGTATATTGTATTGATTTACAAGGAGAATCGAATGATTGAAAGTCAACGAATAATTATTCGATAAGGAACGTAACTATATTCCAAAAAGCTCGTATATACATTTAAATACCTGCGTTATGTCACTCCATAAGTTATTGTTTTTTTCTATAATAATGCTTATAACTTTCACTGCTTGCAATCGCTCTAAAACGGGTATTAACGAAGTATTAGCAGAAGCCGGTAGTAATCGTAAAGAATTGGAAAAAATTATTCAGCATTATAAAGAATCAGGGGACAGTTTAAAATTGAAAGCAGCTTTCTATTTAATAGAAAATATGCAGTTCGGCTATAGTTACACAGGAAAAGAAATAGCAGCGTACGATAAAGTCTTTGAAAAAATATGTGGGTTACAAACTTATCCTGCTATTGGCGCGGCTTTCAAAGAATTTAAAGATAACTATGGCGGTGTACTGGTGGCGGAAGATTTGGAAGTAATAAAAGATACAGAACAAGTAACAGCGGCGTTTTTAATAAAAAATATTGACTTGGCTTTTGAAGCGTGGCGCACCAATCCTTGGTCGAAAGACATTGATTTTGACTCCTTTTGTAAAGGCATTTTACCGTATCGAGTGGGAAACGAACCCTTAGAAGATTGGCGTCCTTTATTTACTCAACATTTTAATTGGCTAACCGATAGTCTCAAAGGTACTACCGATATGCGTCGCGTTTTTGGCTTGATTAATGCGCACGTAGCGCCTGATTATCAGATGAGTACGCGTTGGCACTATCCATTTCTACCAAAATACAGTCATACTATAGATTGTAAAGTTGGTACTTGCGATATCATGTCTTCCGTTATCATAAGTGCTTTGCGTGCGCACGGCATTCCTGCGTATCGAGATATGATACCGATGTGGGGCAACAAAAATTACGGGCACGCTTGGGCAGTCGCGCTCGACAAAGACGGCAAATCCTACTGGTGCTACGGCGACCGAGATAGCCTGGCAAGCCCGCAGGGACTCATTCCTTCCTCTCGGTTCACAATGGATTCTATCGGCACTAAATATTTACCGGCTGATGTAATGTTTGATACGCTCAAAACCATTCCAAAAGTGTACCGCCAGTTGACGTACAGCGACCCGGAATTGGCTTCCCTGTTAGCGGATGAGCACGCGGATGAAATTATAAAAATGTTTCAAAATCCACGATTCAAAGATGTAACAAGCCATTATTTAAAAGATTGTAAAGATGTAACTATTCAATTTGAAAATATTTCTGCTGATATACATTTTGCTTATTTGGGTGTTTTTAATAAATTAGAATGGATGCCGGTTGCCATTGCTAAAATAGAAGGAAAGCAAGCTACGTTTAAAAATATGGGTCAAAATATGTTATACCTACCGATGGCGATTGTGAATAACAAAACGATTCCATTAGCTAATCTTTTTCATTTGAAGCATGGACAACAGCAAGAAATCAAGCCGGATGTAATGAATTTGCAAAAGGTGAATATCCCTCGTAAATCCGTTCTGTTTGCATACACCATTAATCATTTTAATAAAATGGTACGTGGACGCTTTGAAGGAGCCAATAAAGCGGATTTTAGTGATGCAAAGACCTTACATATTATAAAAAGTGCGCCAGTTTATATGGACAGTATCCAATTTGCTACACCCCAATCCTATCGTTATGTGCGCTATGCGGGTGCGCCTGACCGCTCAAACGGAGCCGATATAGCGGAGCTTGAATTATGTACAATGGAAGCTGGAAAAGAAAAGAAACTGGAGGGAACTGTGCTTGGAACGCCGCCAATGAAAGGCGTAAATTTGGAGGTAATAACCGACGGCGATTGGGATTCTTATTACGCCAGCACGCAAACGAAAAACGCTTGGATTGGCCTTGATTTAGGTACGCCACAATCTATTCATAAAATCCGTTTTTGCCCACGTAATGACACCAATATTATTATACCCGGCAAAACTTATTTACTTTTTTATTGGGATAAAAAATGGGTGAAATTAGATTCTAAAATAGCTGTTGGTAGATTTATTACATTTGATAATGTGCCCGCCGGTGCGCTGCTTTGGCTTCGATGTGTAACGGGAGGCTTGGAAGAGAATCCATTTATTATAAAAGATGGAAAGCAATTATTTTTGTAGATTGTACGCTGATTTTTAGGATGATTAAGGTTATTTATGATTTATTTGCGTGATCAAGGTGTGGCATATTTCCAAAATATGCCACACCTATTAGGGGAAATCATAAAATTAAGGATATCATAAAAATCAGTGTACAATGCTCACTTCTCAAAAACACTTATTCCAATTACCCGACGACGTCACTTATTTAAATTGTGCTTATCTTTCTCCTCAACTACGCAGTGTAGAAACGGCTGGTTTTCAGGCAGTTTCGCACAAGAATTTACCATTTATGGTACAACCGGTTGACTTTTTTACAGAGGTTATAAAATTAAAATCCCTTTTTGCAAATATTATAAATGCTTCTGATCCAACACGTATTGCAATTATACCTTCTGCGTCTTATGGAATTGCTACGGTCGCTAAAAATGTAAAATTAAGAGCAGGCGATAATATCATGGTTGCCGAAGACCAGTTTCCGAGTAATATTTATAGTTGGCAACGTCTCACGCAAGAAGCGAATGCGGAACTGCGCGTGGTGGCTGCTCCTATTGCTACTAATCGTACCGAGGCTTGGAACGAAGCCATTCTCCACGCTATTGACGAGCGCACGCGCATGGTCGCTATTGCAAATGCGCATTGGGCAGACGGGACGCGCTTTGACCTGATGGCGATTCGTCAAAAGACTCGTGAAGTTGGTGCATTATTAGTTATTGATGGCACGCAATCTGTTGGCGCACTGCCGATTGACGTAAAATTATTACAACCCGATGCGTTGATTTGCGCCAGTTACAAATGGCTTTTTGGACCGTATTCGACGGCGCTGGCTTACTACGGATCGTATTTTGATAATGGCATTCCAATCGAAGAAAATTGGATAAACCGCTTGAATAGTGAAGATTTCAGAGGGCTTGTCAAATATGAACCTGCGTATCAGCCCGGCGCAGGGCGCTATTCCGTTGGGGAGCAGAGTAATTTTGTACTGGTGCCCATGTTAATCGCTGCTTTAGAGCAAATTATAGCATGGAAAGTTATAAATATTCAAACTTATTGTAAAAATATAAGCCGTAAGCCATTAGAAATATTACAAGAACTCGGTTGCAAGGTCGAAGATGAAACCACGCGCTGCGGTCATTTGTTTGGTATAAGATTAGACGATGCGTTATTTGATTTTCAAGCGTTGAGTCAGGCGTTTGCGGAGCATCAAGTGTATGTTTCAGTTCGTGGTACGTCTATTCGAGTGGCGCCTCATGTGTACAATGACGAGCGTGATTTTGACCGCTTGATTCAATGTTTTGAGAAGGCACGCCGCAAGGTTTATTATTAAAATAGTATGAGATATTATATCTTTGTTATAAGTGCGGTACTTATTTTTGTTTATATCACTTGGCGGGTATTGTATAATGTTTATAATGATAATAAATGTGTAGAAGAGGAGACCTTACGTGATATTTCTACTGGCAAATTAAAAAAATACCATCGAGCGTATGCAGATGTAAAACGGCATCTGTTGAGTTGTAAAAAATGTCAGGCACGTATGTATGAAATCCAACATGGGAAGCCAATAGAAGACCATTTGATAGAATAGTAATGTTACAAATGAATTATCTTTGTATTAAAAATAAAATTTTGGATCAAAAAAATGAAACCTATCTAATTGTAGGACAGGGTATCGCCGGGACATTACTAACTTATTTTCTGTTAAAAGCCGGTCAAAATGTCATCGTCATTGACAATCATCATGCGGGCGCTGCTTCCAAGGCTGCGGCGGGTATTATTAACCCCATAACTGGCAGGCATTATGTGAAATCATGGAAAATTAACGAATTATTACCTTTTGCAAAGCAAACGTATCAAGACTTAGAAAATTTATTACAAATTCAATTTTACAACGAACGAAATGTAATCCGCACCTTTGCCAATGTAAAAGAAGAAAATGACTGGCTGCTGCACAGCGTAGAGCCGGGCTACCAAAAATATATTGCGGACAAAGCAGAAGTAGGTAATTATAAAAGTAAAACAAATCCTGCATTTGGTTATGGCGAAGTCTTGCAAGGCGCACAAGTCCATTTACCTTTACTGATTGAAAATTATAGAAATTATTTACAAAAAGAAAATCGAATTGTAAATGGAGTTTTTGATTTTGAACAATTAATTCTTGCAAAACAAGGCGTTCGCTATAAAAATATTACGGCTGATAAACTCATCTTTTGCGAAGGTGCAAAAGCTATGCAAAACCCATATTTCAATTATTTACCCTTTCATGGCGACAAAGGCGAAGCACTCATCGTCCGCATTCCTGATTCCGGTTTTGAAAAAATATTAAAGCAGCAGATTTTCATCGTACCGCTCGGAAAAGACGATTTATATTGGGTCGGCGCGACCAACCATTCTCGCTACACCAACGATTTACCCTCTGAAGAAGGAAAAAGTTATTTATTAAAACATTTACAAAATTTACTCCAAGTTCCATTTGAAATCATAGACCACCTTGCCGCCATTCGCCCCACCGTGCGCGACCGCCGCCCGTTCCTCGGTTTGCACCCACAATTTCCGCAACTCGGCATCTTCAATGGCTTGGGCACCAAGGGCGCATCGCTTGCTCCATTTTTTGCTCGTCAGTTGACAGCGCTTTTGATGGATGAAGCGGCATTGGACAAAGAGATAGACATTCAGCGATTGGCCGAAAAATGAGTGATTTAACCATGCAAACCTTGCCGCCCCCCTGGCTTACGGGCTGGGCGTATCTGATTTATACTTTGCTGCTGGCGGGCGCTTTGTACGGCGTGTTTCACTTTATAAGATTGCGGCATCGTTTACAATTGGAACAATTTGCCAAGCAACAGCAGGAAGAACTCAATGAAATGAAACTGCGCTTCTTTACCAACATTACCCACGAATTTCGTACGCCGCTGACGCTGATTTTGGGACCTTTAGAAGAAGTGTTGCAAAAATATCAAGACAACGGGGTGCATCGGCAACTGAGTGCTGTGCAGCGCAACGCCCAACGCCTGCTCAATTTGGTCAACCAGATTTTGACTTTCCGTAAGCTGGAATCCGACCACGAGCAAATGCAAGCTGCTGAAACCAATCTCGTGGCTTTTTTGCACGATATTTACCTGTCTTTTGCAGAAAGCGCTCGGCTGCGCAATATGGACTACCGCTTTCAGTGCGCAGAAAATGAACGGTTGGTTTGACCCAGACAAGTTAGAAAAGGTATTTTTCAATTTACTGTCCAATGCGTTCAAATTCACACCCGACGGAGGCACGATTTTGTTACAACTTGTACCGCATCAAGACCGTGTGGAAATCAAAGTACAAGACAACGGCAATGGCATCAAACCGGAATTGCACGAGCAAATTTTCAAGCGATTTTATCAAAAAGTAGCCCTTTCGCACGTCCATGTGAAAAGCTCCGGTGTCGGGTTGGCGCTTTCCAAACAAATGATAGAATTGCATCACGGAAAAATAAAGGTGGAAAGCGTTGTTGGGCAGGGAGCGACTTTTGTGGTGACATTGCCGTTGGGTCACGCGCATTTGAAAGCGGAAGAAATAGCAAATAAAGAAGTAGTAATGATGGCAAACGCGGTCGAACAATCGGCTGATGAGATGACGAGTTTTGATTTAAATGAGCCGGAAGAAACGTCCGAAATTTTGAGCGCAGCGTTGCCGTTGTTATTGATCGTAGAAGATAATGCAGAAGTACGCCATTACATTCAAAGTATTTTTAGAAGCGCGTATCGGATAGCGACTGCCGCCGATGGGAAAGAAGGGCTGGCGCTGGCGAAAAAAGTGCTGCCCGACCTCCTCATCAGCGATGTGATGATGCCGCACATGGATGGCAATACCCTGTGCAACAAAACGAAAACCAACCTCAAAACCAGTCATATTCCTGTTATTTTGCTGACGGCGCGTACCGAGCAAAATTTTAGAATAGAAGGCTTGGAGAACGGCGCGGATGACTACGTCACCAAGCCGTTTCATGCGGAGGAACTGCGCCTGCGGGTGCGAAACTTGCTGCAAAATCGCCGCAATATGCGCGAAAAATTTGTGCGGGTCATGCACTTTGAACCCAAAGAAATCACCGTTACTTCTGCCGATGAAATGTTTCTCCACCGAGTTTTGGAAATAGCAGAAAAGCACATCGAAAATCCTGATTTCACGGCAGAACAGTTTGCTTATGAACTCACCGTGAGCCGCCCGCTGTTGTTTACCAAACTCAAGGCGCTGACCGACCAGACTCCAAATAATTTTATGAAAACCCTGCGTATGAAAAGGGCTGCCCAACTCTTGGAGCAACGCAAGCTCAACGTTTCGCAGGTGGCTTACAAAGTTGGTTTTCGGGATACACGCTATTTTAGCAAGTGTTTTCAGCAACATTTCAAAAAAACACCTACCGAGTACGTGGCAGAACGATAACTACCCATTCTTCTTTTCATATTAAATAAAGCATAAATTATACGTTTGCCTACCTGAAAATAGACTTCTGTCCTTTTTTATACCTGTAATTTTGTTTTGCAAATCGGCATCTGCTAAAAATTAAATACTTATTCCAGCAGTATTTCAAAATAAAACACCCATAAGTGTTCATATGCTTATGATAAGATGCTGGTAGTGTACCATATCGAGTAATATTATATC
>Ga0163154_10000639_pt1 | contig 53937 bp, 56 predicted proteins | sample OliLakLV19MP9P1_FD_148649 | JGI IMG/M metagenome (GOLD analysis project Ga0163154, IMG submission 148649) | Freshwater microbial mat bacterial communities from Lake Vanda, McMurdo Dry Valleys, Antarctica - Oligotrophic Lake LV.19.MP9.P1 | ecosystem: Environmental > Aquatic > Freshwater > Lake >...
AGTTCGCGTCGTAGCGAGAGTCCAGTACGGTGACTTTCTACCCAAAAAGCCGTGGATGTCGATGACGGTCACTGCACCGAGTCCAATGACAAAACCAGCGATGAATATAAACAAACCAAAAATGTCTAGTGAGAAAGTAATCATGTCTTTATTCTACCATTTTCGTGTCTAAACTTGAAAATATCCGTACTTTTGCACTATTAGGATACAAATATTTCTGTTGCACGAAATCAGCTGAGTAACCTGCAAAGAATGATCAATCCTCTGTTTATAAAGTAATTAATCTATAATTGTCACTTTCAATCCAATACCTCCTAAATTATGCGCAACTTTTTCACATGGATCTTTTATTCCTCTATAAATAATCACTTCACCAGTTTTATCAGCAAAAAATGCTAAATCCTCAGCTTTACGGTGAGGATTTAGCATTGCTAGCGTATTCATGCATTATATAATAGTACAGATCACTTACTCCGGGAGCAGGATTCGAAGCTTATTATTTTATTGGGTACGTATCTGAAGATCAGCAGGACTTATACAACAATCTACAAAAGGCTGGTTTTATAGTTTTATTTAAAGAACATAACAAAGAATTACTTGCAAAGAAAAAGGGAAACGTAGACACTGATATTGTATTTGAAGTTATGAAGAGTCTTATTGAAAATTCTGATTTTGATAAAATCATTTTGGTCTCTGGGGATGGTGATTATAAAAAATTGGTAGATTACCTTATAAAGAAAAACAAATTTAAAAAGATACTATTTCCAAATAAAAAGTTTGCTTCCTCTTTGTATAAGAAGCTCGGATCAGAATATTTTGATTATCTTGAAAATATAAAAGTTCACATTGGATATAAAAAAGAAAAGGGCTCCTAAGGCACAAGCACCTTTCGGATCCCTTTTCGTCTTAATACAACAGTATTATTGCAAATAATAGTAAAAAAGTCAACTTTTACTCGCTTAGCAGGGATCGCCTTTCGGCCGCCTCGAGACTCGATCACATATCCTCGGGATTATAAACAAAAGAAATCAGACATCTCTTGTCCTCGGTATGATCAAAATCTATCGTCTCTATCGTCGTATTGTATTACGTATTAAAAAAGACAATAAAAAAACCCCAACTGAATTACTCCAGTTGGGCTTGTGAAATATCTTGAAATCAACTCAAGACACTGTGTTGGAAATTTTGAAGTTTCATTCCGGTGATCCTGTGAAAGATTCCAAAGTATGTGGCTGATAATTGCCGTATGATGTCACAATCAAATTCAAGAGGGTGTTTTTCACCTTTCCCCCAAATCTTTTCGGCTTCATCTCTGGCAACTTGTTTGTCGAGCCATGACGGTTCCTTTCCTAGTGTTATTTCAGAAATCTCGCAGAACCGACTGCTGTCAGGTGTTGCGATTTCGTCCGCGATTGTTACACACTCAAGATTATCAACGCCGATTTCGAACTTCGAATCGACCAACTCCAACCCAAGTTCTTGTAAGTAGTCGCTAATCAAAGTAAATACTTCAAGTGACATAACAGAGGCGCTGGGGTAATTTTCTCTCGTTGCCTTTGCATTGAGTGGTTCGTCGGTCTCTGATTTGTCTGTTGGTGTGAAGACGGGAATACCGAATTCTGACATTTGCTGAAGACCTGGTTCAATTTCCAATCCATAAGGATTTGATAATCTTTTTGTCTAAAAAGTCAATGTAATTTCAGATTCTGTATAGAGTAATAATAATAGTAGTTGAGGTTTATTTGTGGGCTCGACATGGTGGCTGAGATAGGAACCTTTTGGAAGCTGGATCCGCTGGCCGCCTACCTGCCGAATTTGAAGGATGGATCGTATCCGGTGGTGAGGCCGACGACGATTGAGCTGGCGAATTATAGATAAGGATTTAAGGTTTAGATTCTAAAATGCTTGTATTTCATATTCCTCTAGTATATCCAAGTGGTGCACTAGCTAGTTGAATGTGCCATTCTGCGTCTGTACAAAAGTTAATAGTTATGTTATAAATACATGCAGTTTCAAGGTGGTCTTGAAGCATGTTCCTTAATAACAAAAGTAGATTTATATGGATACCAAGAGTTCGGAAGAAAAGATGCTGCAAAGAATCTCCGAGGAGCTTGGTGTGTCCAACCTCCTTGAGATTCTATCAACAGCACCAATGCGTCGCTTGCAGCCTATTTTAGTGCATGCATTCAAGAATCGAGCAAAAGCCAGAAAACCTTCAGAGTTACTTCATGAGTACGAACGAAAGCAAGAGTTTCTTGGAATCGGCTCAATTTCTCAGGATAATCTCTATAGGTTCGCGCTCAAGTGCTATGAAGCAACAGGCTCTTCATTTGAGCCTGTTCAAACCTCTCCAGTTGAGCCTCTAGGTTTGAATGCGGTGTTGAGTATGGTTAGTCAAAACAACACTCTCTCATCCATAAGAGGATTTGAGGTCGTGAGTGATTTAACAAGTCAGCTCGCACTCGAATGTGCATTGAGGAGAAAACGGTACATCGCCATGAAAGATAATAGTGATGTGCACATTAGCACGTCGGGTCGCGTTTTGCGATTACAGCCATTCGACAAGGGTAAGGGGTATATGCAACATTTCAACCTCTTTGCCCTCTGTTCTGGAGGATCCAACATAGCCTCTAGTGGTGGGTTTGCAGTCCCTATACTGCAAAAGCATATAGCAACGTTGCTGGATGTTGTATCTACCTTGTCTGAAGAAGGGTATAAGTCGTCTGGTATTACTGTTAAGATCTCCGATATGCGGTTTCTTGATCAGTTGATTGATGCGATGAAGCTCTCTCGTGAAGACATACTGCGTAATTCGCTCAACGATGCCTTCGATGTGTTCAAAGAGTATCGAGTTCAATTCCCAAAGGAGGTTGAAAATGCTTGTGATTTAAGCCCTGCAATGTTTAAGGACATCGGCCTTGATGATCGAGTAGGGTATTTAACTCACATAGAGCAAGGTATTCTGAAACCACTTCGGGCGGTTAACCAAAGGGTTAGATTCTGTTTTGATTTCAACAGAAAAGCAGGATTGGGTTATTATCCGCATTTGTGCTTTCACATTTTCGCTTCAAATCGAAAAGGTGATGTAGTTCAGATTGCGGATGGCGGCGCTGTCGATTGGGCAGCTAAACTACTTGGTAACAATCGTGAAGCGATGGTTACTTCTGGAATCGGTTCAGAACTAATGCAAAAACTGTTCTAGGATGGTGAGTGTGCTGGCCGGAGAGTTAAAACCTCTCCGGCCTTTTTTTAAAAACAAACAAATATTTTCTTTTTATTTGAGTCGATTTTTACTTTACCACCATACGGCATCGGTATTTGTGGATCTGTGTGACCAAAATTCATATTCTGCACAATCGGTATGTTTTTGTTATATGATCTCACTGTCTGAAGAATAGTATCTTGTTGGTTTTTTACGTACAAAGTCCGTTCTTCTTTGGTAAATGGTTTATCAAATTCCCATGCTTTTGGTCTGCCTACAAGGATACCCTGAATCTTTTGTAATATTCCTCGTTCACCTAAAGATCTGATAACTCGATGTACGTATCCATGCGAGGGTACTTCTTCGGATGTTTCTAGTAAAAGAACAATGTTCTCGAATTCATCAATATTTGGAATGGAAACATTATTACGAAGCATGTCATCGACTGATTCAAGACAACCACCCCATAAAATACCCGCTCCATCAGAGGGTGTATCCCATACCCAACCGGTATTTGGTTCATATGCACGCCGGGTAGCAAGAAGGGATGGATCACTCCAGTCTAAACCCATTTCATTGTATTCCGATGAGGGTATAATTTCGTATTCGCCGGAATCAAATAGTGTATGACGTATATGATCAATCGTGTATTCATCCATCTCTTTTTGCATTGCAAACTGTGTCATAACACACGCTCCATAATATGATGGAATGTTATGTTGAAATAGGAAATTACAGAAATGTGAATTATCACTATATCCAAGAAATAGTTTTGGATTATCTATAAATGAATGAGGTAACATTTTGTATATGTATGTGACTTGATCATCTCCTCCAATACTTGCAATAACTGCTTTTATTTCAGGATCTTCAAACGCAGCTACAAGGTCGCGCGCTCGTTCTTCGGCACTAGCACCTAATTTTCTAGTAGTGGGATATTCTACCGGCTCCAATTCAAACAATGAGCGTAAACGCTCCAAGCCAAGTTCAAATACATGAGGGAATCTTCCTGGTGCCGCAAACGAGGGTGAAAGTACGGCAACCTTGTCTCCCTTTTTTAATTTCTCTAAATTTTTCATAGTTTTGTATGTTAATTTTTAATGAATGAATACACATAACAGCCGGGAGTAATTGTGTATGAGCCATCCTTATTTTTATATTTTTCAGTTTGAGATCTTATATCCTCTACAACATCAGTAACGATGGGTGAGGTATTAAAATAGGTTTCCAAATGAAAATTCATAAACGTTTCTAGTATATCATTTTCTGATGCATAAATAATAGGATCGCCACGCATGTGATTAATGGATAAGGTTATTAAACCATCTTGATCAAGATCCAGAAGAGCTTGATCGATGATTTGTTTTGAAGGACTCTGCTGTGTAGTGTTTGCGAATACAGGAAATATACGCTTCCATTGCGACATAAGGGTACGTTGCTCATCAGAAAGCGAATCAAAATGAATTAAGAAAAATAAACCACCAGATTTCATATTTTCCTCGATAAACTTTTTAATAATTGAAGAAGTATATTTTTTTGCTTTTTCAACACCAAGACGATGCATGTGTTGATGGGTGGAGTGTGAGAAGCTCCAAAGCGTATATACTAAATCATACTGTTCCTTTGCATCCTCCATAAATTCAATAGCGTCAGCTATAACGAAAGATGATTTAGGGGGTAAGCTCCTCTTCGCGGTTTCAAGCATGCGTTCGCTTAAATCAGAAAAAGTATAAGCAGCTAGCGGAAAGAGGGAGGTAACAATATTTGAAGCCCTTCCGCTACCACAACCAAGTTCCAAAACATTTGAAGCATGTTTATCTCTTAGGAAATTTTCAAGTAATTGAAGATCAGAGACTCCATTAAATGTATATGGGCGGAGTAGTTGTTTATAGTATTCGGGTGGCAGGTATTCTTCTACTGAATTCCTTTGTTTAAGCCATGGATATTTTTGTGTAAGTGTGGATATGTCCATAAAACTATTTCTTCTCGGCTAGCATAAAAATATTCATGCCGCGATTGGCAATCGTGTCTAAAGAGTTATACTTCATTTCAAGCTCGAGTATCGCTGTAAAATTATCAGAGTTCTCTAGGTATTCACTTACTCCACTCTTCTTTTCATTGCTTGGATCAAAGTCTTCGTTACCAGGTTGAACAAATACTGGAACACCGTATGTTTTAATAATTTGGAAGCCAACATCTGAAAATAGTTTCTCAATAGATTCTTTAGAATGGGTTACTAGTTCTGGAACATGATGTGCCCATTTAACCATTCGCGTTTCCGAAAGATTTTTTAGCTCTTCCGAACCTGCTTTGTAGTTGTTTATTTTTGATGCTATTGCGTTGAAATGACCGTGACTCATGATAAGTATTCGACCGCCTGGCTTCAAAATACGAAGCAGTTCTTGAGCCGACCTTGTTTGTTCGTAGATAAAACTTAAAGGACTGTAGATACTTATAATGTGATCAATGCTCTCATTCTTGAAATATTCAATGTTTGTTAAATCTCCCTCAACAATACTAATTGTACCAGAAGCATCTCCATTTTTGATATTTTCCTTTGCTTTAGCGAGCATATCTGCTGAACGATCAAAAACCACCATTTTGCCTTTCAAAAATTTATTTAATTTCACAGCCCAACGACCAGTTCCTCCACCTGCATCCATTACCAAAGATTCATTGGTACAATAAGGTGCAATATCTTGTTGAATTATTCTTGTAATAATTTCATCCGATAGTCTCCAAAAAGCGCTAACGCTTGCAACATCGTCGACGGTCTTTGAATAGGGATTAAAAAATGAATCAAATATTTCTTTTTTCATGTTATGGTAATGTTCTTATATTTTTAAGTCGTGGATAATGAATAACATCTTTGATATCTGGATACCCAAGCGCCCATGCGATAAATCGCTCAATACCCAAACCAAACCCGGATGTGGTTTTATAATCTGCGTACTTGCGTAAATTTATGTACCATTCATACGGCTCAACACCAATCTCTTGTCTCCTCAAAGATTCAATAATTTCATCCGCCATATCTTGACGCTGTCCAGATCCAACAATCTCTCCACCGAATCCACCCTCAATAATAGGTGCAAATAACAAATCGGCATTAATAACAGTGTTTTTGTTTATGGGGTCTGGTTTTTGATAAAATGGGGCCATGTCTCTATCGTAGTTACATAGCCACATAGGTAACTTACCCCCTTCACGTTCTACAAGTGCGATCTCTCCAGAATTTGTGATATTTCTAACATATTCACTCGTTCTATAAAAAGAAGGATTTTGTTGTAGCCATGGATATACACTATCAAAAGTTTTTCTTTGGAAAGAATCTTTGGAAATAATTGACCGTAATACAGAGTCTGTTTTGACAAAATCAATACTCATAAGCTTCACTAGCGGTGTAAGGGCGATCAATGTATGAGAAAGGGTACGTATGTATCCGTCAACTGTTGGCAGTAAATCTTCTAAGGTACCAACAATCTCTGCCTCACAGTGGAAAAATTGATTGAGATGTCTTGCGTCTGGATTTTCTCCGCGCATTGAAGGGAGGTAGCAATATGCTTTATTAAGTTGAAACATAAGTGGCTCAAAACCAAATTGAGACGAGTCAGTGAGATTGGTTTGATGATCTCCAAATTGGATAGTTATAGCTTCGGAATCAGAACCTGGTCCCATTGGTGAAGATACACTAGGTGTAAGCATAAATAGATCAATATTTTTTGCACCAACACTTGACCAGTATGCATCACTCGCTAGTTTGATATAGTGTCTCAAAATTGTAAGAGCAGCGAAATATTTATTATGTACCAAATCATCAACATATCTTTCTGGATTGTATGAGGGTGGCCGAAGGGTGCCATAGTCGTTTGAAGCGACAAATTTGTCTGCATCGTTTGTTGCGTGTATAAGCACTTCTTTTAAGATTTTTTCACTCATGTTACTATTTTACTCAACTAGTCAAGTAAAGGCAATTTACTGCATCCGTCCACCACATATGAGACTTTTCTGGTAATCGTTTACAAATATATTTTATTTCGGGCGTCTCAGGTGTTGGTAAGACATCCACTCTTGAACATCTTAAAAAAATACTACCTCAAAATACATTTGATGTGCGTGATTTTGACGAACGGGGTGTGCCCGATGGTGGCGGACCTGCGTGGCATGATAATGAAACCCGCCATTGGCTTAGTGTTGCTTCATCCAATGCAAAAATTGGTAAGAGCACAATTATTTCCGGTTTTACTAATCCTGAACAATTCAAGAAAATTCACAATCCCGAAAAGGATATTCCAGCACAGATCATATTGCTTGATGTATCTCCCGATGTTCTCCGGAAGAGACTCTATGGAAGACATGTAACACTTGAAAGCAAGCAGGAAATAGAGAGAGCGGCTGGAGTTTCGCTTGATGAATTTGTAGAGCAATGTGCTTCGTTTGCGCCAAAACTTCGTTCAATTTTTGAACAAAATAGTTCTTCAATTGTTAATACTGATAACAAAAAGCCAGAGGAAGTAGCAAAAGAAGTGGAACGGATTATTTGTGCATAAATATTTCGTATGGTGAGGCCGACGAGGGAGGGGTTGATGAAATGCGAGCCTATGCTAAGTCGAATCTAACGATACATTTCTCGGCACGAACTCTAGGTAGATTGAGTCTGCTCCACTCTGCATCCCCACCCTTGAGACTTATAGACTTGATGCCGATCTGTTCTGCCTTGAAAGCGACTAGTCTACTGGTGTTACCGTGTCTGCAAACAAAAACGATTGATTGATATTTTTTGAGCATCTTCTTTTGTTTCTTTAAGAATTGATCAAGGTTGTGAAAAGGGACATGTACTGATTCGGGAATATGGTGATCCTCATATTCACCCTCATTGCGGACATCAATAATAAACGATCCCTTCTTTAAGTCTATTTTTTCTTTATTCTTAACTTTCTCCCAAATCCTGTCAGGAGTTTCGTTGAATAGTAATGGGAAAACTTCCTCCGACGTAAGTTCCTTGATGATAGGAGCTTTTGTAACAGGAACAATTCCACTCTCTTTCTTGAGAAGATGCTCATTTTCTATCATAGGGAAACTTGTCGGGTCTAGGTATTGGAAATATTCATCAATATAAGGAAATGGACTATCTGGACAGATGAATACGGCGATCTTTTCTTCGTCAGATAATTTCTGTTTAGAAAGATGATTGAGAAGTCCAACAAGCGCAAAGCCTGAACTTGGTCCCACAAAAAGACCAGCTCTACAGAGGTCCATAGATAGTTTGAATGATTCGGTTGTCCCGACTTCTTCTTGATGATCGAGAACTGATTTCCAATCAAAAGCGATTTCTCTCAAGAGATTGCTTGTTCGTACACCTGGTACTGGGTTGTTGGCAATTCGAGACACCCCGATGATTTCAATTTTAGGGTTTTGTTTCTTGAGATATGAACCATTGCCAACGATTGATCCGGTTGTTCCAAGACCAACTGAGAGTAAAGATATTTTCCCTTTGGTTTGTTCCCATATCTGCGGGCCGGTCCATTTATAATGAGCTTGTGGATTTGCCTCGTTATCATATTGACCAGGGTTAAACCAATTATTTTCTTTGGCCCAGACTTTGGCTTTATAAATACCGCTTGTCGGGTCGCTTGGATCGGGACAGATCGGTTCTTCATTGACGATTACTTCGGTGCCAAGAAATCTCAATATATTTAGCTTACCCAAGCTCACTTGATGAGAACAAACAGCTTTGGTGTGAGGAATACCCATGAGTCGAGCAATGACAGCGAGTGAAAAAACAGTATTACCAGAAGAATTCTCGATCACGGTATTTATCCCATCAAATCCGCCTTTATTTTTCCTATCAAGCAACATGTTGTATGCCGGAAGCGATTTCACATTCGCAAGGGGTAGAGCGTTCATAAGTTTTGCAAAAATTCTCACACCATTCTTTCGATACGGATTGAGATGTTCAGGAATTTCCACAAGCGGAGTATACGGAGCATTGTCTGGATTGAGAAAATCAAGAACAGCGTTGCTGCCCTCGAAGGTATTCAATATTTTTTGTTTGTTAGTTTTTATCTCCATAGTCAAAAGTAAATTCAGTATCTATCTGTTCCGTAAGGTCACCGAAACGATCTTTGATAAAAGCTTGAGAAACATATTTTGTATGAATTTCCCAGATTTTCTTGAGTCGTGCGTTGCGATTGTCGGGCAATGAATCGACAAGCTCAAGGATAGTTTTCAAAAGATTTTGGTTGTCGGGATTAAGTTTCTCTACAGAGAGCAGTGCGCCATTTTGATCAATATCTCTTATGTGTTCGTCGTCAGTAAAAAAACCGATTATCTTTGCAGATGGAATATGACTCTTTATAAAATCAATATCTTTCTGATTGCGTATTTTATTGCCAATCACTCGAACACTTTCAGCAACACTTGCTTCTTTGGCAAGGTCAATGTATTTGATATACACCTCAATGCTCCGCATGGTTGGTTCGACTATAAGGCAGGTCAAATCAAACTGAGCATGAAGCGTGCCCGCAAAAGAATCGACCCCGGCAACCATGTCTGTCACTACGTATCCATGTGCATCGTCGGTATGACTCAAAATGCTTTCGAGAATAGCAAGGTTGTTATGGTAGCAACTCGCACCGATATCTTTTTCCTGATACGTACCAACCGCAAAAACAGATAGATTATTTTTATGGAGTCCATATTTTCCAAGTGGAGTATTTTGAATTGATTCGAGTCTTACAAGATTTGATTTTCGTGTTGGGGGTGTTGATTTACGAAAGGCACCAAGATTCTTGATATCATTGTTGCCGATAAGCCATTTCTTTATTTCCTCAGTTGGTCCTGGGGCAGATATATGTTTGTCGAAGGGAATAGTAATAAAGCCAAGTAATTCCGGTGCATGAATATTGAGGTCAGCATCAAAAACAATAACTGGCTTAGTTGTTTGACTCGATACATATGAAGCGAATGAGGCGCACAATGTGCTTTTACCCGATCCGCCTTTTCCAACAAAGGCTATTTTCATATTATTTTTTACAGTCAGTACAACTGCCTCGTACTGTTATATCGTCAATCTTTCGTCCTTCGATTGAGTTATGTGGGATTTGGATAGATTCAACCTTTCCGCAATCATTGCAAACGAAATGATCGTGGCTTTCTTTGGATGATTCATAGGCAACCGATTTGCTATCGACGAGCACTCGTTTGATGGCATTATCCTTAAGTAGTTGTTCAACATTACGAAAGACTGTCGAATAATCGGCATCTGGAATAGCCTTGTGAATCTCGGCGATGGTGAGTAGGTGCTTCTTTTTAAGCAGTTTTACTATTTGGTCTTTGTATATATTTGTTCTCATAATGCAAGTAGTTTGCATAATAGACTAAATGAGGAATAAAGTAAAGACTTCGCTAAAGACACAAAAATTGCTAAAATAGCAAAACATGAATCGATTAAGCAAAATTACACTGGGTATATTACTCGTCATTTGCTTCTTTTCTCCTTTGCAAAGCAGTGCCCAAGAACTTATTCAGGACAAGGTTGAGATTGTAAAAGCAAGAGTGGTTGAAGTGGTGAGTCAAGAGAAAAAGGAAGTCCCAGGAACCGATGTTCAGAGTGTATATCAAACCATCAAGGCTGAAATTTTAGAGGGAGACAAAAAAGGCCAGACAATAACAATTGAAAACGATTTCTTGGTCCTGAAGAAAGGTGATAAGTTTTTTCTGCGTCACAGTATCGATGGATTGGACGGTCGCGAGATGTACTCTGTAAGAGATATAGATAGGCGTGGCGCCGTTCTCGGCTTCATTATTCTCTTCATGGCAGTCGTGATTATTTTTTCAGGAAAGCAAGGGTTGCGATCCATACTTAGTCTAGCCGGCAGTTTCTTTGTTATTTTGTATGTATTGGTCCCAAGCTTGCTCAAAGGCTACCCGCCGATACCTACAAGTATTGCTATTGCTGCAGTTATTCTTTTTCTAGCAATTTTTCTTACTCACGGCTTTAATCGGGAATCAACAGTTGCCTTCACTGGCACTGTGCTTGCTGTCATTCTCACAGGAATACTTGCATATATGGGTGTCACGCTGGCACATCTCAGCGGCTTTGCTTCAGATGAGGCAGTTTACCTAAACTTCAATACGCGAGGGATGCTGGATTTTGCTGGCCTGCTTCTCGGTGGCATCATGATCGGTGTGCTCGGTGTACTTGATGATATTGCGATTACTCAAGCTGCAGTGGTAAGTGAGTTATATAATTCTGCATCACATCTTTCTAAAAAAGAAATTTACAACAAGGCTTTGCGAGTAGGAAAAGAACATGTTGGAGCGTTAGTAAATACACTTGCTCTTGCGTATACAGGTGCATCACTTCCTTTACTACTTCTATTCTCAACATCAGATTCTTCGATGGCAAGTATTATCAATCAAGAAATTTTTGCTACAGAGATTATTAGAACAGTTGTAGGTAGTATCGGTCTTATTCTTACCGTACCAATTACTACGTTCTTGGCTGTATATATGTTGAAAGGATATAATGGGAAGCATCACACCCACTCTCATACTCATACGCACGGAATATCGTAAATGTCTCCCTGATCATGTAGGGGTACCTAAGACTTGTTGGGTCGGTCTTTAACAGATAACTTTGATCGTTTGTAGTAGAACCAAGCTATCGCAACACCAAGTACTCCAACAATAATAATCTGAGAGATTGATTCAACACTATCGATGCCATTAATAATATCTTGATACGCAGAAAGACCTACATAACCAACAATAATGAACAATGCACTGCGGAAAAGTGTACCTATAAATGTTCCAATTATATATAGTTTCATTGGAATTTTAATTACACCAGCTGCAACAGATACAGGAAGAGATGGAATGATTGGAAGAGCGCGAATTACGGTGAGGATTACGTAATCCTTTGCTGACCCAGTGAAATATGCACCCAATTTTTCTACTTGAGCGTGGTTGATGCCCATTTTTGGACCGACATGAACAAGAATGAAATCTTCCGCTTTATCGGCAACAATATATATGATGATACAAGCAAGTGTTTTTCCTAACGCGGCAATGACGATGAGCCATATAAGACCTACGTATCCATATCCTTGTGCAAGTGCAAGTGTTCCGGTTGTTGTTGTTATGAGGGGTGAAGGAATAGGCGCAATAATATCTTCGAGGAATGATCCTATGAAGGTAAATATCTCAATGGGTACAATTTTTGAGAGATATATGAGTTGTTCTTGAATATATTCAAACATAAAGTAATGCTATATTAGTATAATTATAAGATAACATAATTTTATTACAGTTTTTGGTATTTGTAATTGAGAGTTTTCTTACTTTTGTTCAAATACTTCTCGTGGTTTTGCTCCTAGTGCAGGACCAATAACTCCTTTTTCTTCTAGTGTGTCCGTGAGTCGACTAGCATGAGCGTATCCAATACAAAATTTTCTTTGAAGCAGAGATGTAGATGCTTTCTTATATTTTATAACAAGTTTCCTCGCTTCCTCGTATAGCTGATCAAGGGTTGCTCCGTTATTACCATAGTCTTTATCAGTTTAACTTTTTATGGAGGTTTATACAAATAAAAAAACCACCCGGGAGAAATTTGCGCATATAACGCGTTCTACCGGGTGGCACAAAAGCCAAAAAGAGATGGTTCTCTCAAAGTTGTATATCATCGCATTTCACCGCTACACACAACTTTCGCAAGTGTCTTGCGTGGAAAGTGAGTGGGTATCTAATCCACTCCCATACTTTTTGACTATATTTAGTATAGTTAAAAATATATCTCTTGTATAGTTTTGCTCGACATATAGCTCCGATAGGAACCTTTTGAAAGCTAGATCTACTTGCCGCATACCTGCCGAATTTGAAAGATGTGTTGTATCCGGTGGTGAGGCCGACGAGGGAGGAGTTGGCGAGAGATTGAGAATAAAAAAGTAAATATTTTTGATATATATACATATATTATATGTTACAATTATAAATATATATTTACATGAAGAAAATAATTATTTTATTCGCGTTTAGTTTTCTATTTTTATTAACTGGGACTTCTGTTGCATTCGCCGCGTGGAACGGTAGTCCATACACACCCGGAGCGACGCTCACGCCAGAGTGTGCACCGACTGATGTGGCCTGCACCGTCTCAGCGATGCCGGTTTCTCTGGGAGGCACGGGAGTAAGTGCTTTTGCTGCTGGGTATATTCCGTTTGGTGCGGGAACATCGGCACTTGCGACTTCCTCTACGCTTTATTTTGACAGCATAAACGGCAGACTCGGGATTGGCACCGCCAACCCTTCGTCACCCCTTACGGTAAAATCAACAATTGGAGGTGTTGGCATTGATATTATTGGAAGGTCAGCTGATGTGGATCAAGGGTTTATTCAGTTTTTTGATCGCAATGGACTAACGCTGCAAGGTGCCGTATTTGGTGAGACGGGGAAATTAAATTTTATGGACGCTACTGGGTCAACCGTTCAAACAATAACTGCGGGAAAAGTCGGTATCGGGACCACTACGCCTGGCTCCGCACTTGATGTCAAAGGAACTTTGCGTTTATCTGGTGCTACTTCTGGTTTTGTCGGTTTTGCTCCAGCCGCCGCAGCTGGTTCTACGACATATACTTGGCCAAGTGCTGATGGAACAGCAGGACAAGTATTAAGCACTAATGCATCTGGAGTTCTTTCATGGGCAGCGGCTGGAGGATCAAGTCAGTGGACTACGAACGGATCAAAGATATACTACAATACTGGCAATGTCGGTATCGGGACGAACGATCCTGTAGATAAATTGCAGGTAGGCGATGGCACTGCGGACTTCCGCTTGTCGGTGATGTCAAATACGACAAAACAATTTACGGCCAAGAATGCGTCTGGCAATTCGGTGAAATATGGCGCATCTACAGACAGTCTGCCCAATGCTGTCATAAGCAACAATGATGATACCGCATTGATGACTCTTCTCTACGGTGGCAACGTAGGCATTGGTACCACCACACCTTCCCAACGTCTTTCCGTCCAAGGCAACGGACTTTTCTCAGGAAACCTCTCAGTCGCTAACATAACTGCAACAGGAACACTTTCAGTGAGCGGAATCACCACTCTCGCCTCATCTCTCAACGGCCCACTCCAAGCAAATGCCGGTGTTGTTTCTGCAACCACAAGTATTGGTGTCCGGTACGGCGGAACGGGACTCACTTCAGCCCCTGCATACGGACAGCTTCTTCTTGGTAACGCATCAAGCGGATACACACTTACTGCCACTTCATCTCTAGGTCTTGGTACCGTTACCGGATCTGGCGTAACGAATCGTGTTGCCTATTGGAACGGCACATCCGCTCTCACTTCAAACTCAGCATTTACCTTTGACAGCACAACAGGCACGCTCGGTGTTAACTCAGTCACTTCAAATCCGACTATCTATAACTCAACAGATGGCATAGGTGTCATTCTCCGAGCAGCAGGAAACTCTACGACTGGCCAACTTCGTATAGTGCCTAATGCTGGTGCCTGGATTGGAGGAGCAACGTCGACAACCTATTTCCAAATAACTAACGGGCAGAACAACAACGCAACATTTATGGGTGGAACCTATGGTGCGGACGCCCCGATCAATCGTCTGCAATTCAACGCTTCATCGACACAAGTAACTGATCTCTCCTATGGCTCCACTCCAATACCGGAAAGCGTATTTGAAGCTATCAGCAACACCGCAAACAAGATTGGTCTTAAAGTACGTGGCGCAACCTCACAATCTGCCGATTACCTTTCGATACAAGACGTAAATGGCACGCGTCTCTTTAATGTTGCATCAACGGGCAACGTTGGTATCGGAACGACGAGTCCGTGGCGCACATTCTCTGTAAGTGGCACGGTTGGGCTTGCGGGTCTCACCACAAACACGGGCGGAGTTACCTCTGCGCTCTGTTTGGACTCAAATAATCAAGTAACGCGCAACACGGATAACGAAACCTGCGTTGCGTCATCGGCTCGCTATAAACACAATATAGAAACACTTGATGACGTGGCGGCACTCGGCATCATCACGGCGCTTCGCCCGGTTACTTTTGAGTACAAAACATCTCCCGGAATACGCTACGGTCTTATTGCAGAAGATGTAGAAGGGGTAGATACACGCCTGGTGAGCTACAACGACGCAGGCTTGCCACAAGCAGTGCGCTACACGGATATTATTCCGCTCCTTATAAAGAGCGTAAAAAGCATAGTGGCGTCTATTACAGGGTTTGCAGAACAATTTACGACTAAAAAATTGTGTGTTGGCACTACCTGCGTGACAGAAGAGCAATTCAAGGCGATGGTGTTGATGGCAGGTCAAACATCTTCAGGACAAAACGCAGAACCAGCAAAAAACAAAGTCGAAGAAGCGCCCTCCTCTTCAGAAGAGGTTGTAGCTCCGGATGCGACCGAGGCAGAGGCAGAAGAGGCTGTTGTGCCGACTCCAGCAAATACAGAAGAGGTCGCTTTGCCCCCATCAACACCTTCGGAAGAGACAGTACCTGATGATAATACAGATAATACAGACACAGGTAGCGACGCGCCATCTGAGGCACCAACACCAACACCAACACCAAGTCCCGCCTCTACCGAGGAATAGGATATATAAAAAATCATGATACAAAAAAAAGAAACAGAAGATATATTTAAAGACACAGAATCTGTGCATGATGCAGAGACTGTTTCGACAACTCGGGAAAAATCCTCAATCAGACGATTTTTGTTTTCTATAAGATCTATACGCCGATTAAAATTGAGAACCATCATCATTGCCACTTTTTTGATTATCGGGTGGCTAGGGGCGATTTATTTTTACAACCAATACAATAAAATCGCGAACGATCCACAGGTGGTAGCACAAAAACAAACAACTAAAGTACTAGCTGATCTTTATTCTATTATGGAGCTACCAGAAAATGAATTACCCTCTATCTCAACTATCACCGATATTTCCGCCCTCACAGGAAACCCATTCTTTGCGCGTGCGCAAAACGGTGATGTCCTTATTGTCTATACGCAAGGACAGCAAGCGATTATTTTTCGTCAAAGTATGAAGAAAATAATCAATGTGGGCGCATATGTGCCGGAGCAGAGTGTCCCCAGAAAGGCTATTAGTCAGTCTTCATCAACAACTACTAACAATGAAGTTATTACTGAATAAAATCGCCAGGTTCATATTTGTTGCTTCCTGTTTGGTAATACCCACGGTAGTATCCGCATCAGCAACAAATGGTACTATCATCAACACTCCGGCATATGCATGGGGTGAGAATATAGGATGGACGAATTTTGCCGCGGAGAATGGAAATATTGCCGTTGTTGATGGGGGACTTAGTGGTTATGTATGGACGGCAAACTACGGTTGGATCAATCTTAGTCCTGGTGGCGATTTTGGCAGTGTGACTAATGATGGAGAAGGAACGCTCGGTGGACATGCGTGGAGCGCTCTTCTTGGTCCGATAAGCTTTACTGGCGTTACTATAAGTGATACGGGTGTGTTTGGAGGCACAAGCAATGGTATCGAGTCAACGGCCGGACGCCTCTCCTTTGATTGCGACCATTGTGATGTGCGTACCGACTGGCGACCGGAAAGCGTACGAAATGGCCAAGTCTCTGCGCCGGAACCTGCACCTACTCCTTCTGGTGGCAGGAGTGGCGGTAGTAGTGGCGGTGGCTGGGTACAACAACTTTTTAATTTTATTCAACCTGATTCACAAAACAATCCTAAAGAAGCCGTGCAGAAAAGTGGCCAAGATAGTAAGCAAAGTATCTACCTCACGGAGTCGGGAGTCACAACCATTGTCTCTGATCCCAATCACAATCAGGCATCTGTGAACGTCGCGAGCGATGGTCCGGAGCCGGATGTGGCAACGACTACAGACGAGTCAACAACCAAAAAGTGGTGGTGGGCGCTTCTCACAATTCCTATCGTATATTGGTATTTTATTCTAAGACGAAGGCTGTTGTAGGAATCGACACGGTGGCTCCGATAGGAACCTTTTGAAAGCTAGATCCACTTGCCGCATACCTGCCGAATTTGAGGGATGGATTGTATCCGGTGGTGAGGCCGACGAGGGAGGGGGAGTTGGCGAGAGTTTAATAAAAATTGTAAAATAAGAAGTGTGAAAATAACCAAACTTGGCCACTCTGCCTTCTCATAGAAACCAAAGGAAAAAGAGTGCTTACAGATCCAGGAAGCTACACAATAGAAGCCTACTCAAAACTAGAAAATACTGATTACGTTCTTTTTACTTTAGTATTTCACTAGACGTTTTAATGAAATAAATTATATGCAAAAACTTTTAATCACAATCGCGCTATTTCTTCCCGTATTTTTATTGCCGACCGTTACCTCTGCGCACCAGCCAAGGATCGTCACGGAAAACCCCACTATTGTCAGATTTCCAGAAGTCTCTAAGGCGTATTACGGCATACTTAGTGGCGAACCCGCTGTCTATACCATCACCTCAGACAAAGCATTTGCGCTCTATGTCGGCGTGCTTGTGCCAGATATTGCTGATCAGAAGAAAGATGTCTCGGCGGTTATTTTAAAAGACGGAAAAGAGCTCACGGTGCTCGAAAGCACGGGTTTTGAGTGGAAGCAATTTTTTGAACCATTTGGCAGTGACACCTACTGGCAGGGCCCAGAATACAAAGCTCAGGTAGACGCGGGCACATACGAGATCCGCGTATCGAGTGCACAAAACGACAGTAAATACTCACTCGCCATAGGCGAGATAGAAGCCTTTGATTTCAAAGAAACTGTAAATGCGCTCACTCTTATCCCACAACTGAAAAAAAACTTCTTTAACAAATCTCCAATAGATTTCATCCTCTCACCGTTCGGCTGGGGGCTTATTTTTATTATGTTTGTAATGGCGTTCATGTTCGGATTTGTCTATCGTATAGTACTGAAAAAATTTGCACGAAACACAACTAATCGCTCAGGTAAATATATTGCCAAAAATATCGGCAAAAAAGATAGATTAATACGAGTGATTATCGCTGTTGCACTGTTTCTTTTTGCGATCACTACTTCGTGGAGCCCACTCTTACTTTTCTTCTCGGGCTTTGCTTTTTTTGAAGCGATATTTAGCTGGTGCGGATTGTATGCTGCGCTAGGCAAGAACACTTGCCCAATTAATTAATATAAAATGATAAAAATAAAAAACATAAGCAAGTCTTATAACGGCAAAGAAGAGGTTACGACAATATTCAATAATGTCTCACTTGATATTAAAAGTGGCCAAAAGATTGCCATAATCGGTCCATCAGGGTCTGGCAAATCGACACTTTTATCTATTGTTGCAGGATTAGATAAGCCAACAATAGGATCTGTTTTGTATGACGGTGTGGATATTCACACTATGCCTGAAAAGGAGTTGTCACGATTTAGAAATGAAAAAGTGGGGATAATATTCCAGGCGTTTGAATTGGTACAATTTTTCACCGCCTACGAAAACGTAATGTTACCGCTTTCAATAAGGTCTGATGGTCCAAGTGTAAAAAATAAAAATAGCATAGTAGATGGTTTATTTCTAAATACAAACTTGTCTCACAGAAAAAACAGCTTACCAGCAACTCTCTCAGGAGGAGAGCAACAAAGAGTGGCAATAGCGAGAGTGCTCGCCTCTGGCTGTGATGTGATATTTGCAGACGAGCCAACAGGGAATCTCGACTCCATTAATGGCAAAAAAATTCTAGATTTATTGCTTTCATTTGTCAATAATAGTAGTAAGACACTGGTACTTATTACTCATGATATGAATATAGCGAAACAGATGGATGTTATATACGAGATAAAAGATGGTCAGCTAAAAATGGCTTCTGAAGCAGTATAATCAAGATGATATTTTACTTTACCAAAACCCTCTTGAGGCGGAGTTATAAGTATTTACTACTTACTTTTTTTAGTATCGCAGTGGGAGCCTTTTTGTTTGGGGGCTCCATTTCTATTTCTCGGAGTATTTCAAATTATTTTGTAGCTGAGGGCAGGACTATTATAGGAGGAGACGTAATTTTGTCAGGAGCAAGGCCTATCGACACAGAAGAGGGGCCTTTAAAAGACCTAGATCAAAAAAAAGTCACGATAACAGAAGAGTATTCAGTACAAGCAGTTTTTAAAAATAAAAATAGCAGTTCCACAACAGCAGCTTCAATCAGAGCTGTTGGGGACGATTTCCCTTTATACGGTAGTGTTGTCTCAGAGCCCGCCTTTTCGCTTATAGAAAATGGCATATTTGCCGAAAAATCTTTTTTAGATAAAATCAATGCAAAAGTCGGAGAAGATGTCTTGCTTGGTGATGGTGTGTTTAAGGTTTTGGGCGTCTTAAAAAAAGCGCCAGACGGAGTCTCAGTGGGTGTGTCATTTGTACCAACCGTAATAATGCGAGCAAAAGATTTTGGTGCATCAAACATAGACCTGAGTCAGAGTAGAAGTAACTACAAAATCCTCATTAGGGAAGACGTCCCAAATTACCTATCTCTCGATAGTAGAAAAAATATCGAAGCTTTTGCAAAAGAAAATAAAATCAGATACGACGATTCTTCAAATGGTCCAAATAATTTTGTACGAGGGTTGTCGAGTGTAAAAAGTTTCGTAGGGATTGTACTCGCTATCTCTCTATTTTTGGTAGTGGTCAATATAATCACAAACCTGACGTACGTACTATCAAAGTTTAGAAAAACAATAGCAATCATGAAAACATTTGGGGCTACTAATACAGAGATACAGATAATCTATAGTCTCATACTCGGTATCATCGGCATATCAGCCGGAGCTCTCGGGTCGTATCTTGGGGTGCTTGCCTCTAACTCTGCACTGCCTTTTATTTCCTCTTATACACAAAGCCAGATAAACGGCATAGCGGTATTGCCGACAACTCTCTGGGGTGGGGTTATCTGCCTGCTCGTTATACTTGCATCTGCTCTGCCATTTTTTAGATCACTTGGTGACATAACAGCCAAACAGTTGCTTGCAAATGTCACGAGTGACAGAATAATAAAAAATTACACCTCTCTTCTTCTGTACATACCTATCCCGCTCATAATTTCTACACTTTTGTACATACTTTCCTCCGATATCAAATTAGTTGCCTATAGTATGTTGGGACTTATCTGCTCATTTGCATTGTTTATGGCTCTCGCGTATTTTATAGTGAGATTTTTATACAAGATCAGGAATTCATTTTCTTTTATAATACGGAGCATTATTTCATCCCTCTCTTGGCGAGGATACGAGACTGTGATCGTCATAGCTTCCATTATGACTGCATTTTCTGGGGTTTTCATAGTCTCTACCGTAGAAAAAAACATACTTGTGAATATAAGCCAAAACGTATCTACAAAAGCACCACCGCTCTATTTAATAGACATTACGAGGAGTCAAATAGAAGATGTGGGGAAAATAGCAGGGGAAACATTTGTAAGTTATCCTATTATACGAGGTCGACTACTTTTGGTAAATGACAAAGACATGACTCTGTCGAGCGACCCTAGCATCACTCGCGAGTTCAATATGACATACAGATCAACTTTACTCGGTGAAGAGAAGATAGTCTCTGGAGTTTGGCATGGTGATATGACAAAAAACTCTGTGTCTATTGACGACTCTTTTGCAGAAGAAATCGGAGGTGTGAACATTGGAGACAAAATAGAAGTCTTTATACAGGGGATAAATGTAGAAGCAGTGGTGACCAGTGTACGAAGCGCGGACAGGACAAGTGGCACACCATTTTTCTTTTTGGTGTTTTCTCCTGATGTAATATCGAAATTCCCAGCTTCATATTTTGGCTCAGTAGATGTGCCCGCACAAGACATCACAAAGATTCAATCCGAATTAGGAGCGAAATATCCAAACATAATACCCATAGAAACAAATGTAATATTTAGTACAGTAAGCAGTCTAATAGACAATGTCGTGCTTGCATTAAAAATAATAGGAATACCGAGCATAGTACTTGGGCTGATTCTCGTGTTTGTAATGACCGGACAGTCCATATACGAGAGGCGGAGTGATGTGCTTGTCTTTAGAGCTTTTGGTCTAAAATCCAGGTCCATATTAACTTTGTTTATCTTAGAAACAATTTCACTTGTACTCGTGGCGGGCATTGTGGCTTATGTGCTGTCTCATTCTATAGCCTACGCTTTAAATAATTTTTTGTTCTCATTTAACACCTTTGCATTTGACTATATGCCGGTATTCATAGTGTCAGGTATTATCGTGCTTGTTTCAATATTTGCCTATATCATCTCAAAGCCCTTGACCAATTCTCCGTTGAAAAATTTACTAGCAGAAAAGTAACTGTAATATACTTTGAATATGAATTTCAAAACAAAAATAACTCTTGGAATAATTATTACAGTAGCCCTCTCTGTTTCTCTGTATTATTTTGTTTACAAAAAGCCGAGTCCAGAAATTATACAAAATACAGACCAAGGTATGGGGGTGAGTAAAAAGGAATTTAAAATAGTAGCATTTGGGGATTCACTCACTGCGGGATTTAATATTGACTTAAAAGATAGTTACCCGCGCATATTAGAAGATGTCTTGAACAAGAACCCGGAGTATACAGATTACAACCTCACGTTTAAGGTTGTAAATATGGGAGTGTCTGGCGAGACTAGTAGTGGGGGACTCGATAGGGTTCTATTTGTTATAGAACAAAAACCAGACCTTATACTCCTAGGTCTCGGTGCCAATGATATGCTCAGAAATACTGACCCTACTTTCATTTTGTCTAATATAGACTCTATAGTGCAAAAAATTGTTTCAAGTCAAACACCTCTCATTTTACTCGGGATGCAGTCAGTTGCGAGTAACGGCACAGAGTACAAGAAAAATTTTGACTCTATATATCCCACACTCGCAAAAAAATACAACCTACCGCTAGTACCATTTCTCTTGAAAGGTGTTGCTTTGCAGTCAAACCTAAATACAGCAGATGGTATACATCCCAACAGACTAGGTTATGAAGCAGTTGTGAATAAAAATATTTTACCAGTGCTAGGTCCGAGTCTTAAACAGATAATAGACCCATAGTCTCGTTTTGTTAAAAGATGGAGCGTGTGCTCTACACCATTTTAATATATATATATATATATATATATCGTATGTTACAATTATGAGTATATTTTACATGAAGAAAATAATTATTTTATTCGCGTTTAGTTTTCTATTTTTATTAACTGGGAATTCTGTTGCATTTGCCGCGCATTAAAGGGGTCAGTCACCTTTAATTCTATTGAAGGGTCTCTAAGAGAGTGGTAAAATATAGTTACTAGCTTTTAGGAAGTGATGAACGTAAGAGATTACGTAAAGACGATTTCTGCCTTGTATTGGTCGTTATATCTTCCCAGATGAGCTAGTCCCGGTGTAACCAGCGATATGCAAGAGTCCTTTAAAGACCTTCTCGCAATCGCCGTCATGTTTGACTATTGTAATGGACTCCGTGGTATCTTTTATTTAATATGGCACATACAAACAAAAAAATTAATTTTCAAGAAGAAGGCAATAAGGATGGATATGTGGTGGTGTGTAAACATATCGTTAATAAAACCAGACCCGTTCTTGTTATAGAAATGAATCAACCTTATGACCATAATCATTCTGGTTGGGAGGCTATATGTAACACGGAAGGTGATGATTGTAATGTGGGAGATTACACAAAACTACCCATGGAAGATTTTTTAGAATACGAACCCTCTTTAAAGGAATTAATAAAAGACCCTGTAAATCTTCCTCAAATCAGTAGAGAAAGTAAAAATTCCTCTTGGCGAATTATTGATTAATGAATTATAGTGTTTTTGCTAATATGAAGTTATGTATAAAGGATTATTTCAACTAAATCTAGGGGGATATATTAAAAATTATTGTGGAGGTAAGATAGTTGAAAATAAATATCTTAGAAATTTAGATCACTTTATTGCTGATGAGTCATTTAAAGAAAACCTTGGGACTCTAATAGAGAAGTTTCGGGGAAATAAACAATTTTCTGAAATAACAGATCTTTTACATGAAATAGAGGTAGCATGTTTATTTCATCCACGAGCAATTTTTAGAAAAGAACCTGGTGCTGATCTTGACGACGAAGGTACACTTGTTGAGGTTAAATGTCTTAATGAGGGTAGAGAAAACGGGTTAAACGGGTCAGGTTAAACGGGTCAGTCACCTTTAATTAAAATTATGTTACAATATTTGCATGCCTCGACAACCACGAAATGCAATCGGTGGATATGTGTACCATGTACTAAATAGAGCAAACGCTCGTGTTCAGATTTTTGATAATGATAAAGACTATCAGCTCTTTGAATCTGTTTTAGAGGAAGGGGTAGATAAGTTTGGGATGAGAATATTATCGTATTGCATTATGCCTAACCATTGGCATCTTATTTTATATCCATTGCAGGATAATGATCTTTCTGAATTTATGAAATGGATTACAAATACTCACACTAAAAGGTGGCATGCTGTTAAAAAGACGACAGGGCAAGGTCATTTATATCAAGGCAGATTTAAATCTTTTATTGTTCAGGACAATTCATATTTTATTGCATTAGTTTGTTATGTCGAACGAAATGCTAAGAAGGCAAATTTGGTTAAAAAGGCAGAAGATTGGAAATGGTCAAGTATTTGGAGAAGGGAGAAGGGAACGCTTAAACAAAAAAAGTTTTTATCCAAGTGGCCAGTGTCAGAACCTAAAAATTATCTTTCTTTTCTTAACGAACAACAAACAAAAGAGGAGGAAGAAACTATTGAAAAATCAATACAAAGAGATTGTCCGTACGGAAAGGAAAGTTGGGTGAGTATGGTTGTTAGGGAATTAGGACTTGAATCAACTGTGCGTGCTAAAGGTAGGCCTAAAAAAGGTGACTGACCCCTTTAACTGATTGGAAAAAGGTTGGGATGGAGATGGAGAAATTAAGGTTTGTATAAAAAATATAGTTGACATAGGGGCTGTAGGTAAGTTCGATACTTTTGTATTAAACATATGTTTTGGGTTATAATTATAGGTATGAATAAGAGGTTTTTACTCTGCGTGTCGCTGTTAAGCATACTTTTATTTTTTGGTGTTGGTGTATCTTCTGCTGTGGCAGCAACATACTACTCTGATTCTTCTGGTGGAAACGACAACAACGCCGGTTCGGCAGTTGCTCCTTTCAAGACGTTTCATAAGGCATACACGACAGCGAGCTCTGGAGACACTATAGACCTTACAGGCACCTTCACGTGGACAGATGCTGACGAGACGGGTGATCTAGTTACTTCTGGATATACTCTAGCTAAGAATCTTACTATTACTGGCCACGGGCCAGACCTAACAATTATCCAAGCGATTTCTGCAGACAATACTGCTGACAGACGTGTGTTTACGCTAACTACGGGATATACGACGACAATCCAAAACCTATCTGTGAGGTATGGAAAAGTGACGAGTGGTAATGGTGGTTGCATATTAAATGCCTCAACACTTACCGTTACGAATGTTGAAATATATAACTGCCGATCTACGAATGGACTTGGAGGAGCTATCTCAGCAACGAAAGGCTTCACGATGACAGGGAGTGCAATTTACAACAATGTTGTTTTGTATGGAGGAGGAGGTGTACATCTCGGGTCAGCGACAGCAGACACGACAATTCTTACGAACAACACTATCTATTCAAACAGCGTCACTGCCTCAGGAGGTGCGTTTTATGGGGGCGGCGTATACGCAAACGGTCTGGGCAACATATATCTTACCAATAACACCATCACTGCAAACCACGCGGGCGGCTCCTATGGCATTGGTGGTGGTCTTTTGATCTATAACCCAAGTCTGCACCTCTATTTGGCGAACAATATTATCGCAGCAAACACAGCAAGCTACTACATTGCTACATCTGACTTCTATACTTATGGTGGCACCATTCACAACAACGGTTACAACGTAATCGGTATAGCAGAGAGTTATGGATGGTCCACTACAGGTGACTGGACAGATAGTAATCGTGACAGTGTATTTGTGCTCAATACGGCAGGCACCACAGGAAGTCTTTTGTTCGATGCCGCAGCAGCGATAAATAGCAATCCCAATAAGACTAAGACTTGGGGAGTCACTTCAGGATCTATTATCATTAACAGGGGTACAGCCTCTGCTAATGGCGCAGTGTCGATACCCATCACTGACCAGCGAGGAGCTAGCAGAAGTGGAACAGCAGACATTGGGGCGTTCGAGTATGGAGGGAATTTTTTTGACGTCACTGTGCCGACAATTACAATAACGTCGCCAACGCCTAATGAGGCAACATCAAGTAGCATGATACTTTCGGCAAACGTGGGCGACGATCAAGGGGTGGGGGGCGTCACTTGGTACATAGACGGAGTTGTTCTTGGGAGCGAGGTGACGAGCTCACCGTATTCAACTACGTACGACACGACAGCTACAAGTACCGGCTCACACACTGTCTTTGCAGTGGTGCGTGACACTTCAAGTAATTATGCAACCTCATCGAGTGTCACGTTTACGGTAAACAACACTCTTCCGACTCCATCGGCGGTATCGGCGAGTACTTCAAATAACGGGGCAACAATTACGTGGACTACGTCTGTGCCGGCGAGTACTCGATTGTGGTTTGGTCTTACTAGTACCTATGCGTCATCAACAAACGAACAAGACACGGGTACTAGGGTGACAAGCCATACAGCAACACTTGCGGGACTGCCGTCGTGCGTCGTATTTCACTACGCAGTTACCGGTACAAATGCTGTGTTAGCAGTCGCTACAAGTACGGATAGTACTTTTACCACGGCTGGATGTGCTGGGAGTGCAAGTATTACGGCAACTGGTAACAGTACTATTACGACCAGTGCAGGGGGCACGCTAACACAAGGAGACTTAACTCTCACTGTGCCGACTTCATATACCGCCACCTCCTCCTCAACTACTTTTCAAGCAAATCAGCTTGATAGTACAAGCTTTTTTGTAGCAGCGAGCAGGCCTTCTGGCCTGAGCAGTGTCGGAAACGCCGTATTTCACATAACGTCACTTATTGACACAACTACAACGCTCTCTACATTTGATGCCGCTATTACTGTTACATTTTCCTACACGGCGAGTGACGTTGTTGGAATAGACGAAAACACACTTAAGATCTACCGCCACGACGGCTCGTCCTGGTCTACGCTTTCTAACTGTATGGTCAATAAGTCGTTACGTACGGTGTCCTGTACAACCACAAATTTTTCTGACTTCGCATTGTTTGGTACTGCATTGGCAGTAGCTGCGCAGAGTACGAGTCAATCTTCAGGTACAACGGTTCAGGGCAGAGTGGCTAATTTGCTTCGGATGGGTTATCAGACAGAGGCAGAAGTCTTAAAAAGACAATTTCCGGCTTTGTATCCTATTGAAACCACTCAACCACTAAGTGTGCCAGCGACAAGTTCTACAGCGTTTGTATTCTCAAAAGTATTAAGAGCTCAAATGACACACCCGGACGTAAAGGAATTACAAAAATATCTCAATCAGAATGGTTTCGTCTTGGCTCAATCCGGCAACGGTTCTCCAGGGAATGAAACTGACTATTTCGGTGCACTGACTCAACACGCATTAATAAAATTTCAGAATGCCCATGCTGTAGAAATATTACAACCCATTGGTCTATCGATTGGTACGGGATTGTTTGGACAAATGACTATGAAGTTTATCAATTTGTAATTTCTAACGGCCATATGGTGGTATAAACTTTATATAGTTAAAGAGTTAAAGGGGTCAGTCACCTTTAATTCCCACTGAGAATGTATTCTGAAAACATACACCAACAACCATCATGGGAAAATAGGGACAGCCGCCATTTCCGTCCTCGCACCAACTTGGAAATAAGTAGCAAAGATGGTCCTTGCTACAGAGATTAATCACAAAAATGTTTTTTACAAAATACACAAATGAAAATACGATTTTACCAGACAGAGAATTAATCAGTGCGGTTTTTTTAATTGCTATTATGAATACGAAAATCCTGGCAATCGAAAATGATCGTGGTTGGGATATTCCTGGAGGACATTTAGAGGGCGACGAAACTCCAAAGGAAGGATTAATTAGAGAAGTCCTGGAGGAAGGTGGTGCGACTTTTTCTAGTGAGAAACTATTTACAATAATAGAATCAGACAACCAAGGTAAATATAAGGACAAGGTTATGTTGATATATGTTGCTGATAATTTTGAATTAGGAGTATTCGCTTCTAGTGAAGACGCAATCTCTAGAGAAGTTATCGAAATTACAGAATTTGTAAAAAGATATTCCCAAAGTAATGCAAGCCTTGATTTAAAAGAAATGATTCTAAGCGCTCAGAAATATTTAAAAAACCTGGATTAGTGGTTTCGCAGGTTCCGCAAGAAGCCGCAATAACCGTTCTTGCGGCTTCTTAATTTTTTAAGCATAAAAATGGTAGAATGAGAATATGAACATGTTCAAGAAGGTAAAGGCGAAGACTGTGAAGGAGTATCTCGATGCTGTACCAAAAGAGCGTAAAGAAGCACTTCTTTTTCTCCATAATTTCATTTGCAAATCAGCTCCAAAACTAAAGCCACATTTTTCATATAATATGATCGGCTATGGTGCATTTCCATATCTGAACAGCAAGAAAGTAACAATGGAGTGGCATGTTATCGGACTAGCAAATCAGAAAAATTATATAAGCATTTATGTTTGTGCGCTTGAAAAAGGCCAGTATATTGCCGAGAAGTATAAAAAGGACTTGGGCAAAGTAACTGCGGGTAAAAGCTGTATTAGCTTCAAGAGAATTGATGATGTAAATCTACCAGCCCTCAAAAAAGTGATTCAACTCGCAGAGAAGAATCCAGGGTTTGTGATGTAGGAGAAAATGGTGACAGCCACCATTTTCGTCCATGCATTAATTATAAAACACCCATCCCTCAAACTCTTCAGATATATCTCTATACTAGTGTTTTGCAAAAGACTGCAATATAGATATACTAGTAGGTATGAGTATAGAATATAGGAAAGTTGAAAGAATAGTGAAAGGATTTGCCAATCATAATCGTGTCAAAATATTAGAACTTCTCGACAACAAGCCAGAATTATCGGTTATGGAGATTTCCGATATTTTGAAAATAGGTTATGAGAATGCCTCGGATCATATTCGCAAAATGGCCATCGCTGGTTTAGTTATGAAAAAGAACTCTGGCCCCCGTGTCCTGCACAAACTCACCTCTCGCGCCAAGTCTATACTAGTATTTTGCAAAAGACTAACATAAGCAAAATGGTATGGGTAATACGGTAGAATAAAACTATAAAAACTCCCCTTAATCATCATCGCAATACTAGTCTTGGTATGGATAGCCTACGGATATCTTTTTTCATGATCAAAAACGCCAAAGTTTACCGTACTTGAACAGAAAGACGGATATGAGACTCAATCTCATACTTACAAAAATCTTTATTTTAGAGCGCAAAAGTAATCTACAACTTTCTTGCATCATATGCCCAATGAAGCATCGCTTGTCTTTGCCTCGGTCTGCAAAAAATATCTCCCGCTCGGCAATTTTTAGCTATTTGAGACGCATGTCTTGTCATAGCTTTCCATCTTTTTATTTGTCTTGCATCATCATCGCTTCGTCTGCCCATATAATACCGACAATACCACTCGAACCAACCTCGAGGGTCTTGTTCGCGGATCCACCCCTTTCTTCTCCACTCTGCCAAAGACTGCGAGGCATGCACACCAAAATAATTTAACTTTTTATCAGGTTTACTCATACCATCTGGTAGTAACTTGGCGCGGGTAAACCAATCCTTCGGAAATTCTTTTTGACAATCTCGCATGTACCGTCCGCCGAAAACTCCGAGGGCAAGCATCTGCTTGGGGGTAAGGTCGGGTTTGAATCCTGCATCAAAGTTTTTACCTACCGGTTCAGAAAGAATATATCGATACTCTTTTTGCATCAGATCATTCACGATGATTTCTTTTGTCATATTATAGTGATATGTGTTTTACAACATACACGACAAGTAACAATAAACTGCCCCACCAGCCGAGGAATGACACGACAAAGCTTGCGGTAATTTTCTTCTGCCACGAAAGGGGGAGTAGCTCATCAGATTTATTTTGCTCTTCTCTTTCTAATAGAAATGGACTTACTTTAAAAGATAAAAATAGGCCATTCAAAATCAAAATCACCGCAATGAGTGATTGAAATAATGGAATGCCGGCAAAAGCCTCATTTCTATAAAAAATAATCCCGCCGATGATCGTGAGCACAATTCCAATCCAAATGAGTGGCTTTGTTACTTTATGAGTTCGCGTCGTAGCGAGAGTCCAGTACGGTGACTTTCTACCCAAAAAGCCGTGGATGTCGATGACGGTCACTGCACCGAGTCCAATGACAAAACCAGCGATGAATATAAACAAACTGAAAATGTCTAGTGAGTAAGCAGTCATATCTTCATTCTACCATTTTCGTGCCTAAACTTGAAAATATCCGTAGGCTACCCCCGACATCTCACTTGGCCAATACCAACTCAATTTGCATTTATCTAAACCTCACCATAAAAGACGAAACCCCGCATTGTGCGAGGTTTCGTCACTAGGGCTCGACATGATGGCCTTGATAGGAACCTTATGGAAAAGCAGGATCCACTCGCCGCATACCTACCGAATTTGAAGGACGGATTGTATCCGGTGGTACAGTATCTTGGTAGGGAGTATTCTTATTTTCTGAATCGTGTCTTTATCTTATCCCACAACAAAAAACGAATACCTAACATCTCCAGGCCAACAAAAAATAGAAATCCCCAAGGCGTAAATGGTGTAATAAGACCAATAAACCCAACAATTATTAAAACAACCCCGACTGTTTTTTAGTTTTTGGATTTTCAGAAAATACTTTTTTGAGGTATTCTTTCATGCATTTATTTGATCACTATCGTCTCTAATCTTTTCACCCGTTCCTCCATTGGCGGATGAGTTGAGAAAAGCGATGTGAAAAAAGACGGCTTGAAAGGATTAATAATAAAAAGGTGCGCAGTAGCTTCATATTTTGGTTCGCCAACTAGGGGGTGGGTGCGGGAATAGCTATGCAGTTTTTTGAGGGCACTTGCTAAGCTGTGTGGGTCTTTTGAGATGTCGGCAGCAGTTTCGTCAGCTAAATATTCTCGTGAACGGGAAATAGCAAGATGAAGCAGGGTTGCAATGATAGGAGTAAGAATCAAAAGTGCGATCGTGCCCAAGGCATTGCCACCACCCCGCGAACCATCTCGTGATCCACCACCAAACATCCCGGCAAAGTAAGCCATCTGGGCAAGATAGGAAATAGCTCCTGCAAGCGTCGCAGCAATACTTGAAATCAGGATGTCCTTGTTCTTAATATGGGATAGCTCGTGAGCTAGAACACCACGAAGTTCTTCCTCATTTAATAATTTGAGGATACCGCTTGTTACCGCCACTACCGCATGATTTTCATTTCTTCCTGTGGCAAAAGCGTTGGGAACTGGCAAATCAACCAGATACAATTTTGGTTTCGGAAGTTTTGCTTTTTGTGCCAATTCTTCTATCATCGCATGAAGTTGTGGATTATCATTTTGATGAATCTCTTTTGCGCGATATATGGCAAGAACAATTTTATCGGAGAACCAATACGAGCCAAGATTCATTGCTACCGAGAGCACTAGAGCGATGAGTGCGCCGTTTTGCCCTCCAACATAATAACCGACCGCTAACACGAGGCCAGTGAGTCCACCTAACAATAGAGTTGTTTTGAGTTTATTCATATAAAGGTATAACTAATGTTAAAACGATTATTCCTAGAATGCTAATTAGAAGTATTTTTTTGTTTTATTTAACACGGTGTGTTTTTAAGATCTTTAATAGTTGGGATCTATCTCCTGAGCTCTTTTAAAATCTCCCCCAATCTTTTTATCTCCACCCCATACCTTGACCAATCGCCATCTCGTTGGGCGCGGAGGGCAGTCTCGTAAGCTTGGTTTGCTTGTTTTAAGAGATTTTCGTTACCAATACCGATAGGTAATGTTTCTGTGGGTGTTCTTCTTTGTGGTTCGGACTGACCGGAAGTAGTGCCGAAAATCCTAGCAAGCCCCGCTTCAAGCGTTTCTTCCATAACCACCTTGTTTTCATAGGCAACAATAACTCGTTTTAGTTCTGGAATCTTACCTGTATCGGCTTTTAGATATAATGGACGAACGTAGATAAGGGATTCTTCAATTGGGATAACTAAAAGTGATCCTTGAATAACCTGGGATCCTCCCTGATCCCAGAGTGAAATCTGACGGCTAATTTCCGCATCTTGATTGATTCGGCCAATGACTTGCTTTGGTCCGAATATAAGTTTTTGTTTTGGAAATCGATATACCGAAAGTTTGCCGTAATTTACCCCATCATTTCTAGCAACCATCCACGCAGAGAGATTGTCTTTGGCACGTGGAGTGAATGGCAACATCAGAATATACTCCTCTTTTTTTTCAGATGGCAGTTTCATAATCATGTGCCGTGGAGTCATGGCAGGAATTTTGCCAGTGGTGTTTTGTTCTCCCTCAACCGCAACCGCCGGTATTTCCCACTGGTCTTCTTTGTTGTAAAAAATCTGAGGGTCATCCATATGGTAGGTAGCGTAAATAGCACTCTGGAGCGTAAATATATCTTCTGGATATCGTAGATGACTAGCTAAACTTTCTGGCATCTCAGAAAGGGGGCGAAACATTTTGGGAAATATTTTTGTATAGGTGCGAATAATAGGATCTTCCGTATCTGCTAGATAAAGCGCTATTGATCCGTCATATGCGTCAACAACAACCTTCGCAGAATTTCTTATATAGTTCACCTGAGCACCATTGAGTTGTATAGGTTGCGAATAGGGGTAGCGATCACTTGTGGTATAGGCATCAGCAATCCAATAAATTTTTCCATCAGCGATAACGGAGTAGGGGTCGCGGTCAAATGTAAGAAACGGGGCGATTTTCGCAACTCTTTCCATGATATTGCGGTAATATAGAACTCTGCTTTCTTTAGTAATATCATTCGATAAAAGCAGTTTAAGTGACCTAAAGTGTATGGCATACAAAATGCGTTTGGTTAGAGAATTTATCTCTATTCCACCTTTGCCTTCATAGGTACTGTAGACATTTTCTTCCCCTTTTGGATAATCAAATTCCTTAGACTTTGTTTTGACAAAAACGTAATCATTCACCAACTCACCATAATATATTTCGGGACGAGTGACCGAGAGTTCTTTCACATCCGATTTGGGCGGTAGATCTTTCACAAATAAGACAGGGAGTCCCTCGGCGGTCACCTGATTGACCGGTCCCGCGGCAATGCCATATCCGTGGGTAAATGTCAGTCGTTCGTTAATCCAATTTCTATTTGGTAAGCTTTCCGATGACAACTCTCGAGGAGAGAGCATTATCTGGAGTATTTCGCCGTCGATGTTGTAACGATCGTTATCAACAGAAGCAAACTCGTAGTAGGTTCGTATTTCCTGTAACTGAGAAAAAGTTGATAAAAGCGGTGCCCTGTCCCATAGACGAACATTTTTAATAGTGAGGTTATTGTTGGTAATATCCCTAGCAGTGAGTGGTCTATCACCTCCGATCTCCCTCTCTTCCACCTTGTCTAGTCCATACGCTTGGCGAGTTGCCGCAATGTTGTGTTTTATATAAGGAGTTTCTTTTACAAGCTCATTGGGAGCCACAACCAATTTTTGAAAAACAGACGGGATAATACTGGAAGCAAATCCTACTAGAAAATAAAGAATGATCGAGCCAAAAAGAAATTTTGTCTTTCCACTCTTTCCCCAATAGAGAGTGGCTAAAGAGGCAATGATAGTTGCTAAAACAGATAGCCAGATGAGCGGTACCATCACATACACATCCGTGAATACGGCGCCATATACCTGACCACTTTGATCCGTAAGGAGCTGAAAAAGGGAAAAATAAATTGTGAACCCCATCGTTACAAAAAATAATGCGAGTAAGATAGCGACATGAGTTCGTGCGCGAGGTGATGTCTCTTTTTGTTCAATCTCTCTTACTCCAAATGTTTCTGTGTCATTGGAAATAGGTTGGCTTAGTTTACGTAAATTGAACCTCGAAAATTTACCGAGTAAACTTCGGAGGTTCAAACTTCCGCGCAAGACATATATCGCGCCACACAGGGTAAGAGAGATAAGAACTACGGCTTTGAAAAGACCTAACCCAAAAACGATAACAGGGAGAGAGAAGATATAAAAGGCAATATCCTTTCCAAATACTGGATCGATCACACCAAAAGGAACGGCAGAGAAAAACTTCAACACATCTTGCCACCCCGAAGACGCGACCAGTCCCAAGAGGACGGCGATAACAAGACTGATTATAATACCCAGCTTTTTTACTATGCGACCATCAAGATTTATCTGTCGACCTAAAATGTTTTCTTGTAATACAAGAAGCCAAGAAGTTTTTGATGAGGTAGCCACAAGAAGATTGACAAGGAAAAATAGTGTGGCAAATATTGAGACGGCTAAACCAAGTAGTAACTTAGTGCCAAGTGATGTAATAAAAACTTCCGTATAGCCTACTTCAGAAAACCACCACCAATCAGCAAAAAAAGCAACTGCAGTCGAAAATAGACTGAAAGAAAGAAATACTACTATTCCTGCTATCCATAATGGAAATTTTCTAGTTTTCATATAAGGTATTTTATTAGATAGTATCCTCAATAACACAAAAAACCGACAAAACAAATAATATGTCTTGGCCGGTTATAATTGATGATGGTTCATTGCCACAAAGCGCTTGTTTTTAGACCATTTGCTTTGTCGCTCCCCATTACCCAAGGCGATGTTAGACACTTGATATTATACATTAATATTATGCATAATTACAACTTGTGCACTTGGAGCTCAACAATCTAACGCGACGGGTAGTAATATCACTAGGGCTCGAGTGAAGGTGTGCGTTTCAAACTTTTGATTGGCAAAGCCTGTATCCCGATTCTTAATATCATTTGAAAAAATAAATGGTTGTTGGATTTAGTAAATTAATTTTAACTGATTTTAATACTTACTACCGTGATGAATTACGTCAAAATAATTTTCTAACAAGTCGACATCTGTCTGTTTATAATCATCCCCATTATAATTTTCCTCAATTTGATATTGTAGATGTAGTGCATTTCTAAATCGAAAATCATACACCTCAGACAATAAATAATCTCCCAAATCTTTACTATCTTTTATATACTCTGGGACTATACAATTTTCAATAAGTAGTTGTGTGAATTGCTCAGCGACTTCATGACTTCGCTCGAATGCTCTGTCTAACTGAACTGCTAGCCAAAAAGGGTTTATGAAAGATTTTTCAATTTCGTTCCTATCATTTTCAGGAATTGAGCTTACACCTATGGAATACATCTGCTCTGCGTGCAGACGAAGCATCTTCGCTTTCATCTTCGATCCAATTTCTCCAATCTTAGAATACACTCTCCGTTCATATTCTGTTGTGCGAATTATATTTCGAATTGTGTCTCTTATGCATTGTTCTGTAGCAAATATCTGAGACTCACTAGTGTACACCTCATTAATTGTGAAATCCCTCGTATTAAAATAATTAATGGTCGAATCAACAAACTCAACACCATCACCAAATTCAAAATCCTGCGCCATATATTTCTGTGCAATTTCAGTGTCTGCTCCTTCATATGGTTCTTCTGCAGATAATCTGATTACATCAATATCTCTCGGAGGAATAACCTTGAGCCCAAGAATTTCTCTCAACAGAGATCGTGCGGAACCCCCCTTAAAACCGTATCCGACAGGAAGTTCTGATTCAATCGTATGTGAGATTTCGATATGTCCATCTTGATTGATGATAAAGGTATGTTCTTTCAAGAAAGTCTTGAGGATTTCTCCAATTGAAAAATTTTGAAGAAACAATTCTCTTTCTTTAGAAAGCCTTTTTTCTTCCTCATAATTCTCGGTACTAAGAAGTTCCTTCGATCCAAATTTACCTATAGTGCCTCCGTCAAGATATGAATCAGCAAATGCATTCATTTTTATTCTTCTCTCTATATCACTGGCTTGTTCCTGATTAATTGTAATTTTTTCAGACATTTTATATCTAATTAATAGTATAATGTAAAGTATATGTATGTGAACTTATGCAGTATACCAGAAAGTTTGAATCCTATTTACAGTCAAAGAATTTATGTATTTTTTGAGTGTATACATATCAACGTATTTGAGACGTTCTGTCTTGCTTCGCGGCTAGGGATCGGTCACGAATAATTTCCTCGCCGACACTCGGAAATTTTCTCGACCCCGTCTCGCTGTTCGCGCTACTGCGCTCACGACGCTCCGGCTTTCTCACCCTGTCCGATCAGGCAAAAGAAAAAGCACCAGCTTTGCTGGCACTTTTTCTTTAGCTGGCTCGACATAGTACGAGATATCGGAACCTTTTGGAAGCAGAACAAAGAGCTTATTTGGATCCCGAATATCAAGCAGGGTTTCTTTGGAATTGTGCGGCCGACGGAGGCGGAGATGGCGGAATATAAATAAAAAGTCCGATACCTTTTGAGGGGTATCGGACTGGGATTATCTTCTGATGCTCGGGTTAGTTACCCGTTGCATTCTTGATGACTTTGAGCTGGAAAACATAGACGCCGAGATCCTCCTTTTCCTTCGGGTAAATACCGCGAAGGATATCGAGAGCATTCGTAGGATCGTCCGGGACGATATGTCCTGCTTTTTCTTGCTTGAGCATTTCGACAAACGTCGGGTAGATGCGGACTTCCGCAACTTCGACGATACCGTGATGACGACCACATTCCAGACGGATGTGTTCGCCTTTCTTAATGCCCTTGATATTGCCATAGCCAACACGAACTTCGAGAGGTTTCGTGCCTGCCAAAATGGCGTTGAAGTACTGACGTTTGACGCGCATCATTCTCATAACTGTTTTCTCCATTACATGTCCCCATTGTTGTGTGACAACACCACGCTTGTACGCTTCGGGCATCATTGCCTCGATGCGCCAGCCGTGATGCTGGAACGTTTCAACTTCTACACTCGTGGGGACGGTATGAGTGTAAAGTTTGTGACCGTATTCCCGAAGATGACTGGGCAGTTCCGCAACAAGTGCAGAGAATGCCTGAATGTCTTCGGCGACGAGCGGCATCAGTTTGACTGGCTCGCCCTTTTTCGGGGTTGCTGCAGCAACTCCGAGAACCGTGCCGTCAGGTGCTTTTGCAACCCAGATGAGTTTGTATTTCTCATTTGGATCACGAGTGTCCTTTCTGGCGTAGCCCTCGAAGAGTGCGTTCACCCAACGGTCATCAATACCATTGAAGTGGGGCGAGAGACGGCTGATGACAATATGGCGAACCTGCTGTTCGTCCTTCTTTTCCAGCGGACAGACCGAAATGATCCGTTCTTCTGGAAACATGCCGTCATGCTCCACAATTTTGTAAAGCATAACCTCGTCAATGTCTGCGCGGTAATGCCGACTGGCGGTTCCTGCGCAGACATACCCTTGTGCCAAGAAGAAACTTAGCGCGAGGGCATTCTTTGCTGAGACAGTGCAGTAAATCTGCCTGACCCGATACTTCTTCGCATACTCGTCGAGTTTGCGGAGGAGCATACGGCTGACACCTTTACCCCTTGCTTCCTCACGGACAATCAGCGGACTGATTTTGACCGTGCCTTGGTATTTGGACACGAAGTTGAGAACGCCGACGATGTTGTCATCTTCGTCGTCCACTGCCACATACATCAGCTGTTCAGCCGAGAAGTGACCCTTCTTATCCTTGTTGCCTTTGGAGGCAGTTTCCACGATGCGCTTTGCGTGCGCTCGATGATCACCGCCGTAGAACGGATCAAGATGCGAATGCATCATCTCCGCTACGACTGGTAAATCATCGAGCCGAACTTTTCGTACTCGTATCATTACAATGAACTCCTTTTGTTGATTTGTTGCAGGGTAGTCACTCGACTACTTGAGCAACAAAAAGGTTGACGTACCTATTGATGGGTACAGGTAAACATTATAATATAAGATAGCTTTTAGTCAAGTAGCTGGAGACGAATCCCTACAACACCGTATTTCTGTTCATCTTCATCAGAGTAAAATTGTTTAATCTGATTTAAAAGAAAATCTCGGTTTTCTTCTCCGAAAAGAGAGGGTTCGTGGTCCTCAAAAAGTTCCTTAAAGGTCTGGTAGCGTAACAACCCCTTCACCACCGTCGTCACGTTATTCTCTGGGTTATCGTTTTCGCTGAAAGTAATAGTGTCACCAATAGAAATTATTTGTCGCTTTTCGTCAAAAAGGCGCGACTCGATAAGTTTTTTACCAGAGGCTATATTATTATATGGTGCCGTCGCTAATTTCATTTGATGTTGTTTCATAATTAATTCATTTATACCGTAAAAAAGAATAATTTACAAATAAAAATATTTTAATAAGACTAGCTTCGACATAGTACGAGATATCGGAACCTTTTGGAAGCTAGATCCACTCGCCGCATACCTACCGAATTTGAAGGACGGATTGTATCCGGTGGTGAGGCCAACCATGGAAGAATCCCTTGTTAATTTACAAAATTAGATTGATTTTTTGAAAGTCTTCTTAATCATTTTCTTGGCTTTTCTTTCTCCTGTTCTGACAACAACTGCTTTTTTCCTTTCGATGTCTTCATTTGGTGTTCGATTTCATTCTTTACGTCATCTATGGCTGCGTAGAGTTCATCTTTTTTTGAAACAGCGTAAAATTGGTTACCATTTATACCTAAGTTTATCTCAGCCCTGAAGATGTCTCCAGACCCTTGATCACTAGGAGTACGACCGACTTCAACTTGGATCTGGAGCTGACTTTCTGTAGTGTTTGCGAATCTGTCCATACCTTTCAGCTTTTTTTCTACATATTTTCTTATTGCGTCTGTCATTTCAATATTTTTTGTTTGGATTGCAATGTTCATATATTTATTATACACCCTAAAGTTAAACTTTGGTAAATTAGTGAAATAGGTCTACTGATATGTCAATATATTATGTATAATTAATAAAGTGACTATTATTATCTATTTAATCAAAATTATTATGAAAATCCTAAATGCATTTAAAAGACGGAACACATACTGCTTTTGATCGCTGGAAAAAAAGAAGCGAATTTTCATGAGATTTTTGATGGAAAAATCAATCATCTTTCTAACTGTAAGGTTGAAAAACCGCACTATTCCGACAACGAGGGGCATTTTAAGGTAAGAGCATCTGATAAAGTAATACGTTCCGGGTTACCTCGAGAGCTTGACGATAAAAAATAAAGTTCTAGTAAAGTGCCACTTATAAAAGAAGAAGCAACGAAAGTAATTAAGTGAGACCCGAAAAAATAATTAACGCATTAGCAAATTTACGTTATTGTCTCCACTATCCATTCACTAAACCCTGGAAATATTCCGAATTTAGCAAAAAGTGTCAAAGAGTAAACGATTAATGCTACAAGAATAGTGGCACCAATTGCAGTCCTAAGTCCCATAATAAGACCTAGTAGAAATCTGCGTTTGAAGGAAGCTAATTTGCTTGTCACTACTTCTAATTTATCTAATGCCTCTATTAAAGAATTTACTTTATCATCCGTTTCGTTCATATTTTTATTCTAACATGATTACGGTTCAAGAATATTCTCTGTTTTTCCGTCTATAGAAATAATTACATTTTGTACAGTCGGAAATTGTTTAAGCGTCTCTTCTATTTGTGCCCGAATCGCTAGAACTCGACAGGAACCTGCCACGCTCTCGTTAAGATTCGAATTAAAGTCTACACGGGCTGTACCATCTGAAATAGTAAGGCTATTTACTTTTACGCCAGTATTAATAGCGGTGCTAAAACCTTGTGACTGTTCAGCGGAAGTTGGACCTTTCAACAGCTCTTCAAGGGTGGTCCCACCAATGGTTGCCATCTTCGGCACTTCACGAACGACGGACTTTGTTTCTTCACACTCAGCGCCTTTACCACTATTACCAAAGAATACCTTAATAGAGGTTTTCTCTCCTGCGTTTGGATCAAAGGTGGTAAAGGTAACTGGGATGCGTAATTCATCATTGTTTTCGGGAAGCCCAGATGGATTGTCTTTTTTAAGAATAAGCGTACCCGTTTTTGTGGAGGGGATAGTAAAATCCATTCTTGCTGTGAAAGGCACAAATTCCGTTGTCATCCATTCTCCATTTGCTTGAATCGGCATAGTGCCGAGAGCTTGACCATTAGCATCTACAAGACGTGCAGGAAAAGAAGCCTCAAAATACCAGTTACCACGTGCTTTGCCTTTGATAACTACTGGGTTTGAAATTGTTTGTCCTGGTCGAGGCGTTTCAATCACAATCAGATCAGACTTTTCAAGCTCGTTTCCAATATCTCGCGTGAATGTTTTACCGTCTGGGGTAGTGCAACGTTCGGGATAACTTTCTTGGAAAGGATAGCCTGCGGAAACACATTGTTCGAAATTAGTAACGATTGGCGCAGTGTTTTTTGTCAATTTCCAGGCTATGATTAATCCAATAATGATTAGAGCAGCAAGGATGATGTATGTAAGTGTTTTTTTCATATATACATTGTATCATCAAAAATTTGGCTCGACATGGTGGCTCTGATAGGAACCTTTTGGAAGCTAGATCCACTCGCCGCCTACCTGCCGAATTTGAAGGATGGATTGTATCCGGTGGTGAGGCCGACGAGGGAAGAGTTGGCGAGGTATTGAGAATGCTTTAGTTCTCAGTCGGGCTAATTTTTGCTAAAATATATACTATGGATTATTTCAAGGGACGAATCGCTGCACTAGCGACCATGCATGGAAAAGAAAAAGTAATTGCACCTGTACTCAAAGAAATTGGGGTTAATGTAATCGTGCCTGAGAGATTGAATACCGACGCCTTCGGTACTTTTACTCGAGATATTGATAGGGCTGGCAATCAACTAGAAGCCGCACGCACAAAAGCCCATGCCGCACTTGCTTTAACTGGTCTCGATCTCGCTATAGCGAGTGAAGGAAGCTTTGGTGTAGATCCACAAATTCCTTTCATACAATCAAATCTCGAATTGGTTTTGTTAATCGACACAAAAAACAATCTAGAAATTCGAGGTCATCATCGCTCGACTGAGACAAATATGAATGGATCATACATTTCCACCTTCGAAGAAGCCCGTAATCTTGTTTTAAAATGGGGTTTCCCAGACCATGGTGTGATTGTGCGAAAAAGTAAAAGGAGTAAGTATTATATATATAAAGACATAGTAACTCACGCAGATCTCGAACAACGAGTTTTGAAATTACTAAAAAGACTTTTCACACGCAAGATCTACATTGAGACAGACATGCGCGCACACCGGAATCCAACTCGTATGCAAAATATTACCAAGGCAACGGAAGACCTTATCAAGAACATGAAAAGCTTGTGTCCAGAATGCAATACACCAGGCTTTGTTGTTGTTGATGTTAAGCGAGGTATACCGTGCAACTTGTGTGGTATGTCCACTGAAAGACCAGATATACTCGTATACAAATGCTCCAAGTGTGATTATTTACAAGAATCACCAGTGGTAGATGCTCCAACATTTGCTAATGCTGGCCAGTGCGAGTATTGTAACCCATAGTTTTGGCGAGTAAGTTATTGATATTGAATATAGCTCGGCGCCGGCATGAGGTCGAGTACCTGTTTCATCGGCATGAGGCCTGAGCTCGGTGCCTTGAGGTCGTTTTTGTAAAATATCTTGATGCCGGTAAATTGCACGGGCTCGTCGGTGATTACATACTCGTAGATGCGCTCCTTGAGTTCCGGCGTGCCCCAGCCGTCCATAACGATGACAACCTGCACCTCAGGGGTAGGGATAATGAACTTGTGATTGGTTATCATCTTTTCTGTGAATCGATGGGCGATGAGGACCTTGGGCGGTAGATTGTTGTCCTTCACGATCTGAGAAAGGTGGTCAATGACCCAGTTAATATCTGCGGCGTCCATGGTGCCAATGACGGTGCCTGGGCGCTTTCCACTTTTTACCATAGCGAATTCTGGATCAAGAGCTAGGTGTACGTTTTTTTGGGCGAGATATTCGTCGAAAAGCGGCACTTCCTTCTGAAGCGTGCTTAATCCTACCTGCACCTCTAGGAACATGATGCCGTTCACTTGATTAGCCATGTCGAGAGCTTTCTGTATATGGTCCTTAGGCATGCGCAAGCGATACATGCCGTCGCTACCGGCAGATTTCTGGGCCGTTACTGCTATGTAATTGAGTGCCATGATGACGGGTGTGGTCGGGTCGGCCAGGCGCCATTTGTCGGCTTCGCCAGCGAGCATAGAAAGCACTGTTTCGGGTTCGTATTCACCAAGCACTCCCATAGCCTTTGAGTAAAAATTGCCGTAATAGGCGATAATGCGGTTGAACGGCAGGATGGCGCCGACTTTGGGATACACGGTTTTCGCCGGCCAAAGAACCGGTTTAGAAGACGTCGCGACGTTAAGCGCGAGCGTCGACGTTGCTTCCATGTTGCCCGCCGGCGTGCTTGTGGAGGTGCTTGTTGATATCGTTATATGCGCCAGTTGATTGAGCTTGAAATCATAGAGCTCTTTATCGAGGACTGGCGGACTGAAGGTTTGGACAAATTTCTCGTGGGAAAAATATATGGTCGTGTTGCTGTAGAAAGCTATGCCGATCAACACACATGCCAAGACAAGACTGACAGCGATCACCTTGAGATATCCAAGGGATTCTTTGTTCTTTTTTAACATAAGTAAATTTTACTATTTAGTATACATGCATATGAACATCTCACACAAATTTTGCACTGGGTAGGTGTACAGTTGACACTAGACTGATGCTTGAAAACAATGAATATACTGAAAAGTAACGTGGCTCCTAACTGGCTTGAGGATATTAAGCGGCGTAATATCCAAAGCATGAGAAACCTTGCAGAAAAGAAGCTGAACCCCAAGCATTACCAACTGTCAGAAGAAGCTAGAAAACGTCTCCACTGGCTCTACGTGCTCATGGCTTCTAGCCTCATTTTAATACTTCTCCAGCCATATTTGCTCTTACCTCGATCAAATATTTCTTTGATCTTCAAGTAGTCATCGTAATCCTTGTCCAATTCATCTGCATGCTTCAGCCATTTGTAGTATCCACATCTTGATACATTAGCTAGATTACAAAGAATATTAATATTATACCCTAATTCTTTGATGATTCTGTATTTTTCACACGGCCTGAGTTTGACTCCGCTCTTTTGGCCCGGAGTTTGGCTAAAAAATCGTTCTCCGCTACTAGATATTTAACCTGTAACTCAAGACGTTTTAGTTTGTTTTTGTCAGTTTTGTCAGGTTGTTACTGGTAAGGCAATAAAATCAAATGTTCCGATGATTGTCGATCTAAAGAGATAGAACAGCAATAATTAGCCCCTAAACAGCCCTGTGTGCGCTTTTCCAAGCCTATACAGGGCTTTTTACGTTGTCTTGGTCAATACCAACTCAATTTGCACAAATTCGAACCCCATACTTACAACTGTCCATATTTTAATGGGTAAAAGTAATGCACACCGAAGTGCACGATCTCCACTCTCACAATTGACCCGTAAACCTAATCTAAAACTTGACCATGCTTTTGTTCGGGTGTAATATTTAAACATTCACGCAAATATTAAAACATGTTAGAACCATCACAAATATCAAAAATACAGAAAACAATGACGGAAGATGACGTAGTTCTGTCTTCAGTTTTTAGCATACTTGGTGACAAGACTCGATTTCGCATTCTGAAGATACTCATTCAGTATGGCGAGCTTTGCGTGAGTGATCTTGCGGCGATTCTCGACGCATCAGTTTCCTCAGTATCTCAACATTTGCGAGTTCTGGAAATGTCGGGACTTGTCATGGGAGAGAGGATGGGACAGATGATGTGTTACAAGCCACTTATCGATAACCCAAAGGTCAAAGCGATTATTAATTTAATGTAATAAAAAAATATATGCACACAGTTACCATTTACTCATCGCCAACTTGCCACTTCTGCCACATGGCAAAAGATTTTTTTAAGGAACATGATGTGAAATTTACCGACAGAGATGTCGCCACCGATCCGACTGCCGGACCGGAAGCAATTCAAAAGTCCGGACAGATGGGGGTGCCGGTCATAGACATAGATGGGAACATTATAAGGGGCTTTGATGAGCCACAGCTTCGAAAGCTTTTGGAGATTAAATAATATTATGATCGGACTCATTATTCCATCATTTTTTGCAGGATTACTCACATTTCTTGCGCCATGCACATTGCCTTTAGTGCCGGGATATTTAGCATTCATTAGTGGTGCAGGAACTATAGAAGAGCGTGAGCGAAACAGAGGAAAGATTTTCTGGAACGGAGTCGCGTTCATTGTTGGATTTAGTCTCGTCTTCATTATCCTTGGAACTATCGCAGGACTACTTGGTCAAGCTTTTGCTCCGTATCAAGTATGGATTTCACGCATTGCGGGTGTTTCCATCATTGTCTTTGGACTGTTTATGATTGGGATATTGAAAATTCCTTTGCTCAATCAGGAGCAACGCTTGAAAGCGCCAAGTATTTTCAAGCGCGGGAATTTAGCAGGTTCATTTTTGTTCGGCAGTGCATTCTCTCTGGGTTGGACTCCTTGCGTCGGTCCGATACTTGGGTCAATTCTTCTTCTCGCCAGTACTGGAGCAACCGCACTTGAAGGAGCTCTGCTTTTAACAACATTCTCGCTCGGACTTGCTGTTCCGTTTCTTCTCATTGCATTTAGTATCAGTAGAGCAGAAAGATATTTAGCAAAAATATCAAAATATCTCAACGCTGTTTCTGTGATCGGAGGAATATTTCTGGTCATTTTGGGTACGCTGGTACTCACAGGGAATATGTCGGTATTTCTTTCGTGGAGTTACCGAGCACTCCAGTTTCTTCAGTATGATCGGTTAATAGAATATTTATAAAAAACATTATGCAAAACAAATCCTATGATAAGAGTTCATCAAAAATTATTGGCGCTGTTGTTATTGTCCTCATTCTTATTGGTATTTCTGTATACGCAACGCGAGGCAAAGATAATTCAAACAACAACGCAGTATCTAAAACTGAAAGCGTTACCCCTGACAAACAAATTGCTCCCGATTTTTCGCTCGACAAACTTGGTGGCGGAACCATTACGCTGGCCGAGTATAGAGGACGAAAGCCAGTTGTGCTCGACTTCTTTACAACCTGGTGTCCCAACTGTAAGCGGAGCATGCCGCATCTAAATGCTTTCTATGAAAAATACAAAGATCAAATTGAAGTGATTGGTATTGATATGCAGGAAAATCCATCTCTCGTCCAAAAAACTATAACTGATTGGAAAATTACATTTCCGATTGCTCTTGATACAAACGGGAGCGTAACGCGAGCTTATGGAGTGCGATACACCAATGTCCATGTTTTGATTGATAAGGAAGGCAATGTCGTCCGTTTGGTCCCTGGCGACATTAGTGAAGCCGATATGTTGGACTTGATTAAGTAAATGATTAAAGAAAAATATAAAAAAATAATTATCTCTTCGATCGCATTATTTCTGATTGCAATAATGTTCTTATTGTCCAGTTATTTTTCTAGAGAATATCAATTAGAAATTCAAAATTATATTGGCAATGGTTTTTTTGGTATTTTATTATTTATTTTTGTAAATATACTTGCTGTGGTTATTGCTCCTTTTTCTACTCTTCCGTTGATACCAGTAGCTACTAGTATGTGGGGTTGGTTTTTGACAGGAGTGTACTCTATAGTGGCATGGACAATAGGTGCTCAAATTGCTTTCTATATCTCAAGAATATTTGGTAAGAAGTTAGTTTATAAAATAGTTTCTGCTGAAAAAATAGGGGAAATTGAAAAGAGAATCCCAGAAAAGAATACTTTTTGGTCATTAGTTCTTTTGCGGATGATCGTACCTGTAGATATTTTGTCGTATGCGGTTGGTTTATTTTCAAAAATAAAAGCCAAAACATTTTTAGCAACAACCTTTATTGGAGTAATACCGTTTGCCTTTATTTTTGCATACATCGGAACATTGTCATCAAGAATACAGATAATAGTTTTTGTGGAAATATTTGCGGCAATACTATTGATGCTGATTTATAGAAAAAACAGCATTAAGAAAATTATTTTATTTATAGTTGTTGTTTCATTTTCAACAACATTATTTGTTTATAAGGGAGAAATCTTTACCTTTATCGAAGGACTTACATTACTTTCACAGCAAAAACCATTCTTAGTTTCTTTGATTTTGATTTTGCTAAAGACTTTATCTGCGCCTCTTGGATTTCCTGGTACGCCACTCACTCTATTATCAGGAGCATTATTTGGGATAGTAGCAGGTACGGTTATTGCATTAATAGGAAATACACTAGGTGCCATACTAGCATTTTTGTTGTCCAGGTATATTTTCCGAGAATATATTCAAAATAAAATTCTCCCAAAATATCCTAAGATATTAAAATATGAAAAAAGTCTAGAGAAAAAAGCTGTGGCCACAGTAGTTCTTCTCCGATTAATACCAATATTTCCTTTTAATGGATTAAACTTTTTGTTAGGTGTGACAAATATTCCATTAAGTAAGTACGCAATAGGTTCGTTTGTGGGAATGATCCCTGGAACCTTTCTATTTGTGTATTTTGGAGAATCTTTGGGCTCAATGAGTCTTGTTAATGTTTCTCTCGCCCTATTAGGTATTATCTTATTAACATATATTGGTAAAAAGTATGAAAAACAATTTTAAAAAACAAAAAAATAATTTTGATATTATAGTGATCGGCGCAGGATCTGGCGGATTAAATATTGCCGGTTTTGCAAATAGAATAGGCCTAAAAGTTCTATTGGTAGACAAATCAGATAGATCTATTGGTGGAGATTGTTTAAATTTTGGTTGTGTACCGAGTAAGGCGCTTATTCATGTGGCTCGTTCTGTACGTGAAGGTCGCAATCTCAAAGAATTTGGTATAAATAGTATCGGCACTCTCGATATGAAGGCTGTTATGGCGTATATTAGGGGACGTCAAGAAACTTTTCGTGAGCACGAGAATGCCGATTGGTTTAGAAAAAAGGGTATGCACGTTGTTTTGGGTCCGGCCAAATTTGTTGATCGAAATAAAATAATCGTAGGCGATACTATTTACGAAGGTAAGCGTATTGTGCTTGCGACAGGGTCACGCCCGAGAGAAATTTCTCTTCCTGGTATGGATCGTGTTCGAGTTTTTAATAATGAAAATATTTTTAGCATAGACTTTCTTCCAAAAAACTTTGTGGTGATTGGAGGTGGTCCTATCGGTATGGAGATTGGTCAAGCTTTTCAATTCCTTGGTTCCCAAGTGACCATTCTTGAGCAAGGGGACAAGTTTCTACCAAAAGAGGATAGAGATATTACAGATGTGCTGTACAAAAAACTATTGCACGATGGGATAAAGGTTGTCTTCAATAGTCAGGCTAAAAGAATAAACGAAGACGGGACTCTATCAATAGAAATCGGAACAGAGGAGCAGTTACTTCCTGTTGATGCATTATTTATTGGGATTGGTAGACAACTTAATTTTGAAGGACTGGATTTAGATAAGGCTGGTATTGAACTTGATCAGAGCGGAAATAAATTAAATGTGGATTCATATCTACGTACAACAAATAAAAAAGTTGCAGTTTGTGGTGATCTGGTTGGACAATACCAATTTACTCATGCTGCGGAGCTCCATGCTGGATTAATTATTCGTAATTTGTTCTCTCCTTTTAAGAAGAAGCTTAGTAATAATAATTTGTCATGGGTTACTTTTACAGATCCAGAAATTGCAACCTTCGGTCTTTCTTCTAAAGAACTAAAAGAACAAGGTATTGATCATGAAACATTGGTGGAAAGTTTTAGTGACGATGACCGAGCGATCATAGATGGGTATCGCGACAGTTTGCTGAAAATCAATATTTCAAAAAAAGGAAAAATACTTGGAGGAACCATGGTTTCTCCAAACGCTGGAGAGATCACACAAGAACTCATACTGGCGCAAACTCACAGTATGTCCTTGTCTGATTTATTTACAAAAATATATCCATACCCAACTGCAACTAGAATAAACAAGCGATTGGCAGGAAATTATCTGGGTCGTAAACTTACTGACCGGTCAAAGATAATTTTACGAGCACTATTTCGTATTTTTGGATAAAATTAAATTATATGAACACTAAAACAATAATCATCTTATTCACCGTCATCGTTCTTTTAGTTCTAGCACTTGTCTTTACGCGTCAATCAGACAATCAGACAAGTAAGCAAGAAAATAATTCTGTCGCTCTCAATTCTACGGACGGAATTCGTGAATCAGCTTTTCAATCGAGCGGATTAAAAACAAATACGGCAGTCACCTCGATACCGCTTGATAAAGTGCTTGATGGTGGACCTGGCAAGGATGGTATACCCGCAATTACAGATCCTAAGTTTATAAGCGTGGTGGAGGCCAAGAAATGGCTCAAAAATGACGCAGACGGTATTGTAGTCACAGTTCTAAAAACAACTCGTTTTTATCCATACAATATTATCGTCTGGCATGAAATTGTTAATGATGTTCTTGAGAAGAAGCCTCTCGTCGTAACTTTTTGTCCGCTTTGTGGTTCAGCCATAGTTTTTGATGCTACGGTTCTCGGCAAATCAGAACAATTTGGAGTCAGCGGAAAACTCTACGAGTCAAATCTCTTGATGTACGACAAAACAACCGAAAGTTTGTGGTCTCAAATAATTGGTGAGGCGGTTGTCGGAGATAGAACAGGACAAAAACTCGCTGTGTATCCGTCGCAGGTTATGAGTTTCAAGCAAGCGATGGAAAAATATCCCAATATGGAAGTATTAAGCAAGGAAACAGGATATGGTCGTAGTTACGATGTCAGTCCATATGGTGACTATGATACGAATGACAAAATCTATTTCCCGATCTCAATTAATGACACTCGACTTCCAGCAAAAGAGATTATGTATATCGTCAATGTGGGTGATAACTCTGTAGCTTTTAAACGAAGCGCTCTATCGGAATCGAAAGAGGCTATCGTATCTGTGGGTGATAAAAAAATTAGTGCACAAATTATTAATGGAGAAATAGAAGTTAAGAGTGACGAAGGCAAAATAATTCCCGGTTACACTGCCATGTGGTTTAGCTGGGCAATTCATCATCAAAAAGACGGTATTGTCTGGCAAGATTTGCCGTGATGATGAGAGCGTTTAAGTATGGTTATATGATAAACTATGTATTAGTCGGCATAATTATTAATGTTCTCGATAATAATCAAAAATATGATATTTGAACTATGGCCAGCATTGATTGCTGGTGCTCTTGCAGGGTTTGCAATGGTGATCATGCGAACACTCATGAAGAAAATGGGAATGAATTTGCGTATGAGTATTACACGGATGTGGGGAGTGATGATGGGGCTCAGTGGTTCAGCTGCGACCTTTATTGGATTCTGGATTCATATTGTTGTGAGTGCCTTAATCGCATTACTCTATGTGTGGATTTTTGGCCTTATAGGAGTAACTGGTTATTACTGGGTATGGGGTATATTGGGTGGATTTATTCATTGGTTTATAGCAGGGGTTTTTATGGGAATGATTCCTACTATGCAATCTGGAACAGAAACGGAGCCGGCGCCAGGTTTTTTAATTTCTAAACTCGGTGGTCAGGAGGTTGTAACCTTTATTATCGGACATCTTATGTACGGTGTTCTTACTGCGCTCTTGTATGCTTACTTCGCAGGTTTGTATGCCTAATCACGATATTTTTTGGCACACACTTGAATCTGAGCCAAAAGTCTCGCCCACTCTGACTCAAGATATTTCAACAGATATTGTTATTATTGGCGGCGGCATAGCAGGACTTACGGCAGCTTACCACCTTGCAGAAAAGGGTAGGTCGATCACTCTTGTTGAACAAGATGTATGCGCGAGTGGAGCAAGTGGGAAATCTTCTGGGTTTATTACTCCAGACTCCGAATTAGAATTCGGTGATCTATTGGAAAGATTTGGTGAGGAGGGGGCAACAACAATATGGAATTTTGGCCAAGGAGGCGTTGATGAAATTCGAAGAATAATTCAGGGACATAATATTTCATGTGACTATCGGGAGGATGATTCATGCTTTATCGCTTTAAATAAAAAAGGTTATACCGTTGTTGAGGACGAGTATCAAAAACAACAGCAATTTTTACACCAAAGTTCTCTCTATGATAAAAGCACCGTTACCTCAATTATTGGCTCAAATTCATATGCTGGGGCTGTGCGCTTCGGAAAAACATTCGGAATAAATCCTTACAATTACTGTCGCTCTCTCAAACAAATTATCGAAGAAAAAGGTGTAACTGTTTTTGAAAAAACCTCAGTTACGGCTGTTAATGCTGATGGAGTATGGGCGAACAATCATTATATTAAAGCCAAAATCATCGTTGTTTGTGTCGATCGTTTTCTTCCACAGCTTAAAATCTATCCCCCAAAGATATACAGAGTTCAGACATATCTGGCTGTTTCGGCGCCTCTGTCGAGTGAAGTAGTGTCATCGCTCTTTCCAAATGGACCGCTCATGGTTTGGGACACGAGTCTTATTTATCAGTATTTTAGAATTGTTGCAGGTAACCGCCTCCTTGTTGGTGCATCTTCTCTTCTCAAAACATATAGCAAACAAGATGTAAAAACACCTGAGTATGTTATCAGAAAAATGGAAAAGTATGTACATGAAAAATTTAATGGGATACACATTAAATTTGAATACACATGGCCAGGACTTCTCGGTATCACAAAAGATTTTTTTCCAATAGCAGGAAAACATTCAGATATGCCAAATGTATTTTATATCTCAGGTGCGGCAGGTTTACCGTGGGCCACCGCACTTGGAAAATATATTTCTGAGAAAATTATTGATAACCGTTCAGATCTAGACAAGTATTTTTCGGCGACACGAAAATTTCCGGTCGGAAATAGAATCCAAAAAATACTTGGTAAGCCACTCTCGTATGCCATATCTCATGGAGCGAGCAAGTATTTTAAGTAACCATTTAATGGCTGCCCACTTGCAAGATAGTCAAAGAGAAGCGCTAGAAAACTTCTCTACTTCATTATCAATGAGATGAAAAATGTTGGCATTATTATCCCAATCGCTCCAGATGAAAACAGTTGGGAAAAACTTTGGATTGATCTTAAATTTTTACCAGACGACGTAAAGATATTTTTAGTTGGAACAAAAAAACCGACTACAGAAATACCTAATAAGATAAGATGGATTCAATCCGATTTAGGTCGAGCAAATCAAATGAATAAAGGCGCTGAAATAGCAAATTGTGAATTTCTTTGGTTTCTACACGCAGATTCACGATTTTCTAGTAATACATTTAAATCCTTAACTGAAGCATTAACAAAAAATCCTAATAACTTATATTATTTTGATCTTGAATTTTTGAACGATGGTCCGTGGCTTATGTTTATAAATGCCATTGGAGCAAACATACGTTCACATCTGCTAGGAATCCCTTTTGGTGATCAAGGACTTTTCTTATCTAAAAAGAATTTTGACCTTATTGGCGGATTTCCAAATGATGTGCCTTACGGAGAAGATCACGTTTTTGTGTGGAGAGCTCGGCAAAATGGAATAACAGTTTCGCCTGCAAATTCTGTAATTAAAACAAGTGCTCGAAAATATCAAGAACGTGGGTGGCTAAAAGTTACTTTATTACATCTGTGGCTAACAATAAAACAGGCATGGCCAGAAAGGCAAAAGTTAAAAAGTAACACGCGATCAAAAAACATACATTAAAAGAAGTTCTTACATTATCAGCAATAGCCTTTGAACGCGCCATACTCAGCCTCAAACAGCCCTGTGTACGCTTTTCCAAGCCTATACAGGGCTTTTTACGTATATGTCACATTTCCATAAAAATCCACCATTTCGGTCCCACATTTACAGGGGTCCTAGGAAATTGATTCCGCACGATTTTCCACGTTTTTGGCGCTACATACTTGTAATGTCCTAGGGAAAAGTAATGCACACCGAAGTGCTCAATATTTGGCTTTAGGATAAGAAGGTCCAGGGAAAAAAGTAATTCCTACAGATAGGTTTTTTCTATCCCTTAGGATAAACCCATAATCCTAGCCATAAAAAGTAATACACCATGTTTTGTCTTTTTATAGCACTAGGATTATGACAGTCCTTGAGCAGTAAAAGTAATTCCTACAGATAGGAACTTTTACAGCCTTAGGATTACATTATTCCCGTTGCACGGAAAAAGCTGGACCACTTGCAACGGGGGTCTAGCTTTTTCTGTTTTCAGAAAAGCTGACCATAAGGTCGAAACCCCTCATGCTAAGCAAACACGCATTCGAAGAATATAAAGAAATACACCGAGAAGTAACCGGTGAGGTTCTTTCTGATGACGTACTTTTCAATGAGGCAACTAATCTCCTCACACTCCTTGATCGTGTCTACCGGCCGATTAAGAAGGTGTGGCTACAAGAATATGGACGACGAAATAAAACTAAACGAGACGTGGCAGAGAATTCTCAGTCAAAAAGAAAAATCGCCCAAACGAGTGGCGAAGTTCGAAGAATTCAAGAACCGACACCTCGAACAAATCAGAAGTGAGATAGATCCAGACACTCTTCGTAGTAAGAAAAAGCCAAACAGATTCGTTGTCGATAACGAGTATGTCAGAGGTTATTATCTTGCGAAGTTTCCACCGGTTTGTAGCCAAGTACTCCTTACATTGCTGGTCCACTGCAACCTCAAAAGACAAGATGCCTTTCCCAGCATCAAGACTATTCAGGAATTATCTGGATGCACAAACACTCGAAGTGTCATTAGCGCCCTCAGAATTCTCGAAGCATACGGAATAATTGGTATTGGCCGGTCCAAGAGAGGCGTAAAAGCGGTGAACTTGTATACCTTTCGAGCGGTCCGCTTTTGGAGGCGGGTATCAAAGGACATGAAAAAGATTAAGCTCACGGATCCGTTACCGCAATGGCAAAATCCTGTCCACAGTATTGGCAGAAAAGAGACTCGTCGTACTGGCCCTACTGCCAATCTAACTAACCTAAAAGAAAACTATAATAATAAAATACAAAGTATTGGAGATATTTTAAAGGGAAGATACGGAATACCAGAAGACCTATCACAAGTTGCTATTCCAACACCTTCTAGCAATACTGTCGATGATGCCGAAAAGGCAGAAAACACAGGGGTCGAAACACCTGTTAGAACAGGTGAAAAACAGGAGTATCGTACTGGCACTAATGCCAATACTATTGATACCCGTAATAACGGGAAATTAGCGGGAACCGAAAGTCAGGTACATGGCATGCTATCAACCGTTTATAAACGGGAAATAACGGTGGAAAAACGGCCTGAACCACCAATTAATAATGGTGAAAAAATGGTCGAGGAAGACGATACCAATAACATGGGACATCACATGAATGATCAAACTATTAAAAGCGTTTATGAACAATAAAACACCACCACTCAAATACTTCCTCTACGCCCGCAAGTCGAGCGAGGCAGAAGACAGACAAGCGGCATCGATTGATGCCCAGAAAGACGAGCTCATAAAGATTGCCAAAGATCAGAACTTGGCGATCGTTGAGATTCTCGTGGAATCGCAGTCGGCCAAGAAACCAGGAAGACCAATCTTCAATAAAATGCTTGAGAGAATCTATAAAGGCGAAGCCAACGGCATTATCTGCTGGAAATTGGACCGACTCGCACGTAATCCAGTGGATGGCGGACAGATAAGTTGGATGCTCCAACAAAGTGCCATCGCACAAATCGTGACGTACGGCCGAACCTACTACCCAACAGATAACGTCCTCATGATGCAAGTAGAACTCGGCATGGCCAATCAATACATTCGAGACTTGTCGGTGAACGTAAAGCGAGGTTTAGCAAAGAAGGTCCGAGAAGGCTGGCTACCAAGCATGTGTCCCATTGGCTACATGAGTACTCCTGACAGAGAGAAGGGATTCAAGACAATCACCAAAGACCTTGATCGATTTACTATTGTCCGCCACATCTTCGACCTCATGCTCACCGGCAACTACACGGTCCCACAAGTATGGGACATCTCACGCAAGAAGCTCAACCTCACCACCTTCAAGCGCAGAAACCTTGGAGGCAAGCATCTCTCGAAAAGCGGAATGTATGCGGTCTTGAGCAACCCGTTCTATTACGGCTGGTTTGAGTATCCATTTCGAAGTGGTGAATGGCACAAAGGTGCTCATGAAGCGATGATCACCGAGGATGAGTTCAACAAGATCCAGCAGTACATGGGCCGGTCCAATAGGCCGTCCCTCAAGAAGAATCTCACCTTTGCTTTTACCGGACTCATGCACTGTGGTAGTTGCGGATGTAGCATCACAGCCCAGGCGAAAGTGAAGCGGTGCAAGAACGGCAACGTCCATCATTATGTCTACTACAACTGCACCAAGAAAAAGGTTGACGTGAAGTGTCCCGAGAAGGTTGTGGAGCTCAAGAACCTCGAACTCGATATCAAAGAAAAGCTCAGTGAGATAACAATTTCAGAAAGATTTAAAGAATGGGCTATCAGACATCTCCACGAATTACGCAAAACCGAAGCGGACACTGACTCATTAGTCCTAAAAGGCAAGAACAAAGAGCTTGAGGAAGTCACTAAGAATTTG